>Ga0222423_1000011_pt1 | contig 309702 bp, 302 predicted proteins | sample 3A0metagenome_FD_182472 | JGI IMG/M metagenome (GOLD analysis project Ga0222423, IMG submission 182472) | Enriched microbial communities from leaf-cutter ant dump, University of Wisconsin, Madison, United States - 3A0 (version 2) | ecosystem: Environmental > Terrestrial > Nest > Insects nest >...
ATCGTGGGCGAGAGCATCCTGCCCTCGCGCCGCCTGGTGCTGGCCACGCTGGCCGTGATCGTCGGCGCCATCGTCTACCGCTTCTTCATCGCGCTGGCGCTCAACAGCGACTTCATCGGCCTGAAGGCCCAGGACCTGAACCTGGTCACCGCCGTGCTGGTGACCGTCGCGCTCGTCATTCCGCAGCTCAAGCGCCGCCTCAAGAGCCGGCGCCTGCCCGACGCCCCCAAGAGCCTGTAACCACCGGAGCGGACCATGCTGAGCGCACAAGACCTGCACATCACCTTCAACCCCGGCACCCCGATCGAGACGCGCGCGCTGCGCGGCATGTCGCTGGACATCCCGGCGGGCCAGTTCGTCACCGTGATCGGCTCCAACGGCGCGGGCAAATCCACCTTCCTGAACGCCATCTCCGGCGACCTGGGCGTGGACACGGGCCGCATTGCCATCGACGGGCAGGACGTGACGCACCAGCCCGTGTGGGCGCGCGCCCAGCGCGTGGCGCGCGTGTTCCAGGATCCGATGGCCGGCACCTGCGAAGACCTGACCATCGAGGAAAACATGGCCCTGGCCCAGCAGCGCGGCACGCGCCGGGGCCTGCGCGGCGCCGTCAAGCAGGCCGACCGCGCCATGTACCGCGAACGCCTGGCCACGCTGGGCCTGGGGCTGGAGAACCGCCTGACCGACCGCATCGGCCTGCTCTCGGGCGGCCAGCGCCAGGCCGTCAGCCTGCTGATGGCGGCGCTGCAGCCGTCGCGCATCCTGCTGCTCGACGAACACACCGCCGCGCTCGATCCGCGCACCGCCGACTTCGTGCTGCAGCTCACCGCCCGCATCGTGCAGGAAAACCAGCTCACCACCATGATGGTCACGCACAGCATGCGCCAGGCGCTGGACGTGGGCCAGCGCACCGTGATGCTGCACCAGGGCCAGGTGGTGCTGGACGTGTCGGGCGACGAGCGCGCCCGCCTGGACGTGCCCGACCTGCTGCAGATGTTCGAGAAGGTGCGCGGCGAGAAGCTGGCGGACGACGCGCTGCTGCTGGGCTGAAACTCATCTATTGATAGCTGCAAGCGCTTGCGCAGCAAGCGTTTAATGCCGATTTTGCTTCAAATCCCTAGCGGCAGGTCGGCCTTCTTCAGCGTGCGCAGCACGAAGCTGGAGCGGCTGTGCCGTATGCCCTTGATCTTGTAGAGCTTCTCGCGCAGCAGGCGCTCGTAGCCGCGCGTGTCCTGCACCACCACGCGCAGCAGGTAGTCGTAGTCGCCCGAGACCAGGTGCGCCTCGACCACCTCGGGAATGCTGGCCAGCACCTCGCCGAACTTCTCCAGCGTGTTGTCCGAGTGGCTGTCGAGCGTGACCATGACCAGCACCGTATCGCCCAGGCCCAGCGCCACCGGGTTCAGGCGCACGGTGTAGCCCTCGATCACGCCGGCCTCCTCCATCTTCTTGATGCGCCCCCAGCAGGGCGAGGCACTCAGGCCCACGGCGGCGCCGATCTCCTGCAGGCTGGCGCGTGAGTTGGCCTGCAGGACGGAGAGAATTTTTCTGTCAAGGCGATCCATGCGTCCAATTATTTAATGAATTGCCGATTTGCAGAATAATTTTCTGCAAACATCGCTATCCGGCAGAAATACAGAAAATCCATCCAGCCCCCGGCGCGCATACTTGCCTGCATCAAGGCGCTCTTACCGGAGCGCACGAAATTGACAAGGCCTGCCCGGTTACCGCTGGGCCGGGTTTGGCAAAGGAGGGGCAATCCACGCCCCTCCGTCCCCTCCTCCCTCCTCCGCTATCGGCGCTCGCCCGCACTCCGCCAGCAGGCGGTTGCATTCCTCAAAAAGCCCACCCAGGCGCGCGGATACGCCGCGGCTATCGCTGCTACCGCACCATGCGGTACCACAGGCAGCCGTCGCCGCGCAGCTCGGCGGCGGCCTCGCCGCGCGCCACCAGGTAGTTCAGGTGCGCCAGGCTCTCGCCCGTGGCCATGCTCATCAGCTGGTGGTCGGCGCTGGTGATGGGGCGGGCAAACAGCGCGCCGTACACGTCCACCGCGCGCCGGGGCTCGCGCAGCGCCTCGCGCAGGCGCTCCAGCGCGCGCTGCGTGCCCGCCTGCAGCGCGCCGATGCGCTGGTGCAGCCCGGTGAACGGCGTGTTGTGCGCGGGCAGCACCAGCACGTCGTCCGGCACCTCGCGCGCCAGCTTGTCCAGCGACGCCAGCCAGTCGGCCAGCGGGTTGGCGTCGGGCTCGGGCGGGAACACCGACACGTTGGACGAGATCCGGGGCAGCACCTGGTCGCCCGATATCAGCAGCCGGCGCTCGGGGCAGTACAGGCAGGCGTGCTCGGGCGAATGGCCGTTGCCCGCCACCACGCGCCAGCGCTGGCCGCCGATGGCGATGTCCTCGCCGTCGCTCAGGCGGCGGTAGCTGTCGGGCAGCGCGTAAATCATCTTGCCGTAGCCGCCGAAGCGCGTGCGGTAGGTCTCCAGCGCGTCCTCGCTCCAGCCGGCGCGGCGGTAGAAGTCGATGGCGTCGTCCGGCGCCTCGCGCCCGGTGTCGGCGGCCAACGCGCGGCAGGTCAGGTACTCCAGGCGGCTGATCCACAGCCGGCAGCCGAACTTGCGCGTCAGCCAGCCGGCCATGCCGATGTGGTCCGGGTGCATGTGCGTGACGAACACGCGCGTGACCGTGCCGGCCAGCGGCCCGGCGAACAGCGCGCGCCAGGCGGCGGCAGCGTCGGCGCCGCCGATGCCGGTATCGACCAGCGCCCAGCCGCCGCCCTCGCCGGCTTCTGCGCCGTCGCCGTCGCGCAGCGCCCACAGGTTGATGTGGTCCAGCGCGAACGGCAGGCGCATGCGTATCCACCACACGCCGGGCGCCACCTCGCGGGCCTGCCCGGCGTCGGGCGCCGGGTCGCAGGGGTAGGCCAGGCCGCTGGGCGGGCGACTGTCGTGCTGTGCTTCGGAAACGTGGCTGCTGTCCATCGTGGCGGTATCTGTATGTTGTGCTGCCGCCGATTGTGCCGCCGCTGGCCGCCGGGCGCAGGCAACCACGCGCACGTGCATGCTGTGCTAGGCTCCAGCGCCACGCCCCGCAACCTCGGACTTCCCCATGCCCCGGATCACTTCGCCCGCCATCTCCGCGCTGCTGCTGGCCCTGTCCGCCGCCGCGGCACCCGCGCAAACCATTACCACTGCGGCCGCCGGCGGCGCCATTGCCCAGGTGCCCGCCAATGGCCCCATGGCGCTGGGGCTGCTGCTGGCCGCGCTGCTGCTGGCGGCCTGGCGGCAGTTGCGCCGCGGCCCTGCGGCCCACCGCGTGCTGGCCTGGCTGGCCGTTGCCGTGCTGGGCCTGGCCATGCACGACGCGGGGCTGCTGGCCCTGCCGTCCAACACATTTACCAACCCGGCCGGGCAGACGTTGCCCATTCCCGTCGTGGCCACCACGTCGGGCACGGACTTCACGGGGTTCGAGGAAGAACATTACCAAAACAGCGCGGGCGCCTCCCTGCGGGTCTCCGCCCTGGCGCCGCCCACCCTGGGCCAGTGCTTTACCGCGGGCCACACCGCCGATACGCTGCTGCAGCCGGGCACGCCGTCCGCATCGGCCACGCCCGTGTGCGCCATCGGCACGGTGCTGGCCGACGGCGCCGCCTGCCGGGTGGACGTCGATGCCATCTGCCGCGGCCTGCTCGGCCCCAGCCCCTCCCTGGCGGGCGCCAGCCCGAACTCCGGGCCGCCCGCTGGCGGCACCGCCGTGACCTTGTCCGGCACCCATCTCACCGGGGCGACGAGCATCAACTTCGATGGCGTGCCGGGCACCTCGGTGACCGTGGTCAACGACACGACGATCACCGTCACCACGCCGGCGCACGCGGCCGGCGCCGTGGACGTGACCGCAAGCACCCCGGCGGGCATCGTGACGCTGGCCGGGGGCTTTGCCTACTCATACACGGTCGGCCAGCCCTTGCAAGGGGGCGTGGTCGCCACCCTGGCCCCCGGCGGCATGCCAGACCTCATCGCGGCGATCGCGGACAACAGCACCGGCGCCGCCTGGGGCGGATACGGCACCCCCATCGGCCCATCGGCCCAAAGCAATACCGACGGATTTGCCAACACCACCGCCATCGTGGCCGCGCTGGGCCCGGGCAGCTATGCGGCCGCGCTATGCAAGTTGCTCGTCTATGGCGGCTATACCGACTGGTATTTGCCTGCGGGGGATCAACTCGCTGCCTTGCAGGCCAACCAGGTTGCCATAGGAGGTTTTGGTCTCAGTGACTTCTACTGGAGTTCCACCGAACTCACATTGACCCCAGAGTCTCATGCACAGGCTCAGTATTTCGCCGTAGGAACAGGATCCTCATTGACCAAAAATACCAGCCTCAGAGTGCGCTGCGTCCGGAATTACACCCCTTGAGCCCGCAGCCAGGCGCGGCCATCCATCCGCCAGGCAGCACGCCGCGCAGATGCGATGCCGCCAAGCCACCGGATACAGCCGCGCAAGCGGATAGAATCCGCGCAGTCAGGAGAGAGCCGGCCCGCGCGCCGGCCGCCGAAGGCGCAGGCACGCTGCCGAACGCTCAGGCAAAAGGACTGGCACACGCGGGCGCCCAATCGCCCGCGTTCCCTTGCTGGAGAGAGGCGCGCAGGCACACGCCGGCGCCCACCGAAGGAGCAAGCCCCACGACCTTGGGGTGAATCTCTCAGGTAAAGAGGACAGCAGGGCAAACCCCATGGCCTATCCGCCATGGCCCGCATTTGCCCTGGAGATCGTTCCCGTGTCCACCACCGACTTGCTGACCACCCCGCTCAACGCCCTGCACCTGGAACTGGGCGCCCGCATGGTGCCCTTTGCGGGCTACTCCATGCCCGTGCAATACCCCGCCGGGCTGATGGCCGAGCACCTGCACACGCGCCAGGCCGCCGGCCTGTTCGACGTGTCGCACATGGGCCAGCTGCGCGTGAGCGGCCCCGATGCCGCCGCCGCGCTCGAATCCATCATGCCGGTGGACGTGATCGACCTGCCCGTGGGCAAGCAGCGCTACGGCCTGCTGCTGACCGACGCGGGCACCGTGATCGACGACCTGATGTTCTTCCGCCTGGCGCCCGACGCGTTCTTCGTCATCGTCAACGGCGCGTGCAAGGCGGGCGACATCGCGCACATGCAGGCGCGCATCGGCAGCCGCTGCCAGATCACGCCCATGCCTACGCACGGCCTGCTGGCGCTGCAAGGCCCGCAGGCCGCCGCCGCGCTGGCGCGCGTGGTGCCGGGCGTGGACGGCCTGGTCTTCATGACCGGCGGGCACTTTGCCTGGGGCGGCGTGGAGCTGTTCATCACCCGCAGCGGCTACACCGGCGAGGACGGCTTCGAGATCTCGGTGCCCGGCGACCAGGCCGAGGCGCTGGCGCGCGCCCTGCTGGCCGAGCCCGAGGTCAAGCCCATCGGCCTGGGCGCGCGCAACTCGCTGCGCCTGGAGGCCGGCCTGTGCCTGTACGGCAACGACATCGACACCACCACCACCCCGCCCGAGGCGGCGCTGAACTGGGCCATCCAGAAGGTGCGCCGCACCGGCGGCGCGCGCGCCGGGGGCTTTGCGGGCGCCGACGTGGTGCTGGCGCAGATCGACAACCCCGCCAGCCTGACCCGCAAGCGCGTGGGCCTGGTGGCGCTGGAGCGCGTGCCGGTGCGCGAGCACACCGCGCTGCACGCCGAGGACGGCCAGCCCATCGGCGAGGTAACCAGCGGCCTGCTGGGCCCGAGCGTGGACAAGCCCATCGCCCTGGCCTACGTGGCGCCGCAGTTTGCCGCCGTGGGCACGCGCGTCAACGCCATGGTGCGCGGCAAGGCCGTGCCCATGGAGGTGGCGCCCACGCCCTTCCTGCCGCCGCGCTACCACAGGGGCTAAGCGCCTTCGCCAAGGCCAAACGCCCTCGCGCCCCCGCGCGCGTGCAAGCACAATAGGCGCCAGCGCAGCACAGGGCGCGCGCTGGCCGGTTTGGAACACACCTCTTTCTTACTTTTTTACGGAGCCTCTCATGAGCATCAAATTCTCCAAGGATCACGAATGGGTCAACGCCGCTGACGCGGGCGCCGCCGTCGTCGGCATCACCGTGCACGCGCAGGACGCGCTGGGCGACGTGGTCTTCGTCGACCTGCCCGAAGTCGGCAAGAGCTTTGCCCAGGGCGACGTGGCCGGCGTGGTCGAATCCGTCAAGGCCGCCGCCGACGTGTACATGCCGGTGTCGGGCGAGGTCGTGGAGGTGAACGAGGCGCTGCGCGCCGACCCGTCGCTGGCCAACAGCGACCCGCAGGGCGCCGGCTGGTTCTTCAAGGTCAAGCTCGCCAGCGCCGCCGAGCTGGACGCGCTGATGGACGAGGCCGCCTACACGGACTTCGCCAAGAACGCCTGATAGGCGGCACTTGATCCGTAACTCCTGATTCCATAGCTGTTTGCGCAGCGCCATAGCCATATTCAAATATAAAACCATTTGAAATTGGCTTTAATACAGCGCAAACAGCTATTCTTTTAACCAACCCCAACCCCTGTCCACACCATGCAAGCGCCCGCTGCCCTGCCCCTGTCCGCGTTGGAGAACGCGGGCGAATTCATTCCCCGCCACATCGGCATCGACGCCGCCGACGAGGCCCGCATGCTCGGCGTGATCGGCGAGGCCACGCGCCGCGCGCTGGTCGACTCCATCGTGCCGCGCTCCATCGCCCGCGCCAGCGCCATGCAGCTGCCGCCCGCCTGCACCGAGGCCGACGCGCTGGCTGAACTCAAAGCCATTGCCGGCAAGAACAAAATCCTGAAAAGCTTCATCGGCCAGGGCTACTACGGCACGCACACGCCCGGCGTGATCCTGCGCAACGTGCTGGAAAACCCCGCCTGGTACACCGCCTACACGCCCTACCAGGCCGAGATCAGCCAGGGCCGCATGGAGGCGCTGGTCAACTTCCAGACCATGGTGTGCGACCTGACGGCCATGCCGATCGCCAACGCCTCGATGCTCGACGAGGCCACCGCCGCCGCCGAGGCCATGACGCTGGCCAAGCGCTCCGTCAAGGCCAAGGGCAACGTGTTCATCGTCAGCGGCGACTGCCACCCGCAGACCATCGAGGTGATTGCCACCCGCGCCGCGCCGCTGGGCCTGACCGTCAAGATCATCCAGAGCGCCGAGGAATGGATCGCCGCCATCAACGGCGACGACTACTTCGCCGCGCTCAACCAATACCCGGCCAGCAGCGGCTGGCTGGCCGACTGGACGCACAGCGCCGAAGCCATCCACGCCAAGGGCGCGGCGCTGATCCTGGCGGCCGACCTGCTGGCGCTGACCCTGCTCAAGCCCCCGGGCGAGATGGGCGCCGACATCGTCGTCGGCACCACGCAGCGCTTTGGCATGCCCATGGGCGCCGGCGGCCCGCACGCCGCCTACATGGCCTGCCGCGACGACTTCAAGCGCAGCATGCCCGGCCGCCTGGTGGGCGTGAGCGTGGACGCGCACGGCGCCCCCGCCTACCGCCTGGCGCTGCAGACGCGCGAGCAGCACATCCGCCGCGAAAAGGCCACCAGCAACATCTGCACCGCGCAGGTGCTGCCCGCCGTCGTCGCCAGCATGTACGCCGTGTACCACGGCCCGGCGGGGTTGCGCCGCATCGCCCAGCGCGTGGCGCGCCTGACGGCCATCCTGAGCCGCGGCCTGGACCAGCTGGGCCACACCGCGCGCCACCACGGCACGGCCTTCGACACGCTGTGCCTGAAGACCGACAGCGCTACCGATGCGATAGCTGCCCGCGCCGTAGCCATGGGCGCAAACCTGCGAAAAGCCTGGAACGACTACCTGTGCATCAGCCTGGACGAAACCACCACGCGCGCCGACGTGGAGCTGCTGTGGAAGATCTTTGCGCACGACGGCCAGCCGCTGCCGAGCGTCGAGGCGCTCGACGACGGCACCGACCTGATCCCTGCTGAACTGCGCCGCACCAGTGCCTACCTGGCGCACCCAGTGTTCAACACCCACCACTCCGAGACAGCCATGCTGCGCTACCTGCGCGCCTTGAGCGACAAGGACCTGGCGCTGGACCGCAGCATGATCCCGCTGGGCAGTTGCACCATGAAGCTCAACGCCACCAGCGAGATGATCCCCATCACCTGGCCGGAATTTGCCCACGCCCACCCCTTTGCCCCGGCCGACCAGCTGGCCGGCTACGCCGAGCTGGACGCGCTGCTGCGCGACTGGCTGTGCCAGGCCACCGGCTACGCGGGCGTGAGCCTGCAGCCCAACGCCGGCAGCCAGGGCGAATACGCCGGCCTGCTGGCCATCAAGGGCTACCACGCCGCGCAGGGCCACGCGCACCGCAACATCTGCCTGATCCCCAGCAGCGCCCACGGCACCAACCCGGCCAGCGCGCAAATGGCGGGCATGCAGGTAGTGGTGACCAAGTGCGACGAGAACGGCAACGTGGACATGGCAGACCTGCAGGCCCAGTGCGAAAAGCACAGTGCCAACCTGGCCTGCGTGATGATCACCTACCCCAGCACGCACGGCGTGTTCGAAACGCAGGTCAAGGAGCTGTGCCAGATCGTGCACCAGCACGGCGGCCGCGTGTACGTGGACGGCGCCAACATGAACGCCCTGGTCGGCGTGGCCGCGCCCGGCGAGTTTGGCGGCGACGTGAGCCACCTGAACCTGCACAAGACCTTCTGCATCCCCCACGGCGGCGGCGGCCCCGGCGTGGGCCCCGTGTGCGTGGTGCAAGACCTGGTGCCCTACCTGCCCGGCCACGCCACGGCGGGCAGCGCCGGCAAGACGGGCGCCGTCAGCGCCGCCCCCCTGGGCAACGCCGCCGTGCTGCCCATCAGCTGGATGTACATCCGCATGATGGGCGCAGACGGCCTGACGGCCGCCACCGAAGTGTCCATCCTGAGCGCCAACTACATCAGCGCGCGCCTGAAGGACCACTACCCCACGCTGTACGCCAGCGAAGGCAAAGACGGCAAGCCGGGCCATGTGGCGCACGAATGCATTCTGGACCTGCGCCAATTCAAGGAAACCAGCGGCGTGATGGCCGAGGACGTGGCCAAGCGCCTGATCGACTACGGCTTTCACGCGCCCACCCTGTCCTTCCCCGTCGCCAACACGCTGATGGTGGAGCCCACCGAGAGCGAAGACCTGGCCGAGATCGAACGCTTCATCGCCGCGATGATCGCCATCCGCGAAGAAATCCGCCAAGTGGAAAACGGCACCTGGCCGCAGGACGACAACCCCCTGAAAAACGCCCCCCACACCGCCGCCGCCCTGCTGGCGCAGGACTGGAGCCACCCCTACCCGCGCGAGACCGCCGCCTACCCCGTCGCCAGCCTACGCGGCGCCAAATACTGGGCCCCCGTGGGCCGCGTGGACAACGTGTACGGCGACCGCAACCTGTTCTGCAGCTGCGTGCCGGTGAGCGAGCTGGGGTAAGGGCCAAGCGCCGCATGGCTGCGCTGCCTCAATACAGCGCGGTTTTTTTGAAACAGAGGCCCGGAAACGGGCCTTTGTTGTTTTATAAGAATGGCTTGAATGGCGATGGCGGCTGGCGCAGCAGCCACCCACCGCAGCAAGACCAGGCGAGCCGCCATCCGGGAATTTTTAGGTTTGCCTATTTTTATTGTTCGAGGGGCATGGGAGGGTGCGGTATGTGTTGGCAGACTGATCCGGCTACCATGCTTGTCGTCTAATTCTAGTTAGCCTATTCAACAGGGACTTCTATGCACAAATTGCGACGAAATATAGGTAATCTAAGTAATCTAGCAGCGATTAGCTTGGGAATCACCATCATGGTTTTAACTGATGTGCTTCTCTCAAATATTCTTCCAACAGTTTTTTTGCCTTCAATATTTGCATCGGTATTTATCGGCGCTTTTTTGGCCGGCACACTCTCTAGAACTCATAGCTTGCTGCTAGGGCTAGGTATTGGTCTTATCAACATCGTTGTCGCCATAGCCCTTTATTTCTGGATATCCCCACCAGTGCCTATTTTCGCCTCAGTGTTTCCCCCAGCTCTGGTTAGCATCTTTTCCGGCCTCGCGGGTGGCGTAGCAGGCGCACGCATGAAAGCTTGGTTTGCTGTCACACTCTCGGTCTAACCCTGCGCTCAAGCCGACCCGCATACTGCGGGCGGCTTACCTAGTCCGTTAGTAAACATAAAGCTAAATGATAATTTTTCCAAACTTAGTTAAATACAATAAATAGCTTCTTTATAGAATATGCCTCTCATAAAACATAATAACCCCTCGGTCACCACAAACGCCATCAAAAGGTAATATATATGACTACTTCGATTCGCAAATCCTCAACAATTGCCTCTCTTGTTATTTTTCTCGCCGGATGTTCCAACCTACAACACGAAGCAGCCATGAATGTATGGGGAGGCATACCAGTAAATCCAATTTGCAGGAGCAAAAATATGGACTGGACAAGACTGCAAAAGAATAATGGATACTTCACTAAATTCCAAGAATACGGAACCAGACTTGGAACAGGGGACTTCCTCCGCTATCAGGAAGATGGGATTGAAACAACAGCGAGAATCAGAGCAACAAAGAAAGACGAGTACAAGAATTTTTCGGGATACGTCATCAATTACACAGAAACACAAAACGGAAATACATTCGATTACAACATTCCAATCACACAAAATCTAGAGTACTCGAAAGTAAATATTGAGATGTGTGGCGGCGCATACAAAAGGCATACATCTACCTGCACCGCCGAAAAACAACTTGTTGAGAAATCCATTGAAATCTACCTACTCTCACGTTCAGGCAGAGGACTTGGCTCGACACTAGATTTTTATAAAGCCGGAATATTCCCTGGCTCTGGGGGTACATTCACAAATGATGGCTACAAATACATAAATGTCTTCTCGAAGACATCTCTTGGCTGTGATTTGGTTGATGGTTACAGAGAATTCGAGAAGGAACTATACAAAAAGCACATTTCTTGTTATACGCGCACGGGCAATTTGTGCAACAACTAGGCAAATAATTAAATGGCATCCCGAGATAAATTTTCGATAGAGTTTCAAGTCTAACTATTCGTCGCAGCCGACCGCTACGCGGCGGCTGAACTCAGGACGTTAGGCTTACAACAATCTTTGCAACGTACAGGGAGTTACTATGAGTGAGCTTGCTTCCATAGTCGGCATTGCCGCAGCTCTTGGCATCGGCGCGATAAGTCCGGGTCCGAGCTTTGTCATGATCGCAAGAACAGCGGCGTCAGCTGGTCGAGTCAATGGCTTGAATGCTGCTATTGGCATGGGCCTTGGTGCATTGATCTTTGGTGTAGCTTCGTTGCTCGGTTTGAACGCTCTTTTTCTGGCAGTTCCAGTACTTTATCTCTCACTGAAATTTTTCGGTGGCCTGTATTTGGCGTATTTAGGCTTTTGCATATGGCGGGGCGCAAAGCAACCGCTTAAAGTCTCCCCTGAAGTAACATTGGCGCATTCATCATCTCGTCAGGACTACCTGCTTCTTGGTCTCGCAACACAGGTAAGCAATCCCAAGACCGCCATCGTGTATGCAAGTGTATTTGCTGCATTCTTGCCAGCTTCGCCAAGCATTCAATACAACTTCGCCGTCGTCACACTGGTATTTATTATCGAAGCTGGCTGGTATGCCATTATCGCGGTTGCATTGTCCTCTGAGGCACCTCGAAATGCTTATCTGCGTTTTAAAAAATGGGTAGACAGAGTCGCTGGTGGCGTCCTGGGCACATTGGGTCTAAAGCTTGTAGCATCAACAGGGCAACACTAGAGATCGCTAGCCTAACCAGGCTACAGGGACTTCCCGCCTCGTCAACTACGGCGCATAAGTTTTCTTCCTGATTACGGTATTCGTATTCATTGATCGCAGACGCACGATGGATTCAGACGCCACCGCAAAAGGACAGACTGCACATCTACAGGCGGGCTTGTGTCGGCCAGATGGTTCGAGGCCCCAGATACGAACCGCTCGGCAGGACTCCATTCATTCATCGTGCTTGAAGCACAGCCGAGTTATCGAGTTCACCTGCCGCCGGTCTGACCTGTGGTGGTTATCTGCTATCGCACGTCCAACTCAAAGGTTCAATTCATCCCGGTTGTGGCTTTTGCCTCGCGGCCGGAATCTGGGGTACATGGTCGGGGTCGAACATTCCATCGCGCGTGAGCACTGCCCACAGGATGCGCGCATTCTTGTTGGCCAGCGCCACCACGGCCTTTTGCCAGCCGATACGTTCTTTCAACTGCACCAGCCATTGGCTGATGCGATCACTGCGTTTGGCCGCGCTCATCACGGCCGACTTGGCGCCCTGGATGAGCAGCGTGCGCAGGTAGTCGTCGCCACGTTTGGTGATGCCCCCGAGCCTGGCCTTGCCGCCGGTGGAGTTCTGGCTGGGCACCAGGCCGAGCCAGGCACCGAACTGGCGCGCATTGGCGAACTGGCCGAACTCGCCCACGCTGGCAACCAATGCCGACGCCGTGGTCGGGCCGATGCCCAGCAACGTCGCCGCCTTGGCCGCCCGTGCATCGGAGCGGACATGCGCTGCGATGCGCTCGTCGCACCAGGCGATCTGCAGGTCGATGTCGATCCAGTGCAAGTGCGCGCGCTGCAATGCCAGCCGAGCCACGCCGGGTATCTCGTTGCTGGCGTCCTCGATGACGCCGGCCAGCACCAGGCGCAGCGCATCGGGGCCTTGTGCGAAGACGAGCCCGAACTCGGTCAGCAGACCTCGGATGCGGTTAATCAGCGCTGTGCGTTCTTCCTTGAAGCCTTCGCGCAGTCGGTGCACGGCCAGTTGGCCTTGTTGCCCAGTAGTCTTGACCGGCACGAAGCGCATCTGCGGTCGGCCGGCGGCCTCGCAGATGGCGGCGGCATCGTTGGCGTCGTTCTTGCCGCTCTTGCCTGCCATGCGGTAGGGCGTGACGAAGTGGCCGGCGATCAATCGGGCATCCAAACCCTGCTGGCGCAGCCGACGGGCCACATGATGCGCACCGCCGCAGGCCTCCATCGCCACGATGCAGCCCTGTGGCAACTCGGCACACCACGCAAAGAACCGATCCACCGGCAGGGCCTTCGCCAGCACCGTGTGGCCCTGCGCATCGACCGCGTGGATCTGATAGAGCCGCTTGGACAGATCGACCCCTACCCGCGCCACCGGCGCCCGTGTAATCTCCGACATGGACTTCCCCTTTTCCGTTTCAGATTGAACTTCCGCGAGTCAATCTTGGTGCCTCGACACCGCATGGGGACTGGGGAAGTCCCTTCGTATTCATGCAGTCGAACCTCGCGCCCGCTACGCGGGCACTCGACCGCTGATGCCGGGCGTTAGATTTCCCCAAACATGTACGGACCCAAGAAATTAGGCTTTTGGAGCCACGCCAAAGCTCCCAACTGCGGCTCTAAGCATCAATTCCTAACGGCAGGAATGAGATATCGCGTCATAAAGGAATTTATAGACCACAATCGCCATATCCATCCCATTGGAGAAGAATGGATTTTCCTTGGCTGCTCATTCCTTCCCTATGATGATGGACTCTCTTGGTTCGTATCCCTTAATGGAGCGCAGGAATGGCATATCCCAATGCAGTGGACAGATGATGAGCAAGGAAAAACGATTGATGCACTCGCGAGTTTCGTGCAAGCAATCTAACATTTCAAGCCGACCCGCTAAATCGATCGGCTTGCCTTATTCGTTGGGTATCTCACTCCCTTCCTTCCGCTCGACTCCTTCTGTGGTCGATTTCCATCAATAGTGAAAGCAGAAAACCAACATGCCATACCTGCAACTTGATGTCAATGAACACTACTCAGTCGACTTGAAGCGATTGCTCGCGAAAAAGATGAGCAAAACCTATGCCGAAATAATGAAAGTCGATATTCGTCGCATCAGCGTGGCAATCCGAGAGCTTGGAGAAGGCGGAGTCTGGCGAATCCCGGCGTCTGATGCAGAGCCGACACCGGTAGCGCTGATGATGCTCGACATTCGCAAAGGGCGACCGCCGGAACAACGAATGGCGGTCGCTAAAGCGCTGTGCGCTCACTGCATCGAGATTCTCGGGCTGCGAGAAGACAGGCTCAATGTAGAGTTCACACAACACAGTGGAGACGAGATGTACCATCCGGCACTTGGGGGCTACAGTCCGGATTGGTCTCCAGACGAATAGTGGGGATCGGCTGTTCAGGGTTTGCCGAGAGTCCTGCGGTCAAGCTGCTTTCATGCACCTAGCCGCCCGTACGCCCAGATCGCGCCGCGACGCCTGGATGGCTGCTGCAGCGGACATTTGATCCCGTCTGCACGTTCACTGCCGCGAACGCACGGCCACATCAAATGCCGCTGAGCTAAATCGTTAAACCTCGCAAGGAACAAACATGCGCCCCCTTGAAACGCTCGTCAGATACAAGGCATGGGCCGACAAGCTCTTTTTTCAGTGTGTTTCTGAACTAGATGCTAAGCAGCTCACCACCAAGCAACCCATCATCTTTGGCAGTCTCATCCGGACACTGAATCACTCCTACCTGATGGACTTCGCGTGGAAGTGCAATTTGCTCGGCGAACGGCACGGCCTGACCACGCGAAACCCCGTAGAACATCCAGACTTTCGCGCGCTGCGCGAGCGTCAGGAGGCAATCGACGCTTGGTTTGTGGAGTACGGCAGCGCCCTTTCAAATAGCGAGCTCGAAGCTGAGATAGCGTTTGAGTTCATTGGTGGCGGGAAGGGCCAGATGTCGCGTGCCGACGTGCTGCTGCACGTTGTAAACCACACCACATATCACCGCGGCCACGCTGCAGACATGCTGTACCGCTTCAATGTGATGCCTCCTGCAACTGATTTGTCCGTTTTTCTCAAAGAGACACGTGAGACCGACGCGCAAGTGTGAGGCCTCCCCCTTCCATCGAGAGATGTGCCCCGGTCTGCTGGGGCACGTCTCCCATGTCAAACGTTAGCCGCGGAGAGATACCTGCATGGAAACCATTGGCTTCGACGATTTCCTAAAAGTTGAGTTGCGCGTTGGCCGGATCGTCAGCGCGTCGGTGTTCGCAGAAGCACGAAAACCCGCCTATGTCTTGCATGTGGACTTCGGAGAAAAGCTTGGCATCAGGAAGTCCAGCGCACAGATCACGGCGCTCTACCAACCTGAAGCGCTTGTCGGCAAAATGGTGGTGGCGGTCGTGAACCTCCCTCGCAAGCAGATAGGCTCTTTAATGTCCGAGTGTCTGGTGACGGGCTTTCATAATGAGCAAGGGGAAGTTGCGCTCTGCGTGCCCGATCAGGCAGTTCCACTTGGCACGAAGCTGTTGTAGTGGCGGCTGACTCAGCTCGGTGGTCGTTTCTTTATTCGTTTTTTGCTGGAGCTTTCGTTCAAAGACATTCCGGGTTACCCGCCGGCATCAGGCCTGCCAGTGGCCATTCTTCAGTTCCGTGATTCGGCCAGTCGGCCTGCGGCTCATGTGTCGGTGCCGCACAACCATCCGCTGGCCATGGAGCAAACGCATGCCTGGGCATGGCTCTGTATCACGGAATACTTGCAATCATGGGATTTTCTGGTGAACTTCAACTGGTTCAGTTAAGCATTGATCTTCACAGGCGGCACCAACAAAGAACGGAGGGACTCAGCATGAACCAAACACCAAAGAAGATTATCTATCGCGGCGTCTCCATGATCGAAGGATGGCCCGATAAAATTCAAGAAGCACAGCACATCACCACATGCGTAGTGAACGGAGCGGAAGTATCCCGGATTCGTTATGGCGACGAGCCTGACGATTGGGGTGCCGACAGAAGGCCCTGTCACGATTGTGGAGCGATCAAGGGTGAATTCCATGTTGAAGGCTGTGACGTCGAGCGTTGCGCTGGCTGCGGCGGACAAAGATTCAATTGCGATTGCGAATCTTGCGAAGATGAGGATGGATAGCGCTCAGGTTCAAATACCGAGCACCATGCCGGACCTTCGTGCGTCGCGCTGCGGTGCCGTTTAAGTGTTAGAGTTCACCAGGAGCGCTGAAATCCGATTGGCCGTTTTCAAGATTTTTATCAGACCTTGGAACGACCATATCTGCCGGGTACTCCTAGAATCTGAAGGAATACATGTAGGCGAAGGAAGCCCCATGACCCTTGACGGCTCCGCAGAGGGCGGCCGGTGCGGCGATGAGTTCCTGCAGCTTGTCGCACACCACAGCCTACGACGACGGCTGAACAGAAGAAATAATTCCGTCGATACGGCGCCTTTACCTTCAGCTGATTGGCGGTGTGATTAAAATGTCAGAACTGAATATGCCAAACATGCTCTTCATCTCCAGCATCGCAGTCGGCCTGGTTGCCTTGGTTCATATTTACATTCTCATCCTGGAAATGTTCCTTTGGACAAAACCCGCAGGCCGTAAGGCATTTGGTCTGAGCCAGGATTTTGCCGACCAGACGAAAGTTCTGGGCGCCAACCAGGGGCTATACAACGGGTTCCTGGCCGCTGGCCTGATTTGTGGCCTTGCCCAGGGTGGGCCTGGGTACGCCTTCAAGGTCTTTTTCCTGGCTTGTGTCCTCGTCGCCGGCCTCTATGGCGCCGCTACCGCCAGCAAGAAGATCCTGTTTGTGCAGGCGGTGCCGGCCGCCATTGCATTGGCTTTGGTTTTGTTGGCGCATTAGCACGAAAAAAACATGCCCCCCACCGAACTCCTTCGCTGGCAATGGAACGGGTACCCGCGCAACCACCAGACGCGGTTCAACCTGCTGCTCCATATCATCGCGGTGCCGGTCTTTCTCGCGGGCAATGCGGTAGCCGTGGCGGGGGTGATCCGGCTGTCATGGCCGCTGGCGCTTGCCGGCGTGGCGGCAACCGTGTTGTCCATCGCCATGCAAGGGCGCGGCCACAAGGCCGAAGCCCATGCGCCCGAGCCGTTCACGGGCGCAGGCAACGCGCTGGCACGCATCTTTCTGGAGCAATGGGTTACCTTTCCACGGTTCGTCCTGTCCGGCGGCTGGCTGCGCGCGCTGCGGTCGGTGGACTGAGGCCTGCGGCATTGAATTCACGATACATCATGATCACACACAGCACTGGCAATCGCTACCACCCGCTTTCCATTGGCGCACATTGGCTCACGCTCGCCCTGCTGGTGGTTGTCTATACCCTGATCGAGCTGCACGGCTTCTACCCCAAGGGCAGCAGCATGCGTGAAGCGCTCAAGACGTGGCACTTCATGTTCGGGCTGGTGGTGTTCTGCATCGTCCTGGCGCGGCTGGTGGCGCGCGCCTCGTTTCGTGCGCCGCCCATCGAGCCGCCACTGCCCCCATGGCAGCAGCAGCTGGCCGCGGCCATGCACGTGGTGCTCTATGTTTTCCTGGTGGCCATGCCGCTGCTGGGCTGGGTTACGCTGAGCGCCAAGGGCCAGCCGATCCCGTTCTTTGGGCTGGAGCTGCCGGCACTGCTGGCGCCGGACAAGGCACTGGGCAAGAGCCTTGAAGCCATTCACAAAACCTTCGGTACCGTGGGCTACTACCTGATCGGGCTGCATGCGCTGGCTGGGCTGTACCACCATTACGTTACCCGCGACAACACGCTGCGCCGCATGCTGCCGTGGCGGTAGCCGTACGCCCGCGCGTACACTCACCGGCACATGGCCCGCGCAGGCGCCCGCCCAGCAGCGGTGCGCCCGGGCTGCCTGGGATGATGACCACACGCCATGAGCCGCCCCGACCTGTCCTTTCTGTTCCTCGCACCGGCACCCGACGGGCCGGGTGAGCCGTCTGCCGGCGCGGCTCCATCCGCGCCCCCGCCTGACGGCGCGCATTTCGACCTGGTCAGCGAGCTGCGCAGCTACCAGATCGAGCTGGAGGCGCAGAACACGGTGCTGCGCTACAGCCAGCAGGCGGCCGAAAGCGCGTCCGAGCGCTTCGAGGCGCTGTTTGCCAGCGTGCCGCTGGCGCTGATGGTGCTCGACGAGCACGACATGGTGGTGCAGGCCAACGCCATGGCGCACCGATCCTTCCAGCCGACCGAGAGCGACCGCCCGCTGACGGCGCTGATGCCCTTCGTCAGCGCGCCCGACGCCGACCGCGTACGCCGCGCCTTCGCCACGGCGGGCGCGCAGGGACGCAGCGACACCGCCGAGGTGATGTTCACCATAGGGGCCAACAAGCGCATCACCGGCGACCTGCACATTGCCCGCATCGAAGCGCAACAGGCCAACGGTGCGCCGCTGCGCCAGTTCCTGTGCGCCGTGATCGACCAGGGCCCCCTGATCGCCGAGCGCCGCACGCTGCAAGAGCGCAACGAGCAGCTGCACGCCAGCGAAAGGCGCCTGGAGGCGGTGATCAACTCGGCGCTGGACGCCATTGTCTGCGTGGATCAGCACCAGCGCATCACGGTATTCAACCCTACGGCGGCCGCGCTGTTCCAGTGCTCCACGCGCGACGCGCTGGGCAGCCCGCTGACGCGCTTTCTGCCCCAGGCGGCCCAGGCGCTGGCGTTTGCGCCGCTGGCCACGCAGGCCATGCTGGGCGAGATGACGGCACTCACCGCCACCGGGCGCGAGCTGGCGGTGGAGGTCAGCGTCTCGTTCGAGCGCCACGCCGAGGGCGAAACCACCACCGTGTTCGCGCGCGACCTGACGGGCCGCAAAAAGGCCGAGGAGCGCAGGAGCGAGCTGGAGGCCCAGCTGCGCGAATCGCACAAGATGCAGGCCGTGGGCACCATGGCCGGCGGCATCGCGCACGACTTCAACAACATCCTGAGCGCCATCCTGGGCAATGTGGAGCTGGCCAAGGCCGACGCGCTGGCGCTGGGCCAGGACGCGCCGATGCTGGAGAGCCTGCGCGAGATCGAAAAAGCCGGGCGCCGCGCGCGTGACCTGGTGCGCCAGATCCTGACCTTCAGCCGCAACGAGCCGCTGCAGCGCGGCGCCGTGCACATGGCCGAGGCCATGCGCGACACCGAACGCCTGCTGCGCGTGACGCTGCCGCCGGCCATCAGCCTGCAGGTCAGCGCGCCGGACGGCCTGCCACCAGTGCTGGCCGACGCCACGCAGGTGGAGCAGGCGCTGCTCAACCTGTGCACCAACGCCGTGCACGCCATCGGCCAGGGGCACGGCAGCGTGCGCATGCAGGCGCAGGCCGTGGGCGCCACGCAGCGCCTGTGCGAGCGCCTGGGCCTGGCGCCGGGCGACTACGTGGCGGTCGAGGTCAGCGACGACGGCCCGGGCATGGACGGCGCCACGCAGTCGCGCATCTTCGAGCCCTTCTTCACCACCAAGCCCGTGGGCCAGGGCACGGGCCTGGGCCTGCCGGTGGTGCACGGCGTGATGCGCACGCACGGCGGCGCCATCGACGTGCGCAGCAGCCCGGGCCAGGGGTGCTGCTTCACGCTGTACTTTCCGGTGGCGCAGGCGCCCGCCCTGGCCGCCGCCCCCGCGCCAACGCCATCCAGCGCGCCGGCACCCGCCCCGGCTGGCGCACGCGCGCGCCGCGTGGCCTACGTGGACGACGACCAGGCGCTGGTGTTCCTGGTGCAGCGCCTGCTGCGCCGGCGCGGCTACGAGGTAGCGGGCTTTACCGACCCGCACGAGGCGATCGCGCAGCTGCGGGCCGACCCGCAGCGCTTCGACCTGCTGGTGACCGATTACAACATGCCCGGCTACTCGGGCGTGGAGCTGCTGCACGCGGTGCGCGCGCTGCGCCCCGACCTGCCCGTGGCGCTGGCGTCCGGCTACGTCACGGCCGACATCGAGCAGGCCGCCCTGGCCGCCGGCGCGCGCGCGCTCATCCACAAGCCCAACGACGTGGACGAGCTATGCGCCACCGTCGACCGGCTCGTCCATGGCATGCGCTGACCCCCCCGCCCTGCACTGCCTGCATGCGGACGCCGACCTGCTGGTGCTGGCCAAGCCCGCCGGCCTGCTGTGCGTGCCCGGGCGCGGCCCCGACAAGCAGGACTGCCTGAGCGCACGCGCCCAGGCGCTGTGGCCGGGCGCGCTCGTCGTGCACCGGCTGGATCAGGCCACCTCGGGCCTGGTACTGATGGCGCGCCACCCCGAGGCCCAGCGCCGCCTGGGCGACGCGTTCGCGCAGCGGCGCTTGCACAAGCGCTACCAGGCCGTGGTGCGCGGCCGCCCGGCGGTCGATGGCGCCTGGCGCACCATCGACCTGCCGATTGCCGCCGACTGGCCCCGCCGCCCCCTGCGCGTGATCGACCACGCCAGCGGCAAGCCCAGCCAGACCCGCTGGCGCAGCGCGGGCCACGACGGCGCGCGGGGCGTGACGCTGCTCGACCTGGAGCCGCTGACCGGGCGCACGCACCAGCTGCGCGTGCACCTGGCCGCCATCGGCCACCCCATCCTGGGCGACGCGCTGTACGCCGACGCCGCCACGCAGGCCCTGGCGCCGCGCCTGCTGCTGCACGCCTGCGCGCTGGCGTTCGAACACCCCGCGACCGGCCAGCCCTGCCGCTTTGCGCTGGCGCCGGAATTTGCCGCCGCGTTTCCCAGTGCGCCCTGCCCCGCCTGAAAACACCGCCGCTCTACGCCGCGAATACCCATTAGGTGCTACTACGTAACGCCGCGCAGCGCCGGCGCACAGGCCCTTGCCGCACGGCCGCACGCCGCACGGGCGTCGCCGGAGCGTCAGGGCGCCGGTGCCGGCGCACTGTGCCGATCTGCGGCGCACGTTTACCATTGCGGCATGACAGCACACCTCTACATCCTCACCGGCAGCTCGCGCGGCATGGGCCTGGCCATGGCCGAGCAGTTGCTCCAGCCCGGCAACACACTGCTGTGCATGGCGCGCACGGCCAGCACGCAACTGGCGGCGCCCACAGGCGCGCGGCTGCTGCAATGGACGCTGGACCTGGCCCAGGGCGCGCAGGCCGCCGGGCGCCTGCGCGACTGGCTGCAGGCCGAGCCGCCAGGAGGCTACGCCAGTGCCACGCTGATCAACAACGCAGGCGTGATCCCGCGCATCGCGCCGCTGTCGGCCTGCGCCGGCGCGGCCGACCTGGACGGCCTGGCGCAGGCCCTGCGCGTGGGGCTGGAGGCGCCGATGCAGCTTGCGGCGGCGTTTCTGGGCGCGACCGAGGACTGGGGCGTGCCGCGCAAGGTGCTGAATATCTCGTCCGGCCTGGGGCGGCGCGCCATGGCGTCGCAGGCGGCGTACTGCGCGGCCAAGGCCGGCATGGACCACTTCACCCGCTGCCTGGCGCTGGACGAGGCCGCCAAGCCCCACGGCGCCAAGGTGTGCGCGCTGGCGCCGGGCGTGATCGACACCGACATGCAGGTGCAGCTGCGCGGCGCCGACGCCAGCGCGTTTCCCGACGTGGGCAACTTCGCCCAGCTCAAGTCGGGCGGCATGCTGACCTCGCCGCACGACGCCGCCGCGCGCGTGCTGGCCTGGCTGCAGCGCGCGGACTTCGGCACCCAACCCGTGGCCGATGTACGGGACGCATGAAACTCACTTTTTAATAGCTATTAGCGCTTTACCATTAAGCGTTTAAGTCCAATTTCATTCATATTTTTCATCTACCCAAGGAGATTCCCATGACCCGTGAAGTCGTCGTCGTCAGCGCCGTGCGCACCGCGATCGGCACCTTTGGCGGCAGCCTGAAGGACGTGCCACCCACCGAGTTGGGCGCGCTGGTGGTGCGCGAGTCGCTGGCGCGTGCCAGCGTGCAGGGCCAGGACGTGGGCCACGTGGTGTTCGGCCACGTGGTCAACAGCGAGCCCAAGGACATGTACCTCTCGCGCGTGGCGGCCATCAACGGTGGCTGCGCCGAGGGCACACCCGCGTTCAACGTCAACCGCCTGTGCGGCTCGGGCCTGCAGGCCATCGTCTCGGCCAGCCAGTCCATTGTGCTGGGCGACTGCGACATCGCCATCGGCGCCGGCGCCGAGAACATGAGCCGCGCGCCCTACGCCAGCCTGAGCAGCCGCTGGGGCGCGCGCATGGGCGACGCCAAGATGGTGGACATGATGATCGGCGCACTGCACGACCCCTTCCACAACGTGCACATGGGCGTGACGGCCGAAAACATCGCCGCCAAGTGGGGCATCACACGCGAAGATCAGGATCGCCTGGCCGTCGAGAGCCACAACCGCGCCGAGCGCGCCACGCAGGCGGGCTACTTCAAGGATCAGATCGTGCCCGTCACGCTCAAGTCCAAGAAGGGCGACGTGCAGTACGCCACCGACGAGCACTTCCGCGCCGGCGCCACCATGGACGACATGGCCAAACTCAAGCCCGTGTTCCTCAAGGAGAACGGCACGGTCACGGCGGGCAACGCCTCGGGCATCAACGACGCCGCCGCCGCCCTGGTGCTGATGGAGGCCAAGACCGCCCAGGCGCGCGGCGCCAAGCCCATGGCGCGCCTGGTGGCCTACGCGCACGCGGGGGTCGATCCGAAGTACATGGGCATCGGCCCGGTGCCGGCCACGCAGCTGGCGCTGAAAAAAGCCGGCCTGTCGGTGCAGGATCTGGACGTGATCGAGGCCAACGAGGCCTTTGCCGCCCAGGCCTGCGCCGTGACGCGCGACCTGGGGCTCGACCCCGCCAAGGTCAACCCCAATGGTTCGGGTATTTCGCTGGGCCACCCCATCGGCGCCACCGGCGCGCTCATCACGGTGAAGGCGCTGCACGAACTGCAGCGCGTGCAGGGCCGCTACGCGCTGGTGACCATGTGCATCGGCGGCGGCCAGGGCATTGCCGCCATCTTCGAGCGCATGTAGGCAATGCCTGCGCGCCGGGCCGGCTGCGCCCGGCGTACGGTGCGCGCGTTCAGTCGCGCACCACCAGCACCGGCACGTGCACGGCGCCCAGCACCCGCTGAGTGACGCTGCCCAGCACCAGCTTTTCCAGCCCGCGGCGCCCGTGCGAACCCATCACGATGGCGTCGGCCCCGACGTTCTGCAGCGTACGCACAATGCCGTCGTGCACCGCGTGGCCCTCGCCCACCATGGTCTCGGCAGCAACGCCCTCCTGCACCAGGGCCTCCTTGGCAGCATCCAGCACGGCGTTGGCCTCGGCCGTGGCGGCGCTCAGGTACTGCGCCTGGCCGTAGGCGAAGTCGGCCCCAACCCCGGTGAAGGGATAGGGATCGATCACGTACAGCGCCGTTACCGCGCTGCCAAAGGTCTTTGCCAATACCGCAGCCTTGGCCACGGCCTTCATCGACGTTTCCGAGCCATCGACGGGAATCAGGATGTGTTTGAACATGGCAACCTCCTTTGCGTGTTGAATCAATGAAACTCCTATTCCCTCCAGTGTGCCCTGAGCCACTGCCGGCGTACAGCGTTCACGCCTCCCCATCCCCCAAAAAACCACCCCGCCGGCAGGTCAGCACGAGGGTGTCGCGCCAGCCCACGCCCGCCGTCGGCTGGATGGGCGTAGTCTCGTGGATCATGCGCGCGTCATCGAGCAGCAGTACCGACCAGGGTTCGCTCAAGGTAAAACGCTGCCCACTCGGGCCGGCGGCCTCGAAGATGCGCGTCTCCCCGCCCTTGATGGCGTGGCGCGCCACCAAAAAGACGGCCACCAGATCCACCCCGTCGCGGTGCGCGCCCTCGGGCGTAGGCCGGCCTATGCCGCCTTCGGTGCTGATGCGGAATTGATGCGCCTCGACAAACCAGCGCTGCGGCGCGGCGCGCAGCGCCTCCTGGGCCAGGCCTGCCAGCGCCACCACCAGCTGCTGCCACTGGGGCTGGCGGACAAGCGCGTCCTGCATGGGTGCAAACCAGCGCTGCATGCCCCCGTGCAGGGCGTTGTACTGCACCGGTTGCCAATGCGCGCGGTGCGGCATTTGTTGCAAATTGGTTTCATCAACGACAAAACACGAATGGCGCCGGTAACGGTAGCGCCCCCCATCCCTGAGGAAATCATCAGCAGGCAAATCGTCCCAGAACCGCGACCACGCCTGCAGATCGTCGAGGCTGCAGCCCAGCCGCCGCGCCACGTCGTGCCCCTGGAGCAAGGCGTGGCCCCGATCCTGCAGCGCCCGGATGGCCTGTCCATGGGCGATATACGGTGGGGGAAATGTCACATATGCCATGCCCGCGAGCATAGTCCTTGTCCGGCCACCCCCTGGCATGAAGGACAATCGCCCCTCGGGTGCCGCAGCCCCTTCATGCAGACGACGTACCAGACCAATGAACATAGTCATTCTTGACGACTACCAGGATGCAGTGCGCAAGCTCCACTGCGCCGCGCGACTCGACTCCTATACGGCCAAGGTCTATACCAACAACGTCAAGGGCCTGGGCCAGTTGGCGGTGCGCCTGCGCGATGCGGATGTGATCGTGCTGATCCGCGACCGCACCCATGTCAGCCGCCAACTGCTCGACAAGCTGCCGCGCCTCAAGCTGATCGCGCAAACTGGGCGCGTAGGCCCGCACATCGACCTGGCGGCCTGCACCGAGCGGGGCATCGCTGTGGCCGAAGGCGTCAGCTCCCCCGTGGCGCCTGCGGAATTGACCTGGGCGCTGATCATGGCGGCCATGCGCCGTCTGCCACAGTACATATCCAACCTCAAGCATGGCGCCTGGCAACAGTCGGGCCTGCGCGCCGCGTCGATGCCGCCCAACTTTGGGTTGGGCAGCGTGCTGCGCGGCAAGACCCTGGGTATATGGGGCTACGGGCGCATTGGCCAGATCGTCGCCAGCTACGGCCGCGCCTTCGGTATGAACGTGCGCGTCTGGGGGCGCGAGGCCTCGCGAGCCCAGGCGCTGGGCGATGGCCTGCAGATAGCCAGCACGCGCGAAGAGTTCTTCACCGAATGCGACGTACTGTCGGTGCACCTGCGCCTGGTCGAAGAGACGCAAGGCATCATCACGCTGGAAGACCTGTCGCGCATGAAGCCCACGGCCTTGTTCGTCAACACGTCGCGCGCCGAGCTACTCGAACCTGACGCCCTGATCGCAGCGCTCAACCGTGGCCGCCCCGGCATGGCAGCCGTGGACGTATTCGAGAGCGAGCCCATCCTGCAAGGCCACGCGCTGCTGCGCCTGGAGAACTGCGTATGCACGCCGCACATCGGCTACGTGGAACAGGACAGCTACGAACTGTACTTCGGCGCCGCCTTCGAGAACGTGGTCAACTTCATCAAGGGCACGCCCAGCAACATCGTCAATCCAGGCGCGCTGCAGGTGCGAAGGTAAAACCACACTCCCCCACACCCGCCCAAAATAAAAAGAGCCTCTTTACAGAGGCTCTTCGCATGCGCAATCAACCAGGTTGATTACAGGGGTGTCTTCACGCCATCGACGTACTTGAACAGCGTGATGGCGGGGTTCTTGATTTCGCCGTTGGATTCGAACGAAATCTTGGCCGTCACGCCGCTGTAGTCGGCCTTGGACAGGAAGGGCAGGAACACCTTGGGGTCAGACGAGCCTGCACGCTCCATGGCGTCGACCAGCAGCATCGTGGCGTCGTAGGTGTACGGGCTGTACACCTGGAACTGGCCAGGATACTTCTCGTCGTAGCGCTTCTTCCAGGCCAGGCCGCCAGGCATCTTCTCGATGGAGGCTCCGCCCATGGCGCAGACCACATTGGCCAGCGTCTTGGCGCCCGCAGCCAGCTTGGCAACCTCGGACGTGCAAATGCCGTCGCCACCCAGGTAATGCGTCTTGTTCAGGCCGAGCTGCTCCATCTGGCGCAGCATCGGGCCGGCCTGAGGATCCATGCCGCCAAAGAAAACGACGTCAGGATTCTTGGCCTTGATGGCAGTCAGAATGGCCATGAAGTCGGTGGCCTTGTCGGTGGTGAACTGCTCATCGACGATCTTGATGCCCTTTTCGGCAGCGATCTTCTTGAACACGGTCGCCAGGCCCTGGCCGTAGGCCGTGCGGTCGTCGATCACTGCAGCCGTTTTGGCATGCAGGGAGCTGGCTGCGTAGTCGGCCAGGCCAGCGCCCAGCGAATTGTCGTTGGCGATGATGCGGAAGGTGGTCTTGTAGCCCGGCTTGGTCAGGTTCGGGTTGGTAGCCGCACCCGTTACCATCGGGATGCCGCAGTTGTTGTAAATGCGCGATGCGGGGATGGTGGTACCGGAGTTCAAGTGGCCCACGACGGCGGAGACGCCGGCATCGCACAGCTTCTGTGCCGCAGCCGTACCCTGCTTGGGATCGGCTGCATCGTCTTCGGCGACCAGTTCAAGCGTCACCTTCGTGCCACCGATGGTGACACCCTTGGCGTTGAGATCGGCGATAGCCATGCGGGCACCGTTCTCATTGTCCTTACCATAGTGTGCCTGAGGACCGGACGTCGGCGCCACATGGCCGATCTTCACCACCTGTTGGGCGGCGGCCAGGCCGGCCACTGCTGCGATAGCAGCTGCCACGGTCAACTTCAACTTCAATTGCATATGGGTCTCCAAAGAAAAGCGCTGGAATATAGGTTGTCTCCAACGCGCTGAAACATATCGCAATTCAGTCACAGCTTCACTAGGGAACACGCGAAAATGCAGTAAAAACATACAGGTATATACCCTGTCATCGCTTCACGTCGCGTCGCGTTCGCCGGTCAGTTCGTCGGCCACAGCCTCGTAGACTGCCTGCCTGACGATGGATTCGACCTCCTCGCGCAGGCGCGGCACCATGGAGCGCGTCTGCTCCTGCACCACCGTGGCGATGGCCTCGCGCAAGCGCGAATCCAGGGCTACGTCCACACGCTGCATGACCCGGTGCACCACGTGCTCCTCGAAATCCTCGGGAAGCCGCAGCGTTGGTATTTCGACCAGCGCCGATACTGGCGCCTGGGCTGGCGCCGGCGCGGGCGCCAGAAGCGGCGGGGCGATGTGTCCAGCCTGCGCGGCGGGCGCCAGGGGAATGTCAACGCGCGGCACGGCCGGGGGGATCACTGGCGCCGCGAGGGGTACCGATACCGCCGTCTGGGCGTCGGGCGCTGGCACCACGTCGGTCAACGTGGGAACGAACCGGGGTGGCGCCGAGCGCCGCGCTTCAGTCATCAGACACTTTCCTTGAGCACCAGGTCGCGCCTGGCAATGGCATAGCCCTGCGCCGCGTAGCCGCGCCAACGCGTGCGCGCCAACAGCCTGTCCGGTTCAGCCAGACCGACCACTTCCACCAGCCGGGCGAACTGGTCAAACCCTTCGGGTGTCGCATCGCCCAGGTTGAGCAGGATTTCCTTGTGCAAGCTGTCTGCCGGCCGCGCTGTCAGCAGCACGGGGGAAGCCCAGCGCAATTCGTTGGACGCCGCCGTATCCAGGCAGTGCGCGACAAAGTCCGTCGCACCCAGCTCCCACAGCATGCGGTCAAGCTGCTGCAACTGCTCGTGCGCAGCCACTACGGCCACCCGTGCCTGGTGCCGCAACGCCTTGCGCACAAAACGGCAGGCGTAGGCCAGCTTGTCGGGCGCGTTGAAATGAAACTCGACCTCGGTCATGCTCCACCGCCACCCGCAGGTTCAAGCAGCGCGGCTGCGGCGCGCAGGCTTGCGCGGCGCAGCCGCGACGGGGTGCGCCGCCCTGGCCAGCAGGTAGTGCAGCAGCAGCCCCACGGGGCGTCCGGTAGCGCCCTTGGCGGCGCCGCTCTTCCAGGCCGTACCGGCAATGTCCAGGTGCGCCCAAGCCGCATCACCGGCGAAGCGTTGCAGAAACTTGGCCGCTGTCACGGCGCCGGCAGCGCGGCCCGCGATGTTGGCCACATCGGCAAAATTGCTCTTCAAGCCGTCGGCGTAATCGTCGTCCAGCGGCATGCGCCAGCAGGAGTCCAGCGCCGCGTCGCCTGCAGCCTGCAACTGCCGCGCCAACTCGTCGTCGGACGAGAACAGCCCGCTATGCACGCCGCCCAGCGCTACCACGCAGGCGCCGGTCAGGGTGGCGATATCGATCACGGCGGCGGGCCTGAAGCGCGCCGCGTACGTCAGCGCGTCGCTCAGCACCAGCCGCCCCTCGGCGTCGGTGTTCAGGATTTCTATGGTCTGCCCACTCATGCCGGTGACGACATCGCCGGGCTTGACAGCGCAGCCGTCGGGCATATTCTCACAGGAGGGCACAATGCCCACCACGTTGATGGCCGGCTGCAGCTCGGCCAGGGCGCGAAACACGCCCAGCACGCTGGCCGCGCCGCCCATGTCGTACTTCATCTCGTCCATCTCGGCGCCGGGCTTGAGCGAGATGCCGCCGGAGTCGAAGGTGATGCCCTTGCCCACCAGCACCACGGGCGCCTGCGCCTTGGCAGCACCTTCATAGTGCAGCTCGATCAAGCGCAGCGGCTCCTTCGAGCCCTGGGCCACGGCGGCAAACGCGCCCATGCCCAGCTTGGCCACCTCTTGCGGGCCGTGCAGCTTGCAGCGCAGCCTGGGGTGTTTGGCCAGCGCCTTGGCGGCGTTGCCCAGCAAGGTAGGCGTGGCATGGTTGCCCGGGCGGTTGGCCCATTCGCGTGCCAGCTCCACGCCTGCAGCGAGCGCCACGGCCACGTCGAAATCCGCCTGCAAGGACTTGACGTCGGCCACGGCCAGCGTGATACGTGAGACGCCGCAGACCTGCGCCTTGGGCTTGGTCGTGGTATAGGTGTAGCAAACCTCCGCCAAGGTGCGCACCGCTGCGGCCAGGGCCGCGCCGGCGGGCGCGCCAGCCAGAACCACGGCCACGCGCTTGACGCCTGCCGCACGCAGCGCGGGAGCCAGCGCCTGCACCGCCTGACGCACGGATTTGGCATCGCCCTGGCCACAGCCCAGCAATGCCACGCGGCGCGCCGCCACGCCCTCGGGAGCATAGACCTCCAGCAGCCTGCCCGGCCTGATCTCCAGGTCGCCCGCCTGCAAGGCCTGCTGCACCAGGCGCGACACGGCGTCGCCTTGCGGCTTGAAAGCTTCTGGCACGAGTTGCACGAGCAGGTCGCACTTGTGTGCGCACGCGCCAGCCAAGGTCAAGGACTTCAGTTCAAAGTTCATAATCGGCGTTTTCCTTCGAGCCAATGTTATTCGATTCATCCATACGCAAGGAGCTGGCGCGCAGCTTCGGCGCGACCCTGGTGGTGCTGGTCACCGTGGTCATGACCATGATGCTGATCCGCACACTGGGTCAGGCCTCGCGCGGCAGCGTGGCGCCATCCGATGTGATGCTGGTGATGGGCTTCACAGTGCTCAGCCATATGTCGACGATTTTGTGCCTAAGCTTGTTCGTGGCGGTGGTGGGCACACTCTCGCGCATGTACCGTGACAGCGAGATGGTCATCTGGTTTTCGGCCGGACGCGGCCTGATGAGCCTGCTGGCGCCCCTGCTGCGCTTTGCCTGGCCCGTGATGCTGGCCGTGGCGACGCTGTCGCTCGCCGTCTGGCCCTGGGCCAACCGCCAAGTACAACAGCTCAAGGAGCAGTACGAACAGCGCAGCGACGTCGATCGCGTCGCCCCCGGCGAGTTCCAGGAGTCGGCCAACGGCACTCGGGTGTTCTTCATCGACAAAGATACGTCGGACGCCAGTTCAGCCAGCAACGTCTTCATCGCCACGACCGAACCCGACCGCGAGACGGTGACGTCTGCCCAGGGTGCCCGGCTGCAGGTCACGGACGGCAAGCGTGTGGTGCTACTGTCCAACGGCCAGCGGCTGGAGACGACGAAGGACAAATCGGGCCTGCGCGTAAGCGATTTTGATGAATACGGGATGCAGATCGGCGCCGAATCCCAGGGCGAGCGCGAGGAAACCGCCGTGCGCAGCCGCGGCACGCTGGAGTTGGCCGCCAGCCCCCTGCCCGCGCACCGCGCCGAGCTGGGTTGGCGCATCGGCCTGGCGCTGGCGGTGCTCAACTTCGTGGTGCTGGGGCTGGCGCTGGCCGTGGTCAACCCCCGCGCCGGGCGCAGCACCAGCATGGTCTCCGCGCTGTTCGCCTTCATGCTGTACTACAACCTCATGACCGTGGGCCAGAGCTGGATCGGCGCGGGCCGCCTGGGGCTTGCGCCCTTCATGCTGGCGCTGCACGGCGGTACGCTGGCCCTGGGTCTGCTAGTGCTGGTGGCAAGGCACAATCATTGGTCGATCCGGCTGCTGCTGCCGGCACGGAGCGCACCATGAACACCCTGCGCCGCTTCATCTTCCGCGAGGTCGTTGTGTCGGTGGCGTTCGTCACACTGGCCTTCCTGGCGCTGTTTTTCTTCTTCGACATGGTCGACGAGTTGCGCTGGGTAGGGCGTACCGCAGGCTACCAGCTGTCCTACGCCGTGCTGTTCGTGGCGCTGGGTTTACCCAAACACCTGTATGAGCTGCTGCCCATCACGGTGCTGATAGGCACCATTTTCGTGATGGCACGGCTGGCGCAAAGCTCGGAATTCACCATCATGCGCACCAGCGGCCTGGGACCGTGGCGCGCGCTGGGCACGCTGGTCACGCTGGGCTGCGCCTTCGTGGTGCTGACCTTTGCCGTGGGCGACTACATCGCGCCCATGAGCGAGCGCGCGGCGCAGTTGGTCAAGGCGCGCCAGCTGGGACAGATCAGCACCGGCGCCACAGGCGCCTGGCTCAAGGAAAAACAAGGCGGCCATTCGCTCGCGGTCAACGTGCGAGCCATCGGCTCGGACGGCCGGCTGCGCGGTGTGCACATTTTCGAATTCGACCCCCAAGGGCGCATCACCGCCACGCTGACGGCCGAACACGGCACGTTCGACGACAGCGGCGACGCCTGGACCTTGCAGCAGGTGCAGCAAAGCCGGTTCGAGCGCAGCCCGGACGGCCAGGTGCGCGTGCAGCGCGCGCACCAGCCCACGCTGCTGTGGCCCACGCGCATCAGCCCCGACATGGTGGCGGCGGCCATCCTCAAGCCCGACAAGATGGCCACGATCGAGCTGTTTCGCTACATTCGCCACCTCAAGGCCAACGGCCAATCGGCGCAGCGCTACGAGATCGAGTTCTGGCGCAAGGTGTTCTACCCGTTGTCATGCCTGGTGATGGTGGTTCTGTCGCTACCCTTCGCCTACCTGCACTTTCGCTCCGGCGGCATTGCCGGCTACGTGTTTGGCGGAGTCATGGCCGGCATCAGCTTTTTCATGCTCAACAACGTGTTCGGCTTTGCCGGCAACCTGCAGAACTGGTCACCCTGGCTGACAGCAGCCGCGCCCGGCCTGATCTATTCCTTCTTGTCGCTGGCCGCCTTTGGCTGGCTGGTGCTGCGCCGGTGACCGGACACGCCATCGTTCTGCTGGCCCACGGCTCGCGCGACCCGCTGTGGCGCCGCCCGATCGAGGCCGTGCGCGAGCGCATCGCGCAGCAGCATCCCGGCGCTGTCGTGTGCTGCGCCTACCTGGAGCTGTGCCCTCCCAGCCTCCCCGACACCCTGGCAGCCCTGGCCGGCCAAGGCTCTTGCAGCGTGCGCATCGTGCCCATGTTCCTGGGTGCGGGCCGCCATGTACGGGAAGATCTGCCATGCATGGTGGCCCACCTGGCCGAACAGCACGGCACGCTGGCCCTGCACCTGCAGGCGCCGATTGGTGAGGACGAGCGCCTGATCGCGCTGATGGCCAGTATTGCCAGCGACGACATCGCATAAGACCCTATGGTCTTGCGCACAACGTGCAGTCGTTAGACGCATGCAACATAATGATGCAATTCTTTAGCAGAAATACGATATGAATCTGCATCAATTTCGCTTCGTACAGGAAGCAGCACGGCGCAACCTGAACCTGACCGAAGCCGCCAAGGCGCTGCACACATCACAACCCGGCGTCTCCAAGGCCATCATCGAGCTGGAAGACGAACTGGGCATAGACATCTTCGCGCGCCACGGCAAGCGCCTCAAGCGCATTACCGAGCCGGGCCAGCATGTGCTGCGCAGCATCGAGCTGATCATGCGCGAAGTGGGCAACCTCAAGCGCATCGGCGAGCAGTACAGCGCGCAGGACAGCGGCACCCTCTCCATCGCCACCACCCACACGCAGGCGCGCTACATGCTGCCGCACCCGGTGGCGCGACTGCGCGAGGCCTATCCCAAGGTCACCATCAGCCTGCACCAGGCCACGCCGCACGAGGTAGCACGCATGGTGCTCGACGAGGTGGCCGACATCGGCATGGCCACCGAATCGCTGGCCGACTACCCCGACCTGGTCACCCTGCCCTGCTATGAATGGGAACATGTGCTGGTGCTGCCGGCCAGCCACCCACTGGCCCAGAAGGAGCGCGTGGGGCTGGAGGACATTGCGCACGAATCGCTCATCACCTACCACCCCTCGTTCACCGGGCGCGGCAAGATCGACCAGGCGTTCGCCGCACGCAAGCTGCAGCCGCGGATCGTGCTCGAAGCCATCGATTCGGACGTCATCAAGACCTATGTGCGGCTGGGCCTGGGCGTGGGCATAGTGGCCGAGATGGCCATGCGCGACGACCCCGTGGGTGGCCTGGTGGTACGCCCCCTGGGGCATCTGTTCGGCCAGAGCGTGGCGCGCGTGGCCTTCAAACGCGGCGCCTACCTGCGCAACTTCGTCTACAAATTCGCCGAACTGCTCAGCGATCGCCTCAGCCGCGACCTGATCAACCGTGCCATGACCGGGCACGTCCACGACTACGAGCTGTAAGCCCATGACCGTCCCCCACCTTGCAAGCCGCCTGCCCAACGTGGGCACCACCATTTTCTCCGTCATGTCGGCGCTCGCGGCCGAGCACAACGCCGTCAACCTGGGCCAGGGCTTTCCGGACTTCGATTGCGACCCGCAGCTGGTGGACGCCGTGGCCCAGGCCATGCGAGCCGGGCACAACCAGTACCCGCCCATGCCAGGCGTGCCGGCGCTGCGCCAGGCCATCGCCGGCAAGACCGAGGCGCTGCATGGGCGGCGCTACGACCCGGATACCGAGGTCACCATCACCGCTGGCGCCACTCAGGCCATTCTGACGATCATCCTGGCCTGCGTGCAGCCCGGCGACGAGGTCATCGTGCTGGAGCCCTGCTACGACAGCTACGTACCCAACATCGAGCTGGCCGGCGGCGTCGCCGTGCGCGTGCCGCTCACGCCCGGCACCTTCCGGCCCGACCTGGGCAAGATCGCCGCCGCCATCACGGCACGCACACGCGCCATCATCATCAATACCCCGCACAACCCCAGCGCCAGCGTGTGGACGGAGGACGAGATGCGCCAGCTGGAGGATCTGCTGTCGCCCACCGGCGTGCTCCTGATCAGCGACGAGGTCTACGAGCACATGGTGTTCGACGGCGCCCAGCACCAGAGCGCCGCGCGCTTTGCCGGCCTGGCCGAGCGCGCCTTCATCGTCAGCAGCTTTGGCAAGACCTTCCACGTCACGGGCTGGAAGGTGGGTAGCGTAGCCGCCCCCGCAGAGCTGATGGCGGAGTTCCGCAAGGTACACCAATTCAACGTCTTCACCGTGAACACCCCCATGCAACACGGCCTGGCCGAGTACCTGAAAAACCCCGCGCCCTACCGCGAGCTGGCCGCCTTCTACCAGGCCAAGCGCGACCTGTTCCGCCAGGGGCTCGAAGGCTCGCGCCTGAAGCTGCTGCCCAGCTACGGCAGCTACTTCCAGTGCGTGGACATCTCGGCCGTGAGCGATCTGGGCGAGGCCGATTTCTGTCAATGGCTCACGCGCGAGATCGGCGTGGCGGCGATTCCGCTGTCGGCCTTCTACGGCGACGGCTTTGACCAGCGCGTGGTGCGCTTTTGCTTTGCAAAAAAGGATGAGACGCTGCGCGCGGCGCTGGAGCGGCTGCGCAGGCTTTGAGTCAAATCTGGCTCTATCGCTTTCAGTAAAAGCGCTAGAAGCTCATTTTTCAAGAGCATTCTGGCGCCGCTGACTGGGCGAGATAGTCAGTCTGACAGTTGTCACTCATAACCCTTGCGGCGGATGCGGCGCTTGCTGGCCATGCCTACCCCTCCAGGAAGTAGGAGCGCACCAGGTTGACGACGTTTTCCCGGCCCGCCTGGGACAGCCCGAGAAAGCGCCGCGCCGGGATGTTCCCCCAAGGGATCGGAAAGCTGCCATTGCGCGTGGCGTAGATCCCGAAGCCGAACTCGCCGGACTTCGCGCCGTAGTGGAACGTGCCCGCGTAGACCATCGGACTGCCGATGCCCACCGCGTCATCGCCGTTCACCTGGTAGTTGATCGTGGTGCCCAGCATGCGCGTTTCGCCCGTGCCGGGCTTCGTTTCGCCCGTGCCGGGCTTCTTGCCTGCGAGCTTCTGTGCGCTGCGCTTGGTCAGCGAGTCGTCCTTCTTGCGGGCGAATAAGGCGCTGTAGTGCGCCAGCGTCAGCTCTTTGTTGGGCGCCCATGCGTTGCCGTCCGGGTCGGTGGCCGTGGCAAAGCGTTGCTTCGTCTCCTCGGCCTGATCCTCGCCGATCTCCTTGAGCAACGGCTGCTGGTTCTGGCCGCGCTCGACCAGGGCATGCAGGTAATCCAGGCCGCTGCGATCGGTCAGCTCGATGATTTGCGCCATTCGAATCCCCCACATAAAATGACCATTGCCTTGTGCAACATTGGCTCCCGGGCGATAAGAACCGGTTGCGTTCCGGACGTAATGGTCAAGGGGCACAAGGCTTTCATTTCGCCGTCCTGGTTTTGATCACCAGACTGACCAGCTGAAGTGACCGATTGCGCCTGCCGCTCAGCACCTCCCACACCGCCCGGAACGTTTCGCCGCCGAAGTCCTTGGAGGCCACCACGGTCGGGTTGCCCTGGCACGACATGTCGCCGGCGCGCAGTACATCCAGATCGTTCAGTACTTCCTCCACCCGCGCGAAGCCATCGGGCGCCGCAGCACGCTGGCTCTTCCCGTCAAAGCCGTGCGAGCCTTGGACATGGCGCGGAGCATCGGCCGGGAGCAGCACCGTGTAGCCCTGCGTGCCCACTCCGGCGGCCTCCTTGATCCAATCCGGGTGCTCGGTGAACCCGAGGAACAGCGGGCCGCGCCGCTGGCGATCAGCCGAACATCGCACACGAAGCCGGGCATCAAAGCGCTCTCGCTCATCAGCAAGGGCCTTGCCGCGCTCGACGTTGAAGGCGCGGTGCTGCAAGCCCCCACCAAGACGGGCGCGGGCATCAGCAAGTACTACCGCACCCGCATGGCCTGACGCCAGCGCGCCGCCCGGGCCGCCTGCCGCTGCACCGCACGGCGTGCGGCCCGATGTGTTTCTGCCCCCGCACACCTTGCTGACCGTGGCCAACGGCGGTAACCAGATTGACTTTACCGTCCGCATCAACCGTGAGGACGTGGGCGAACTTGCGGTCGACCTGGCCAAGGTCGAAGGGGCCGCCAAGGGGGTACCACTGGCACGCAGACAGGCGCGGCGCTGGACGGCTTGAGCACGCTCAGTGTGCGCCCAGCAGCATGCGCAGCAGGCCGCAGGCAACAAACCCGCCCAACCCCAACATGCCCAGCGCCGCCAGCGCCATGCCCCAGGTCACCGACGCACCGGCCCCCACCAGGAAGGCGCTGCAGAAGATGAACAGGATCAGGCGTGTCATGGCGCCATTGTGAAGGAAGATATAGCGGACAAGCAATCAGCACCGAGTGAGTATTGGCGTGAAGGGGCGTGAGTCCGTCGTGGCGCTGGCCAGTGCCCTGGAAGACGTTGCGAAGGTAATAGCCGCCGTCCGGTTCGCTCACAGCAAGACAATGTCGTACTGCTCCTGCCCCATCGCCCCCTCGGCCTGTAGCGAGATCGGTTTGCCGATGAAATCCGACAGGCCGGCCAGGTGTTGGCTTTCCTCGTCGAGGAACAGCTCGACCACCTTGGGCGAGGCAATCACACGAAACTCGTGCGGGTTGAACTGGCGCGCTTCGCGCAGCAGTTCGCGCAGAATCTCGTAGCACACGGTACGGGCCGTCTTGATCTCGCCCACGCCGTGGCACTGGGGACAGGGTTCGCACAGCATGTGGGCCAACGATTCGCGCGTGCGCTTGCGCGTCATCTCCACCAGGCCCAGCTGCGAAAACCCGCCCAACATGGTCTTGACGCGGTCGCGCGCTAGCTGCTTCTTGAATTCGGCCAGCACCGCTGCCTGGTGGTCTTCGCGCAGCATGTCGATGAAGTCGGCGATGACAATCCCGCCCAGGTTGCGCAGGCGCAGCTGGCGCGCGATGGCGCCCGCCGCCTCCAGGTTGGTCTTGAAGATGGTGTCGTCGAAGTTGCGCGCGCCCACGTAGCCGCCGGTGTTCACGTCGATGGTGGTCAGCGCCTCGGTCTGATCCACGATCAGGTAGCCGCCGGACTTCAGATCGACACGCCGGCCCAGCGCGCGCGCAAGTTCCTCATCGATCGAAAAAAGGTCGAAGATGGGCCGCTCGCCCTTGTAGAGCTGTAGCTTGGCCGCCGCTGCGGGCATGAATTCCTGGCCGAAGCGCTGCAGCACGGCAAATTGCTCGCGCGAGTCGATACGGATGCTTTGTGTGGCCTCGCAGGCCAAGTCGCGCAGCACGCGCTGCAGCAGGCTCAAGTCCTGGTGTAGCAGCGACTGCGGCGGCAGGTGCTGCGCCGCCGCCTTGATGCCGGCCCAGGTCTTGCGCAGATAGGCGATGTCCTCAGCCAGCTCGGCATCGGTCGAATCCTCGCCATTGGTACGCAGGATGAAACCGCCACCGCCGCCCGTGGCCTTTTCGCCCACCAGCGCCTGTAGGCGCGCGCGTAGTTCGTCGCGCTCGTTGCCCGGTATTTTTTGCGAGATGCCGATGTGGTCGTCCTGCGGCAGAAACACCAGCAGCCGCCCGGCGATGCTGATCTGCGTGGACAGGCGCGCGCCCTTGCTGCCTATCGGATCCTTGATGACCTGCACCATCAGCGCCTGGCCTTCAAATACCTGTTTTTCGATGGGTACCGGAGGCTCGCCCTTGCGCGCGAACATCGGCGCCTCGCCGCCCTCCTGGCGCTGCCATACATCGGCTACGTGCAGGAAGGCGGCGCGCTCCAGGCCGATGTCGATGAACGCCGACTGCATGCCCGGCAGCACGCGCGAGACACGGCCCAGGTAGACGTTGCCGACCAGCCCGCGCTCCAGCGTGCGCTCGACGTGCAGCTCCTGCACGGAGCCGCTCTCCACCACCGCGACGCGCGTCTCCTGCGGGGACCAGTTGATCAGAATGTCTTGTTGCATGGGCTTCCCCGGATGAAGCCCAGATGATGCCCGAAACCGCCCCGCTCAAGCGGCTATGGCCTGCATGCCCTGGAGCAATTGCGGTTGAAGCGCCACCACATCGCCCACCACGATGAGCGCGGGCGGACGCACGCCGTGTTGCTGCGCGAGCCGGGGCAGATCCTGCAGCGTGCCCCCCACGCAGCGCTGGCCGGGCAGCGATGCCTGCTCCACCAGCGCCGCGGGCGTGCCGGGCGGCAGGCCATGGCGGATCAGCTCGGCGCAAATCGTGGACAGGTTGCCCACTCCCATGTAGATGACCACCGTCTGGCGCGGGCGCGCCAGGGCCTGCCAGTCCAGCGCCACCTCGTTGCCCTCGCGCAGGTGGCCCGTGGCGAAGACCAGCGTGGCCGCGTGGTCGCGGTGCGTGAGCGGGATGCCTGCGCAGGCGCCCGCGGCCTGGGCAGCAGTGATGCCAGGCACCACCTCAAAGGCGATGCCGGCCTCGGCCAGCGCCTGGGCCTCCTCGCCGCCACGGCCGAAGATGAAACCGTCCCCGCCCTTGAGGCGCACCAGGCTGCGCCCGCTGCGCGCCAGGCGCAGCATGAGGTCGATGATGGACTGCTGGGGCAGCGTGTGATGCGCGGCCTCCTTGCCCACGTAGATCAGGTCGGCGTCGTCGGCCACGTAGCGCAGCACCTCCTTGCCGACCAGGTGGTCGTAGAGCACCAGGCGCGCACCGCGCAGCGCCTTCACGGCGCGCAGCGTGAGCAGTTCTGGGTCGCCGGGGCCGGCGCCCACCAGGGTCACACGCCCGGGGCGGGCGTCGGCAGCTGCGGCGCCGGGCGCGGCGAACCAGCGCGCGTCTTCGATGAAGCTCATGTCGGCTCTTTTCTTCGCGGATCGTGGGAGTTCCATTGTTCAAAGGCCGCCTGCGCGCGTCCTTGAACCAGTTCAAGGACAAGGCGGCAGCCCCCGGGGACGATGTGGACACTCGCAGCAAGAGGGGATGGACAGCGACCTCGCGAGAGCGGCGCCGGCACCCGGCCGGCCGCCGTCCATGCGCTGATTCCTAGGACGCAGAGGACAACACGATGACAGCAAAGAGGATCGCCAGGCTGGTCGCACTCGCGGCGGCCACCCTGGTGTCGGCTACCGCAATGGCCCAGGATGGCAAGCCGGTTTCCGAGACCGAGAAAAACTACCAGGCTGGCAGTTCGCCGCTGGCCGACGTGCCCATGTACCAAAGCACGAACCCCAAGGCGCCGAAGATGACGCAGGCCGAGTTCGACCACGCGCGCCAGATCTACTTCGAGCGCTGCGCGGGCTGCCACGGCGTGCTGCGCAAGGGCGCCACGGGCAAGCCGCTGACGCCCGACATCACGCTGGACAAAGGCACGGATTACCTGAAGGTGTTCATCGCTTACGGCTCGCCCGCCGGCATGCCCAACTGGCAGACCTCGGGCGAATTCGACGAGGCCACCGTGGACCTGATGGCCCGCTACATCCAGCAAGACCCGCCCACACCGCCCGAGTTCTCCCTGGCCGACATGGAGAAGTCGCGCAAGGAATACGTGCCGGTCGCCCAGCGGCCCACGAAGAAGATGAACAACTACAACATCAACAACATCTTCTCGGTCACGCTGCGCGACGCGGGCGAGGTGGCGCTGGTCGACGGCGACACCAAGCAGATCATCAACATCGTCAAGACCGGCTACGCGGTGCACATCTCGCGCCTGTCGGCCTCGGGGCGCTACCTGTACGTGATCGGCCGCGACGCGCGCCTGAACCTGATCGACCTGTGGATGGAGAAGCCCGACAACGTGGCCGAGATCAAGATCGGCCTGGAGGCGCGCAGCGTCGAGACCAGCAAGTTCAAGGGCTGGGAAGACAAGATCGCCGTCGCCGGCACCTACTGGCCGCCGCAGTTCGTGCTGATGGACGGCGATACGCTCAAGCCGCGCAAGATCGTCTCCACCCGCGGCACGACGGTGGACAACGAATACCACCCCGAGCCGCGCGTGGCTGCCATCGTGGCCAGCCACCAGAAGCCCGAGTTCCTGGTCAACGCCAAGGAGACTGGCAAGATCTTCATGGTCGATTACACCGACCTCGAAAACCTGAAGATGACGCAGATCGACGCCGCCAAGTTCCTGCACGACGGCGGCTTCGACGCCACGCGCCGCTACTTTCTGACGGCCGCCAACGCCTCCAACAAGATCGCGGTGGTGGACACCAAGACCGACAAGCTGGCCGCGCTGGTGGACGTGGGCAAGACCCCGCACCCGGGCCGCGGCGCCAACTTCGTGCACCCGAAGTTCGGCCCGGTGTGGGCCACCTCGGGCCTGGGCGACGAGAGCATCGCCATCATCGGCACCGACCCGGCCAAGCACAAGGACAACGCCTGGAAGGTGGTGCAGTCGCTCAAGGGCCAGGGCGGCGGCTCGCTGTTCATCAAGACGCACCCGAAATCCACCAACCTGTGGGTGGACACGGCGCTCAACCCTGACGCCAAGGTCAGCCAGAGCGTAGCCGTATACGACATCAAGGATCTGAGCAAGCCGCCGCAGATCATCGACATCGCCGCGTGCGCCGGGCTCAGTGACGATGGCGCCAAGCGCGTGGTGCAGCCCGAATACAACCGGAAGGGCGACGAGGTCTGGTTCTCGGTCTGGAGCGCGAAGAACAAGGAATCGGCGATCGTGGTGGTCGATGACAAGACCCGCACCTGCAAAACTGCGATCAAGGATCCCCGGCTGGTCACGCCGACCGGCAAGTTCAACGTCTACAACACCATGCACGACGTGTATTGACCGCCGGAAAAGCCGTGGCCGCCACTGCCCGCGCCCTGCTCCGCGCCCTGCCCTGGCTGCTCGCCGGGGCGGCGTGCGCCGCCGCGCCAGCGGTTGAGGCGCCCTCGCCGCCGCGCCAGGCGGCGCTCGTGCGCATGGTGCGGCAAGACTGCGGCGCGTGCCACGGCATGCGCCTGACCGGCGGGCTGGGCCCCGCGCTCACGCGCGAGGCCCTGGCCGGCAAGCCGCCCGAGTACCTGGCCGCCGTCATCACCCACGGCATCCCCGGCACGCCCATGCCGCCCTGGGGCCCCATGCTCCAGAGCGGCGAGGCGCAGTGGATCGCCGAGCAGCTGGCCGGCGGCTTCCCCGAAGAACACAGGAACACCGCCCCATGATGAACCGGCGCACCCTGCTGTCGCTGACCGCCGGCGCGCCGCTGCTCGCCAGCGGCTGCGCGGCCCTCTCCCCCGCGGCCACGCCGCCCCCGCCCGCGCTGCAAGGCACGGGCGACCTGGGCGTGGTCATCGAACGCGCCCAGGGCGCGCTCACCCTCGTCAACACCAGCCGGCGCGAGGCCATCGGCCGCGTCGCCGGGCTGGGCGACCTGTCGCACGCCTCCGTGGTGTTCTCGCGCGACGAGCGCTTCGCCTACGTCTTCGGGCGCGACGGCGGCCTCACGCAAGTGGACATCCTCGCCCAGCGCATCACGGGCCGCGTGATGCAGGCGGGCAACTCCATCGGCGGCGCCATCAGCGCCGACGGCCGCCTGGTCGTGGCGCAGAACTACCAGCCCGGCGGCATCAAGGTGTTCGACGCCGCCACGCTGGAGCTGCTGGCCGACGTGCCCGCCACCATGCCCGGCGGCACGCGCTCGCGCGTCGTGGGCCTGGCCGACCTGCCGGGCAACCGCTTCATCTACAGCCTGTTCGACGCGGGCGCCATCTGCATCGCCGACTGCGCCGACCCGCGCCAGCCGCGCGTCGCCACCCTGCCCGGCATCGGCAGGCAGCCCTACGACGCACTGGTCTCGCCCGATGGCCGCCACTACATCGCCGGCCTGTTCGGCGAGGACGGCCTGGCCCTGGTCGATCTGTGGGAGGCCGAGCCGCGCGCGCGCCGCATCCTCGCGGGCTACGGGCGCGGCCAGCAGCCCCTGCCCGTCTACAAGATGCCGCACCTGCGCGGCTGGGCTGTGGCCGGGCGCCACGCCTACCTGCCCGCCATCGGCCGCCACGAGGTGCTGGTGGTGGACACCGCCACCTGGGCCGAGGTGGGCCGCATCCCCGTCGCGGGCCAGCCCGTGTTCGTGATGGCGCGGCCCGGCGGGCGGCAGGTGTGGGTCAACTTCGCCGTTCCCGACTACGACCGCGTGCAGGTCATCGACACGCCGAGCCAGCGCATCGTCGAGACGCTGCACCCCGGCAAGGCCGTGCTGCACATGGAATTCACGCCGCGCGGCGAATCGGTCTGGATCAGCTGCCGCGACGACAACCGCGTACAGGTGTACGGCACCGACACGCTGCAGCCGCAGGCCACGCTGGCGGTGGATGCCCCCAGCGGCATCTTCTTCACGGCGCGCGCGCAGCGCATGGGGTTCTAGATGGATCTCGCCCTGCTCGACGGCTGGCAGCGCGGCTTTCCGCTGTGCGACGAGCCCTTCCACGCGATCGGCCAGACCCTGGGCCTGGGCGCGGATGCCGTGATCGCGCGCTACGCGCAGCTGCAGCGCACGGGGGCGTTCAGCCGCATCGGCGCCGTGTTCGCGCCCGGCGCGGGCGGCGCGTCCACGCTCGCGGCCATGGCCGTGCCGCCCGGCCGGCTGGAGCAGGTGGCCGCCCTCGTCTCGGCCCACGCGGGCGTCAACCACAACTACGAACGCGAGCACGCCGTCAACCTCTGGTTCGTCGCCACGGGCGGCGATGCCGCCCAGGTCGAGGAGCTGCTGCGCGCCATCGAGCAGGACAGCGGCCTGCCCGTGCTGCGCCTGCCCATGCTGCGGCCCTACCGCATCGACACCGCCTTCGGCCTGCGCCAGCAGCACACGCCCGGCGGCCCCACGCACCGCGCGCCCGCGCCGCTCCCCCCCGCCGAGGGGCCGCTCGCGGCGCTGGCCGAGCAGGGCCTGCCGCTCGCGCCGCGCCCCTACGGCGCCTGGGCCGCCCAGCTCGGCTGCGGCGCGCGGGACGTGCTGGACACGCTCTCGCGCTGGCTCGCCCAGGGCCAGCTCCAGCGCTTCGGCGTGGTGGTGCGCCACCACGAGCTGGGCTACACCGCGAACGCCATGACCGTGTTCGACGTGCCCGACGCCGAGGTGGACGCCTGCGGTGAGGCCCTGGCCCGCTCACCCGGCGTCACCCTGGCCTACCGGCGCGCGCGCGCCAGCGGCTGGCCCTACAACCTGTACTGCATGGTGCATGGCCGCGACCGGCAGGCCGTGCGCGCCGCCGTTGCCCAGGCCGCGGCGTGCGCCGGGCTGGCGGCGCGGCCCCAGGCGCAGCTGTTCTCGCTGCGCCGCTTCAAGCAGACGGGGGCGCGCCGCTTTGCCCACCACGCATCCAATTTGATAGCTTCTGGCGCTTGATGGATAAGCGCTGAAGGCAAATTTCATACAAAAAATGATCACCCCCGAAGACGCCCACCTCATCGACCGGCTGCACGGCGGCTTCCCGCTCGTGGACCGGCCCTTCGCCGCCGTCGGCTCGGAGTTGGGCTGCACCGAGGAACAAGTGCTCGCCAGCCTGCACCAGTTGCTCTCGCAGGGCGTGCTCACGCGCTTCGGCCCGCTGTTCCAGATCGAGCGCGCGGGCGGGCAGTTCGTGCTCGCGGCCATCGCCGTGCCCGAGGAGCGCTTCGCCGCCGTGAGCGCCGTGGTCAACAGCTTCCCCGAGGTGGCGCACAACTACCGGCGCACGCACGCGCTCAACATGTGGTTCGTGGTGGCAGCCGAGTCGCCCGCGCTCGCCGCCGATGCGCTCTCGCGCATCGAGGAGGCCGTGGGCCTGCCCATACTCGCCTTTCCGAAGGAAGAGGAATACTTCGTCGAGCTGCGCCTGCCGCCGCTCGCCGGCACGGGAGAACCCTATGGCGCTTGATGCCTTCGACCGCGCGCTGATCGCCGCCACCCAGGGCGGCCTGCCCCTCGTCGCGCGTCCCTACGAGGCCGTGGGCGCCATGCTCGGCGTGCCGGGCGAGCAGGTGCGCGAACGCCTGGCGCAGATGCTGGAGCAGGGCTTGGTGCGCCGCATCGGCGCCGTGCCCAACCACTACCGCCTGGGCTACACGGCCAACGGCATGAGCGTGTGGGACGTGGCCGACGAGCACGTCGCCACCCTCGGCCCCCGCGTGGCCGCACTGCCCGGCGTGAGCCACTGCTACCGCCGCCCACGCCGCCTGCCCGCCTGGCCCTACAACCTGTTCGCCATGCTGCACGGCACCAGCCGCGAGAGCGTGGCCCGGCAGGCCGACGAGATCGCCGCGCTGCTGGGCGATGCCTGCCGGGCGCGAGACATCCTGTATTCCACCGCCATCCTGAAAAAGACTGGCTTACGACTCAAGGACTGAACCATGTTCCGCATCAGCCAGTACCTGCGCGAAATCGCCCAGGCGCAAGCCACCGGCCAGTACCCCACGCCCCGCGAGCGCCAGGCGAGAGGCCCCGTCGTCATCTGGAACCTGATCCGCCGCTGCAACCTCACCTGCAAGCACTGCTACGCGCTCTCGGCAGACCACGACTACGCGGGCGAGCTGTCGCTACAGGAAGTCTTCACGGTGATGGACGATTTGAAGGCCTTCGGCGTGCCCGCGCTCATCCTCTCGGGCGGCGAGCCGCTTCTGCGGCCCGACCTGTTCGAGATTGCGGCGCGCGCGCGGCAGATGGGCTTCTACACCGGCCTCTCGACCAACGGCACGCTGATCGACGCCCCCATGGCCGCGCGCATCGCGGGCGCGGGCTTCGACTACGTGGGCATCAGCCTGGACGGGCTGAAACCCACGCACGACAAGTTCCGCCGCCTCGACGGCGCGTTCGACCGCAGCCTGGCAGCCATCCGCCACCTGGCCACGCACGGCGTGAAGGTGGGCCTGCGCTTCACCATGACGGCGCTCAACGCGCACGACCTGCCTGCGCTCTTGCAGCTCATGCGGGACGAGGGCGCCAACAAGTTCTACTTCTCGCACCTGAACTACGCGGGGCGCGGCAACATCCACCGCGACAAGGACGCGCACCACCAGGCCACGCGCGCGGCCATGGACCTGCTGTTCGACCACGCCTGGGCCGCCATGCAGGCGGGCAGCACCGACGAGTACGTGAGCGGCAACAACGACGCGGACGGCCCCTACCTGCTGCAATGGGTGCGCGAGCGCCTGCCGCAGTGGGAGGCAACGCTGCGCCAGCGCCTCGTGGCCTGGGGCGGCAACGCCAGCGGCCAGATGGTGGCCAACATCGACAACCTGGGCCACGTGCACCCCGACACCATGTGGTGGCACCACGACCTGGGCAGCGTGCGCGAGCGACCGTTCTCCCAAATCTGGAACGACGTGAGCGACCCGCTGATGGCGGGCCTGAAAGCACACCCGCGCCCCGTGCAGGGCCGCTGCGCGTCGTGCCAGTACCTTTCCATCTGCAACGGCAACACGCGCGTGCGCGCCCAGCAGCTCACGGGCAACCCCTGGGCCGAAGACCCCGGCTGCTACCTGAGCGACGCCGAAGTGGGCGCGGCCAGCACGCCCGCCGCCGCGCGCCGCACCATCGAGATCGCCCATGCCTAGCCTGCGCCCCCTCCTCTTTCTCGCCCTCGCCTGGTTCGCCGCGGCACACGCCGAAACCTCTGCCAAGCCCGACGCCCCCGCGCTCTACCAGCAGCACTGCGCCGCCTGCCACGGCGCGCAGCGCACCGGCCTCATGGGCCCGGCGCTGCTGCCCGAGAGCCTGGAGCGCACGCGCCCCGCAGAGATCCAGCGCACCATCGCCGAGGGCCGCACCGCCACGCAGATGCCCGCGTTCGCGGGCCAGCTCGCGCCCGAGGAAATCGCCGCGCTGGCCGCCTGGGTGCGCACGCCCGTGGTGCCCGCGCCGCACTGGAGCGACGGCGACATCCGCGCCTCGCGCACCTTCACGCCCGCGCCCGCCGACGAGCCCGCCCAACCGAAGTGGGACGCCGACCCGATGAACCTGTTCGTCGTCGTCGAGGGCGGCGACCACCACGTCTCGCTGCTCGATGGCGACCGCTTCGAGGTCATCGCGCGCTTCGCCAGCCGCTACGCGCTGCACGGCGGCCCCAAGTTCACGCCCGACGGGCGCTACGTTTTCTTCGGCTCGCGCGACGGCTGGATCACCAAGTACGACCTGTGGCGCCTGCGCGTGGTGGCCGAGGTGCGCGCGGGCCTGAACATGCGCAACGTGGCCGTCAGCGGCGACGGGCGCTGGGTCATGGCCGCCAACTACCTGCCGCACACGCTGGCGCTGTTCGATGCCGACCTGAACCTGGTCAAAACCTACGCCGCCGCCACGCTGGACGGCCAGACCAGCTCGCGCGTCTCGGCCGTGTACGACGCCGCGCCGCGCAAGAGCTTCGTTGTCGCGCTGAAGGACATCGCCGAGCTGTGGGAGATCAGCTACGACCCCAAGGCGCCGCCCATCTATGACGGCTGGGTGCACGACTACCAGATGAAAGAGGGCCTGCCCAAGGACGGCTTCCTGGGCGTGCGCCGCACGCCCTTGAGCGAGCCGCTGGACGACTTCTTCTTCGACCAGCCCTACCGCCACGTGCTCGGCGCCACGCGCCCCCGGCCGGGCGAAGGAGCCAGCGCACAGGTAGTGAACCTGGACGCGCGCGTCAAGGTGGCCGACCTGCCCATCGCCGGCATGCCGCACCTGGGCTCGGGCATCACCTTCGCGTGGAACGGCACCACGGTGCTCGCCAGCCCCAACCTGGGCGGCGGCGCCATCGACGTGATCGACATGAAGACCTGGAAGAACGTGCGCACGCTCAAGACGCCCGGCCCCGGCTTCTTCATGCGCAGCCACGAAGCCACGCCCTACGCATGGACCGACTCGATGATGAGCCCCACGGCCAAGGACACGCTGACCATCATCGACAAGCGCACGCTCCAGGTCGTGGCCCAGGTGCGCGAGCCAGGCAAGACGCTCGCGCACATCGAGTTCACGCGCGACGGCCGCTACGCGCTGGCCAGCGTGTGGGAGATGGACGGCGCCATCGTCGTCTACGACGCTGCTACCTTCAAGGAAGTCAAGCGCCTGCCCATGAGCAAGCCCGTGGGCAAATACAACGTGTGGAACAAGATCACGCGCAGCGAAGGAACCTCGCATTGAGCGGGCCGCCCTCCCCCGCGCTCGAACCGATGCCCGGCCCGCGCCTGCCGGGCGACCCCGTGGTGTGGCTGCTGGTGGAGCTGCTCACCTTCGACATACTGTTCATCGCCTTCGCCGCCGCGCCTGCGTGGGTTTTCGTGCTTCCGCGCGGGCTGCATCCTGTGTGATTTGCGTCGCATTTGACGAACGTCATGAAGGTTAACCCTAAACTCTTTTTAATCAGGGTTAATACCAACATCGCAGCCCGCCATGGACATCCAGCACTTCGACATTCCGCGCTACCTCGCGGCTCTGCCCCTGTTCCAGGAGATGACGCCCGCCGAGCTGCAGCGCCTGTCCGCGGGCAGCCGCCTGCGGCGCTACGCGCGCGGCGAGGCCATCTTCCACGTGGGCATGCCCTGCGAGGAGTTCCACGTCACCGTGACGGGGCAGGTCAAGCTGTTCGCGCTCTCGCCAGCGGGGCAGGAGAAGGTGATTGAGCTCGCGGGCCCCGGCATCAGCTTTGCCGAGGCACTGATGTTCACCGACAGGCCCTACATCGTGAACGCCCAGGCCCTGGCCGACACGCTGCTGCTTTCCGTGAGCAAGGCCGCCGTGGTGCACGAGATCGAGAGCGAGCCGCGTTTCGCCATGCGCATGCTGGCCGGCATTTCGCGCCGCCTGCACGGCCTGGTGCACGACGTGCAGGCCTACTCGCTGCACAGCGGCATGCAGCGCGTGATCGGCTACCTGCTGCACTCGCTGCCCGAGGACACGCAGGGCGCCGCAACCCTAGCGCTGGCGGGTGCCGGCTGCCCCAGTGCAGCGCAGGCGGATACGGCCATTGCGCTGAGCGTTTCGCTGCCCGTGAGCAAGGCCACCATCGCCTCGCGGCTGTCGATCACGCCCGAATACTTCTCGCGCGTGCTGCACGAGCTGGAGGGCGCGGGGCTGATCCGCATCGACAAGCGCGAAATCCACATCCCCGACACCGCGCGGCTCGCGGGCCACACAGTGTGAATTACCGCAGCACCCCTGCAGCGCGCAGGAGCCGGGCCGTTTCATAGAGCGGCAGCCCCATGATGCCGGTATAGCTGCCGTTCAGATTCTCCACATACTGCGCCACGGGGCCCTGGATGCCGTACGCACCCGCCTTGCCCATGGGTTCGCCGCTGGCCACGTAGGCGCTGATCTGCGCGTCCGTCATGGCCGCGAAGCGCACGCGCGAGACCGACAGCGCCGTGAGGCGCTTGCCCTCCGCCTGCAGCGCCACGGCGGTGAGTACGCGGTGCTCGCGTCCCGAAAGCTCGGCCAGCATGCGCACGGCGTCCTGCGCGCTGCCGGGCTTGCCATAGATCGTGCGGCCCAGCGCCACCGTGGTGTCGGAGCAAAGGATGGGCGCATCGGGCAAGCCGCGTGCCACGCGCCGCGCCACGGCGGCGTCGAGCTTGAGGCCTGTCACGCGCTCCACGTAGGCCGTGGGCGCTTCGCCGGGCAGCACGGCTTCGATGGACTCGGCGTCCTCCTTGGGGCCGGGCAGCAGCAGTTCGTGCGGCACGCCCAATTGTTCAAGCAACTGGCGGCGGCGCGGGCTTTGCGATGCGAGGTAGATGAAATTTTTTGCCAAATATGCCTCCAACGCCTGCCATATAAGCGCGAGCAGCTATCAAAATGAATTATTCACGGTGATATGGATGCCCCGCATTCACCGACCACGCGCGGTAAAGCTGCTCAATGAGCAGCACGCGCACCATGGCGTGCGGCAGCGTCAGATCCGAGAGGCGAATGCGCTCGTGCGCCGCCTGGCGCAAGGCCGGGTCGAGCCCGTCGGGCCCGCCGATCACCAAGGCCACGTCGTCGCCACCCAATTGCCAGCCCTTGAGGCGCTCGGCCAGCGCCTTGGTCGTCAGGCTGGTGCCGCGCTCGTCAAGTGCGACCACGCGCGTGCCCCGGGGAATGGCCGCCTCGATGCGTTCGCGCTCGGCCGCGTACAACGTCTGCAGCGTCTTGGAGCCGCGCGGCTCGGTCTTGACGGCCCTGAGCTCCACCTTGATTTCCGGCGGAAAACGCTTGGCGTAATCGTCGTAGGCGCTCGTGGCCCAATCGGGTACGCGCTGGCCCACGGCCACGATCAGCAGCTTCATGCGGCAGGGGCTGCGGCCAAGGGTTTACGCCTTTTTGCGCACCGGCGCCTTCTTGGCGGCTGTGCGTGCCACGGGCCTGGCCGGCGCACTGGCCGGAGCCTTTTTGGCGGCGGCCTTCTTGGCCACGGGTTTGTTGACCACCACGGTCTTGACCGCTGCCGCCTTGGCGGGCGCCTTGCCGGCTGCGCGCTTGGCTGCGGGCCTGGCCGAAGCGGACTGCGCCGCTCCCTTGGCTGCCGGCTTGGCTGCAGGCTTGGCGGCGGATTTTTTCGCGGCGGCCTTCTTGGGCGCTACAGCGGCGGCGTCAGGCTTGCCGGCGGCCGTTTTCCTGGCTGCGGGCTTCTTGGCGGCGACCGGTTTTTGGCCATCCAGGCTGGCGTCTTCCGACGCTGTTATCTTGCGCGGCTTGGCCGCACCCAGCTTCATGCGCACCGGCTTGTCGCCCCAGATTTCCTCAAGCCGGTAGTACTGGCGGATGGCAGGCTGCATGATGTGCGCCACGGCTGCGCCACAGTCGACGATGATCCATTCGCCGTTGTCCTCGCCCTCGGTGCGCGGCTTGGCGAGGCCTGCCTCGCGCACGGCATCGCGCACGCTGGCGGCGAGCGCCTTGGTCTGGCGGTTGGAGCTGCCGGTGGCAATGACGACGCGTTCGAACAACGGCGACAGGTGCTCGGTGTCGAACACCTGGATGTCTTGCGCCTTGACGTCTTCCAGACCATCGACGATGGCGCGCTGGAGACGGGTCACGTCCTTCTTGATGGCGGAATCCGTTTTGCTGACAGTGGTCATCGGTAGGTCTTTAAGTAGGAAAAAAGGTTTATGCACCAGGCAAGCCCGCAGCGCAAGAGGGGCAAGCGCCTTCAGCTATCAAACAAATAGTATCAAATCCAGTCGCGGCGCTGCAGGAAGCGCGCCGTCAGCTCGTGCTCGGGCGACCCGGATGCGTCCTGGCGCTGGTAGCTCCAGGCGGCCTGCGGCGGCATCGACAGCAGGATTGACTCGGTGCGCCCACCCGACTGCAGGCCAAAGTGCGTGCCCCTGTCCCAGACCAGGTTGAACTCCACGTAGCGCCCGCGCCGGTAGAGCTGAAAGCCTCGTTCGCGTTCGCCGTACGGCATGCCCGCGCGCCGCTCCACGATGGGCAGATAGGCCTGCAAAAAGGCGTCGCCTACCGACTGCGTCATGGCCAGGCCGCCGGCAAAACCCAGCTCGGCGAAGTCGTCGAAGAAGATACCGCCGATGCCGCGCTGCTCGCCCCGGTGCTTGAGGCAGAAGTAATCATCGCACCAGGCCTTGAAACGCGGGTACAGCTCGGCGCCAAAGGGTGCCAGCGCGTCCCGGCACGTGCGGTGAAAGTGCACGGCGTCTTCCTCGAAGCCGTAATACGGCGTCAGATCCATGCCGCCGCCAAACCAACACACGGCCTCCTGCCCAGGCTGGCCGGCGGCAATCATGCGCACGTTCATGTGCACCGTGGGCACGTAAGGATTGCGGGGGTGGAAGACAAGCGACACGCCCATGGCCTCGAACGGCGCACCCGCCAGCTCAGGCCGGTGCTGCGTGGCCGACGGCGGCAGCCGGGGCCCGCGCACGTGCGAAAAGCCCACGCCGGCGCGCTCGAACACGCGCCCGCCTTCGATGATGCGGGTGATGCCCTCGCCCTGCAGCGGCTCGCCGGGCGGCTTGCTCCAGGGGTCGGTCACGGCGCGCGCGCCGCCTGCGGCCACGTCGCCCTCCTCGGCCTCCAGCGCGTCGATGATGCGCGCCTGCAGGCCTTGCAGGTAATTTCTAAAGTCGCTCATGCTTGCCACCGTTGATTGCAGGGAGCGCTACGCACGAAACTGGCGCGGCTCAGGCGCAGGCAGCCGCGCAAGGGCCGCCCCGCCGCGCCGGCTGCGTCCCCCTTCCCACGCGCAGCGTGAGAGAAGGGGGAAGCCGCGCAGCGGCTCAGGGGGTTGTACCTCACTTCACCGCCCGATGGCCAATGTCGCGCCGGTACTGCGCGCCATCGAACTGGATGCCGCGCACCACCTCGTAGGCGCGCTGCTGGGCCTGGCGCACGTTGTCGGCCAGGGTCGTCACGCACAGCACGCGCCCGCCGCTGACGCGCAGCACGTCGCCGTCGAGCTGTGTGCCCGCGTGGAACACCATGGCGTCGCCGGCTTCTTCCGGCAGGCCGGTGATGGCGTCGCCCTTGCGCGGGCTCTCGGGGTAGCCATGGGCGGCCATGACCACGCCCAGCGCCGTGCGCCTGTCCCACTGCAGCTCGACCTGGTCGAGCTTGCCGTCCACGGCCGCGCCCAGTACGTCGACCATGTCGCTTTTCAGGCGCATCAGAATCGGCTGGGTCTCGGGGTCGCCCATGCGGCAGTTGAATTCGAGCGTCTTGGGGTGGCCCTGGGCGTCGATCATCAGGCCGGCGTATAGAAAACCGGTGTAGGGGATGCCGTCCTTCTCCATGCCGCGAATGGTGGGCAGGATGATCTCGCGCATGGCGCGGGCGTGCACGTCGGCGGTGACCACCGGGGCCGGCGAATACGCGCCCATGCCGCCGGTGTTGGGACCCTGGTCGCCGTCCTTGAGGCGCTTGTGATCCTGACTGGTGGCCAGCGCCACGACGTTTTTGCCGTCGCACAGCACGATGAAGGACGCTTCCTCGCCCTCCAGGAACTGCTCGATGACGACGCGCGCGCCGCCTTCGTTGTGCGCCACGCCGTATTTGTTGTCGACCAGCATGTAGTCCACCGCATCGTGCGCTTCCTGCAGCGACGCGGCCACCACCACGCCCTTGCCGGCAGCCAGGCCGTCGGCCTTGATGACGATGGGCGCGCCCAGGCGATCCACGAAGGCGTGGGCTGCGGCTGGGTCGGTGAAAGTGTCGTAGTCCGCCGTGGGAATGCCATGGCGGCGCATGAAGGCCTTGCTGAACGCCTTGGAGCTTTCCAGCTGCGCGGCCGCCTGCGTGGGCCCGAAGATGCGCAGCCCGTGCACGCGGAACTCGTCGACCACGCCCGCAGCCAGCGGCGCCTCGGGCCCCACCACCGTCAGGCCTATGCCCTCGGCCTGCGCCCATTGACGCAGCTTGCCCGGGTCGGTGATGGGCAGATTCTCAAACTTGGGGCTCAGCGCCGTGCCCCCGTTGCCCGGCGCCACGTACACCCGCGTCGCCTTGGGGGACTGGGCCAGCTTCCAGGCCAGCGCGTGTTCGCGGCCACCGCCGCCAATGACCAGTATTTTCATAGTGCTGCGTTATGGTAGACCGCTTGCACGTCGTCGAGGTCTTCGATCATGTCCAGCAGCTTTTGCATGCGTGCCGCGTCGTCGCCGGCTAGCTCGATGGTGTTCTCGGCGCGCATGGTCACCTCGGCCACTTCGGGCGCCAGGCCGGCAGCCTCCAGCGCCAGTTTGACAGCTTCAAAATCGGCAGGCGCGGTCAGCACCTCGACGGCGCCATCCTCGTCGGTCACCACGTCCTCGGCGCCAGCCTCCAGCGCCACTTCCATCACCTTGTCCTCGCTGGTGCCGGGGGCAAAGATCAGCTGGCCGCAATGCTTGAACTGGAACGCCACCGAGCCCTCGGTGCCCATGTTGCCGCCGTACTTGCTGAAGGCGTGGCGCACGTCGGCCACGGTGCGCACGCGGTTGTCGGTCATGGTGTCGACGATGATGGCCGCGCCGGCGATGCCGTAGCCTTCGTAGCGGATTTCCTCGTAGTTCACGCCTTCGAGCGCGCCCGAGGCCTTGTCGATGTTGTACTTGATGCGGTCGGCCGGCATGTTGGCCGCCTTGGCCTTGTCCACCGCCAGGCGCAGGCGCGGATTGGCGCCCAGGTCGGAGCCGCCGGCACGCGCGGCCACGGTGATTTCGCGGATGATGCGGGTCCAGATCTTGCCGCGCTTCTCGTCCTGGCGGCCTTTACGATGCTGGATATTGGCCCATTTGCTGTGTCCTGCCACTGCAGAGTCCTTCGATTGATTTAAATTAATCTTGCAGCCGCGATTTTACTTTTGACTCACCCACCCCCAGACAACCATGGCCCAACCACTCCTGATTGCACAGCGCGCCGACACCCAATGCCATCTGCTGCCCGGCCTGGCCAACCGCCACGGCCTGATCACCGGCGCCACCGGCACCGGCAAGACAGTGACGCTGCAGACGCTGGCGGAAAACTTCTCGCGCATCGGCGTGCCGGTGTTCATGGCCGACGTCAAGGGCGACCTGACCGGCATCAGCCAGGCGGGCAGCGTGGGCGAGAAGATGGCCGCCATCCTCAAGGATCGCGCCCTGCCCACACCCACGCCGGCCGCCTGCCCCACCACGCTGTGGGATGTGTTCGGCCAGCAGGGCCATCCGGTGCGCGCCACCATCTCGGACATGGGGCCGCTGCTGCTCGCGCGCATGCTCGACCTGAACGACACGCAGGCCGGCGTACTCAACCTGGTGTTCAAGATCGCCGACGACAACGGCCTGCTGCTGCTCGACCTGAAGGATCTGCGCGCCATGCTCGCCTACGTGGGCGACAACGCCAAGCAGTTCACCACCGAGTACGGCAACATCAGCGCGGCCAGCGTGGGCGCCATCCAGCGCGGCCTGCTGGCCATCGAGAGCCAGGGCGGCGACCAGTTCTTTGGCGAGCCCATGCTCAACATCGCGGACTTCATGCAGACCGTGGGCGGCCAGGGCGTGATCAACGTACTGGCGGCCGACAAGCTGATGAACTCGCCGCGCCTGTACGCCACCTTCCTGCTGTGGATGCTGTCCGAGCTGTTCGAACAGTTGCCCGAGATCGGCGACCCGGAGGTTCCGAAGCTGGTGTTCTTCTTCGACGAGGCGCACCTGCTGTTCAATGAGGCGCCCAAGGCGCTGATCGAGCGCATCGAGCTGGTGGTGCGCCTGGTGCGCTCCAAGGGCGTGGGGGTGTACTTCGTCACGCAAAACCCGCTGGACGTTCCCGACAGCGTGCTGGCCCAGCTGGGCAACCGCGTGCAGCACGCGCTGCGGGCGTTTACCCCGCGCGACCAGAAGGCCGTGAAGGCCACGGCCACCACCATGCGCCAGAAGCCGGGGCTGGACATCGAGGCCGCCATCACCGAGCTGGCCGTGGGCGAAGCGCTGGTCAGCTTTCTCGACGCCAAGGGGCGCCCCTGCGAGACCGAGCGCGTCTTCGTGCTGCCCCCGGGCAGCCAACTGGGCCCGATCACGCCCGAGCAGCGCAAGGCGCTGATCACCGGATCGCTCGTTGCCGGCGTCTACGAACAGGCCGTGGATCGTGAATCGGCTTACGAAAAGCTGCGCGGCCCTGCCGCGCAGCCCCCGGCCGCAGGCGCTCCCGAGGCCGGCGACAGCCAGCAGCAGGCCGGCGCGCAACCCGGCGGCGGGCTGATGGACGGGCTGGGCGGCCTGCTGTTCGGCAGCACCGGCCCACGCGGCGGCAAGCACGACGGCCTGGTGCAGACCATGGCCAAGTCCGCCGTGCGCACCATGGGCACCAACCTGGGCCGCGAGATTTTGCGCGGCGTGCTGGGCGGCATCCTGGGTGGGCGCAAGCGCTAAACGCGCACCCCAGTCTCTTTAATCGACAAGACCCACGAAGACGTTCTGCACGTCGTCGTTGTTCTCGATGCCCGCCAGAAAGGCCTGCACCTCCTCCTGCGCCTCGGGCGGCAGGCTGGCCATGCTGACCGGGTTCTTGGCCTTGTAGCCCAGCTTGGCCGACAGCACCTTGAAGCCGAACTCGGGCAGCGCCTTGGCCACGGCGTCCAGGTCGGTGGGGTCGGTCAGGAACAGCGTCTGGCCTTCTTCCTCGCCCGGCTCGAAGTCCTGGGCGCCGGCCTCGATGGCGGCCAATTCGGCGTCGGCATCCGCCTGCACGGGCTCGCCCTCGATCATGCCGACGTGGTCGAAATCCCAGGCCACGGCGCTCATCTGTCCCTTGCGGAAGCACACGCGCATCTCGGGCGCCGTGCGGTTCACGTTGTCGGTCAGGCACTCCACCATCACCGGCACCTGGTGCGGGGCAAAGCCTTCGTAGATGACGCGCTCGTAGTTGACCGCATCGCCACCCACGCCCGAGCCCTTCTTGATGGCGCGCTCCAGCGTGTCCTTGGGCATGGACGCCTTGCGCGCCGCCTCGACCGCCAGGCGCAGGCGGGAATTGCCGGCGGGGTCGGCGCCGGCGCGCGCCGCGACGATGATTTCCTTGACCAGCTTGCCAAAAAGCTTGCCCTTGGCATCGGCGACCAGCGCCTTGCCCTTTGCCTTCCATTGCGCGCCCATGGCTGCGAATTCCTTTGCTTTGAAAAAACCGCCCCCACGCTTCACCGCTACGCGGGTCACCGCCCCCAAAGGGGGCCGCGTTGTGCCCTGGGGCGGCCCGGCGGCACAACGACACGGCCTGCGCCGGTGGCCGCGAAGTGTATACCTGCGAACCCACCGCCTCGGGGCCGTGCGCCACAGCCTGGGATACAGTCACAGGCACAGGTCGCGCAAGTCGCGCGTGCGACCTGTGCCCTTTTCGCTCCGCCCTACATTGCTGCGCCATGAACACCCTCGACTGCTTCACCCTGGACATTACCGGCCATGTGGCCCACCTGGTGCTCAACCGACCAGAGCAGCTCAACACCATGCATCCACAGTTCTGGCGCGAGCTGGACGGCGTGCTGGCCGGGCTGCACGCCGGCAGCCAGGCGCGCGTACTGGTCATCAGCAGCACTGGCCGGCATTTCTCGGCTGGCATGGCGCTGGACATGTTCGGCGGCGCTATCGCGCTGGACGACCGCAGCGCCGAAGGGCGCGCCGCCATCTACGACCTGGTCGTGGACATGCAGGCCACGTTCAACAAGATCGAGAACCTGCGCATCCCGGTCATCGCGGCGATTCACGGCGGCTGCATCGGCGGCGCGGTAGATATGGTCACGGCGGCCTGCATGCGCTACGCCACGCAGGATGCATTCTTCTGCATCCAGGAGATCAACATCGGCATGGTGGCCGACATGGGCACGCTGCAGCGCCTGCCCAAGCTCATTCCAGCGGGACTCGCCAAGGAGCTGGCCTATACCGGCCGGCGCCTGCCGGCGGCCCGCGCGCTGGCCGCCGGCCTGGTCAACGAAGTGTTCGACACGCAACAAGCCATGCTCGATGCCGCACTGGCCTGCGCGCGCGAAATCGCCTCCAAGCCGCCGGTGGCTATCTGGGGCAGCAAGCAGGCGCTGAACTACGCACGCGACCACGGCGTGGAAGACAGCCTGCGCCAGATGGGCCTGCTGCAAGCGGCCGTCTGGAGCAACCAGCACGTACGCGAATCGGTGCAGGCCATGCAGCACAAGCGCGCGGGCGACTTCCCGCCCCTGGCGCAGCTGCAGTCCTTTGCAACGGCAGATCGCAAATAACACTACGCTTTACATAGCGCATTTCGCTTTACCGGCAAGCACAGCAAGCGTTTTATTGCATTATTCATCGGGCGCACTAAGATGGTTCCGGCGCGTGTCCCGTGCGGCACGCCAGCAAGGAACCCGCCATGCAACTGCCCGCCCTGCCCCCGCCCACTCCCGCCGACGTGCTTGCAGCCGCCCAGCGCCTGCAAGGCGTGGTGCACCGCACGCCGGTGCTGCGCTCGGGCAGCGCGGATCGGTTGCTGGGGGCGCAATTGTTCTTCAAGAGCGAGAACCTGCAACGCACCGGCTCGTTCAAGTTTCGCGGCGCCTACAACGCGCTGGCGCAACTGCCCGACGCGCAGCGCGAACGCGGCGTGCTGGCCTTCTCGGCGGGCAACCACGCCCAGGCCATCGCCATGGCGGCACGCCTGCTGGACATTCCCGCGCTCATCGTCATGCCCGAGGATGCCACCGTCTCCAAGATAGCGGCCACGCGCGAATACGGCGCCCAGGTCGTCACCTACAACCGCTTCACCGAAGACCGCGAGGCGCTCAGCCAGCGCCTGGCGCAAGAGCGCGGCATGACACTGATCCCGCCGTCCGAGCACCCGCACGTGATTGCCGGCCAGGGCACGGCCGCGCTGGAGCTGCTGCAAGAAGTACCGCGGCTGGACTGCCTGTTCGTCGCCGTGGGCGGCGCCGGCCTGCTGGCCGGAACGCTGCTGGCGGTGCAGGCGCAGCACAGCGGCTGCCAGGTATGGGGCGTGGAGCCCGAGGCCGCCAACGACGCCCAGCAATCGCTGCGCGCCGGCCACATCATCACCATCGAGCAGCCGCGCACCATTGCCGACGGCGCCCAGGCCACGGCGCTGAGCCCGCTGGCCTTTGAGCTGATACGCCAGCGCGTGGAGGACGTGCTGACGGTCAGCGACCTGCAGCTGATGCAGGCGCTGCGCTTTTTTGCCGACCGCATGAAAATCGTCGTCGAGCCCACCGGCGCACTGGCCCTGGCCGGCGCACTGAACGGCCCCGTGGAGCTGCAGGGCAAGCGCGTGGGCATCATCATCAGCGGCGGCAACGTCGACCTGGCGCGCTACGCGCGCTTTCTGGCAGACTGACGCCCCTTCGCTAACCACAACAACAACCATGAACAACGTTCACGTCATCGCCCACCCACTGGTGCAACACAAGCTGACCCTGATGCGCAGGAAAGACGCCAGCACCAACAGCTTCCGCCGCCTGCTGGGCGAGCTCTCCACGCTGATGGCCTACGAGGTCACGCGCGACATGCCGCTGCAGGACATCACGATAGAAACCCCGCTGGAGACCATGACCGGCAAGGTCATCGACGGCAAGAAGCTGGTGCTGGTGTCGATACTGCGCGCCGGCAACGGCTTTCTGGACGGCATGCTCGACGTGGTGCCGGGCGCCCGCGTCGGCCACATCGGCCTGTACCGCGACCCGGCCACGCTGCAGCCGGTGGAGTACTACTTCAAGATGCCCTCGGACATGAACGAGCGCGACATCATCGTCGTCGATCCGATGCTGGCCACCGGCAACTCGGCCGCGGCGGCCATCGCGCGGCTCAAGCAGCTGGCCCCGCGCTCGATCAAGTTCGTCTGCCTGCTGGCGGCGCCCGAAGGCGTGGCCACGCTGCAGAAAGCCCACCCCGACGTCCCCATCTACACCGCCGCGATCGACCGCGAACTCAACGACCACGGCTACATCCTGCCCGGCCTGGGGGACGCGGGGGACCGCATCTTCGGCACCAAGTAGAGCCACGGCAAGGCACAGCACGGGTTGTGCCCCGCTTCAGCTTTCGGCCACATCAGCGCGACAACGCTGCGATGAACTCATCCGAATCGAATCCGTCCTTCATATGGTGCCCCTTGACCACCAGGTACGGGATCCCGTCCGCCCCCAGGCTGCGGAACTCCGCCGCACAGGCGGGGCTTTTTTCCACATCGCACTCCTGGTAGCGAAAACCATAGCTGCCCATCCACTGCTTGGCCGCCGCGCAATTGGGGCACCACGAAGCGCCGTACAGCACCACATCCTCGGGCTGCGTTCTTGCCGCGAGAGCCGCCAGCTGATCCGTTGAGAGATCGCCACCAAGGCGCACGCCAATGCTGTTCGGTGCTCCTGCGGTGGGCTTGGCCCCGCCTCGCAGCCAGTGGTTGCCGAGCACGGCCAGCGCGATTACTAGAACCAGCAGAAACAGCCTGTTCTGAAAAAAAGAAGGCGATGCACTCCCCTGGACAGGGCCTCTATACCCGTGAGCGGAGCGCGGTATGGAGTGCGCCTGTCCGGCCTTTGCATACGCCACACCGCAAGCCGGGCATTGCCACTGAGGTGCGCTCGTATCAGTTGGCCGAACCGACCGGCACTTTGGACATATGACTGGATTATTCATAATATTAAAGCACACGGTGCTCGCCAAATCCGACTAGCGTCTATCAATTTTTCAATCAACTTGCTGCTGGCGTCCCGCTCTGAATTAAGAAAGAACGGCAATGCTACGAAATATTCACCACACATCAAAAATGGAAAACAAAAGCAAGCATGGCGCAAGACCGTTGGCATACAGCCTTATTAGAATTAATTTTCAACAGAACCATAAAAATCAAGGGTTGGCAGGATATTCCACAAAAGTTTAACCGTATCAATCAAACACCCTGATATCCCCATGATGACTAAGACAAATCGCATTTTTATGATTTTTCTCCAAAATAAAAATACCTTCCACCATTGGCCAGGCGATTGCTTTATGCAATTTAGTTTTTATATATCCATTATTCTTATTGCGACCAACAAGATATAAATAAACATCTTCATCTCCAGCCCATCTATTGGAATTCATTATTAAATCAAGGGATGCGCCATCGTAATCCCTAGATATCATTTCACCCCTTACATTATTAATCCACAAATCAAAAATATCTAATCGCCCCCATGACCGCGTCGATTTACTTAGAATACTTACCCATTTATCCCTAACGCGTTCATCGGAACAATCCATCAAGAAATCAAGAAGTGGGCGAATAAATACATCACCATTCATAATGAACATTCGGTTTATTTGGTCTATTATGATTTCTATCATGAAAGTGTGGGCGCTCACCGGGCCTATGAGCCCTATCCGACTTATCACTCCATAACCCAGGTTGTGAATTCTTTGCTGCACGTTTCGCTTCTTTTCTATTGGCGTATCGCTCAGCAATTTGTTCTCGCCCTTTCCCGTCCGTCCAGCAATGCCTTGAAAGCAATCCGTTATGAACGACATATCCATCGTCCCCCACGAAGAACGTATGCAGGTTCTGCACCTCCAGGTTGAACACCCGAACGGTCTTGGTTTCGATGTGGATTTGCGCAACGGTGGCCGTGCGGATCGCGCTGGCACTCTCGCGTGACCCAGCCTGCCCGTCAGGGTCGGCGTCCCCGCTGCCCTTGAGCAGCAGCTTGCCCCCTCTCTTGAGCAGGATGGCATCCCTCCAGCCTTCGTCCGTCCTGAACGGGTGGCCTTGTGTTGCCGTGATCGTCTTGCCGTCCTCCAGCGTCACGTGCACCAGTTTCTGCTGCACTTCGCTGGTGATCACTCCGCTTACCTTTTCATAGCGGCTTGCGCTTGCCGGCCGGGCGCTGGAACCCGTTTTGGCTTGTACTGCCTGGCCCAGCGGGCTGGCCTGGCTGAGTTGTCCGTCGATGACTGCGGCTTCGTCCCACGCCAGCACTTCGTCGCCTATCTGGATTTGCGCTATGGGTTTCAGGGCGGGCTTGCCGTTGGCGTCCCTGATGTGCACCACGGTTTCGCCCGTGAAGCTGTTGGGGCCGCTGCTGCCTCCCATGCCTCCTGCCACGACGCTCAGCAGTTTGCCGAACTTGCCGCAGGGGTCGGGTATCGGCAGCATGCTCCACAGGCAGTCCACCGCGCAGTCTTTGGCGATCTCCAGTAGGTCTATGTCCCCGCATCCGCTCAGCGCGTTGCCTATGGCTTGCATGGCGACGCCCTGGATGCCGCAGGTGAGCATGCAGCGCGCGTAGTTGGCAACCAGGCAGGGGATGATCTCGCCTGTGGGGTCTACGTAGCGCCCAGGCGCCGCCGCCGCGTAGGTGTATAGGTTGATGCCTCCTTCGAAGCCCAGCGGGTCGCTGCTGGCGTAGCGGCCTGTGTCGGGGTCGTAGTAGCGCCGGTCGTTGTAGTGCAGTCCGCTTTCCGCGTCCCAGTATTGCCCGGGGTAGCGCAGGTTGTTGGTGATGGCCGTGCCCGCGTCCGCTGTGGTGCGCGTCTGTGCTTTGCCGTAGGCGTCGTAGTCGGCGCTCCAGAGCAGGTTGCCTTGCCCGTCGGTGATGCGCTGCGGTGTGCCTTGGTGGTCGTTGTGGTAGTACACGGTGCGCCAGTTGCCGCTGCCGCCCGCCTGGGGCAGCCGCGCGAACAAGGGCGCGGTGCTGGAGTCTCGCTGCGGGTTCCAGCCGTAGGTGATCTGCAACTGCCCTGCGCCGTCGGTTTCCGCCAGCAGGCCCCAGGCGCTGTGCAGGTAGTGGGTGCTTTGGCCTGCGCTGCTGCCGCTGTCCGTCAGTGTGGCCGAGTCGCCCAGTTCTTTCTTCAGGCGCCGGTCGAAGGGGTCGTAGTCGTAGCGCGCGATGAGCGCTCCTGCGCCGTCGCGGATTTGCGCCAGGCGGTTCAGTGCGTCCCACGCGTAGCGCGTGGTGCGCTGCGGCTCCTGCCGGCTGCTGTCGGTTTTTTCGATCAGGTTGCCGCTGGCGTCGTAGCGGTAGCCGATGGTGCCCGCCCCGCCTGCGCTGGGGCGGCTGGTGAGTTGGCCCGCCGCGTCGTAGCTCCAGGCGCCGCTGCCTGTCTGGCTGTGGCGCGTGCGGTTGCCGTTGGCGTCCAGGTCGAAGCTTTCGCTGCGTTCGCTGCCCGCCGGCCCGACGACGCTCAGCAGCCTCCCTGCTTCGTCGTGCTGGTATTGCAGCACTGCGCCGTCCAGGCTGGTTTCGCTGATGTCGGCAAGCTGTCCGTATTTGTTTTGCAGCTCGAAGACGGTGGCTTGCGCGGGGTTGACGACCCGCAGGCGCGTGAGGTTCTGGTAGCCGTCGTATTCCAGGCGTTGTTCGGCTCCGCCGGGCAGGATGACTTTCTTGGGCTGGAACCATTGCCAGTCGGTCACGCTCAGGGTGCCCGCGCCGGGGATGGTCAGGCGTTCCAGTTGGGCGGCGCCGTCGTATTCGTATTCCACGGTGGCGCCGTCGGGGCCGGTGTAGGTTTTGATCTGGCCGTTGCCGTAGTAGGTGTAGGCGTGGCCGAGGCTGAAGCTGCCGTGGCTGACGGTTTCGCTTTGCAGCCGCCCGGCCGCGTCGTAGCTGCGGCTGGCGCTGTAGGTGCCGTCGCTCCAGCCGGTGAGGTTGCCGGCGCTGTCGTACTGGTAGACGGTGGTTTTGCGCAGCTGCCCTTGCGCGTCGTGTTCGCGCTGGCCGGTGATGCGCCCCAGCGCGTCGTAGGCGTAGGCGACTTGCTGGCCGTTGGCTTGCTCTATGCCGGTGAGCCAGCCGTTGGCGTCGTAGCTGTAGCGCACGCTGTGGCCCAGCGGGTCGGTGCTGGCCACGAGCAGGTTGCGCCGGTCGTAGGCCATGCGCGTGCTTTGCCCGTTGGGGTCCACGACTTCGATGACGTTGCCGCGCGTGTCGCGCACCAGTTGCAGGGTATGGCCCAGCGGGTCCCGGGCCTGGGTGACTTCGCCGTGGGCGTTGTAGGTGTAGGTGCGGGTTTTGCCTCCCGCGTCGGTCTGGGTGGTCTGGCGTCCCGCGCCGTCGTAGCCGTAGCTTTCGATGCGCGTGTCGCTGCCGGCTTGGTCGTTGCGCAGGCTGACCCGTTCGCGGCTGTCGTAGCGCAGGTGCCGCTCGAAGGTGGGGTAGCGCACGCGCGTGGGCCGCCCGGTGGCGGTTTCGCTGCCGTCCGCGTCGCTGTACCCTATCTTGTAGCTTTGGCCTTTGCCGTCGCTCGCCTGTGTCAGGCGTGCCAGCGCGTCGTAGTCCAGCCGCATGGATTTGCCGCTGGCGTCGGTGACGCTGGCTGGCGCGCCTTGCCGGTTGTAGCTGCTGCGGTATTGTCCGCCCGCCGGGTCGGTGCGGCTGATCTCCCGGTTGTGGCTGTCGTAGGCGAGGAGGTAGCTCTGGCCGCCCTCGTCCGTGGCGCTCACGAGGTTGCCGGCTTTGTCGTAGCCGTAGCGGGCGCTTTGGCCCAGCGGGTCGGTTTCCTGCAGAACGTTGCCGTCGGCGTCGTAGCTGTAGCTCCAGCTGTTGCCTTTGGGGTCGGTGTAGCGCAGCAGGTCGCCGACCCGGCTGAAGGTGTAGTGGCGCACGTGTCCTTCGGGGTCCACGCTGCGCCGGATGTTGCCCCAGCTGTCGTATTCGACGCTCCAGACGGCGTCGGGCGTGACGCTGCCGTTGGCCTCGGTGCGCCCCTTGCGCGTCATGCGCACGGGTTGGCCGTGCGCGTCGTTGTCGTATTCGGTGGTGCGTTCTTCGGGGGTGCCGACGGCCTGCACCTGGCGCACCACGTTGCCGCGCGCGTCGTAGTCGTAGCGGGTCTTGACGCCCAGCTCGTCGGTTTCTTCGGTCAGGCCCAGGTGGATGGCGCTGTAGGTGCTTTTCTGGGTGGTGCCGTCGGGGTGGTTCAGTTGCACCACGCGTTCGAATTCGTCGCGCACGATGCGTGTGACGAAGCCGCGTGCGTTGGTGTGGGCCTCCGCCCGCGCGCCGCTGTCGTAGCGCACTTCTTCGTCCAGGCGCCCGTTGACGTATTTGCTGACGAGCTTGCCCGCCCTGTTGTGGGTGTAGCTTTCCACGCGCCGCCCGGCCGGGCCTTCCGGGCCGCTGATTTTGCTGATGAATTGCTTGTGGACGTCGTCGTAGTCGAATTCGTAGTCGGTGACGCCGCCGTCGGGTGCGGTGATGCTTTTGACGGTCTCGCCGTTGTAGGCCAGGGTCGTGACCCGCCCCTCCTGGTCGGTGACGCGGGTGATGCGGTTGGCGATGTCGTAGCCGTATTCGATGGCGTTGCCCCGCGCGTCGGTGACTTTGACGAGCCGGTTGCGGTCGTCGTATTCGTAGCGGATGCTGCGCTCGGGCAGGTCGCCTTCGATGTCGGCGCCCGGGTGGTCGCGCACTTCGGTGAGCAGTTCGCCCGTGTAGTGCAGGCTCAGGAGCGTGCGCCCTTGTCCGTCTTGCACTGCGACGATGCGTGCGTCCGTGTCGCGCTGGATCCACACGGTGTTGTCGTTGCCGTCGCCGAAGGCCGTGACTTGGCCTTGCGTGTCGTAGTCGATCCAGTCGCCGCCCTTGTCTATCCAGCGGTAGCCTTTGGGGTTGTCCTGGGTTTCCAGCGCGCCGGCGCCGCCCGCCGTGCCTGTCCCGCCTGTCCCGCCTGCCCCTCCCAGGCCGCCTCCCGTGCCGCTGCCGCCTCCCGTGCTCACGCCCCCGCCGCCGCCTCCGCCTCCGCCGCTGCTCCTGGCGACTGCCGGCAGTTGCCGCACGGGCCGCTTTTCCAGCACGCTGCGGTTGTTGAAGGCGTACCGCCCTTTGTCTCCCAGGTACAGTTCGTTGGCCCGGCGTATGCCTTCCAGGTCTACGACGCCTGAGTTGCCGCCTCCTCCGCCCCCCGGGCACAGGACGGCGTAGTCCAGGTTGACTCTCTGGCCTTTGGGGTAGTCGCTGCCTGCACCGCCCCCGGATGCGGGCTGCTCTCCCATGATCCGGTTGAAGGGCGTGGTGCGCGCCGCCACCATCGGCGCGGCCTTGACCACTCCTCCTTCGATCACGGGCTGCTGCACGCCCCCCACTTCAATGGTTTCGTTGCTCGGCTGCCAGTCTTCGTCCACCCAGACCCAGCAGCCCGCGGCCCCTCCGCCCCCGCCGCTGCTGCCCGGCCCCAGCCCCCCGCCGCTCATCCCTCCTGCCGTGTCCGCGCTTTCGCTGCCCGTCAGGTTCTTCCACGACTGCGAGAGGCTTTCCCACTGCGGGTTGAATTTCCACTCCACTCCGTTCCATTGCCGCGTCCACCGGATCGACCCCTGCGGGCTTTGCACCCACAGGTCTTCCGACGTCTGCACTGCGTAGCCGTTGGGCAATGACACTTCCACCTTCGGCTGCAGCGTCTGCGCCTGTGCCCCTGCGCCCAGAAAGACCGCCGCCACCAGCGGCCAGGCGGCCATTGGCGCCGCCACGCTGCGGATCCACTTCTTCAACTCGCTCATTCCACTCCACCCCGCAACTGCTGCCGCTTTTGCTTCGTCACTGCTCGCATTGCATTCCCCCCTTGGGAATGAAGACGCATTTCTTGTTCTTCAGTTTTATCAAAAAACCTGCTCTCTACCAGAGCTCATTACAGCTCCCATGCGTCCTTCAATACATTCATAGCACTGAAATTCAGTCGAAATCATCAAAATAAATCCAACTCTGACCCGGCCGACTTCGTTCTGCCCCCATATTTTCAGGCAAATCACTCAACTCACCCAATGATGGATCCATCGCCAAAAGATGCGCAACATGCACAAGCTTCAGGTCATTATTAATCACAAAAGAATCCTCAAAATTGTGATTCCGATCAGAGCAATAAAATTGCCAATCCCCACCAGCGTGCGAAACAAAATTCACCGGACTTCTTCCCTCAATAACACAAACACAGGCAATCGCACCAAGATTTTTAGGAAAATTCATATCAACGTCCTGGCAATGTGGGCTTCCCCCCGCCACCAGGCCAGTTCTTCCCCCATTTTCTATTACATGAACGACAACTACCAACCTGGTTACCAGGCCCTGGATCACCTCCCCCAGCAACAGGATAATAATGGTCGCATTCAAAGGAGTTAGCTGCGCCAGCTCCACGCTGCAAAGTGCATCCACAATATGAGCATTTCCCTCCACATGCAGTCCATATTTTCTCGCGAGCCTTCCCCGTTGCTCCTCTTCCGTTATGAACAACATATCCCTCGTCCCCCACGAAGAACGTATGCAGGTTCTCTACTTCCAGGTTGAACACCCGAACAACCTTGGTTTCCACCTGCACGTCAGCGATAGTGGCCGTACGGATGCCGCTCTCTTGTGAGTCAGCTTCCTCATCCCCGCTGCCCTTGAGCAGCAGCTTGCCCCCTCTCTTGAGCAGGATGGCATCCCTCCAGCCTTCGTCCGTCCTGAACGGGTGGCCTTGTGTTGCCGTGATCGTCTTGCCGTCCTCCAGCGTCACGTGCACCAGTTTCTGCTGCACTTCGCTGGTGATCACTCCGCTTACCTTTTCATAGCGGCTTGCGCTTGCCGGCCGGGCGCTGGAACCCGTTTTGGCTTGTACTGCCTGGCCCAGCGGGCTGGCCTGGCTGAGTTGTCCGTCGATGACTGCGGCTTCGTCCCACGCCAGCACTTCGTCGCCTATCTGGATTTGCGCTATGGGTTTCAGGGCGGGCTTGCCGTTGGCGTCCCTGATGTGCACCACGGTTTCGCCCGTGAAGCTGTTGGGGCCGCTGCTGCCTCCCATGCCTCCTGCCACGACGCTCAGCAGTTTGCCGAACTTGCCGCAGGGGTCGGGTATCGGCAGCATGCTCCACAGGCAGTCCACCGCGCAGTCTTTGGCGATCTCCAGTAGGTCTATGTCCCCGCATCCGCTCAGCGCGTTGCCTATGGCTTGCATGGCGACGCCCTGGATGCCGCAGGTGAGCATGCAGCGCGCGTAGTTGGCAACCAGGCAGGGGATGATCTCGCCTGTGGGGTCTACGTAGCGCCCAGGCGCCGCCGCCGCGTAGGTGTATAGGTTGATGCCTCCTTCGAAGCCCAGCGGGTCGCTGCTGGCGTAGCGGCCTGTGTCGGGGTCGTAGTAGCGCCGGTCGTTGTAGTGCAGTCCGCTTTCCGCGTCCCAGTATTGCCCGGGGTAGCGCAGGTTGTTGGTGATGGCCGTGCCCGCGTCCGCTGTGGTGCGCGTCTGTGCTTTGCCGTAGGCGTCGTAGTCGGCGCTCCAGAGCAGGTTGGTGTCCTGGGCTTGTGCGAAAGAAAAAGAGGGAGCAAATGGCAATGCCATGCCAGCCGTGCACCAGAGGGCGAGGAACAAGGTTAGACAGGCATTGCGCAGGCTCATCAGGGCTGTCTCAATTCTTTAAAGTGCAACATCGCTGGCGTGAAGACGCAGCGAATGGTAGCGCTCCCGCGTTGCGCAATGCGTGAACTGCCGTAGAGGCATGCACAAAGGGGATGAGCTTTATCAAGATTATTCGCTTTACCTGGATGAACAAGATTAAATGAGCATAATATTAATCAAAATAGGATTTTTGGTTAAATTTATGACCAAATGATCAATAGTGAATCACATCTTCTCCTTGAGCGCCAATTGCTGCTGCAGTTGGGCGACCGCCTCAGACGTCTGCGCAAAGCCCAGCGCTTGGGCACGGTGGAACTGGCAGCGCACGCGGGCATCACGCGCAACACCTTGCGCGCGGTCGAATCGGGCGACCCTGCGCCGTCCATCGGCACCTATCTGCGCGTCATGTCCATTCTGGGTATTGGTGGCGATCTGGCGTTGCTGGCGGGCGATGCGCTGCAACCCGCACCGGCAGGCTCGGCGGCGGCGCGCTCGCGGCATGCCGCCCCGGTAGTGCAGGTGCATGTGCGTGCCGATGAAGGCAGGCACCAGCTTCAGGACTTGCAAAGCCTGGCACTTCACGAAGAAGCCGTGCGGCTGGCCAAGGCGGACCCTGCGCTGGTGCAGCAGGCGCTGGAAACACTTCAGCGCTGGTTGGACACGGGCGATGTCCGCTCAGCTACCCTGTGGCGCGAGTGGGAGAATATTTTGAAGGCGCGCACGTGGCGTAAGGTGCTGGGCCGCACCCGGCGTGCACAGCAGTTGCGCCAGGCGTCACCGCTGGTCACCGCCCTGCCGCAAGAAATTCGCCAGAGCATCCTGGAGCAGATAGGCGAACTCAAGTCTGGAATTGAGATAGGCGGTGAGCTGCCGGAGCGGCCATAACGCGGGAGGAACATGCCCCTGGATACCAAGGCACGGCAGGCTCTACGGGCGACGATGCGCAGATGGGCCAAGAGCGCGGCTTGAAAAAATCATAGGTAAATGAGCTTTCAACGCTTATCCATCAAGCGTTAAAAGCTCTGATTTCAGTAGTAAATTCTGATCACCCCACCCATTTGCGCGCATTGCGCCACATGCGCATCCAGGGGCTGAGCTGCGAGGCGTCGCCGCTCGTCCAGCTCATCTGGATGTTGCGGAACACCCGCTCGGGGTGCGGCATCATGGCCGTGAAGCGCCCGTCCGCCGTCGTCACCGCCGTCAGGCCGCCCGCGCTGCCGTTGGGGTTGAAGGGGTAGCGCTCGGTCGGCTGGCCGTGGTTGTCCACGTAGCGCATCGCCGCCAGCACCTGGGCGGCGTCGCCCCGGTGGGCAAAGTTGGCGTAGCCCTCGCCGTGCGAGACGACGATGGGCAGGCGACTGCCGGCCATGCCGTGCAAAAAGACGCTGGGCGAATCGAGCACTTCCACCATCGACAGCCGCGCCTCGAAGCGGTGGCTTTGGTTTTGCGTGAAGCGCGGCCAGGCCTGGGCGCTTGGGATGATGTCGGCCAGCTCGGCAAACATCTGGCAGCCGTTGCACACGCCCAGGGCAAAGGTGTCCTGGCGGCCAAAGAACTGCTGGAACTGCGCCGACAGCCGTTCGTTGAAAGTGATGGAGCGCGCCCAGCCGATGCCCGCGCCCAGGGTGTCGCCGTAGCTGAAGCCCCCGCAGGCGACCACGCCGGCAAACTGCGCCAGGTCGGCACGGCCGGCCTGCAGGTCGCTCATGTGCACGTCGTGCGCCTCGAAGCCCGCTTCGGTGAAGGCGTAGGCCATCTCGACGTGCGAGTTCACGCCCTGCTCGCGCAGCACGGCCACGCGGGGGCGGGCCAGGTTCAGGTAGGGCGCGGCCACGTCCTCGGCGGGGTCGAAGGTGAGGTGCAGGTGCAGGCCAGGGTTGGCCGGGTCGCCGGCGGCGGCGTGCTCGCTGTCGGCGCAGGCGGGGTTGTCGCGGCCCTGGGCGATCTTCCAGCTCACGGCGTCCCACACCTGGTGCAGGTCTTCGAGCCTGGCACCAAACACCTTGTGCGCGTCGCGCCAGACCTGCAGTTCGCCCTTGCCGGCATCGACCGGCGAGGACACGGGCCGCGTCTTGCCGACGACGTGGCTGCACTGGATCAGGCCGTGCTCGCGCAAGGTTTGCATGACGGCGCTGCGCTCGGCGGTGCGGATTTGCAGCACCACGCCCAGTTCCTCATTGAACAGGGCTTGCAGGGTTTGCACGTCGCGCCGGCCCGCCACCTGCTGGCCCCAGTTCTTGCCCTCGCCGCTGTCCATGCGGCTGTCGCTGATGCCGTCGCCCTCGGTCACGAGCATGTCCACGTTCAGCGCCACGCCCACCTGGCCGGCAAAGGCCATTTCGGCCACTGCCGCCAGCAGGCCGCCGTCGCTGCGGTCGTGGTAGGCCAGGATGTGGCCCTGGGAGCGCAGTTGGTTGACGGCATTGACCAGGTTCTTCAGGTCTTGCGCGTCGTCCAGGTCGGGCACCTCGGTGCCGCTTTGGCCCAGCACCTGGCCCAGGATGGAGCCGCCCATGCGGTTCTGGCCCCGGCCCAGGTCGATGAGCACGAGCGAGCTGTCATCCACCGTGGCATCGAGCTGCGGCGTGAGCGTGCCGCGCACATCCTGCAGGGTGGCAAAGGCGGTGACGATGAGGCTGACCGGGGAGACGACCTTGCGCTGTGCACCGTCTGCGGCCCACTGCGTGCGCATGGACAGCGAATCCTTGCCCACGGGGATGCTGACGCCCAACGCGGGACACAGCTGCATGCCCACGGCCTTGACGGTGGCGTACAGGTCGGCGTCCTCGCCCGGCTCGCCGCAGGCGGCCATCCAGTTGGCCGACAGCTTGACGCGCGGCAGCTCGATGGGCGCTGCCAGCAGGTTGGTGATGCTCTCGGCCACGGCCATGCGGCCCGACGCCGCGGCGTTGGTGGCGGCCAGCGGCGTGCGCTCGCCCATGGCCATGGCTTCGCCGGCAAAGCCCTTGAAGTCCGCCAGGGTCACGGCCACGTCGGCCACGGGGATCTGCCAGGGGCCGACCATCTGGTCGCGGTGCGTGAGGCCGCCCACGGCGCGGTCGCCAATGGTGACGAGAAAACGCTTGCTCGCCACCGTGGGGTGGGCCAGCACCTCGATCACGGCTTTTTCCAGCGCCAGGCCGTCGAGCTGCAGGGGCTCGCCCTGGCGAGCCACGGTGGTCACGTCGCGCAGCATCTTGGGCGGCTTGCCCAAGAGTACGTTCATCGGCATATCGACGGGGTGTTTCTGCGCGCCTTCGGCCAGGGCGGTGTCGTCCAGCACCAGTTGGCGCTCCTCGGTGGCCACGCCGACGACGGCAAACGGGCAGCGCTCGCGCTCGCAGAAGGCCTTGAACTGCTCCAGCGACTCGGGCGCGATCGCCAGCACGTAACGCTCCTGGCTTTCGTTGCTCCAGATTTCCTTGGGCGCCAGGCCCGATTCCTCCAGCGGCACGGCGCGCAGGTCGAAGCGCGCACCCCGGCCCGCGTCGTTGGTCAGCTCGGGGAAGGCGTTGGACAGCCCCCCCGCGCCCACGTCGTGGATGGCCAGAATCGGGTTGGCCGCGCCCTGCGCCCAGCAGTGGTTGATGACCTCTTGCGCGCGGCGCTCGATCTCGGGGTTGCCGCGCTGCACGGAGTCAAAATCCAGCTCGGCCGCGTTGGCGCCGGTGGCCATGGAGCTGGCCGCGCCGCCGCCCATGCCGATGCGCATGCCCGGGCCGCCCAGCTGGATCAGCAGCGTGCCGGCGGGGAATTCGATCTTGTGCGTCAGGCCGGCGTCGATCACGCCCAGGCCGCCCGCGATCATGATGGGCTTGTGGTAGCCGCGCTGCACGCCCGCCACCTCCTGCTCGTATTCGCGGAAGTACCCGGCCAGGTTGGGGCGGCCAAATTCGTTGTTGAACGCCGCGCCACCCAGCGGCCCCTCGGTCATGATCTGCAGCGGGCTGGCAATGTGCGCGGGCTTGCCGCCTGTCTGGTCGCTCAAGCCGCCCCAGAGCTTGGAGACGGTAAAGCCTGTCAGCCCCGCCTTGGGCTTGGAGCCGCGCCCGGTGGCGCCCTCGTCGCGGATCTCGCCGCCCGCGCCGGTAGAGGCGCCGGGGAAGGGTGAAATGGCGGTCGGGTGGTTGTGCGTTTCCACCTTCATCAGCACATGGTGGGTGGCCTGCTCTTTTTGATAGCGGACCGCGCTTTCTGCACCTGGGCTAGAGGCCATTTTTGCCACAAATCGTTCGACCGGACTGCCTTCCATGATGGAGGCGTTGTCGGCGTAGGCCACGATGGTGTGCTGCGGCGAGGTGGCCTCGGTGTGGCGGATCATGCCGAACAGGCTCTGGTCCTGCGCCACGCCGTCGATGGTGAACTGGGCGTTGAAGATTTTGTGGCGGCAATGCTCGCTGTTGGCCTGGGCGAACATCATCAGCTCCACGTCGGTGGGGTTGCGGCCCAGCTGGGTAAAGGCGTTGACCAGGTAGTCGATTTCGTCGTCGGCCAGCGCCAGGCCCCATTGGCGGTTGGCAGCTTCCAATGCCGCGCGGCCACCAGCCAGCACATCGACAAATTCCATGGGCTGGGCGGCCAGCTCGGTAAAGAGCTGCCCGGCCTCGTCGCGCGTGGGCATGACGGATTCGGTCATGCGGTCGTGCAAGAGCGCGGCGATCTGCGCTAGCTGCTCGGGCGTCACTTCGGGCGCCTTGCCCAGCAGGCCGAGTTTGAGGCTGATGCGGTATTCGGTGATGCGTTCCACGCGGCGGATGGCGATACCGCAGTTGCGCGCAATGTCGGTGGCCTTGGACGCCCACGGCGAAACCGTGCCCAGGCGCGGCGTGACGATGATGGCCACACCATCGGCAGGCCCCGTGTACGGCTCGCCGTAGGCCAGCAACGCGGCCAGCCGCTCGTGCTGAGCGGCCGTGGGGGCCGTGTCGGTCACTACCAAGTGCACAAAGCGCGCCGCAATGCCCTCGATCCTGGGGTGAATGGAGGCAAGAGCGGGTTGCAGCTGCTGGGCGCGGAAAGCGCTGAGGGCATTGCCGCCCTCGAAGGTGGTGATGTGCAGGGTCACGGTGGTGGCCTTTTGGGACAGGGCGACGGGGAGGATGCGGGATTTTACCTGTGGCCCATATAAGCCCACTTCGTGTTTCAATCACACGAAAAAATCCTCGTGTTCTAAAATCGTGTTCCAGAAACACATGGAGGTCAGCATGGCCCGCAACATCACCTTCACCGCCGACGAGGCCCTGATCGAAGCCGCCCGCGAAGCCGCCCGCGCAGAGGGCACCACGCTCAACGAGCAGTTCCGCCTGTGGCTGGAGGGCTATGCGCGCAAGCGGCAGGCGGACAGGGCGATGGAGACGCTGGCGCGCATCCGCAGCTACGCCAGTTCCAGCGGCCAAAAGTTCACCCGCGAGGAAATGAATGAGCGCCGTTGACTTCCTCGACAGCAACGTCGTGGTCTATGCCTTCGACGCGGCCGGCGGCGAAAAAAGCGCCATTGCCAACGGCATCCTCAACACGGCGCTGCGCCAGGGCAGCGCCATCATCAGCTTTCAGGTCGTGCAGGAGACTCTGCACGTCATAGGCCGCAAGTTCAGCCGCGTCGCCACCCTCAGGGATCGCAAGACTGCGCTGGAACAGGTTCTCACGCCGCTCTGGCGCATCCACCCCAGCCCCGCGCTGTACGCGCGCGGGCTGGACATCCAGGAGCGCTACGGCTTCAGCTTCTACGACAGCCTGATCGTCGCCGCCGCGCTGGAAGGCGGCTGCACGCGCCTACTCAGCGAGGACATGCAGCACGGGCAGCAGATCGAGGGGCTGCGGATGGAGAACCCGTTTCTCGGCTCCCAGGGCTGAAACCGGGTGGCGCCCTTCTCCTGCCTGGACTAAACTGCCTTCATGAACGCCGTTCTCTCCCCCCTAGTCTCGGAATTCGAGACCGCCGAGCAGGAAGCCAGCTACACGGCCTGGCTGCAAGCCAAAGTCGCCGCCAGCCTGGCCGACCCTCGGCCCGCCATCCCGCACGACGAGGTCGAGCGCCGGATGGCTGAACGCCTGCAGCGGCTACGCGAGCACCATCAGCACAGCGAAGACTGATGTTGCCCGTTGTGTGGCTGGAATCGGCAGCCGCCGACCTGGCCGCCATCATCGACTACATCGGCGAGCGGGATATTCGCGCGGCAGAGCGCATGTGGCATCGGTTGCGAAGCAGCGTTCTGCCGCTGTCCGAGCATCCCTACCTGTACCCCATCAGCGCCCGCATTCTCGGCTTACGAGAGGTCGTGGCGCACCCCAACTACATCGTGCTGTACCGCGTGGCGTCTGACCGCGTGGAAGTCGTGAACATCGTTCACGCCCGCCAACAGTACCCCAAATAACCGCCTCATCCGCCGGACGGTTCGGCTGGCGCGTCGTTGTCCTGCTCCAGCAACTGCTGGCAGGGCCCCTCCACCAGCCGTTCCGCCAAATCCTTCAGCGCCTGCTAGCACCTTGACAAACCGCCGCCTGCACCACCAGCCGGCTTGCCCAGGAGGGAGTCAAGAAACCAGGGTGGCTGCGCCAAGCCCTGCAGCCACGGCGGCCCGATGGGATAATCCTGCCCCATGAGCATCACCATCAAAGACGCGGCCGGCATTGCCGGCATGCGCGAAGCCTGCCGCCTGGCCTCGGAGGTTCTGGACTACATCACCCCCCACATCCGGCCAGGCATGACCACCCTGGAGATCGACCGCCTGGGCGCCGAATGCATGGCGCAGCAAGGCACGGTGTCGGCCACCATCGGCTACCAGCCACCCGGCTACCCGCCCTACCCCGGCCACCTGTGCACCTCGGTCAACCACGTGGTCTGCCACGGCATTCCCAACGAGAAGCCCCTGAAGAAGGGCGACATCGTGAACGTGGACGTCACCGTCATCACCAAGGACGGCTGGTACGGCGACAACAGCCGCATGTTCTTGATCGGCGACTGCTCGGTCGCGGCCAAGCGCCTGTCCAGGCTCACGTTCGAGGCCATGTGGCTGGGCATACAGCAGGTCAGGCCTGGCGCCCGCCTGGGCGACATCGGCCACGCCATCCAGAAGTTTGCCGAGGGCAACGGCCTGTCGGTGGTGCGCGAGTTCTGCGGCCACGGCATCGGGCAGAAATTCCACGAAGAGCCCCAGGTGCTGCACTACGGCCGCCCCGGTACGGGCGAACCGCTGGTGCCGGGCATGACCTTCACCATCGAGCCCATGCTCAACCTGGGCAAACGCGACATCAAGGAGCTGGGCAAGGACGGCTGGACCATCATCACCAAGGATCACAGCCTGTCGGCCCAGTGGGAACACACGATCCTGGTCACCGAAACCGGCTTCGACGTGCTGACGCTCTCGGCCGGCAGCCCGCCGCTGCCGGACTTCGTCACCACTACCGTGACCTGATCCGCCGCGCCGGGGCCTGCAACGCCGGCACGCACGGTTTTTGCTTCACCAGCCCCATGCAAGCCCTGCCCCCGACCACACGCACCACAACAGTGCAGCTGCAGCGCCTGCGCGACGCCTACCAGCACGACCGCGCCGCCTTGCTGGCCCGGCTCCAGTCCCCTGCGCTCGGCACGCGCGGCATACGCGCGCTGCTGCGCCAGTTCACCAGCCTGGCCGACGGCCTGCTGCAGCAGCTCTGGCAGCACGCCGGCCTGCCCGCCGGCACCGCCCTGCTGGCCGTGGGCGGCTACGGGCGGGGACAGCTGCTGCCCTACTCCGACGTGGACGTGCTGGTGCTGCTGCCTGACGGCGACGTGGCCAGCGCCGGCATCGAGGCCTTCATCGGCAGCTGCTGGGATGCGGGCCTGGACATTGGTTCGAGCGTGCGCACGGTCGGAGAATGCCTGAACGAGGCTGCCGCCGACGTGACGGTGCAGACCTCGCTGCTCGACGCGCGCCTGTTGTGCGGCGACGCGGCGCTGTTCGCACGCTTCGTGCAGCGCTACCAGGCCCAGATGGACGCCGGCGCCTTCCTCGTCGCCAAGACGCTGGAAATGCAGCAGCGCCACACCAAGTACGAAAACACGCCCTACGCGCTGGAACCCAACTGCAAGGAATCGCCCGGCGGCCTGCGCGACCTGCAGCTCATCGGCTGGCTGGCGCGCGCCGCCGGCCTGGGCAACAGCTGGCGCGCGCTGGCGGCCAACGGCCTGGTCACGCCGCTGGAGCAGCGTCAGGTCGAGCGCAACGAGGCGATGCTGCTGCTCATCCGCGCCCGCTTGCATGCGCTGGCCGGGCGGCGCGAAGACCGCTTGGTGTTCGACCTGCAGACCGCCGTGGCCGAGTCATTCGGCTACCGCAGCACCGCCCCCGACGGCAAGCGCCTGCCCATGCGCGCCAGCGAAACGCTGATGCGCCACTACTACTGGGCAGCCAAGGCCGTCACGCAGCTGACGCAGATCCTGCGGCTGGGCATCGAAGAGCGCCTGAATCCCAATACCCACGAACTACGCCCAATCAACAAGCGCTTCTTCGAAAAGGCCGGAATGATCGAGGTGGCCAGCGACGACCTGTACCAGCGCCGGCCCCACGCCATCCTTGAGACCTTTCTGCTGTATGAGACCACGCCGGGACTCAAGGACTTGTCGGCGCGCACGCTGCGCGCGCTGTACAACGCGCGCGCCGTGATGGACAGCGGCTTTCGCCGCGACCCGGTGAACCAGCGCATGTTCATGCGCATCCTGCGCCAGCCCGCCGGCATCACGCACGCCATGCGGCTGATGAACCAGACGTCGGTGCTGGGGCGCTACCTGTGGCCGTTTCGGCGCATCGTCGGACAGATGCAGCACGACCTGTTCCACGTCTACACCGTGGATCAGCACATTCTGATGGTGCTGCGCAACGTGCGCCGCTTCTTCATGGCCGAGCACGCGCACGAATACCCGTTCTGCTCGCAACTGGCCGCCGGCTGGGACAAGCCCTGGATCCTGTACCTCGCGGCGCTGTTTCACGACATCGGCAAGGGCCGCGGCGGCGACCACTCGCACATCGGCGCGCAGGAAGTGCGGCGCTTTTGCCGCCAGCACGGTGTTGCGCGCGAAGACGCCCGGCTCGCCCAATTCTTGGTTGCCGAGCACCTGACCATGAGCCAGGTAGCGCAGAAACAGGATCTGGCCGACCCCGACGTGATCGCCGCCTTTGCCCGGCGCGTGGGCGGCGAGCGCTACCTGACGGCGCTCTACCTGCTGACCGTGGCCGACATCCGCGGCACCAGCCCCAAGGTCTGGAACGCCTGGAAAGGCAAGCTGCTCGAAGACTTGTACCACGCCACGCTGCGCACGCTCGGCGGACGCGCGCCCGACGCCGCCGCCGAGATCGAGGCGCGCAAGCGCGAGGCCCTGGTACTGCTGGCGCTGCAGGCCATGCCGCACGAGGTGCACAAGGCGCTGTGGGCCACGCTGGACGTGAGCTACTTCATGCGCCACGAGGCCGCCGACATCGCCTGGCACACGCGCCACATCTCGCGCCACGTGAATGCCGGGCGTACCGTGGTGCGCGCGCGCCAGTCGCTGGCGGGCGACGGCCTGCAGGTGCTGGTCTACGCCCCCGACCAACCCGACCTGTTCGTGCGCATTTGCGGCTACTTCGGCCACGCCGGCTTCTCCATCCTGGACGCGCGCGTGCACACGGCCAACAACGGCTACGCGCTTGACACCTTTCAGGTCGTCAGCGCCACGCCGGGCAGTGCCTACCGCGAGCTCAGCAGCATGGTCGAAGCCGGACTGCTGCACGCCATCGAGACCCGCGCCCCGCTGCCAGAGCCCGGGCGCAAGCGCGTATCGCGCCGCGTCAAGAGCTTTCCGATCGCGCCGCGCGTAACGCTGCGCCCCGACGAGAAAGCCCAGCGCTGGCTGCTCAGCATCTCAGCCACCGACCGTGCCGGGCTGCTGTACCTGGTGGCGCGCGTACTCTCGCGCCATGGCCTGAACCTGCAGCTGGCCAAGGTCAGCACACTGGGCGAACGGGTAGAGGACACCTTTCTGATCCAGGGCGCCGAACTGCAAAGCAACGCCCGGCAGATACAGATCGAAACCGAGCTGCTGCAGGCGCTGGCGCAATAGCTTCGGCTCGGCCCCCTCATTGCCGCCCCGTGGCGGGTCGGCCGCAATACGCGCAGCGGCGGCGCGGGCCAGATCAGGCCAGCTCGCTCAGGATATTGCCGGTGGACTGCCCGTAGGCGTTGATGAACGGCGCATTGGCCGGCGCCAGGTTCAAGCGCGCATTGCTGCTGGCCGCCGCCTGCTGCGCACTGGTCAGCGCGCCACGCGCCTGGTCGGAGCGATCCGACGCGCTACCCGCCTTGGCCGACAGTCCGTCGGCGCGGGTCTGCTCCTGGTCGGCGCTGCGCTGCGCGGCATCCGCCTGGCTGCGCAGGTCGCGCGCTACCTGCTCGGCCTGCTGCGCATCGCGCTGGGCGGACTGCAACCGGCTCTGCAATTGCGCAGAACCGGCGGCTGTGGAGATGATGCCAAGCGCCATGGTGTTGCCCCTTGATCCTGGCGGCAGCGCTCAGGCCCCCAGGTTGTAGCTGCGCCGCAGTTCCGCGCCGCGCTGTGCGGACTGCTCCGATGCGGCCTGCTCGTCCGCTTTGGAAGACTCCTGCCCGTCCTGCGCCGCCAGTTGCTGGGCGCGCGGGCTGATGGTGACGGTGGTGCCGGGCTGCTGCTGCGCCTGTGCCGGCTCGCTGCGGCGCTGCTCCGCTTCGGCTGGCGGCTTGCCGCCACGCAGTTCCGTCGCCGAAAGGCCGGATGCGGCGCCGATCCCGATTCGCTCTGTAGCCATGGCCATCTCCAGTTGCTTCGCGCGGGCTATGTTCGCGCAACACGCGGCAAAAGTAAAGAAACGCCCGCATGGCGGCGCATCAGTCGTCCTGCGGCTCGGCCATGCCGGGGAACAGCACGTCGATATAGCCAAACTGGGTGAAGTCGCGCATCCGCATGGGATAGAGCTTGCCGATCAGGTGATCGCATTCGTGCTGCACCACGCGCGCGTGAAAGCCTTCCGCCACCCGCTCTATCGGTACCCCAGCGGGGTCGTACCCCCAATAGCGGATGCGCGACCAGCGCGGCACCTTGCCGCGCAGGCCGGGCACCGACAGGCACCCTTCCCAGTCCTCTTCCTCCTGCGCGTCCAGCGCCTCTATCCGCGGGTTGATGAGCACCGTGGGCGGCACCAGGGGGCGATCCGGGTAACGGGGATTGGCCGCATTCGACCCGAAGATCACCACCTGCCAATCCTCGCCGATCTGCGGCGCGGCAAGCCCGGCTCCGTTGGCTGCGGCCATGGTGTCGCGCATGTCGGCGATCAGCTGGTGCAGCGCGGGCGTATCGAAGGCGGCAACGGGCCTGGCCTGCCGCAGCAGGCGCGCGTCGCCCATCCTGAGAATGGTTCTGATGGCCATACGGGAAAACGGAAAGTGGCAATGAACGAGGCGTTCGAGCATACCCCCACTGGATACGCAAGGGCACAATCGAACCATGGCCGAGCTTCCCGACATCCCGCCCGTACCCGCGCTGCGTCCCCTGTCCACCGCGATGCGCTGGCTGCTGCACGCATTTGCCGTGCTGTGCCTGGTTCTAGCCGTGATCGGCGTGATACTGCCCGGCATGCCCACCACGGTCTTTATCCTGATGGCAGGATGGGCCGCCGCGCGCAGTTCCCCCAGGCTGCACGCCTGGCTCTGGCGGCACCGCCTGTTCGGCCCGATGCTGCGCAACTGGGCCAACGGCGGGTGCGTGAGCCGGCGCGCCAAATGGAGCGCCTCGGTGGTCATGGCACTGTCCGCCGTCATTCTGATGCTGGCACCCATGCCGCGCTGGGTGGCCATCGGCGCCACGCTGACGATGGCCTGCGTGCTGTGCTGGCTGTGGCTGCGCCCCGAGCCCGAATCCTGAATCGGGTTTTCTGAAGCCTGTTTTTCTGTATATAATCTAAGGCTTGTTCCTCGATAGCTCAGTCGGTAGAGCGACGGACTGTTAATCCGCAGGTCCCTGGTTCGAGCCCAGGTCGAGGAGCCAGAATCCGCGGCGCTGCAATTGCACAGCGCCGCAAGACGATACCGATCATTCCTCAATAGCTCAGTCGGTAGAGCGCCGGACTGTTAATCCGTAGGTCCCTGGTTCGAGCCCAGGTTGAGGAGCCACTCAAGGCCGCCCCGATTCATCGGGGCGGCCTTTTCTTGGCGGGCTATACGAACGGACTGGATTTTTCTGACGCGCTGCATCTGGCGCTGGCGGGGTTGTGCACGGGCATGGCCTCGTTTGATGCCCGCTTTGCCAAGCGGGCGGGCCGCCTTGGGCTCAAGCCCTCGGTCGCGGTGCCAGCGGGTTGAGGCAGGATCAGGTATAGCGCTTTTCCAGCGCGTCCCAGGCAGGCTTGCCGACCAGGCGCTGGCGCTCGGCGAACGGCGTCACCAGTCCGCTCGATTCCTGCACTTCCTTGGCATCGCGCAGCGTGGCCAGCGCCTTTTGCATGCCCATTACCGCGCCCTGCAGCGCGGCGTTGGCGTACAGCACGATGCCGAAACCCAGCTCGCCCAGCTGCTCGGCGTTGAAGATCGGCGTCTTGCCGCCGATCACCATGTTCATGAGCTGGGGCTTCGCCAGGCGCTGCGGCAGCGCCCTCACCTCCTCGGCCCGGGTCACGGCCTCGACGAACAGGATGTCGGCACCGGCCTCGGCAAACCGCTGGGCGCGCTCCACGGCGGCCTCGAAGCCGTGGGTGGCGGCCGCGTCGGTGCGGGCCATGATGAGGAAGTCGGGGTCGCGCCGCGCATCGACGGCGGCCTTGATCTTGCTCACCGCTTCCTCGGTACTGATGACCTCCTTGCCGCTGAAGTGCCCGCAGCGCTTGGGCGCGACCTGGTCTTCGAGCTGGATGCAGTCGGCCCCGGCGCGCTCCAGCGTGCGCACGGTGTGGACGACGTTGAGCGCGTTGCCAAAGCCGGTATCGGCATCGACGATCAGCGGCACGTCCACCGCGTCGCGGATGCGCGCCGTGTGGTCGGCGATTTCGTGCAGGCCCATGAAGCCCTGGTCCGGCATGCCGAACCACATGTTGGTCACGCCTGCGCCGGTGACGTAGATGGCCTGGAAGCCCAGGTCGGCGATCACCTTGGCCGACAGTGCGTTGAATGCGCCGGGCACGATCAGGCCGTTGCGGGCCTCGACGAGTTGCTTGAGTTGCTGCTTGGTGTTCATCACATGCTTCCTTGTTGATTGATGCGCGCATTGCTTGAAACCGGCGCGGCCCAGGCAAGGGCCGCCGCGCAAGGGCCGCCCCGCCGCGCTGGCGGCGTCCCCCTTCCCACGCGAAGCGTGAGAGCAGGGGGAAGCGACGAAGTCGCTCAGGGGGTTGTCGGTATCCTTACCCAGCCTTCCATCAGGATGCGGGCGCTGCGGCTCATCAGGGCCTTGGTGGCCTGCCACTGGCCGTCCACCTGCTTGGCCTCGGCCCCCACGCGCAGCGTGCCCGAGGGGTGGCCAAACACCACCGCGTTGCGCGTGCCGCCGCCAGCGGCCAGGTTGACCAGCGTGCCGGGCACGGCAGCGGCGGTGCCGATGGCGACTGCCGCCGTGCCCATCATGGCGTGGTGCAGCTTGCCCATGGACAGCGCGCGCACCAGCAGGTCAACGTCTGCCGCGCGCACAGGCTTGCCGCTGGACGCCACGTAGTCCGCCGGCGGTGCGACGAAGGCCACCTTGGGCGTGTGCTGGCGCTGCACGGCCTCGGAGACTTGATTGATGAGGCCCATCTTCACGGCGCCCCAGGCGCGGATGGCCTCGAAGCGCGCCAGCGCGGCCTTGTCCTCGTTGATGTCGCCCTGCAGCTCGGCGCCGGTGCAGCCGATGTCGCGGGCGTTCAGGAAGATGGTGGGAATGCCCGCGTTGATCAGCGTCGCCTGGAAGCTGCCGACGCCCGGCACCTCCAGCACGTCCACCACGTTGCCCGTGGGGAACATCGCGCCTTCATCGTCGGCGGGGTCGAGGAATTCCAGCGGCACCTCGGCGGCGGGGAAGGCCACGCCGTCCAGCTCGAAGCCGCCCTCCTCCTGCACCTGCCCGTGCGCAATCGGCACGTGCGCGACGATGGTCTTGCCGATATTGGCCTGCCAGATGCGCACGGTGCAGGTGCCGCCCTGCGCCATGCGCGCCGCGTCGATCAGCCCCATGTGGATGGCGCACGGCCCCACGGCGGCCGACAGGTTGCCGCAGTTGCCGCTCCAGTCCACGAAGGGCTGATCGATGGAGACCTGGCCGAACAGGTAGTCCACGTCGTGGCCGGGGCGCGTGCTGCGGCTCAGGATCACCGCCTTGCTGGTGCTGGACGAGGCGTTGCCCAGCCCGTCGATCTGCTTGCCGTACGGGTCGGGGCTGCCCAGCACGCGCAGCAGCAGCGCGTCGCGCGCGGCGCCGGGCTGCTGGCAGGCCTGGGGCAGGTCGTGCAGCCGGAAGAACACGCCCTTGCTGGTGCCGCCGCGCATATAGGTGGCGGGGATGCGCATTGGTGCTTTATTGCTCATATATCAGTAGCTATTTACGCTTATCCATCAAGCGTTACGGGCCGATTTTTTCAAAAAATCCTGGGCAAAGCGCTGCAGCACGCCGCCCGCCTGGTACACGCTGACTTCGTCGGCCGTATCGAGCCGGCAGCGCACCGGCACGCGCTCGGTATCACCATTGTTGCGGCGGACGAGCAGCGTCAGCTGCGCGCCCGGCTGCGGCGCGCCCTGCACGTCGTAGGTCTCGGTGCCGTCCAGCCCCAGCGTCAGGCGCGTGGTGCCGGGCAGGAACTCCAGCGGCAGCACGCCCATGCCGATCAGGTTGGTGCGGTGGATGCGCTCGAAGCCCTCGGCCGCCACCACCTCCACGCCGGCCAGGCGCACGCCCTTGGCGGCCCAGTCGCGGCTCGACCCCTGGCCGTAGTCGGCGCCGGCGATGATGATCAGCGGCTGGCCGCGCTGCATATAGGTCTCGATCGCCTCCCACATGCGCATGACGGTGCCGTCCGGCTCCACGCGCGCCAGCGAGCCCTGCTGAACCGCGCCATCGACCACGGCCATCTCGTTGACCAGCTTGGGGTTGGCGAAGGTGGCGCGCTGCGCGGTCAGGTGGTCGCCCCGGTGCGTGGCGTAGGAGTTGAAGTCCTCGGGCGGCAGGCCCATCCTGGCCAGGTATTCGCCGGCGGCGCTGGCGGGCAGGATGGCGTTGCTGGGCGAGAGGTGGTCGGTGGTGATGTTGTCCGGCAGGATGGCCAGCGGCCGCAGGCCGGCCAGCGTGCGCGCGCCGGCCAGCGCCCCCTCCCAGTACGGCGGGCAGCGGATGTAGGTGCTTTGCGCGCGCCAGTCGTACAGCGGTTTGGCACGCGCCGCGCCCCCCTGGCGCGCGAATAGCGGCGCGTAGATGCGGCGGAACTGCTCGGGTTTGACGCTGGCCTGCACCACGGCGTCGATCTCGGCGTCGCTCGGCCAGATGTCCTTCAGGTGCACGGGCCGGCCCTGCGCGTCGGTGCCCAGCGCGTCCTTTTCGATATCGAAGCGCACCGTGCCGGCGATGGCGTAGGCGATGACCAGCGGCGGGCTGGCCAAAAAGGCCTGCCTGGCGTAGGGGTGGATGCGTCCGTCGAAGTTGCGGTTGCCCGACAGCACGGCCGTCACGTACAGGTCGCGCTCCAGCACCTCTTGCTGGATGGCCGGGTCGAGCGCGCCGCTCATGCCGTTGCAGGTGGTGCAGGCAAAGCCGACGATGCCAAAGCCCAGCTGCTCCAGCTCGCCCAGCAGGCCGGCCTCTTGCAGGTACAGCTGCACCGCCCGCGAGCCGGGCGCGAGCGACGTCTTGACCCACGGCTTGCGCGCCAGCCCGCGCGCGTTGGCGTTGCGCGCCAGCAGCGCGGCGGCAATCACGTTGCGCGGGTTGCTGGTGTTGGTGCAGCTGGTGATCGCCGCGATGATGACCGCGCCGTCGGGGATCAAACCCTTGGCCTCGTCGGCGTGTGCGGCGTCCAGCTTGGCCTCGTCGGCAATGCCGCGCTCGGCCAGCGCCGCGACCGGCAGGCGGCGGTGCGGGTTGCTCGGGCCGGCCAGCGCGCGCGTGACGCTGGCCAGGTCGAAGTGCAGCGTGCGCTCGTAGCGCGCGCCGGCCAGGTCGCCGGCCCAGAAGCCGCAGGTCTTGGCGTAGGCCTCGACCAGCCGCACCTGCGCATCGTCGCGGCCCGTCAGGCGCAGGTAGTCGAGCGTGTTGCCGTCGATGAAGAACAGCGCCGCCGTGGCACCGTATTCGGGCGCCATGTTGGAGATGGTGGCGCGGTCGCCAACGGTCAGCGCCGCCGCGCCGGGGCCGCGAAACTCCAGGTAGGCGCCCACCACCTTCTGCTGGCGCAGGAACTCGGTCAGCGCCAGCACCACGTCGGTGGCGGTGATGCCGGGGCCGGGCCGGCCGGCCAGCTCCACGGCCACGATGTCGGGCAGGCGCATCCAGCTGGGGCGCCCGAGCATCACGGCCTCGGCCTCCAGCCCGCCCACGCCGACCGCTATCACGCCCAGCGCATCGACGTGCGGCGTGTGGCTGTCGGTGCCGACGCAGGTGTCGGGGAAGGCCACCTGGCCCTGCCCGTCGTCGTCCACGTACACCACGGGCGACATCTTCTCCAGGTTGATCTGGTGCATGATGCCGTTGCCCGCCGGGATCACCTGCACGTTGTCGAACGCGCGCTTGCACCAGTCGATGAAGTCGAAGCGGTCGGCGTTGCGGCGGTCCTCGATGGCGCGGTTCCTGGCGAACGCGTCCTTGTCGAAGCCGGGCGCCTCCACCGCCAGCGAATGGTCCACGATGAGCTGCACCGGCACCACCGGGTTGACCTGTGCCGGGTCGCCGCCGGCGGCGGCGATGGCCTCGCGCAGGCCGGCCAGATCGACCAGCGCCGTCTGGCCCAGGATGTCGTGGCACACCACGCGCACCGGGTACCACGGAAAGTCCAGGTCGCGCCGGCGCTCGATCAGCTGGCGCAGGTAGTCGCCCAGCTGCGCCGGGTCGGCGCGGCGCACCAGGTTTTCGGCGTGCACGCGCGCCGTGTAGGGCAGCTGCGCCCAGGCGCCGGGGGCCAGCGCATCGACGGCCTCGCGCGCGTCGTAGTAATGCACGGCGGTGCCGGGCAAGGGTTTGCGGTAGGCGGTGTGGATCATGGCGGGGACGGAGTTCATTTATTTTTTGATAGCTGTTTGGGCTTGATATAAGCCATATTCAAATACAAAAATATCTGTAATTGGCTTTTGATAAGCGCAAACAGCTATGGTTTTCAGCGTGCCTCGATCGGTACGAACTGCTGATCCTCCGGCCCGGTGTAGTTGGCGCTGGGGCGGATGATCTTGTTGTCCACCCGCTGCTCGATCACGTGCGCCGCCCAGCCGCTGGTGCGGGCGATGACGAACAGCGGCGTGAACATGGCGGTGGGCACCTGCATCATGTGGTAGCTGACGGCGCTGAACCAGTCGAGGTTGGGGAACATCTTCTTCACGTCCCACATCACGCTCTCCAGCCGCTCGGCAATGTCGTACATCTTGGTCGATCCGGCCTCATCGGACAGGCTTTTCGCCACGCCCTTGATGATGGCGTTGCGCGGGTCGCTCACGGTGTACACCGGGTGGCCGAAGCCGATCACCACCTCCTTGCGCTCCACGCGGGCGCGGATGTCGGCCTCGGCCTCGGCGGGGCTGTCGTAGCGCTTCTGGATCTCGAACGCCACCTCGTTCGCGCCGCCGTGCTTGGGGCCGCGCAGCGCGCCGATGGCGCCGGCAACGGCGGAATACATGTCGCTGCCCGTGCCGGCGATCACCCGCGCGGTAAAAGTGGACGCGTTGAACTCGTGCTCGGCGTACAGGTTCAGCGAGGTGTGCATGGCGCGCACCCAGCTCTGCGAGGGCGGCGCGCCGTGCAGCAGGTGCAGGAAGTGGCCGCCGATCGAATCGTCATCCGTCTCCACCGCGATGCGCCGGCCCGAGTTGCTGAAGTGGTACCAGTACAGCAGCATGCTGCCCAGGCTGGCCATCAGCCGGTCGGCGATGTCTCGGCTGCCTGCCAGGTTGTGGTCGTCCTTCTCGGGCAGCGCGCAGCCCAGGGCCGATACGCCCGTGCGCATCACGTCCATGGGGTGGCTGGCGGCGGGCAGTTGCTCCAGCGCGGCTTTCACGCTGCCGGGCAGGCCGCGCAGCGCGCGCAGCTTGGCCTTGTAGGCCTTGAGTTCAGCGCGCGTGGGCAGCTTGCCGTGCACCAGCAGGTGGGCGATTTCCTCGAACTCGCAGACCTCGGCGATGTCCAGGATGTCGTAGCCGCGGTAGTGCAGGTCGTTGCCCGTGCGGCCCACGGTGCACAGTGCGGTGTTGCCTGCCGTGATGCCCGACAAGGCAACGGATTTCTTGGCTTGCGGAGCAGAGATTGCGGTTGCGGTGTTCATGCGCTGGATTCCTTGTGGTGTTGCCATAATTCGCAATTTACGCAAAATACATCACATACAACAGGGCTGAAAAGGCGAAATCTTGCGAAGCACAATCCTGCAAATTGCGAATATTGCAAATACAAAGGCCATGGCATGAAGAAGACCTTCATGGGCGTGAAGCTGCGCAAGCTGCGCGCCGAGCGCGGCCTGTCGCAGATCGCGCTGGCGCAGGCGCTGGGCCTGTCGCCCAGCTACCTGAACCAGATCGAGCAGAACCAGCGGCCCCTCACCGTGCCCGTGCTGCTCAAGCTGCACCGCACGCTGGGCGTGGACATCCAGCAGTTCTCCGAGGACGAGGAGGCCCGCCTGATCGCAGGCCTGCGCGAGGCCCTGGCCGACGCGGCGGAGCCCATTGCCCTGCCCGAGCTGCAGGAGGTGGCGGCGCAGATGCCCGCGCTGGGTCACGCCATCCTCGCGCTGTACCGCCGGGGGCTCGCGGCGCAGGAGCGGCTCGAAGAAGTCTCGCTGCGGCTGGGCGACGGCCGCAGCGAGGCCGCCGCCCCGCGCGCCATGCCGTTCGAGGCGGTGCGGGACTTCTTCTTCGCCCACCAGAACTACTTCGACGAGGTGGACCGCGCCGCCGAAGCGCTGGCCGCCGAGGCCCCGCACGCGCATGCGGGCCCCATGGCCGCCATGACCGCCATGGCCGGCACCGCCCAGTGGCTGGCGCTGCGCCTGCAGCAGCGCCACGGCGTGCGCGTTGTCCTGGACGCCGACGGCGAAGGCAGCAAGCGCCGCTTCGACCCCGTGCAGCGGACGCTGGGGCTGTCATCCGCCCTGGAGCCCGCGCAGCAGGCCTTCCAGCTCGCCACGCAGCTGGCCCTGCTGGAGCTGCCGGACACCATCGACCGGCTGGCCGGCGCCCCGCCCCTCGCGGCGGACCCGGCCGCGCGCAAGCTCGCCCGCATCGGGCTGGCCAACTACTTCGCGGGCGCGCTGCTGCTGCCCTACGGCGCGTTCCTCGCGGCGGCGCAGGCGCTGCGCTACGACATCGGCCTGCTGGAGCAGCGCTTCGGCGTGGGCTTCGAGACGGTGTGCCACCGCCTCTCCACGCTGCAGCGCCCCGGCGCGCCGGGCGTGCCGTTCTTCTTCATCCGCGTGGACCGCGCGGGCAACATCAGCAAGCGGCAATCGGCCACGCATTTCCACTTCAGCCGCACGGGCGGCACCTGCCCGCTGTGGAATGTGTACGAGGCCTTCGGCCAGCCCGAGCGCGTGCTGCGCCAGCTCGCCGCCATGCCCGACGGGCGCAGGTACCTGTGGATCGCGCGCACCGTCTCGGGCGGTGCGCGAGGCTACGGCGCGCCGCGCAAGACCTTCTCCATCGGGCTGGGCTGCGACGTGCGCCACGCCCCGCGCCTGGTCTACGCCCAGGGGCTGAACCTTGCCGACCCCGGGGCCGCCACCCCCATCGGCATGGGCTGCAAGGTGTGCGAGCGCGACAACTGCCCGCAGCGGGCCTTTCCCTACATCGGCCGGCCGCTCGACATCGACGAGAACCAGAGCCGCTTCTCGCCCTACGGCGCCGCAGGCCCGGCGCTGCCCGGCGCCGTCCGGAGGACGCCGCCCGCGTGACCGCCAGCCAGAGGCCAAGGCCCCGCCGCGCCCTACGCTGCCTGCAGCGCCGCGGCCTGGCTACCCAGGTGGGCGCGCAATGCGTCGTAGCCGCCCACGTAGGACTCGCTGCCGTCGCGCAGGATGAAAATCTGCGGCAGGCTGCGCACCGGCTGGCCAACCTTGGCCTGCAGCGCCTCGGCGCTGTAGTCGGCGTCCAGCTTCAGCAGTTGGTGCGGCAGTGACTGGATCTGGCACAGCATGCGCGTCTTGTCGCAGTTGGGGCAGCCGTCCTTGCCGTAGATGATGATTTCCATGGGTTCTCCTGGTAGTGGTTGTCAGCAGGTGGTGAATAGCGAGTGGCGGCTAAAAATCCACCTCAAATACTTGGTTCTCGTCGGTGCGGCGCATCACGCCGACCTTGTAGGCGGCGATGTCCTGCTCCTGCGGCGAGGCCTGGGTCTTGGAGATGTTGAGCCACTTCTCCATGAACTTGAGCGGGTTGTGCGCGGGCAGCTGGTATTTGTCGGTGGCAATGCCGAACAGCTGGTACACGTCCTTGGCGCAGTACAGCGTCCAGGCCGACAGACGCTCGGCGTTCATGCCGACCAGCTCGCGGCCTTCGGAGAACAGGTAGTCGATCCAGCGCAGCTCGCTGTCGACCACTTCATCGACCATCTTCTCGATGCTGGCGCGGCACTGGGCAAGCGCGGCCTGGCCGCGCTCGGTGGCCAGCTCGTTCTTCAGCACCGCGCGGTCGAGTTCGACGTGGATCTCCAGCTCGTCCTGCGCAATCTTCTGGATGGCCTTGCCGATCGGCTGGAACAGGCCGGTGTCGCAAATGGCGAAGGTGACGGCGAAGCTGGCCATGAACTGGATGCGCTCCATGCACAAGAGCGCGACGATGGTCATGAACACCGCGTTGTACGTGGCCTGGTCGTTGGGCAGCTGGCCCAGCGCGTATTGGTGCGAGGCCTCGTAGCCGGCGGCGAAGGCGCGGGCGACTTCCGAAAGGCGCTCGTGCGCCTGCTGCACGCGCAGGATTTCGCCCAGGATCACGCTGGGGTCGTCGAACGAGTTGCGCACGATCTCGGAATAGGTGGCGGCGTGCACCACCTCGTTGTCCGAGATGCGCTGCCAGGCTGCCCACAGCTCGCTGGACGTGATGAAGGGCGCGAGCACCGGCGCGATGGCGCGCGAGGCGACCGAGTCGGCCTCCCACTGCCAGGCCAGCGTCTTGATCATCATGTCGTAGGTGGCGCGCGAGCAGCTCTTGAAGTCGGCGTTGCAACTGGAGTAGTCGAACTCGTTCTCGTCCCAGTCCAGCGATTTCTGCGCCTTGTAGAGCTTCCAGATCTCGGGGTAGTGGCGGTTGACGGTGTCGAACAGCCCGGGGCGCTGGCCGAGCAGCAGCAGCGGCTTGGCGTAATCGGTCTTGTCGTAGTTGAAGACGGTCTCAAGCATGGGGGGCTCCAGGGGTCAAAGGGTGCAGGCTTCGCAGTCGCTGTCCTGCGCGTCCGCTGCGGGCGGTGTGGGCACGGCCACGGCGGCGGCGGCCACGTCGGCTACGGCCTGCATGCCGTTGGAGGTCTTCTGGTTCATGTAGTACTTGGACTTCAGGCCCAGCTTGACGCGGTAGAGGTAGTCCTCGATCAGCTCGGAGGAGGAAATCGACGCGTCGCCGATCACGCGGCGGTAGAAGTCGGCCGAGATGCCCTGGTCGGTCCACTTCTGCACGATGGCGTACAGCTCGGTCATGTCGCGCGCCGGCACGTCCCAGGCCGATTGGTACTGCGCGGCCAGCGTGTCGCCCTCGGGCGCGGCCCAGTAGTTGACGCGCTGGTTGTCGGTCTTGATCAGCGTCAGCTCGCGCACCGGGTACAGGCCGTTGGTCGTGCCCGAGGCGTTGGCGCTGGTCTCGGTGGGCATGTGCGCGACCAGCACCGAGTTGCGGATGCCGCCGTTGGCGACGATCTCGCGGCGCAGCGCCTCCCAGTCGTAGCGCGGGGTAAAGGGCGCGAGTTTTTCGACGTGCGGGTTGCTGGTGTCGGTGGGCAGCCAGCCCTGGGGCCAGCGCGTCTTGTGCATCCAGGGCGCGTTGCCCAGCTCCTGGCCGAGCTTGAGGCTGGCGCGCAGCAGGTGGTAGTAGTGGCGCTCGGCCACTTCGTGGATGAACTGCTTGCCCTCGGTGGTGGTGTAGCGCTGGCCGTTTTTCGCCATCAGGTGCGCCAGGCCCAGGATGCCCACGCCCGCGTTCAGGCGCTTGCGGCTGGTCACTCCCACCTGGGGCAGCTCGTAGTGCGCCAGGTGGATGCACTTGTCGATCATCAAGAGCGCGTAGTAGGCCACCTCGGCGTACTGCTCCTCGGACTCGACGTTGGAGACGACGATGCCCGCCAGGTTGCAGGTAGCGACCTCGGGCGCGCTCCTGCGCACGACGGACTCGATCGGCACGCCGTCGATGGCGTCGCCCGCCTGCAGGTCGTCGGGCCACTGCGGGCCGCGCTGCGTGGCCACCTGCGCCTTGCCCGGCAGCTCGCGGCGCGTGCCGTCGATCAGCTGCACCTCGACGAAGGAGATGTCGTCCTCGGCGTACAGCTCGGTGATGTGGTTGTACGCCGCCGTGGGCAGGGCGATCTCGGCGCACAGGTTGGAGCTGTGGATGGTGTCCTTGAAGGGGGTGTGGCGGTTCATCTCCGAGATGTTGTGCTCGTAGACGCGGCCGGTCTCGTTCCACTCGTTGCTGGCGGTAATCAAGAGCTCGCGCGCGCTGACCCACTTCTTCTCGAAGCCCTCGTCGGCCTCGTAGCGGGCGTAGATGCGTTCGAACTCGGCCTCGTCGCCGCTGTACAGCGCGGCGTGCAGGTCGGGCGCGGTGTGGCAGTTGAACAGAAAGATGTCCTCGTTCCTGGCCACCTTGCGCGCGAAGAAGCGGTTGCCGCCCCAGGAGTAGTCCATGCCGCGGATCTTCTTGTCCTCGGTGGACATGGGGTTCTTCAGCCGCAGGAGCGTGTCCACCTCGGGGTCGAAGATCGGAAAGTAGGTGGTACAGGCGCCGCCGCGGCCGTTCTGCAGGTTGGACTTGACCTCGGCCACCAGCGCCCGGTAGTACGGCAGCTTGCCCTGGTGGCGGATCACGCCGCCGCGCACCGGGTCGTTGACCGAGCGCGTGGCCATGTGCGCGCCGATGCCCGCGCTCATGTAGGTCATGGTGTTGGCGATGTGGTTGCCCACGGCGATGGAGCGCGCGTTGTCGGCCACCGTGTACAGGCAGCAGCTGGCGTAGCCGCGCAGCGGCGTGCCCAGGTTGACGTGGTTGGGCGTAGGCGCGTTGATGCGGTTTTTCGACAAGTGCTCGTAGAAGCGCTGCACGTCGCGCATGCGCCGCTGGCGCGGCTGATCCACGGCCAGCGCCATGGCCATGCGCATGTAGATGAACTGCGGCGACTCGTAGTACACGCCCTGCACGCGGTCGGCGATGGCGTACTTGGTCAGGTGGGTGTGCAGCTGGTAGTGCGCGTACTCGAAATCGCGCTCGTGGTCGATCCACTCCTGGACGACCGCGTACTCGGACTCGGAGTAGTCGAGCATCTCCATGAAGCCCAGCTGCTGCAGCTTGCGGTGCAGCGCCAGCACCGTGGGCCGGTTGTTGCGGTACAGATCCTTGCGGATCAGCGTGGCGTACAGGCGCCCGGCCATGCGGTTGTACGACCAGGTGTCGAAGTTCAGGCAGGTGCGGATCAGCTGCTGCTGCAGCTCGCGCGAGGTGGCGGTGGTGGACAGCGACGAGACCGCTTCCAGCACTGCCGAGGGCCAATCGACGGCATCGCCCAACGTTTGGGCGGCCCATTGGCCCCACTGGTTGAGCTTGTAGGGGGTGAACGGCTCGACATGGCCGTCGCGTTTGATGATGAGTTCGAGCACGCAGGCATCCCTCGGATGCGCACCGCAGGCAGGCTGGCGGCGCGCAGACCAATCACCTGCTCCCTCGCGCAGGACCGATGGGGACGTGGTGGAGGATGCGCGCGCGGCCATGCCATGGCGGCCGGCCCGCGACGCACTTCCCCGCGGAAGACGCCACCCGCACCGCCGCGTTCGCAGCGATGTGCCGGCAGGTCTTCGGGCTCGTGGCACGGAACTGGGGCGCTGGGCCGTACAACTCCACCTACTGGGCCTCGCTTCCCGGACGCTGGGGTCCAGTGCTGTTGAGGCCGGTCGCTTCCACTTACCGCTGCGGGGCAGCTCCGGATTCGCACCGGATTCCCTTTTCAATTTGCCCCGCATCACGAGGCAAATACCGACACGCACAATATATAGCGTTTTCAGGAATGCAAACACCTACCCATGGTGTTTTTTTACAACCACCCTTTCCAGCGCCGCCGCGCCACGTTCACATGCTGTCGACCACGAGGCCCAAAGCCGTTCCCTCGTTCGATGCCTCGCTGACGGTGCGCGATGCGCAGGGCCGCCATGTGCTGGCGACGGTTGACAAAATTCCGGAGGCCGCGCGGCAGGCTGGGCCAGCCGATCGAGCGCGATCTGCACTTCCAGGCCGACAAGCGATTGAGCGCCTACACACGCGCTGCGCGGCTGGCCGGGCGCGGGTCGTGGCCCGACCGGCGTTGGGGAGCATTGGCGCGCCCCTGCCCACGGCGGCTCAGTGCGGTCGTTTCTCGCCAGGGCGCAAGGTCAAGACCCGCACGCCGTTTCCTGTGACGGCCACGGTGTGCTCGAACTGCGCGGACAGTTGCCCGTCGCGGGTGACGACTGTCCAGCCGTCATCTTCGGTGGCAACAGCGCGCCGCCCCTGGTTCACCATCGGTTCGATGGTGAACACCATACCTTCGCGCAGCACCAGGCCCGTGCGCGGCTTGCCCCAGTGCAACACCTGGGGTTCCTCGTGCATTTCGCGGCCGATGCCGTGGCCGCAGTATTCCCGCACGATGGAATAACCATTCCTGCGGGCGTGCCGCTCGATGGCGTACCCCACGTCGCCGAGCGTGGCACCGGGACGCACGGCCTGGATGCCTTTCCACATCGCCTCGTAGGTCACTTGCACCAGCCTCTTTGCCAATGGCGATACCTCACCCACCAAATAGGTTTTGCTGGAGTCGGCGATATAGCCGTTCTTCTCCAGCGTGATGTCGAAGTTGACGATGTCGCCGCTTTGCAGAACGTCTGCATCGGAGGGAACGCCGTGGCAGACCACGTGATTGGGTGAAGCGTTGATGGCGTAGGCATACCCGTACTGGCCTTTGCTGGCCGGGCGTGCATTGAGTTCATTGACGATGAAGCCATCGACCAGATCGTTGATCTGCATGGTGGACATGCCGATCAAGTTCAACTGATCCAGATGGTCGAACACGCTCGCCAATAACTGGCCTGATTGCGCCAGTAGCGCAATTTCTTCCGGCCGCTTGGTCATGCTGAGGCCATCTGAAGCGGTTGCACCGCAACGCCGGCGGCTCGTAGTTCGCGGGCGACGATCTCGTTGAAACTTTGCGTGGGGTTCGTTTCGCACAACATGCCGATCCTGATCCAGAAGGCGGCTTGCGCGTTGATGGATCGGCATGACACGGCGCTGGCTTTGCGCAGTTGGTCATGCAGCTCGTCGTCGATGTTGACAATGCCCATGCTGAACACCTTATATGAAACATATACGAATCATATATTCATGCTGCTATAGGCACAACTCCGGGGGAAAGCCCTAGGGACGCTCTTCACGAATCGTCGCGCCGTGTGCATCTGCGGGCTCGGGCGGTCTTTCTTTCTCAAGGTTGTTATGCAGCTCCTGGCCCACAACGCCGCACCCGCATCGGACGGCCCGAAACAGAGCCAACCTATTGCCTCGTATGACCTTTCAAGCCCGACGCGATTTCCGCGAAGGGCCCGGCATCGGAACCTTTTTGCCACCCGGAGCACCCGGGTGAAACGCGATCACATGTTGTCGATCATGACCTGCCCGAAGCCCGAGCAGCTGACCTGCGTGGCGCCGTCCATCAGGCGGGCGAAGTCGTAGGTCACCTTCTTGCTCAGGATGGCCTTCTGCATCGCGCTGATGATCAGGTCGGCCGCCTCCACCCAGCCCATGTGGCGCAGCATCATCTCGGCCGAGAGGATTTCCGAGCCGGGATTGACGTAGTCCTTGCCGGCGTACTTGGGCGCCGTGCCGTGCGTGGCCTCGAACATGGCGACCGAGTCCGACAGGTTCGCGCCCGGCGCAATGCCGATGCCGCCGACCTGCGCGGCCAGCGCGTCGGAGATGTAGTCGCCATTGAGGTTGAGCGTGGCGATCACGCTGTACTCGGCCGGGCGCAGCAGGATTTGCTGCAGGAAAGCGTCGGCGATGCTGTCCTTGATGGTGATGTCCTTGCCTGTGCGCGGGTTCTTCAGGCGCATCCACGGGCCGCCGTCGATCAGCTCGGCACCGAATTCGCGCTCGGCCAGCCCGTACCCCCAGTCGCGGAAGCCCCCTTCGGTGAACTTCATGATGTTGCCCTTGTGCACCAGGGTCACGCTGGGCTTGTCGTTGTCGATCGCGTACTGGATGGCCTTGCGCACCAGGCGTTCGGTGCCTTCGCGCGAGACGGGCTTGACGCCGATGCCGGACGTTTGCGGAAAGCGGATCTTGGTCACGCCGAACTCGTCCTGCAGGAACTTGATGAGCTTTCTGGCCTTGTCCGATTCGGCCTCGAACTCGATGCCGGCGTAGATGTCCTCCGAGTTCTCGCGGAAGATCACCATGTTGGTCTTCTCGGGCTCCTTGACCGGCGACGGCACGCCCTTGAAGTACTGGATCGGGCGCAGGCACACGTACAGGTCGAGCTCCTGGCGCAGCGCCACGTTCAGCGAACGGATGCCGCCGCCCACGGGCGTGGTCAGCGGCCCCTTGATCGACACCACGTAGTCGCGCACGGCGTGCAGGGTTTCCTCGGGCAGCCACACGTCGGGGCCGTAGACGCGGGTGGATTTCTCGCCGGCGTAGACCTCCATCCAATGGATCTTGCGCTGGCCCACGTAGGCCTTGGCCACGGCTGCGTCCACCACCTTGAGCATCACGGGCGTGATGTCGGCGCCCGTGCCGTCCCCCTCGATGTAGGGCACGATGGGCTGATCCGGCACATTCAGCGACATGTCGGCATTGACCGTGATTTTCTGGCCGTTGGCAGGAACCTTGATGTGCTGGTAGCTGGTCATGTGGTGGTGTCTCCGTAATCGCATGCAGGTAGGGAAATGAAGGGGAAAAGTTCCCCGGCGGATCGCACAAATTTTAATGACAAACACCGTGCCATCCGCCGCAAACCGCGTCAACGGCGGGCTTGCACGGGCCGTTATGCAAGGGCAGCGCGGCATGGGCCGTGATGCACATCAACCCTTCCCGTTTTTCCAGGAATTGGCATATATGAACAAACTCCTCGCCCTCCTTACCGCAGGCCTGCTGAGTGTCGGCGCTTTCGCGCAGAGCCCGGCAGAGCCCGCCGAGCCGGCGGCTCCCGCAGCAGCGGCACCGGCTGCCGCCGCGCCAGCCGACGCCCCCAAGGCCAAGGCGCACAAAACCAAGGCCAAGACCCACAAGTCCAGCCACAAGAAGGTGGCCAAGAAGCACAGCAAGAAACCTACCGCTTGAGTCAGCAGCCCCTTGCATGGGGCTACACCAAAAGCCCGCACAATCGCCCCTGCGTTGCGGGCTTTTTCCTGGCCTGCCGTTTCTGCCCTTCCATGCCCATGCCCATTCCCAACCTTCGCCATGCAGTCTTGGCGCTCGTACTGTGCGCCGCCGCCGTCCACGCCCAAACCGGGCCGCAAATGGATCTGCCCCGCACCGATCTGTCCGCCGGGATGTACCGCATCGACGCCCAGGTGGCGGCCACGCCCGAGCAGCGGGAGATCGGCCTGATGTTTCGCCGGGACATGCCGCCGCACGAGGGCATGCTGTTCGTCTTCCAGCGCCCGGGCATGCAATGCTTCTGGATGCGCAACACGCTGCTGCCGCTGACGGCCGCGTTCGTGGCCGACGATGGCACCATCGTCAACCTGGCGGACATGCAGCCGCAAAGCGACACGTCCCACTGCTCCGCCAAACCCGTGCGCTACGTGCTGGAAATGCACCAGGGCTGGTTCGCCCAGCGCGGCATCCAGTCCGGCAGCCGGCTGAGCGGCGAGCCGTTTCACAAGAACGAGGGCTTGAAGAAATAATTGATAGCTGATTGCGCTTGTTAATCAAGGATTTCAGATAGTTTTATATTTAAAATTCCCGTCAATCCAGCGCAAACAGCTATATTTACGATAGTTAAAAAGGCCGGCACCCTTGCGGGTGCCGGCCTTGTGTTTTCAGGCGCGGCGGGCGGTCAGGCCAGCGCTGCCAGTACGGTGTTGAAAGTCTGGCTCGGGCGCATCACGGCGTCGAGCTTGGCGGTGTCGGGCAGGTAGTAGCCGCCGATGTCGGCCGGCTTGCCTTGCACGGCATTGAGCTCGCCCACGATCTTCTGCTCGTTGTCGGCCATCTGCTTGGCCAGGGCAGCGAACTTGGCGGCCAGTTCCTTGTCCTCGGTCTGCGCGGCCAGTTCCTGCGCCCAGTACAGCGCCAGGTAGAACTGGCTGCCGCGGTTGTCGAGCTGGCCGGTCTTGGGGCTGGGGTTCTTGTTGTTGTCGAGCAGTTTGCCCGTGGCGGCGTCCAGCGTCCTGGCGAGCAGCTTGGCGCGGGGGTTGTTGTTCTTCAGCCCCAGATCCTCGAACGACACGGCCAGCGCCAGGAATTCGCCCAGCGAGTCCCAGCGCAGGTGGTTTTCCTCCACCAGCTGCTGCACGTGCTTGGGCGCCGAGCCGCCGGCGCCCGTCTCGTACATGCCGCCGCCGGCCATGAGCGGCACGACGGACAGCATTTTGGCGCTGGTGCCCAGCTCCATGATGGGGAACAGGTCGGTCAGGTAGTCGCGCAGGATGTTGCCGGTGGCGCTGATGGTGTCCAGCCCGCGGATCACGCGCTCGAGCGTGTAGCGCATGGCGCGCACCTGGCTCATGATCTGGATGTCCAGGCCAGTCGTGTCGTGCTCGTGCAGATACATCTTCACCTTGGTGATGAGTTCCTTCTCGTGCGGGCGGTAGGCATCGAGCCAGAACACCACGGGCATGCCAGAGTTGCGCGCGCGCGTGACGGCGAGCTTGACCCAGTCGCGGATGGCGGCGTCCTTGACCTGGCACATGCGCCAGATGTCGCCCTGCTCCACGTTCTGCGACAGCAGCACCTCGCCTGTGGCGATGTCGGTGATGTTGGCCACGCCGTCCTCGGGGATCTCGAAGGTCTTGTCGTGGCTGCCGTACTCCTCGGCCTGCTGCGCCATCAGGCCCACGTTGGGCACGGTGCCCATGGTGCGCGGGTCGAACGCGCCGTGCCACTTGCAGAAGTTGATCATCTCCTGGTAGATGCGGGCGAAGGTCGATTCGGGCATCACGGCCTTGACGTCCTTCAGGCGGCCGTCGGCGCCCCACATCTTGCCGCCGTTACGGATCATCGCCGGCATCGAGGCGTCCACGATGATGTCGTTGGGCGAGTGGAAGTTGGTGATGCCCTTGGCGGAATCGACCATGGCCAGTTCGGGGCGATCCTCATGGCAGGCGTGCAGGTCGCGCAGCACCTCTTCGCGCTGCGCCGACGGCAGGCTCTGCAGCTTGTCGTACAGGTTGACCATACCGTTGTTCACGTTCACGCCCAGTTCCTCGAACAGCTTGGCGTGCTTGGCGAACGCCTCCTTGTAGAAGATCTTCACGCAGTGGCCGAACACGATGGGGTGCGAGACCTTCATCATCGTCGCCTTGACGTGCAGCGAGAACATCACGCCGGTCTTGCGCGCGTCCTCGATCTGCTTTTCGTAGAAGTCGAGCAAGGCCTTCTTGCTCATGAACATCGAGTCGATGACCTCGCGATCCTGCAGGCTGACCTTGGGCTTCAAGACGATGGTCTTGCCACTCTTGGTGATCAGCTCCATCTTCACGTCGCGCGCGCGGTCCAGCGTCATGGACTTTTCGCCGTGGTAGAAGTCGCCGTGGTGCATGTGCGAGACGTGCGAGCGCGAAGCGGCGCTCCACTCGGCCATGCTGTGCGGGTTCTTGCGCGCGTATTCCTTGACCGCCTTGGGCGCGCGGCGATCCGAGTTGCCCTCGCGCAGCACCGGGTTCACGGCGCTGCCGATGCATTTGTTGTACTTGGCGCGGATGGCTTTTTCTTCGTCCGTCTTCGGATCTTCCGGAAAGTCGGGGATGGCGTAGCCCTTGCCCTGCAGTTCCTTGATGGCGGCCATCAGCTGCGCGACGGACGCGCTGATGTTGGGCAGCTTGATGATGTTGGCGTCCGCCTGCAGCGTCTTCCTGCCCAGCTCGGCCAGCGTATCGGGCACGCGCTGCGCCTCGGTCAGCGCCTCGGGGAACTGGCCCAGGATGCGGGCAGCAACCGAGATGTCGCTCTCGGCCACGTTGATGCCCGCAGGCGCGGCGAAGGCGCGCACGATGGGCAGAAACGAGGCCGTCGCCAGGCGCGGCGCTTCGTCGGTCAGGGTGTAGATGATGGTGGGTTGCTGGGTGCTCATCTTGTCTCTCGGGTCAACAAAAAACGGTGGTTTGAAGCTGTCCTGCGCTCAGGCGCGTAGCCTTGGCGCTAACGATATGACATTGTGCTTGAGCCAAGCTGACAAATTCTCGTTTTTCGCAATCAAATATTGCGATATGAAATTTTCACCTGGGCGACAGCAATTTTTTTGCAAGTCTTATACAAGACTCGCCATTCCACCCTCTCTTTGAGGCCGCAGCGCGCAAGCAAGCCATGCATGAGCGAGACCGTTCCGATCGCCGCCGCCGGCGCCACCTGGCACCTCCCTGCCGGATTTTTTGTATCGCATAATTGACGTTTACGTCAACGTCGTTTCACAGGAGACATTCCATGGAAATTCAAGGCAAGGTATTCATCGTCACGGGCGGCGCATCAGGCCTGGGTGAAGGCACGGCGCGCATGCTGGCCGCCGCCGGCGGCAAGGTGGTGATTGCCGACATGCAGACCGAAAAAGGCGAGGCCGTGGCGCGCGAGATTGGCGGTGCCTTCGTGCGCTGCGACGTCTCCAGCGAGGCCGACGGCCAGGCCGTGGTGGCCAAGGCCCAGTCGCTGGGCAAGCTGATGGGGCTGGTCAACTGCGCCGGCATCGCCCCGGCGGAAAAGACCGTGGGCAAGAACGGCGCGCACGCGCTGGCGACGTTCACCAAGACCATCACGGTGAACCTGGTGGGCAGCTTCAACATGATCCGCCTGGCAGCCGAGGCCATGAGCAAGAACGAACCCGAGGCCACGGGCGAGCGCGGCGCGATGATCTCGACCGCCAGCGTCGCCGCGTACGACGGCCAGATCGGCCAGGCAGCCTATTCCGCATCCAAGGGCGGCGTGGTCGGCATGACGCTGCCGATCGCCCGCGACCTGGCCAGGAACGGCATCCGCAACATGACCATCGCCCCCGGCATCTTCGGCACGCCCATGCTGTTCGGCATGCCCAAGGAAGTGCAGGACGCACTGGCGGCCGGCGTTCCCTTCCCCAGCCGCCTGGGCACGCCGCAGGATTACGCCAAGCTGGTGCGCCACATTTTCGAGAACGAAATGCTCAACGGCGAGGTGATCCGCCTCGACGGCGCGATCCGGCTGGCACCGAAGTAAGGCCATCCGGAACAACCGGCATCGATCTGCCCAGCGGGGTGTTCTTTGACGCACCGCGGGTCAGGACTCCCCCAGGGCGCAGTGGCTCGCCCCCAGGCCGTCTATCTGCCGCCGGGCATGCTGCCTCCGGCGACAGCCGTGACCGCTTCACCCCATCCGCCCAGCCGGCTGCCAGTGAAATGCTTGTCCCCGGCACGGTGCCAGCGCCCGATTGCGCACCGTGCACGCCACCACCTGGCGGGCCGCTAGGCAGAGAAAGCTAGGGATGTTCTGCACGAATCGAGCGGTAAGCAGGCGCTGCGGATCGGGATGGGCTGCTAGGCGCAAACCGCAGTGATAGCCGTAGCTATCACGAGGATTCGCAACGACGCAGCCCGCCCGAGGCCGCGGATGCATGCGGCGCGGTGATTCGTGCAGAACATCCCTAGGCGGGTGCTGTGTCCACCGGCACCGTGCTTCCCGTTTTGACCCGGTTCATGGCCACCAGCGTGTTGAAAGACTTCACGTTGCCCGAGGTAAAGAACAGCTCGCGCGTGAGCTCCACATACTGATCCATGGAACGAACCAGGAAGACGAGCACGAAATCCCACTCGCCCGCAACGTAGTAGCACTGCTGTACCTGCGGGCAGGCGGCGAACCGGCGCCGCATGCCGTCCAAGAGATCCGCACGCTCGTTTTCAACCTTGATCTCAACGATGACGGTCAGGTCGTAACCCAGCAATGCGGGGTTGAGGTGCGCGGCAAACTTCTCAATGGCGCCGCCGCTCTGCAGCAACTGGAGCCGGCGATTGACCGCTGCGGTGGACAAATGGGCGCGCTGCCCTAGCTCGCTTTGGGGCACACGCGCGTCTTCCTGAAGGGCCGCCAGGAGGATACGGTCATAGTTGTCCAGCTTCATCGCGATTAGCGGAGATCAAGAAATGTGAATAACGTTCAGCTTATATGCTGATTTTTCGAATTATTAGCAAATCTGCGGAAATATTATTTCACCAATACCACCCCTTGAAGACCACGCATGACTCCGACCGGAATATCACTGGACGCCGCCAAGCTGCTGGGGCAGATTCACGAGTTGGGCACCGTCGGCCAGGACGCCACGCAAGGCGGGCGCACACGCATCGCCCTCACGGATGCCGAGAAGGCCGGGCGGGATCTGCTGGTGCGCTGGATGCGCGCACTCGATCTCGACGTCCGGGTGGATCGCGTGGGCAACATCTTTGGCATCCTCTCAGCCGCCGCGGATCCAGGCGACAACCAGCCGCTGATGCTGGGCTCGCACATCGATACCGTGCGCAACGCCGGCGCTCTGGATGGCTGCTACGGCGTGTTGGCGGGGTTGGCAGTGGTACGGGCGTACCGCGACGCGGGCATTCGGCCCTCGCGCGCCATCGTCGTGGGCGCATTCACCAACGAGGAAGGCGTCCGCTACCAGCCGGACATGATGGGCTCCCTGGTGTACGCAGGTGGCATGGACGTGCAAACTGCACTGGACACCATCGGCGGTGACGGCACACGGCTGGGTGATGAACTGGCGCGCATTGGCTACGCGGGCGACATGGAGCCAGGTGTGCTGGTGCCGCGCGAATACATCGAACTCCACATTGAGCAAGGCCCGCTGCTCGAAGCCGAAGGCAGGCTCATTGGCGTAGTGGAGAACCTGCAGGGCATTTCCTGGCAGAAAGTCACGATCACCGGAGTGGCCAACCACGCCGGAACGACACCCACCCGGCTGCGCCACGATGCCGGCTATGCCGCTGCCGCCTGCATCGCCTACCTGCGGGAGCAGGTGGTCGGCTCCAGCACCACACTGGCCACCACCGGCTCCTTGCGGCTGGAGCCGGACGTCATCAACGTCATTCCCCGCAAAGCCACCTTCACGGTGGATTTGAGAGATCCGGACGAAAACCGGCTGCAAGCGGCCGAGCAGCGCTTCGCGGAATTTCTTGCGGCCCTCGCGACGCGCGAAGGCGTGGCGATCGAAACCGAACAGCTGGTTCGCTTCCAGCCCGTGGCATTCGCCCCGGGCCTGGTCGACCGCATCGAAGCGGCGGCCGAACGGCGTGGCCTGCCACACATGCGCATGACCTCCGGCGCGGGGCACGACGCGCAGATGATGGCGCGTATCGCACCGTCCGCAATGATCTTCGTACCCAGCCGCGAAGGCATCAGCCACAACCCGCGCGAACACACGGACGACGCGCAGCTCATCCTGGGCGCCCAGGTGTTGCTGGATGTCGTGCAGGACTGCCTGGCAGCGTATTGATGGCTTCTCATACAGCACAACACCGCCCGCCGTCACGCGGCTTCCCCCCACTTCTCGAAATCCCCCATGCTGATCCTCAATCCACACGCGATGCGCGCGCCCTACCCTGACGACTTGGCCGCGGTCATGCATATCGCCCGCGCGCATGAAAGCCGCCAGTGGCTCTGCGCCTGGAGCGGAATCGCCCATGGCGCCACTCCGCTGTACGACCTACCCGACGCGGCGGCACGCCTGCGGCTGGGGCGACTGAGCGTCAAGGACGAATCGGTGCGCTCGCCGCTGGGCAGCTTCAAGGCTCTGGGGGCGCCCATTGCGCTGGTGCGGCAAATTCTGCGGCTGCATCCGGAATTCGAACCCACCGCCGTATTGGCTGGGCGCTATGCCGGTCAGCTCCGGGACTACACCGTGATCAGCGCAACCGACGGAAACCATGGCCGCAGCCTGGCAGCGGCCGCACGGGATGCCGGCTGCCGCTGCGTCATTGTTCTGCACGCCCATGTGAGCAAAGAACGCGAGCGGGCCATCGCCGTGTACGGCGCACGGATCGTACGCATCGCGGGTAACTATGACGAGTCTGTGCAGGAGGCAGCACGCCTGGCGCAGGCCAACGGCTGGCAAGTGGTTTCCGACACCTCATATGACGGCTACGAAGACATTCCGCGCGACGTGATGCAGGGGTACAGCACGATCGCCGAGGAGATCGTCGAACAATTGGGAGATTCCGCCGGCCAGCCGTGCTCTTTCACCCACGTCTTTCTGCAAGGCGGTGTGGGCGGCATGGCGGCCGGGCTTGCCAGCTATTTTTGGGAGTATTACGGCGGACAGCGCCCCCGCTTCATCGTAGTGGAGCCCGCGCAGGCCGACTGTCTGTTGCAGAGCGCCATCCAGGGCAGCGCAGCCCGGGCTACGGGCTCGGTCGATTCGGTGATGGCGGGTTTGGCCTGCGGTGAAACCTCACCTCTGGCGTGGCGTTTCCTGCAGCCTTGCGTGGATGCCTTCATGACCATCGAAGACGGCCAGGCCATAGCCGCGATGCGGCAGCTGGCCCAGGGCAGCAGGCATGACATTCCTGTCGTCGCGGGCGAGTCAGGCGTCGCTGGCCTGGCCGCGCTGGAGCTGCTGCGGTCAGCTCCGGGCCTGTCGTCCCAGGTCGGGCTCGACGAGAAATCCAGCGTGCTGCTCATCAGCACAGAAGGCGCCACGGCTCCTTCCGTATATGAGGATCTCGTGGGTCAAAGCGCTGACGCCGTACTCCGGCGCCAGGCGGTCTGGCTGGCCGCACGCTGAACATGCCAGGCTTTGCAATCGCGGCAGGAGAAGACGCACCATGTATGTAGACGGCGATGTGGGAACCCAGATGGTGGCCTGGCGGCACCATCTGCACCAGTTTCCCGAAACAGGATTCAATGAGCACAAAACGGCGGGCTTCATTGCAAAGGCCCTCGAATTGATGGGCCTGGAGGTGCATCGGGGTATTGGAGGAACAGGGCTGGTCGCCAGCCTGGCGGTCGGTGACGGCCAAGGCTCCATCGGCCTGCGTGCCGACATGGATGCTCTGGCGATGACCGAGACCGCCGAAGGGCGGCCGCATATATCCCGCAACACGGGCTGCATGCACGGCTGCGGGCATGATGGACACATGGCCATGCTGCTGGGAGCAGCGCGGCTACTGACACAGAGCCGGGACTTCAACGGTACGGTGCGCTTCATTTTCCAGCCCGCCGAGGAACACGGCCGAGGTGCGGGTGCGATGATCAAGGACGGCTTGTTCGAGCGCTTCCCTGTCGATGAGATTTACGGCGCGCACAACATCCCGGGCATGCCTGTCGGACACATCGCCACGCGCACCGGCGGAATCATGGCCAGCGAGGACAACTTCGTCATCCGCATCCACGGCCGGGGCGGCCACGCCGCTCGCCCCCAAATGGCCATTGACCCCCTCGTGGTGGCGGCGCAGATCATCCTTGCGCTGCAGACCATCGTGGCTCGCTCTGTCGACCCGTCGGATTCTGCCGTGGTCTCATGCACCGAAATCCACAGCGACGGTATTCGCAACGCCATCCCTACATACGTGGAAATCAAGGGCGATACGCGCAGCTACTCGCCTCAGGTACAGGCCTTGCTGGAGTGCCGCATGCGCGAAATCTGCAACGGTATCGCGCTGGCCTATGGAGCCACCTGCGAAGTGGCGTACACGCACGAATTCGTACCGACAGTGAACTGGCCGCAGTGCACCCCAATAGCGGTCAGGGCGGCGCAGAATGTCGTCGGAGCCGAAAACGTCGAGGAAAACGTCGCACCCATGATGATCTCAGAGGATTTCGGCGCTTTCCTCAAGGTCGTGCCCGGAGCGTTCGTCTTTATTGGCAACGGCTCGGCCAACGGGCCTGGCGGTGTCCCGTTGCACAACGCCAAATACGATTTCAACGACGCGATATTGCCGATCGGAGCGCGCTACTTTGCCGAGCTCGTTCGGCAGCGTCTTCCGCTTGAACCCTGAAGATTCCGCCCATGTTCAGCGCACATGGGTGCGTTGGCTATGGAAGAACAGCCGCGAAAAATAGAAAAGCCTAAGTGGATCACCCACTTAGGCTTTGTAACTGGCGGAGTGGACGGGACTCGAACCCGCGACCCCCGGCGTGACAGGCCGGTATTCTAACCGACTGAACTACCACTCCGCGTCGGTGTTGCGTTCGGCTCTTGCGAACCCAAGTGCAACAAAACTTGGCGACCCTACGGGGATTCGAACCCCGGTACTCACCGTGAAAGGGTGATGTCCTAGGCCTCTAGACGATAGGGTCAAAACCTGGACTGAAACTGATTTTTTGGTGGAGGTAAGCGGGATCGAACCGCTGACCTCTTGCATGCCATGCAAGCGCTCTCCCAGCTGAGCTATACCCCCAATTTGGCGGAGTGGACGGGACTCGAACCCGCGACCCCCGGCGTGACAGGCCGGTATTCTAACCGACTGAACTACCACTCCGCGTCGGTAGCTGCTTTGCGATTCTTGCGAATCCAAGCGCAGCCAAACTTGGCGACCCTACGGGGATTCGAACCCCGGTACTCACCGTGAAAGGGTGATGTCCTAGGCCTCTAGACGATAGGGTCAAATCCTAGGAACTTGCGTTCTCAAACCTCAGGTTGGTGGAGGTAAGCGGGATCGAACCGCTGACCTCTTGCATGCCATGCAAGCGCTCTCCCAGCTGAGCTATACCCCCGTTGATTTCGGCCGAAATAACCATTCTGCCGTCATCACCTGAGCCTTGAATTATAGACAGATTTTCAGCGGCTTTTCAATCTTGCGAGGATTTTTTCGCGGCCCAGCAATTCCAGCACCGCGTCCACCGACGGCGTGTGCGCGCTGCCCACGGTCAGCACGCGCACCGGCATGGCCAGCTGCGGCATCTTGGCGCCCTGCGCCTTGAGCACGTCCTTGATGGCGGCGGCGATCGCCTCCTTGTTCCACTGCACCGCCTCCATCGCGCCGGCAAAGGCGTCGAGCAGCGGCTGCGCCGCCGGCGTGACGTGCCTGGCGTAGTCGTCGGCGTTGCGCTCGACGGCGTCCACATAGAACACGCGCACCCATTGGGCCAGGTCGACCAGGGTTTCGCAGCGGTCCTTGAACAGCGCGCAGATGCGCGGCAGGCGGTCGTCGAGCTGCGCGGCGGCCACGCCGGCTTGTTCGACGAAGGGCGTAACCAGTGCGGCGAGCTGCCCGTCGTCCAGCGCCTTCAGGTGCTGGGCGTTGACCCAGCGCAGCTTGGCCTCGTCGAACTGGCCCGCGCTCCTGCCCAGGTGATCGAGGTTGAACCATTCGAGGAACTGCGCGCGGCTGAAGATTTCGTCGTCGCCGTGGCTCCAGCCCAGGCGCGCCAGGTAGTTGACCATGGCGTCGGGCAGGTAGCCCTCGTCGCGGTATTGCGTGACGGCCTTGGCGCCGTTTCGCTTGCTCATCTTCTCGCCCTGCTCGTTCAAGACCGTGGGCAGGTGGGCGAAGACCGGCACTTGGGCTCCCAGCGCCTCGAAGATGTGGATCTGGCGCGGCGTGTTGTTGACGTGGTCGTCGCCGCGGATGACGTGGGTGATGCCCATGTCCATGTCGTCCACGCAGACGCAGAAGTTGTAGGTGGGCGTGCCGTCGGGGCGGGCAATCACCAGGTCGTCCAGTTCGCTGTTCTGGAACTCGATGCGGCCCTTGCACTTGTCGTCCCAGCCGACCACGCCGTCCTGGGGCGTCTTGAAGCGCAGCACCGGCTGCACGCCTGCGGGCACGGGCGGCAGCACCTTGCCCGGCTCGGGCCGCCAGGTGCCGTCGTAGCGGGGCTTTTCCTTGGCGGCGGTCTGGCGCTCGCGCAGCGCGTCCAGCTCGGCCATGCTCATGTAGCAGGGGTAGACGTGGCCGCTGGCCTTGAGCTGTTCGAGCACCGCGCGGTAGCGCTCCATGCGCTGCATCTGGTAGTACGGGCCTTCGTCGTGGTCGAGGCGCAGCCAGGCCATGCCTTCGAGGATGACGTCCACCGAGGCCTGCGTGGAGCGCTCCAGGTCAGTGTCCTCGATGCGCAGGATGAAGTCGCCACCGGTGGCGCGGGCAAAGGCCCAGGGATAGAGCGCCGAGCGGATGTTGCCCAGATGGATGAAGCCCGTGGGCGACGGGGCGAATCGGGTGCGTACTTTCTGTGTCATGGCAAGCTGTCCAGGCCGCGCAGCAGGTCGGCCTTGATGTCGTTCAAATGTTCCAGGCCGACCGAGACGCGGATCAGGCCCTGCCGTATGCCGGCCGCCTGGCGCTGTTCCTCGGTCAGGCGCCCGTGCGAGGTGCTGGCGGGGTGGGTGATGGTGGTTTTCACATCGCCCAGGTTGGCGGTGATCGAGCACAGCTGCGTGCTGTCCACCACGTGGAAGGCGTTGGTGCGCAGTTGCTCGGGGCCCTGCCCGGCCACGTCGAACGCCAGCACCGGCCCGCCCATGCCGCTTTGCTGGCGCATGGCCAGCGCGTGCTGCGGGTGGCTGGCCAGGCCCGGATAGTACACGCGCGCCACCTGGGGGTGCGCCTCCAGCCAGGCGGCCAGGTCGAGCGCGGCGGCGCTTTGCGCCTTGACGCGCAGCGCCAGCGTCTCCATGCCCTTCATGACCACCCAGGCGTTGAATGGCGAGAGGTTGAGCCCGCCGCTGCGCAAGAAGGTGCCCATGACTTTGTCCACCAGCGCCGTGGTGCCGCACACCGCGCCGGCCATGACGCGGCCCTGGCCGTCGAGCAGCTTGGTGCCCGAGTGGATCACCAGGTCGGCGCCGAACTCGGCCGGGCGCTGCAGCACGGGCGAGGCAAAGCTGTTGTCCACCGCCAGCAGCGCGCCGTGCGCGTGCGCCACCTGGGCCAGCGCGGCGATGTCGCACAGGTCGGTCAGCGGGTTGGTCGGGGTTTCGGCAAACAGCATGCGCGTGTTGGGGCGCAGCGCCGCCTGCCAGGCGGCCACGTCGGTCTGGCTGACGAAGGTCGTCTCCACGCCGAAGCGCGTCATCTCGGTGCCCAGCAGCTTCATGGTGGAGCCGAACATGGAGCGCGACGCCACCACGTGGTCGCCCGCCTTCAGGGCCGTCAGGGCCACCAGCAGGATGGCGGCCATGCCGGTGGTGGTGGCCACGGCGCACTCGGTGCCTTCCATGGCGGCCAGGCGCTGTTCGAAGCTGGCCACCGTGGGGTTGCTGGTGCGCGTGTAGGTGTAGCCCGGCTCCTCGTTGGCAAAGCGGCGCGCGGCGCTGGCGCAGTCGCTCTGCACGAAGCTGCTGGTCAGGTACAGGGCCTCGCTGTGCTCGCCCCACTGGCTGCGCTCGACCGCCTGGCGCACGGCCAGCGTGTCGGGGTGCAGCCCCGGCGGCAGGGAATGTTGGGTCACGATGGTTCCTTGAAAACAATAGCTGTTTACGCTTTCATATAGCCGATTTCAAATATAAAAATATCTGAAAATCAATATCATCAAGCGTAAACAGCTCCTATATTAATAGTTATCCACCCCTCCTGCAGGGTGCGGTCAAGCGTCCTGGGCGTTGGGCAGCGACAGGCGCGAGGTGTCCTCCTGCTCCTCCTCGCCGCCCCGGTTGCGCCCTTCGTTCAGGGCCGTCACCTCTTCGTCGGAGATGTCGCCGGTGATGTACACGCCGTCGAAGCACGACGCCTCGAAGCCCGCCACCTGCGGGTTGATGCGGCCCACGGCCTGCTTCATCGCGGCCACGTCCTGGTAGATGAGCGCGTCAGCGCCGATCCACTGGCGCACCTCCTCGACCGTGCGGCCGTGCGCCACCAGCTCGGCGCGCGTGGGCATGTCGATGCCGTAGACGTTGGGGTGGCGCACCGGCGGCGCGGCCGAGGCCAGGTAGACCTTGGTGGCGCCGGCGTCGCGCGCCATCTGCACGATTTCCTTGGAGGTAGTGCCGCGCACGATCGAGTCGTCCACCAGCAGCACGCGCTTGCCCTTGAACTCGCTGGCGATGGCGTTGAGCTTCTGGCGCACCGACTTCTTGCGCGCGCCCTGCCCCGGCATGATGAAGGTGCGGCCCACGTAGCGGTTCTTGACGAAGCCCTCGCGGTACGGCAGGCCCAAGAGCTGCGCCAGCTGCATGGCGCTGGGGCGGCTCGATTCGGGGATGGGGATGATGGCGTCGATGTCGCTCGGCGGCACGGTGGAGATGACGCGCTTGGCCAGCGTCTCGCCCATGTTCAGGCGCGCCTGGTAGACCGAGATGCCGTCCATCACCGAGTCCGGGCGCGCCAGGTAGACGTACTCGAACACGCAGGGATTGAGGCTGCTGACCGCAGCGCACTGCTCGGTCTCGATGCGCCCATCAGGGTGCACGAACACCGCCTCGCCCGGCGCCACGTCGCGGTCCAGGTGGTGCAGCGTGCCCTCCAGCGCCACCGACTCGCTGGCCAGCATGACGGCGCCGCCCTCGCCATGGCCCAGGCACAGCGGGCGGATGCCGAACGGGTCGCGGAACGCCAGCAGGCCGTAGCCGGCGATCAGCGCGATGACGGCGTACGAGCCCTTGACGCGCCGGTGCACCGCGCGCACGGCGGCGAACACGTCGGCGCTCTTGAGCGGCGCGCCGCTGCTGGCGCGGGCGATCTCGTGCGCCAGCACGTTGAGCAGCACCTCCGAGTCGCTCTCGGTGTTGGTGTGGCGGTGGTCGGTCTCGGCCAGCTCGCGGCGCAGCTGGTGCGCGTTGGTCAGGTTGCCGTTGTGCACCATCACGATGCCGAACGGCGCGTTCACGTAGAAGGGCTGCGCCTCCTCCTCGCTGGCGGCGTTGCCCGCCGTGGGGTAGCGCACCTGGCCCAGGCCCACGCTGCCGGGCAGCGCGCGCATGTTGCGCGTGCGGAACACGTCGCGCACCATGCCCTTGGCCTTGTGCATGAAGAACTTGCGCCCTTCCTGGGTGACGATGCCCGCCGCGTCCTGGCCCCGGTGCTGCAGCAGCAAGAGCGCGTCATAGATCAGCTGATTGACCGGGTTGGCGCTGACCACGCCGACAATTCCACACATAGTTCGCGTTCCATTTCAACGGGCGGCCCAGCCGCCACGGTTCCATTACGAAGGCAGATGCCTTCCCAATTCTTGCGGCAGCGCCGGGCGCAGGTCAGCCAGCAGCGCCTGCAACAGCGGCCCGCTGGCGGACTGCGTCCACCACGGCTCCTTGTGCACCGGTGTCCACAGCGCCACCAGCGCCAGCGCCAGCAGCAGCAGCGCACCGCGCAGCAGGCCGAACAGCGCGCCCAGCGCGCGGTCGGCCGGGCGCAGGCCCACCGCCTCTATCAGCTTCTTGGCCAGCCAGGCCAGCAGCCCGCAGGCAAACATCGCTGCCACGAACACGCAGGCAAAGCCGGCCACGTGGCGCCAGGCGGCGTCGGCCTCGCCCATCGGCAGCCAGGCGCCCACGTCGGCAGCGAACCACTGCGCCGCCACGAAAGCCACGACCCAGCCGGCGAGCGAAATCAGCTCGAACACCAGGCCGCGCCAGGCGCCAATGAGCAGCGAGGCGGCCAGCACCACCACGAAAATCCAGTCCAGGGCGGCCATGGGTGCGCGTCTAGAGCGTGAGCACCGCCGCCGCCAGGCCGGCGCTCTTGGCGCGCTCGGCGGCCTTGTCGGCGTCCGCCCGGCTGTCGAACGGCCCCAGGCGCACGCGCGTGGTGCGCTTGCCGTCGCTGGTATGGATGGCCTGGGTATAGGTCTTGAGCCCCAGCTTCTCCAGCCGGCTGCGCACCTCCTGCACCTTGCCGTCGTCGGCGAACGCGCCGACCTGGACGATGAAGCGCTCGCCAGCAGCCGCAGCGGGCGCGGGCGTGCGCCCTTCGAGCAGCGCGCGCGCGCGGGCGCCGTTGTCGGCGGCCACGGCGTGCTTCGGTTCGGGTTTGGACTCCGGCTGGGGGGCGGGCCTGGCCGGCGGGGCGGGTTCAGCCTTGTGCTCGGGCTCCGCCGCCTTGTGCTCCACCTTGGACTGCGCCCTGGCGGGCTGCGGCACCTGGGCTGGAGCCGGCTCGGCCCGGGATTCGGCCTGCGGCGCTGCGGGCGCAGGCTGCGGTGCGGGAGTGGAGATCAGCTCCTCGCCATCGGCCAGGCCTTTATCGGCCTTGTCGGATGCATCGGCCTTGCCGGCTTTGTCCGCCGCAGCGCCGGCCTGCTGGGGAAACACCAGCGGAGCGACCTTGTCGCGGTCGGGAATGCTGATGGCCACGTCCACCGGCACCGGACGCGGCTGGCTGTCGAACAGCAGCGGAAACCCCACCACGCCGGCCAGCACCAGCACGGCAGCGCCCATCAGGCGGTGGCGGGCGCGCCGTCGCATCTCCTCGATGCTTTCGGCCTGGGGCGCGCGCGCGCGCCTGGCGGGTTTATCGGGTTTGCCGCCCGCGTCCGGCGAGGCTTGCCGGCCGGGCCAGCGCAACTTGAAAAATGCCATGGGTCAGGAGTCGCTGTCCGCTATGCGCCCAAATGCTTGGCCTGCAGGCGGGGCAAGCCATGCTGGAGCACGCCGCCGACGGTATAGAACGAGCCAAAGACGACGATTCTATCAGCCGCCCCCGCCGCGCCCAGGGCCGCCTCCAGCGCCTGCTGCGGGCTGGCGTGCAGGCTGCACAGCGGCGCCGGCTGCGGCTCGCCGGGGGCCGCGGCGGCGCTGTCGGGCGCGTCGGTCTTGCTGCGGCTGATCTGCATCCAGGCGCTAGGCTTGCCCTCGCGCGTGATGCGCGTGCGCGCCAGCTTGTAGGGCGGCGGCTCGGTGGCGCCCGGCCGGGCCGCCGCATCGACCAGCGCCTGCCACTGCTGCTGCAGGCCGGCTGCGGTCTGCGCACGCGCCGTGGGCAGGTCGGTGAAGTACCAGTAGTCAATCAGCGGCCCCACCTTGGTCAACATGGGCGCCAGATCCTTGTCGGCCATGGCGCCAAAAACAGCGTGCGTGACCGGAAAGGCTCCCATCGGCCCCATGGCCTCCAGGTTGGCCGCCAGCGCCGCAGCCGCATGGGGGTTGTGCGCCACGTCCAGCACCAGCGTGGGCTGGCCCGGCACGATCTGGAAGCGCCCGGGCAGCTCCACCATCGACAGCCCCAGCCGCACCGCCTGCGCGGTGATCGGCAGGCGCGCGCGCAGCGCCTCCAGCGCCGCCAGCGCCCCCGAGGCGTTGACCAGCTGGTTGGCGCCGCGCAGCGCCGGGTAGGCCAGGCCGGCGTAGCGCCGCCCGCGCCCGGCCCAGGCCCACTGCTGCGGGTCGCCCGAGTAGTTGAAGTCCAGCCCGAAGCGCCACAGGTCGGCGCCGATGTCGCGCGCGTGGTCGAGCACGCTTTGCGGCGGCACCGGGTCGCTGACCACGACCGGGCGGCCGGCGCGCATGATGCCGGCCTTCTCGCGGCCGATCGACTCGCGGTCGGGGCCCAGGAACTCCACGTGGTCGATGTCCACGCTGGTGATCACGGCGCAGTCGGCGTCGATCACGTTGGTGGCATCCAGCCGCCCGCCCAGGCCAACCTCCAGGATCGCCACGTCCAGGCGGGCCTGGCTCATCAGGCGCAGTATGGCCAGGGTGGTGAACTCGAAATAGGTCAGCGACACGGCCGCGCCGCCCTGCGTGCGGGCCTGCTCCACGGCGGCAAAGTGCGCCAGCAGGTCGGCGCCCGCCACCGCCTTGCCCTGAATGCGGCAGCGTTCCTCGAAGTGCACCAGGTGCGGCGACGAATACACGCCGGCGCGGTAGCCCGCCTGCTGCGCGATGGATTCGAGCATGGCGCAGGTCGAGCCCTTGCCGTTGGTGCCCGCCACGGTGACGACGGGGCAGTCAAAATGCAGTTCCAGCCGGCGCGCCACCTCGCGCACGCGCTCCAGGCCCAGGTCGATGTTGGTGGGGTGCAAGCGCTCGCAGTGCGCCAGCCATTCGGGCAAAGTCTCGGGAAATGTGGACATAAGGCCTGCGATTGTCGCGCAGCGCCAGACGCGCGATGATGCGCGCCATGAGTACCCCCACCATCACCGTCTACGGCATTGCCAACTGCGACACCGTCAAGAAGGCCCGCGCCTGGCTGGGCGAACGCGCCATCGCATACACCTTCCACGACTTCAAGAAACAGGGCCTGGACGCCAGCCTGTTGGCGCAGTGGCTCGACCGCGCCGACTGGCAGCAGCTGCTCAACCGCCGGGGCACCACCTGGCGCCGCCTGGACGCTGCCGAACAGGCCAGCGCCTGCGACGCAGCGTCGGCCGCCAGCCTGATGCTGCGCCACCCATCGCTGATCAAGCGCCCGGTGGTCGATTGGGGCGGCGCCCTGACGGTGGGCTTTGCCCCCGACGACTGGAACCAGCGGGCCGGCTGACCGATCCAAACCACCCCAACCGCCGGCAACACCGGTTTACGCAGCTTTACACAACACCCACCGCAAATTTGTGCACGCCGTCTAAACTTTTTTCCAGGCAGCAGCGTTAAGCAAGAACCGAAAGGGGTTATCCGCCATGAACAAAATTTTCATCCTCGCCGCCCTGGCCGCAGCCGGCCTGTCCACCCAGGCCGCCCAGGCCCAGGAAATGGGCCGCGTGCTCTCCGCCACCCCTGTCACGCAGCAGATCGCCATGCCACGGCAGGTCTGCGGCAATGAAACCGTCTACAACGACGGCCGCTCCACCACCGGCGCGGGCGCCGTGCTGGGCGCCATCGCCGGCGGCGCGGCCGGCAACGCCATCGGCAAGGGCAGCGGCCGCGCCGCGGCCACCGCCGTCGGCGTGATCGGCGGCGCACTGCTGGGCAACAACATAGAAGCCGGCCGCCCCGGCTATCAGAACGTACAGCGCTGCACCACCGAGACCTATTACGACAACCGCATCGTCGGCTACGACGTGGTGTACGAATACGCCGGCCGCAAGTACAGCACCCGCACCCAGAACGACCCCGGTCGCTGGATCGCCCTGACGGTACAGCCCACCGGCGCCAACCCGCCGCCGCCCGACTACTCCAGCTACCCGTCGGGCTACGACGACGACGGCTACGCCCGCCCCGGCTACGTGGTATCGACGCCGCCCGCCCCCGCCGCCTACGTCACCCCGCCCGTCAGCGCGGTGATCGAATACAACAACTACCATGGCAGCCCCCATCGCCCGCCGCACCACCGCGACTGGCGCTAAGAGCGTGTTTACGCTCCAAGCCGCACGCACATGCAAAAGGAGTTCTCCGGAACTCCTTTTTCTTTGCCGCCTAGAATTAGCGGGTTGTCCTGTCCCATCACCACAAAACAGCCCTTCCTTCATGATCACCGAAACCATCGCCGGCGTCAGCGTCACCACCCAAGCCAACGTGTACTTTGACGGCAAGTGCGTCAGCCACAGCCTGACGCTGGCCGACGGCACCAGGCAATCGGTGGGTGTGGTGCTGCCTTCGACCCTGACGTTCAACACCACGGCCGCCGAAACCATGGAATGCGTGGCCGGCGCCTGCGAATACCGCCTGGCCGGCAGCGAGGACTGGCTGCCTGCCCGCACAGGCGACCGCTTCAGCGTCCCCGCGCATTCGCACTTCGACATCCGCGTCACGCAGGCATTCCACTACATCTGCCGCTACGCCTGACCTCTCTCTTCCTTCCGCATCTGACCTAGCAACGCCATGGCCACCATCCTCCAATCCCTCCCCGTCGGCCAGAAGGTCGGCATCGCCTTCTCGGGCGGCCTCGACACCAGCGCCGCGCTGCGCTGGATGAAGAACAAGGGCGCGCTGCCCTACGCCTACACCGCCAACCTGGGCCAGCCCGACGAAGCCGACTACGACGCCATCCCGCGCAAGGCCATGGAATACGGTGCCGAGCAGGCCCGCCTGATCGACTGCCGCACGCAGCTGGCGCACGAAGGCATCGCCGCCATCCAGGCCGGCGCCTTCCACATCAGCACCGGCGGCATCACCTACTTCAACACCACGCCGCTGGGCCGCGCCGTGACGGGCACCATGCTGGTGGCCGCGATGAAGGAGGACGACGTGCATATCTGGGGCGACGGCTCCACCTTCAAGGGCAACGACATCGAACGCTTCTACCGCTACGGCCTGCTGACCAACCCCAGCCTGCGCATCTACAAGCCCTGGCTGGATCAGCAGTTCATCGACGAGCTGGGCGGGCGCGCCGAGATGTCAGCCTTCATGACCAAGGAGGGCTTCGGCTACAAGATGAGCGCCGAGAAGGCCTACAGCACCGACAGCAACATGCTGGGCGCGACGCACGAAGCGAAAGACCTGGAGTTCTTGAACAGCGGCATCCGCATCGTCAACCCCATCATGGGCGTGGCGTTCTGGAAGCCTGAGGTGGAGGTCAAGGCCGAGGAAGTCTCGGTCACCTTCGACGAAGGCCAGCCCGTGGCCATCAACGGCAAGGAAATCGCCGACCCCGTGGAGCTGTTCCTGGAAGCCAACCGCATCGGCGGGCGCCACGGCCTGGGCATGAGCGACCAGATCGAGAACCGCATCATCGAGGCCAAGAGCCGCGGCATCTACGAGGCCCCCGGCATGGCGCTGCTGCACATCGCCTACGAGCGCCTGGTGACCGGCATCCACAACGAGGACACGATCGAACAATACCGCATCAACGGCCTGCGCCTGGGCCGCCTGCTCTATCAGGGCCGCTGGTTCGACCCGCAGGCCATCATGCTGCGCGAAACCGCCCAGCGCTGGGTGGCCCGCGCCATCACCGGCACCGTGACGCTGGAACTGCGCCGGGGCAACGATTATTCGCTGCTCAACACCGAAAGTCCCAACCTGACCTACGCGCCCGAGCGCCTGTCAATGGAGAAGGTGGAAGACGCGCCGTTCAGTCCGCTGGATCGTATCGGCCAGCTGACCATGCGCAACCTCGACTTGTCGGACACGCGCGACAAGCTGGGCGTGTACGCCCGCGCCGGACTGCTGTCGCTGGGCGGCAATGCGGCGCTGGCGCAGCTGGAAGGCGAATCCAAGAAATAATTCAAGTCTAATTTGCCTCTATCGCTTATCAGTAAACCGCTGATAGCTATCAAAAAAGCACCAACCGCCCGCCTGTGAAGCCGGGCGGTTTTTCATTCGCCAGGCGCGTGCGGATCCTGCGGCCCGCAAGGCTTGCCCACAGCGCCTCGCCAATCCGCTGGTCACTCTTGGGCCGTTGTATGTTCTCCCGCAGGGATTTGACGCAACCCGCTTGAAGGCCGATGTAGGTGCATTCGGGCAGGTTTTCCCGCCCTCCCCCGCCGCGCGTCGCCCCGGTCGGCATCAGGCGGATGTAGCCGGCATAGCGGCCGGCACGCGATAACGACGAGCAGGACGCACGGCGTGGATGCACCCAAGGGGCCAAATCACCGCGCCGCCTGCAGCCATTGGCTCCAGCCCTGGGCACGCAACTCGCAGGCCGGGCAGCTGCCGCAGCCATGGCCCCAAGCGTGCAGCCGGCCGCGCTCGCCCAGGTAGCAGGTATGCGATTCGCGGCGGATCAGCTCCACCAGCGCGTCGCCACCCAGTTCCTGGGCCAGCGCCCAGGTCTGCGCCTTGTCGCGCCACATGAGCGGCGTCTCCAGCCGCAGGGGGCGGTCAATGCCCAGGCTCAGCGCCACCTGCAGGGCTTTCAGGGTGTTGTCGCGGCAGTCGGGGTAGCCGGAGTAGTCGGTCTCGGACATGCCCCCCACCAGCACCTGCAGCCCGCGCCGGTAGGCCAGCGCCGCCGCCAGGGTGAAGAACAGCAGGTTGCGCCCCGGCACGAAGGTGTTGGGCAGGCCGTCCTGCTGCATGGCGATGGCCACGTCCTGCTGCATGGCGCTGCCGCCCAGTTGCCCCAGCACGTCCACGGTCAGCAGGTGATCCGGGCCCAGGCGCCCGGCCCAGGCCATGGCCTGCAGCCCGTCGCGCAGGCGCAGGCGGCAGTCGAGCTCCACGCGGTGGCGCTGGCCGTAGTCGAAGCCCAGGGTTTCCACATGCGCGAAATGCGCCAGCGCCCAGGCCACGCAGGTGGCGGAGTCCTGCCCGCCGGAGAATAGCACCAGCGCGCGCTGCGCCCGCGCGGTCACTGGTGCACCCTTCGGCCTACGGCCTGTCCCGCCAAGCGGGAGCGAGCTTGGCTTGCGAGGCGGCCCGGCGCTGCGCTCATGGCGCGGCCATGGCCGGTGCGCTGGTGTTGCGCAGCGCGCGCACCAGCGCCGCCAGCGCCACGCCGTAGGCGGGCACGAACAGCAGCAGGCTGACGGTGAGCTTGATGGCGTAGTCCACCCAGGCGATCTCGACCCAGTGCGTGGCCATGAAGGCGTCCGGGCTGTGCCAGAAGGCGATGAAGAAGAACGCCACCGTATCCAGCGCCTGGCCGAAGACAGACGCCGCCGCCGGCGCCAACCACCAGGCCTGGCTGCGCTGGCGGATGCGGTCGAACACCTGGATGTCGAGCAATTGCCCCAGCACGTAGGCGGCAAAGCTGGCAAAGGCGATGCGGAACACGAAGGTGTTGAATTGCGCCAGCGCGGCAAAGCCCTTGAAGCCGCCTTCGTGAAACAAAACCCCGATGGCATAGGACACGGCCAGCGCTGGCACCATGGCGCGGGCAATCACGCGGCGCGCCTGGGACTTGCCGATGAGCCGCACGGTCAGGTCGGTAGCCAGGAAGATGAAGGGAAAACTGAATGCCCCCCAGGTGCTGTGGAACCCGAACAGCGTGATCGGCAGTTGCACCAGGTAGTTGCTGGCGATGACGATGGCGACGTGGAACGCCACCAGGATGGAGAGGTAGAGCGGCACGCGCGCGGGCGGCGCCTGGATGGAGGGCATGCTTGTCCTTTTTGGTGAATGGGGGCGAGGGAACCCATGCTGGCGATATTGCCGGGGCGCGATTATAGGCGCGCGCCCAAGTAGTTTCACCTCAGACGTAGTCGCCCGCGTCGGGGCGCGCCGTCCAGTCGATCGGATCCTGCTGCAGCACCATGTCGATGTCCAACCCCAGGGCCACGCCCACTTCACCGGGGAAGGACACGGCCAGTTCCTTCTCGCCCAGGCCCGCCTCGCGCGTGCGCGCGCGCCAGGCCGCTAAGTGCAGCACGGCGGCCAGCGGCTCGTACACGTTGTTGTCGAACGGTGCGTCGTGGTGCGCCAGCGCGTCCACCACCACCTGCGGCAATTGCCAGCTTTGCGCCAGCGCGGCGCTGGCCTGGGCATAGCAAAAGCCCAGCAACCGCTGCTCCAGCTTGGCGCGGCGCCGGTCGAGCGGCTCCACCAGGGAATTGATGGACTGCATGCGCTGCGGGTCGGCCAGGTGCAGCGCCAGCTCGCCCACGCCGTGCAGCAGCCCGGCGGTGTAGGCGGCGATCTGGTTGTGGTGCACGAACCCGGCCAGCGAGCGCGCCATCTTGGCCGTATACAGGCTGTAGCGCCAGAACAGCTGCAGGTTTACGCCCGGCACCGAGCGCGACGTCGTGCCCAGCGGCGCCGAGGTGACCAGGGTGCGCAACTGCGCCGTACCCAGCAGGGCCAGCGCCTCGGGAATGCCGGAGATCTGCCGCTGCGCCGCATAGCTGGGCGAATTGGCCTCCTGCAACAGGCGCGCCGCCAGCGCCGGATCCTGGCCAAACAGCTGGTTGAGCCGTCGCAGGCTGGGCTCGGGCCGCGACAGCTCGGTCATCAACAGCGCCACGGCACGCGGCAGGCTGGGCAGCACCGGTGGCTGTGCCAGCAAAGCATTCAAATCCATGGACGGCATCAGTCCTGAGTGGGGATCAGGGCATTATCCACAGCCAGGGCATCAGCGTCGCCCCTGTTGCAGCTTGGCAAAAGCCGACGCCATGGCGGACGGCTGCTGCACGTCGCTGCTGCCCCGGCGCTGCGCCTGGCCGTGGCCGCGCCCTGCGCCTTCAAAGCGATTCTCGCGCGAGCCATCGCGGCGGGCGGGGGCGGCGTCGAGCTTCATCGTCAGGCTGATACGCCCGCGCGCCACGTCCACCTCCAGCACCTTGACCTTGACGATCTGCCCGGTCTTGACCACCTCGCGCGCGTCGCTGACGAATTTGTTGGCCAGCTGGCTGACGTGCACCAGCCCGTCCTGGTGCACACCCAAGTCCACGAAGGCGCCGAACTGCGCCACGTTGCTGACCGTGCCTTCGAGAACCATGCCTTCCTTCAGGTCGGAAATTTCCTCGACACCCTCGTTGAAGCGCGCTACCTTGAAGTCCGGGCGCGGGTCGCGACCGGGCTTTTCCAGCTCGGCCAGGATGTCCTTGACGGTGATAACGCCGAATGTCTCGTTGGCAAACAGCTCGGGCTTGAGGGTCTTGAGCATGTCGGCGCGGCCCATCAGGTCGGCCACGTTTTTGCCGGTTTGCGCGATGATGTTTTCCACCACCGGGTAGGTCTCGGGGTGCACGCCCGTCATGTCCAGAGGGTTGTCGCCGCCGCGTATGCGCAGAAAGCCGGCCGCCTGCTCGAAGGTCTTGGGGCCCAGGCCCGTCACCTGCAGCAGCTGCTGGCGGTTGGCAAACGCGCCGTGCTGCTCGCGCCAGCGCACCACGGCCTTGGCCACGCTGCCCGACAGGCCCGAGACGCGGCTGAGCAGCGGCACGCTGGCGGTATTCAGATCCACGCCGACCGAGTTCACGCAATCCTCGACCACGGCGCCCAGCGTGCGCGCCAGCTCGCCCTGGTTCACGTCGTGCTGGTACTGGCCCACGCCGATGCTCTTGGGCTCGATCTTCACCAGTTCGGCCAGCGGATCCTGCAGGCGCCGGGCAATGCTGGCCGCGCCGCGCAGGCTTACGTCCACGTCGGGCATCTCCTGGCTGGCGTATTCGCTGGCCGAGTACACCGAGGCGCCAGCCTCGCTGACAACTACCTTTTCAATAGCTGCTTGCGCTTTCCCATACTGCGTTTGAGCCTGTTTTTGTATTAATTTTATGAGATCGGCAGCCAGCTTGTCGGTCTCGCGGCTGGCCGTGCCGTTGCCAATCGCGATGAGCTGCACGCCGTGCTTGAGGCACAGGCGGCCCAGCGTGGCCAGGCTACCGTCCCAGTCGCGGCGCGGCTCGTGCGGGTAGACGGTGGCGGTTTCCACCAGCTTGCCGGTGCGATCCACCACGGCCACCTTCACGCCGGTGCGAATGCCCGGATCCAGCCCCATCACGGCCTTGGGGCCGGCGGGCGCGGCCAGCAGCAGGTCGCGCAGGTTGTCGGCAAACACCTTGATCGCCACTTTCTCGGCCTCTTCGCGCAGGCGAGTGAACAGGTCGCGCTCGGTGGACAAAGCCAGCTTGACGCGCCAGGCCCAAGCCACGCATTTGCGGATCAGGTCGTCGCTCTTGCGGCCCGCGTGGCTCCAGCCCAGATGCAGGGCGATGCGGCCTTCGGCCAGGCTGGGTTGGCGCGGGTCAGGCTGGGATGCGGCATTCGCCTCCGGCTCGGGCGGCACCAGTTTGGCTTCCAGAATCTCCAGCGCCCGGCCGCGAAACACCGCCAGCGCCCGGTGCGATGGCACGCGGCCAATCGGCTCGTCGTACTCGAAGTAGTCGCGGAACTTGGCAACCTCGGGATCGTTCTCGTTCTTGCCGTCCACCTTTTTGCTGCGCAGCAGGCCTTCGTCCCACAGCCATTCGCGCAATTGCTGCACCAGCACCGGGTCTTCGGCCCAGCGCTCCGAAAGAATGTCGCGCACGCCGTCGAGCACCGCCAAGGTGGTGGAGAAGTCCGGCCCGGGCTTGCCATCGTCCAGCGTGGTGGCCGGCTGGCAGAACGCTTGCGCCTCGGCGTGGGGGTCGAGCGTGGGGTCGGCCAGCAGCTTGTCGGCCAGCGGCTCGATGCCGAATTCGCGCGCAATCTGGCCCTTGGTGCGGCGCTTTTGCTTGAACGGCAGGTAGATGTCTTCCAGTTCCTGCTTGGTCGGTGCGGCGGCGATGGCGGCGCGCAGCTGCTCGGTCAGCTTGCCCTGCTCGTCGATGGCCTTGAGCACAGTGGCGCGCCGGTCGTCGAGCTCGCGCAGATAGGACAGGCGCGCCTCCAGCTCGCGTAGCTGCACGTCGTCCAGGCCGCCCGTGGCTTCCTTGCGGTAGCGGGCGATAAAGGGTACGGTGGCGCCGCCGTCGAGCAATTCGACGGCCGCGCGTACCTGGGTTTCGGTGATCTTGATTTCTGCGGCCAACTGCCGAACGATGTGCTGCATGCTGAACTGTCACGAGACGCGAAAATGAAGCGCGAAAGTGTGCCACAGCGCCATGCGGACACTCGGTATCGGCAGGTGTATCTGCGGTTTCAGGTGCGCACGCGCAGCGAACTGGTGCAACCCGCCAGCAGCGCGCACCCTGCGGCCACCATCAGGGCGAGCGCCTCGGCCGCGCCATCGCTTCCCGGACGCAACACAAAGATCGCCGACAGGATGACGGCGCCCAATGTTTGGCCAGTCAGGCGCGCCGTCCCCAGCATGCCGCTGGCCGCCCCGCTGCGCTCCAGCGGTGCCGAACTGACGATAGTGTGGTTGTTGGGCGACTGGAACAGCGCAAAGCCGGCACCGCACAGCGCCAGGCGCCAGGCCACGTCCCACCCGCCGGGATGGGTACCCAGCAGACTGGTGGCCAGCAGGCCCGCCGCGAACACCAGCATGCCCACGCCGCCAAGCGCCCCGTCCGCATAGCGCCCGATCAAACGGCCAGCCAGCGGCGCCACCAGCACCGTGGCCATGGGCCAGGCGGTAATCAGCAAACCAGCCTCGATATGGCTGCGCCCCTGCGCTTCGAGCAGCAGGAAAGGCAGGCACAGGAAGCCGAGCATCTGCGCACAAAACGCCCCTACCGACGACGCCATGGACAGCGCAAACACCGGAATGCGCAGCAAATCCACAGGAAACAGGGGTACAGGACGCCGCCACTGGCGCCAAAGATGGACGGCCCCGACCGCCAGCCCCGCCAGCAGCAGCAGCCATCCGGCCCCGGCGTTCCCCGCGCCGGCCTGGCGCGCGCCAAGCCGCGCGCCACCCAGGAACAGCAGTCCGAACATGGCGCCGTTGAGCAGCACATCCAGCACTGAAAACCGTGGCGCGGCAACAGTTGAAGGCGGGTTGAACGGCAACGCCCGCTGCCCTTGCCACCAAATCCACGCGCCCAGCGGCAGGTTGATGGCAAACAGCCAATGCCACGAAGCGACCGACAGAACCCCTGCCGCCACCGTCGGCCCGGCCATCGAGGCGGCAGCCACCACCAGCGAATTGATCGCCATGCCCCGTCCAAGCAAGGCACGGGGGTAAATCAACCGCACCAGCGCCGCATTCACGGCCATTACGCCCGATGCGCCCAACCCCTGCAGCGCACGCGCCGCGATCAGACTGGGCATGCTGGCAGCCAGCATGGCACCCACCGAGGCCAGCGCGAACAAGGCCATGCCCGCCAGGTACACCCGGCGGTAGCCCAGCCGCTCACCCAGCGCCGCCAATGGCAGCAGCGTGAGCAGCGTGGTGAGTTGATAGGCGTTGACCACCCAGACGCTTTGCGCCGCCCCGGCCCGCAACTGGCGCGCGATATCCGGCAGCGCCAGATTCAGGATGCTGCTGTCGAGCACTGCCACCGTCAGGCCCAGAATGATGACCCACATGGCACGCGCGCGGGCCGGCGACTGCAGGCCGTCGGGCCTGCCCGCTGTCGGTGCCGTCATCGCGCCCAACCCACAGCCGCGCCACACCAGCGCATACGCAACAATATATTGAAAGGCATGGCTTGATTGTCGCCAGACTTGAACAACCCTGCACACCCGCTGCCTCCATCGCACACCAGGCGTCACAATCGGCCTACACCCATCAACACCATCGCCCGATGAGAACGCCCGCCTTGTTGCATTGCTCAATCATGACCGCTGTCCTGCTAAGCGTGGCCTCACTGCCGCCATCCGCCCAAGCCGCCGAGACAACAGAAAGCGCCGAGGCCGCACCGACGGCTGCGGCCAAGATGGCTCCATCCAGAGACGGTACCCTGGTGGTCGACCCGCGCGCACGCCTTGCCTGGGCACGTTGCGTTGAAGGAATGCACTGGGATGGAAAAACCTGCGCCGGCCTTCCGCAACTGCTGACCTATAAGCAGGCTCAGGCGCTGGTCAAGGAGCGCAACCAGGCCGAGGGCGCGCGCTGGCGCCTGCCCCGCGTCAATGAGTTGCGGCGGCTGGTCAACCATGGCGCCAACCCGCCCTCGGTCGATCAGGCCCTGTTTCCGGCGGCCCCGGCGGACTGGCATTGGACCGGCACATCCAGCGTGAACGCAAGCGCCGTCAATCCTTACGCCTATGACAACGTGATGCGCGGTGGCGCCGGCGGCAGCACCCTGGCCGTGCAACAAGGCTGGGCCGTCAACATGGCGACCGGCAATGCCAGCGGCGAAGCCAGCCGCGCCGAGCGGCTGGTCGTACGCCTGGTACGACCGGCTCCCTGAAATATTCAGTCTGTTTTCAGCAAATAAAAAAGCGCCCGAAGGCGCTTTTTTATTTGCTGGCGGAAACGGATGCTCTCGCTATGCCTTGCTACGCTTGAGGTACTCGGCAGGCTTCGTGACACGGTACACGGCACGCTTGACAACGTGCACGGACACCCCGTATTTAAACCCTAGACCATCGTAGGTTATTCCCCCGGCCAAGTACTCGGCCACCAATGCCGCCTCGTCTTCTTTCGACAACGCGCGCGCTCTCCCAGGCAATCGCCCTCTCTTTCTTGCAGCTACCTGGCCTGCAATCGACCTCTCCCGAATCATCGACCTTTCGAGCTGGGCCACGGCGCCCAGTATCTGGATGACGAACACGCCCATGCTGTTCGTGGTGTCCAGCGGTTCCGTCACGCTCTTGATCGTGGCGCCGACCTTCTCCAAGTGGCGCAGTATGTCCAGCAGGTCAAAGAGGCTGCGCGCTATGCGGTCGATCTTGTAGACCACCAGCGTGTCACCGTGGCCCAGCGCGGCCAGGCAGTGCGCCAGCTCTTGCCGGCCTTTGCGTGTGGAGCCGCTGGCCTTCTCCTGATAGATGGTCAGGCACCCCGCCTTGGTCAGCGCGTCAAGCTGCAGCGCGGTGTCCTGGTCTTGCGTCGATACCCGTGCGTAGCCGATGAATGCCAATTTCCCCTCCTTGGAAAAATGCACCAGATTGGCCTGTTAGCCGGCTCGAAAAAAGCGCCAAGATCAACAGCGAAGCCTGAACTGCTTGTCCCGTGCGGCTTGCCGTTCGCGGCGCACCCATTCGAGGTCGTAGTACTGGCTGCCGGCGCGGCCCATTTGATCCAGCTCTTTCACGCGCTCATCCCATCGCGCGCATTCTTCTTTCCTGCTGGGCTGAACTGGCCCGCTGTAGCGAACCACCGGACGCGGGGCGGTCAACGCCTGGGCCGCTGCACGCTGATCGCGCGCTATCTCAAGTTGGGATTGCCAAGGCAGGTTGGCAGGCACCCTGGCCGTGCGCTGGAGCGTCCAGCCGGGGTACGTGCTGCACTGTTGTGGAATCCAGCGCAGTGAGCCGCCCGGTGCCCGGCACAGGTTGATTACGACGGTTTTAGGCCCTGTCATGTCGGTCAAGGCCGGCGACACGTCAACGGTGCGGCCACCGGCGCAAGGCTCTTGCGTGTAGGTGTTGCCGCAGCGGTAAACATCGGCGTGCGCGCTGATGGCAACGGTCATAAATGCGGAACACGCCAGCCATTTTTTGAGCATATACCCTCCCCTCTTTTTCGCGTTCGAGTGTACCGAAGCGCCGCACGAATACCCGTTTATCAGGACGGCGAGTGAAGCCCGGTGCGTGCGGATGCTGCGCCGCGCGGATGGCTGCAGTGCGGTCGTGTAAGCCACGTGGCGCCTGAGGATGACCAGGATGCAGGGGAATGGTGACTGCGGCGCGCTGGTGACCACGTGAGCACATCGCCGGGTACGTCGCGCGAGACAGATCGAACATGGGGCGTTGCCCCATACCCCAGCGCCATCAATTCAAAGATGAGCGCACCTGAGCATTGCGCAGGGCTAGGGATTCGAGGTAGCTGGACTGCGGCGATGGCTGGCCGTGGGCCGGCATGTTGATAACGACCGGGGGCTGCGCCGCGGTGGTGGCCGCAGGCCGGGTGCGCTCTTCCCGGTGTACCTGGCGTGTATCGGGCTGGGGCTTCTTCCAGTCCATGAAGAAGCCTTGCGCCACGATCTGCAGGCACACGGCGCCACTGACCTGCAGCAGCGTGGCCTGTTGGGTGTAGCACTTGCAGGTTTTGCCCATTTGGACGCAGGCTGCGGGATACGGCGCCTCGGTGGGCTGGGTGACCTGGTCGTAAACGGGGGCGGTTTGCGCAAAGTCCTTAAGCCGCGGGGCGCGCATCGCAATGTATTCGTCTGCGCTCAAGGGGGCGGTTCCTGCGGCCGCAGGAGCGTGTGAAGGCGGTACGGCCGCTGCGCCAGGGGGCACGGCGGCGGATGCGCCAGCTGACCCCTTGGCCTTTTCGAGCACGCCGCCAAACAGATGGATGCCGGCCCAGATCATCAGGCCGGCCAGGGCGATGCCGCCGGGAATGGCCCACAACTTCAGCGGTATCTGGCGCTTGATGTTATGCACGTCGGCGCTCTTGTACCAGGGCCGGGTGATCCACTCGCCGGCCTTGTCTTTTTTACCGAATGCCTCCTTGGGGTAGCGCCAGGGGTATTTTTCGCCCCTGTTCTTGACCCGCTCCGGGTCCGTCTGCATGCGGTTGAATTTATGCGCCACGGCGTTTTCACTGCCGAAGGCACGCACCACATGCCAATGAGTCTCGCAGAGCTTGCGCGGCGTCGCGTGCACCAGCGTGGGATCCTGGGTGATGAAGTAGAAGTCGATCCCGCGCTTGCCGTGCTTGGACAGCTCCAGGATGGGCATCGGCACGCGCGCACCAGGCGGGGCCATGCCCCAGAAGTCCTGCAGCTCGTCAACCACGATGATGGAGTCGTTCGGGCACTCCATCCACTTGTCGGGATGGTCGATTTCCGTCCAGCCTTCAAGGGTGACTTCGGGAATGTTGCAGTAGAAGACTGGCCGGCCTTCCTTCTTGACGCGCTCCTGAACCTGAATAAAGGTGAAGAGCGTTTTCCCCTGCCTGGGGAGACCGGTGACGAAGTTGATAGGCATGGCTTACCTCTGCACCAGGCGGCGTATCTTGTCCCCGCCCAGCGCGTTCAGAAGCACCTTCACGCCGATGGCGCTGATGATGATGCTGATGTGCTGGTCGATGCGGAAGAAGCCGGCCCACTCTGCCAGGGACGAACCACCGACAGAGCCGAGCAGGCTAGATGCCTGCATCTTGACGTTGTCCACCAGGGCACTGACGCCGTAGTACTCGACATAGCCGAACCCGAGCGCGATCAGCACGCGGCCCACGAAACTGCCGACCAGGCGCAACAGGCCAGCCAGCAAGATAGAGACGATCCAGGGCATTACTGCACCTCCTTATTGTTTACGGCCACCAAGAACCCAGAGCAGGCACCCCAGCAGGGTGATACCCACACCGGCCAGGCTCAATACACTTAAAGGCCCACAAATACGCGAAAACGGAATAGAAATACTCTGACTCGTAAAACCTAAATCTATTTCGGGATCGGAAGGACATGCAGAACCCCATCCGAATCCATTTTCGTCAAAACTGCCGACGGAAACTTGCTGGGCTTCGCTCTTGAGCTTGTCGGTATTCAAACCGTCGCTGCCATCCACGGCGGCAGTGAAAACGCTATCTGGCGGATCATCGAATAGCTTGCAGTTGCGCTGGTGCTGCTCTTGCGCGATGGCGCATTGAATTGCATCGCCTTCACAATTAAACGCACCGCAGGAGCCGCCAAAAGTACCTGGCTTACACATGGTCAAATCAGGATTCTCTTTACAAAAATCCCTATCTCGATCGTCATCAGGCGGAGGTTGATTAGCTATACATCTCCCAGCAGTGAGCGTGTATTTATCAGGACATGACCCCGTGCCATCACCAGAAGTGCCACTTCCCGAGCCACTACCAGAATTCCCACTGCCACCGGTAGGCGGTTTTTCATCTGGTTTATTCGGGTAGCACTTACCGCCTGACATATAGTGATCAGCCGGACATTTACCATCAGAATTAGGGTCTTTCCCGGGGATGTTATTACCATTACGACTAGGGCCACTACCGCCGCCGCCATTATTATTACCACCGCTGCCCCCGTTATTATTACCACCGCTACCGCCGTTATTGTCACCCCCACCACTGCCGCCATTGTTATCGCCGCCACTACCACCGCCACCATCCCCGGACGATCCTGGAGGTTCATTGCAGCTTGCACCAGTGCTGTAATACGTCAAAAAACAGCCATCACCTGGGCCACCCTGATTGCAAACCAAGGCGTTAGATATCATATAAACACAACGATTTTCACACAAGGCAGTTGGCATACTGTTACCAGTGGAAAGCATTAAAGGTTTATCGCGTTCGCATTTATCTTCTTTACACTTGCCGTTTACTTTTGGTTTGCCATCGGGGCAATTATCTGGATCAGGCACACACATACTATTAACGCGTATCTCGCCCTCTTTACAATTATCAGGAACGCATGCGCCGCCTTCTTCATGTTGACCTTCTGGACATGGATTTTTTGGCCTACACTGGCCGTCTTTTTCGTCGTATTCAGATTCACAAACACATGAATTTTCGCCATTAGCATAAGAATGATCCGGACAGGAACCAGAAACTGCAGTTCTCAATGCTTGCCAGGCCATAGTCGGAGAACCATGGTAGTTAAAATAACATTTAGCAGCATCCTCACTTAAAACCTCTGAATATTGAAAAATATATTCCTTGATTGAAGATGCAGGTTGAATACCAAGTTTATAAACTCTATATCCCTCGCAAGCCGCATCAAAACTGTCATATGTTCCGAAAGTTGTAGCGGCAACATAATATAAATATTTGGGATTTTTAGGAATGTCGGCAAATGATATCCCAACACAGAAAAACAAGACGACAAATAATATAAAACGAGAGAAATTAGCCATGCAATACCTCACGGCCAAAAAATAATCGCGCCAGCAAGCACAAACGCAATGAGAATCCAGAACCCCATAACCATCCCCATCCTGGTGAAATAAAAAAAGGGGCGCACCCTTGCGAGCACGCCCCTTCCAAAAGCGCCCTTACAGGACGCGCTGAACCCACTTGTAGAGCTTGATCACGACCACCAGGCTGATGACCGCCACACCGATGGCGCTCACAGCGGTGACGCCGCCGGAAATCGTGTCCACGATCTCCGTGGTGTCGATCGACACTGCGGCATTGGCGCCGCCAGCCAGGGCCAAGCCCGTCAGGCCCACCACCACAGGACGCGCCAGAACCGTGCCAGCCTTGCGGGCCAGGTTGGTTGCAGCGTTCACAGCAGACAGGGCGCAGCGTTTCACAACGTTTGCGAGGTTCATTCTTCTTTCTCCGATTCCAGGTATTTACGGGCCTGGCGCAGCACGAACGCTACGGCCATGACCATCAGCAGGGCACCTGAGATTTCCACTGCAGATTGGGGGTCCAGGTTCCAAGGGCTCATGGCGTCGAGCTCTGGCCTGGTGACGACGATCAGCGCATCAGGAGTGTCGCAGGACACTTCCTGATAGCTCTGGCCGTTGTAGGTGAGGCAGTACATGGGCTCAATCGCGCACGGCGTCCAGTCCCTCGCAGGCTCGGGCCAGGTCGCCCTGCGCGGCGCGCGCCTTGTGCATGCGCCGCACCACGCCACGGCCAAAGCAGCTCAGACCTGGCAGGAGCATGGGGCCGTGCTGGTGGCGCATGCGGGCCTGACAGATGCGCATGCGGCGCTCTTGCCAGGCGCGCCCAAGATCGGCCAGCACGCCGAGCAGCCCGCCGACCATGCTCCAGGCCAGGCCGCCGACGAAGCCGGCCAGGAACGCGATTTGAGCGATGGCCACGGCGAAGGTGCGCAGCTCTGATTCGGTGGGCGCGATCATTCGATGGCGTCCAACGTCATGTCCACCGGGGTGACCATCATGGTTTCGCCGGTTTCCTTGTCGGTGCTGCGGAAGGGCTTGCGCGTGAAGCCGCCCAGTTGGGCCTGCACGATGACTTCTTCGCCCGACTGGCCCAGGCGCTGGCGGCTGCGCACTTCGACGGTTTGCGGGCGGCTGTAGGGGTCAGGCGCGGGCGTCACGATGCGCGTGTACGTGGTCTTGTCGAAGCGGCGCGCGGCGTCGATGCGGCCCTTGATGGTGACCAGCATGGGGATAACCTTGGTTCCCTGGGTTGGGGATGCGGTAGCGGGTGCGTTCATGATTTCAGTCTTTCCATTTGGGCCTGCAGCTCGGGCCATGCGAGTCCGGCGCCTATGCCGGAAGGGTCTAACCTGCGGGGCATTCGAACAACCCGCACTTCTTCAATGAGATCACCGGCAGAACAGCCGGTAGCCTCCATTGCCTGGTGGGCATGCGCGCCGAAGCAGCGGCGCATGTGATAGAGCGCGTGGGCCAAGCTGCCCTTGGTTTCTTCGCGCTGCGTTGGAATTTCGAGGGCGGCGGCTTCAAGCATCTCGCGCAGGGCCGGATACGCGCCTACGAAGGCCGCATCAGGGTTCGTGAGCACGCTGAGCGGTATCACGCGGTCTCGGTTGCCTAGGCGCACTTCGAAGCGCGTCCAGTCGCTCTCGGGCATGCCGAGTTGGCGCCCCTTCTCATAAACGCACAGCGTCTTGCCGTGCTTCAATTTGCCGATGTACATGGTTCGCCCCTTTTGACCTGATTCGTGCCAGCTTCCCTGCGTGTCCAGTTCAGGGTTTCGCCCACGGTTGATGAATGCGCCGGTGTCGTAGAGGGTCAGCGCGTCGTCTACGCGGTATTCGCCCTCAAGGAAGTCCACTGCCAGGTCAACCCGCGAGATAGCTGCGCCAAGGCCTTCAAGCAGCTCTTGCACGCTTTCCCAGTCGGTGACCATGCCGCAGCCCTTGCCGTTGAGCTGCAGCAGCCATTTGCCTATTTGCGATTCGCCGCCGAGAGCGATAGAGCCGACTTCGACCTTGGCGCCGTCGTTCAGGTGCAGGTGCAGCCTGTGGCGCTCCGTGAAGCCGAACAAGCCGCCATCGAGCGTGGCGACCAAACGCCCCGGCATCAATTCGCCGATGAACCGCACCAGGCCGTGAACGGTCATGGCGGGTTTCTCGAAAGTGGCGTTCAACCAGTCGATCTTTGCGCGGCGGCGGTCTTGAGCTGCGGGGGTAGAACTTTCCACCCGTGTTACAGCACGGGCGGAAGGCGCTTGCGCGCCAACAGCCGGAGCCGGGCGCAAGCGCCAGGAAAAGCGGCTACCACCCCGGGCGCATGGGGGGGAGTCGTGAAGCATTGCAGAAGTCATTGCTTGGCCTCCACGGTGGCCGTGAAGGGGGAATTGAACGAGACGACATAGCCCATGGCACGCACCTGGCGGATGTAGCCCTCGAAGGCTTCAACGCTGGTGAACTTCCTGACGCGATTCCCGAAGCACAGCATCCCGGGAGGGCACTGCACCAGCCAGTAGCGTTGAACCATGCCGGCTCCTGATTGGCCGTTTCTCATACCAGGCTCTCCAGCAAATCGCGCTGGCGAACCAGGAATGCGAGCTGAGATTCGTTGGCCTGGCGCTGCAGCTTGTGGCTAGGGCAGATGCCGCCGCTGGTGACTTCGAAGCCATGAAGGTCACAGACCCAACGCGGCGCCACGTATGGAACGCAGGTTTCAGCTATGTGCGCGCAATTGCGGCAACCTGGCCGCTCGCCGGGCACCTGGTAGCCCACCTGGGCATGTTTAGCGACGAGCCTCATGCACGGGACTCCATCCGCACCAAAGACGGGAAATTGCACATGGGGCAACGCACCATCCAGCCGTCGTCAAAGCCGCGCCAGCCGCATTCGTCGCAGTGCAAACCAGGGATGCCCACCCCCTGCCCGGCAGCGGCTGGAGCCGGCAAGCTGGCCGGTGCCGTTTGGGTGGCAGGGGGTAGGCAACGGGGTTCCCCGGATTGGGGATTGGTAGAGATGGGGCGCATGCCGGCTCCTGGGTAAACTTGAGGTGCCAACTTGACATCGATGTCAAATTGACACCACAAATCTACCACAAGTGGAGAGCAAATGACACCGCCCGATGATCTCAACGAACTTATCGACCGTGCATGCGAAGCCGCAGGAAGCCAGCGGAAGCTAGCTGCACTACTGGAGTTGAACCACTCGAACCTGGTTCAAATGAAGCAAGGAAAAAGGCCCGCGAACTGGCGTATTCGGGGCAAGCTGCGCGCCGTGCTGGGTGAAGACCCTGCGCATGCTTTCATGGCCGCAATGGCCGAAGACTTGGCCGCGTCGGAGAACGCGGACGAAAAAAAAGCCGCCGATGGCTTCAAGGCCATGCTGGCAGCTTTTCCTGATCATTGGCGGAAACGGAGGGATTCGAACCCTCGATGAGGCTCTACACCCCATACTCCCTTAGCAGGGGAGCACCTTCGGCCACTCGGTCACGTTTCCAATCCTACGATTATGCCTTATTTTGAGGCCACTTTCGGCAAATCAGGCGGCTTCTTGATCGAGTTCGAACGCTTTGTGCAGCGTACGCACGGCCAGTTCGACGTATTTCTCGTCGATCACGACCGAGGTCTTGATTTCGGACGTAGAAATCATCTTGATGTTAATGCCCTCCTCGCTCAGCGCTCGGAACATCTTGCTGGCCACGCCTACATGACTGCGCATGCCAATACCGACGATGCTGACCTTGGCGATCTTGGCGTCACCCACGACCTCCTGCGCACCCAACCGGGGCAGCACTTTGTCTTTGAGCAGGTCGGTGGTGCGTTGGAAGTCATTGCGGTTGACCGTGAAGCTGAAGTCGGTCTTGCCATCCTTGCTCATGTTCTGGATGATCACGTCCACATCGATGTTGGCCTCGGCCACGGCGCCCAGGATCTGGTAAGCAATGCCGGGGGTGTCGGGCACACCGAGCACGGAAATCTTGGCTTCGTCGCGCGTGAACGCGATGCCGGATACGACGGCTTTTTCCATTTGTTCGTCTTCCTCAAAGGTGATCAGGGTGCCGGACTTGGCTTCCTCGTTGATGTCGATGTCCCAGGGCGTGAAGCTGGATAGCACGCGCAGCGGCACTTTGTACTTGCCAGCAAATTCCACCGATCGGATCTGCAGCACCTTGCTGCCCAAACTGGCCATCTCCAGCATTTCCTCGAAGCTCAGCGTCGCCAGGCGGCGTGCCTCGGGCACCACGCGCGGGTCGGTGGTGTAGACGCCGTCCACGTCGGTGTAGATCAGACACTCGTTGGCCTTCATTGCTGCGGCGATGGCAACGGCCGAGGTGTCGGAGCCACCGCGGCCCAGCGTGGTGATGTTGCCACTCTCATCGATGCCCTGAAAACCCGTGACGATGACCACACGCCCGGCGTCCAGGTCGGCACGCACGCGCTTGTCGTCTATGGATTCGATACGCGCCTTGGTGTAGCTGCTGTCGGTGCGAACCGGCACTTGCCAGCCTGCGTAGCTGACCGCTTCCAGGCCTTCGGCTTGCAGGGCGATGGCCAGCAACGCCGACGAAGCCTGCTCGCCGGTTGCAGCCAGCATGTCCTGCTCGCGATGAAAGGCCTTGCTGGTACGCGCCGGTGCCAATTCCTTGGCAAGGCCGAGCAGACGGTTGGTTTCCCCACTCATGGCGCTGGGCACCACCACCATTTGATGACCGGCCCGGGCCCACTTGGCCACGCGCTTGGCAACGTTGCGAATGCGCTCCGTGGAGCCCATTGAAGTGCCGCCGTATTTATGAACGATCAGTGCCATGAAATCTCTGCTTTCACGGAACGTCAGGTCACGGCGCTAGGAATGAGGCTGTTTTGGTGCGCCGCCGTTCCGTGCGGAAATGGAATCCAAAACCCGTGAATTGTACCAACCGAGCACTGCTCCTTCGCGCAATACGCAGCCATTGCCGACCTTGATGCGGATGCGGTGTGCGCGCGTGCGGCAGGCATCGATCTGGTCGAGCAGCTCACCCAGCTGGGCAGCACTTGCCACCGCGCCATGGCAGGTGCGCAGCCAATGGCGCAGCACATTGGCCTGGCGGGCGCGGCTGAGCTGCTGCAGCGCATCAATGCCCGGTGGCGTACCCACCACCTGCAGGTCGGCATGGGCCAGCTCCAGCAGCAGCTCATCGGCCTGAGCAGCGTGGCTGCTGCTGCGCGCAAACGTATCGCGAAAATGTGGAAATACCTGTTTCAGCACCGGCAGCAACCGGTGCCGGATGCGGTTGCGCGTATAGCGTTCATCCTGGTTGGTGGGGTCGTCTATCCAGTGCTCGCCCTGCGCCTGCAGCCAGGCACGAACGTCTTCGCCGGTAACTCCCAACAAGGGACGCTGCCAGTCGATACCGTCGCGCCGCCATTGCCGCGGCATGGCCGCAAGCCCGGCCATGCCCGCACCGCGCGACAATGCCAACAGCAAGGTCTCGACCTGATCATCTGCGTGCTGCGCCAAGGCAATGGTTTTGACGTCGGCCTGCGTCCGGGTCTGCGCCACCAGCGCTGCGTATGCCTGGTAGCGCGCCTGGCGCGCCGCGTCCTCCGGGCTTTGCCCGGCGCTGTGGCGCGCATCGACCCGCGCCACGGCAATCGGCACGCGATGGCATGCACACCACTGGCGGCAATGCCGCTCGAAATCGTCGGCTGCGGTTTGCAAGCCATGGTGCACATGAAAGGCGTGTACCTGGCCCGGCCAGCGCTGCATGCAGGCCAGCAGCAGCGCAGTGGAATCGGCCCCGCCACTGAACCCCACGGCCAATGGAAGCTGCGGCGCAAAAGCAGCCATGGCGGCGTCAAACGATTGCGTCACGCTCGTTCTCATCGATTGGCAAGCGCAAGGCCTGCGTCCGCATTCCCTGCGGTCAACGGCCGGGCGGAGGCAGTGCCGCAGACTCCACGTTGCGGCCGGCCTCGTCGTGCAAACGGAACGTACCCACCACATTGGACAGGCGCACCGACTGATCCTTGAGGCTGGCTGCGGCTGCGGCGCTTTCTTCCACCAGGGCCGCATTCTGCTGCGTCATCTGGTCGAGATGGGCAACGGCCTGCCCTACTTCGTTGATGCTGGTGCTCTGCTCGGTGGTCGCCGAAGTGATCTCGCCCATGATGTCCGTCACACGCTGCACCGACTGAACGATATCGGCCATGGTGGTGCCGGCGTCACCCACCAGGCGCGATCCGCTTTCCACCTGCTGCACGGAGGAGCCGATCAGCGCCTTGATTTCGCGTGCCGCCTCGGCACTGCGCTGCGCCAGCGAGCGCACCTCACCGGCCACCACGGCAAAGCCCCGGCCCTGCTCGCCGGCGCGCGCGGCCTCCACCGCTGCGTTGAGCGCCAGGATGTTAGTCTGGAAGGCAATGCCGTCGATCACGCCGATGATGTCGGCAATCTTGCGCGACGCCGCATTGATCTGCTCCATGGTGCTGACCACATTGCCCACGACCTTGCCGCCATGCTCGGCCACACTGGAAGCCTGTGCCACCAGTTGGTTGGCCTGGCGCGCGGCATCCGCCGTATGGCGCACAGTTTCGGTCAGCTGCTGCATCGAGGCCGAGGTCTGCTCCAGGCTGGACGCGGTCAACTCGGTGCGGCTGGACAGATCCTGATTGCCAGTGGCAATTTCCTCCGATGCCAGGCGTACCGAATGGCTTGCATCGCGGATCTGCGCCAACACACCCGAGAGCTTGCCGGCAAAGCTGTTGAAGCTGCTGGCAATCTGCGCCAGTTCATCCTCGCCCTGGGCGTCGATGCGGCGCGACAGATCGCCGTCGCCCTCGCCGATTTCGCGCATGGCATCGCGCACCAGCGTCAGGCGGCGCAGGCGCTGCGCCAAGATGGCCGCCAGCAGCAGCAGCGCCACCACCAGCACCACGGCCCCCAGCAGCACAGAAACCTGCAGCATGGTGCGTATTCCCTGCAGAGCTTCGTGGCTGTCGTTGGCCACGGCCAGCAGCCAATCCGTTCCCTCGACGGGAACCACGGTCAACAGCATGTCGCGACCCTGCAATCGCACCGGAGCCAATTGATTACTTTTGGCGAATTGCTGCAGCGTAGCTGCCGTCAGCTCAGGGGCAATCGTGGATGCGGGCTGGAGTGCAAGTTTCAGATCAGGGTGGGCAATAATGTTGCCATCACCCCCCACCAGAAAGGCATAGCTCGACGGCGTGGGTTTGATCGAAGCCACATTGGCCAGCACATCCTTGAGCGTCACATCCCCGGCCGCAACAGCCTTGACGGTGGCGCCATCCTTGGCAGCTCGGGCAAACGAGATCACCAAACCCTGGCCACCCGCGTCGGCGTAGGGTTTGGTCAGGATGAAGGACTGCGCGCCAGCCGCCTGCTGATACCAGGGCCGCGCCGTAGGGTCATAGTCCGGCGGTAGATTCTGCGGCGAGGAAAACGCCGTGCGCTTGTCGGCGTAGCCAAAATAAGTAGTCAGGTAATTGCCTGCGGATTTCAGGCGCACCAGAATCGGCACGGGCTCCGGCGCATCGACCGCCATGGTGGCAGCCTCCACGATCGCCGCCTTGGCCAGCACCCAGTCACGCAGCGCCACTGCGTGGCTGCGCGCCAGCGCCTGGGATTCATCGGCCAGTGACTCGTAGGCCTGCGACCGCGAAACAAAATAGTTCGCTGCCGTCAATACCGCCACACCTGCCGCCAGGCACAACGCTGCAATCAGCAGTATTTGCCCTTTGAGCGTTTTCAGAAAAGCCATATCAATGCTCCTGCCGCCAAAGACACAAATAAGAAAGCGGGCGCGCGCGGCTATCGTACATCCTGAAACAGTGTTCGTACCACAGGCTCGAGCGGGCAGCGCTCAAGTGTGGTGCAACGGCATCAGCGGCTGTCGGCCTTGGTATCGTTGAAGCGACCGTAGCCCTGCAGGCGCTCGTAGCGGCGATCCTGCAGTTCCTTGGGCTTCAAGTCGGATAACTGCCGGTGCGCGTCGCCCAGCGCTCGCTTGAGGAACGAGGCCATCTGCTTGTGATCCCGGTGCGCACCGCCCACGGGTTCGTTGACAATCTTGTCGACTAGGCCCAGCGCCTTCAGGCGATGCGCCGTGATGCCCATGGCATCGGCGGCGTCCTGCGCACGATCGCTGGTCTTCCACAGGATGGAGGCGCAGCCCTCGGGGCTGATCACCGAATAGACCGAATACTGCAGCATGATGACCTGGTCGGCGACGGAAATCGCCAGCGCACCACCCGAGCCCCCTTCTCCGATCACCGTGGTGATGATGGGCACCTCCAATTGCGCCATCTCGTAGATGTTGCGGCCAATGGCCTCGGACTGGCCGCGTTCCTCGGCGTCGATGCCAGGAAAGGCGCCGGGCGTATCGACGAAGGTGAAGACCGGTAGCTTGAATTTCTCGGCCGTCTTCATCAGGCGCAACGCCTTGCGGTAGCCCTCGGGGCGGCTCATGCCGAAATTGCGCGCCGTGCGTTCCTTGGTGTCGCGCCCTTTCTGTTGGCCTACGACCATGCAGGCATGGCCGTTGAAGCGCGCCAGGCCGCCCACGATGGACAGGTCGTCGGCAAAGTGCCGGTCGCCGTGCATCTCGACGAAATCGGTGAAGATCTCGCGCACGTAATCCAGGGTGTAGGGCCGCTCCGGGTGGCGTGCGATCTTGGTGATCTGCCACGGTGTCAAGTCGCTGTAGATGTCCTTCGTGAGCTGGTGGCTCTTCTTGCTGAGCTGCTCGATCTCTTCCGAGATATCGACAGCGCTTTCGCTCTGCACGTAACGCAATTCTTCTATTTTGGATTCGAGCTCGGCAATCGGCTGCTCGAAATCCAGAAAAGTCTTTTTCGCCAAGATGTATCTCCTAGGGCGACACGCCCGCCCGGCCCCGGGCCGTGGGTGTCGCTGGTTGCTGCGAATGCTGCTGTCTGCGCGGCAAAGGCGTCAGTAGACGACGGGCAGCGGATCGAGCGAGCGCCAAATATACCAAGTCGCCACCGTGCTCCAGGGCTTCCAGGCAGCGGCCACTTCGCGGGCGTCGCTGCGGCTGACCGGGTCGCCGGAAAAATAAAGCCGGCTGATGCCGTTGAGCAGTCCAACGTCGTCGAGCGGCAGCACGTTGGGGCGCATCAGGTGGAAGATCAGGAACATTTCCGCCGTCCAGCGGCCCACGCCGCGAACCGCCACCAGCTCGGCGATGATGGCCTCGTCGTCCATGCCATGCCAGTCCTGCACGTGCAGCTTGCCGTTGGCAAAGTGCAGCGCCACGTCGACCAAGTAGTCGACCTTGCGCGCCGACAGGCCGGCCGCGCGCATGTCGTCGACCTTGAGCCGGAGCACCGCCTCGGGCGCCATGTGCGTGGGCAACAGGGCGAAGCGATCCCATACCGACTGCGCTGCCTTCACCGAGATCTGCTGGCCGACAATGCTGCGCGCCAGGGTGCAGAAGGCATCGCCGCGCGACTGCAGGCGCTCCTGCTGGAATTGCGGAATCAGGCGCTTCATGACCCGATCCTTCTTCATCAGGTGCTTGCAGGCGTCGCCCCAATAGGCGGGATCTGCGGCCGCCTGGCCGTCGTTCTTCTTTGTGGTTGCCATGGCGCCTACCCCCTCTGCCAGGCAGCCGGATTGAATGCTTGACCCATTTACCGCACCGCCTCCCAGGTGGTGCCGGCAGCAGAATCCTTGAGCGCAATGCCCTGCTCCAGCAAGGCATTGCGGATACGGTCGGCCTCGGCAAAGTTGCGCGCCGCCTTGGCTGCGGCGCGCGCTGCGATCTGCGCGGCAATGGCGGCCTCGTCCAGGGCAGAGCCCGCCTGCAAAAAGGCCTGCGGGTCGCCCTGCAGCAGGCCCAACTGCGCCCCCAGCGCCTTGAGCAGGCCGGCCTTGCCGGCGCATTGGCTGCGGTTGACCTCGCCGGCCAGGTCGAACAGCACGGCCACGGCCTCGGGAGTACCAAAGTCCTCGTTCATCGCCGCCTTGAAGCGCGCGGCGAACGGCTCGCTCCAATCGATGGCGGTTTGTGCCGGTGCCACCAGGCTGAGCGCCGTATACAGGCGCTTGAGCGCGGCGCGCGCGTCATCCAGGTGCACGTCGCTGTAGTTCAGCGGACTGCGGTAGTGGCTGCGCACCACAAAGAAACGCACGGTTTCCGCGTCGTACTCCTTGAGCACGTCGCGGATGGTGAAGAAGTTGCCCAGGCTCTTGGACATCTTCTCGTTGTCCACGTTGATGAAGCCGTTGTGCATCCACAGCTGGGCAAAGGGCTTGCCCGTGGCGCCCTCGCTCTGGGCGATCTCGTTCTCATGGTGCGGAAAGGCCAGATCGGCGCCGCCGCCATGGATGTCGAAGCTCTCGCCCAGCAACTCGCAGCCCATGGCCGAGCACTCGATATGCCAGCCCGGGCGTCCGGCGCCGTAAGGGCTGGGCCACTTCACCTCGTCGGGCTCGGCCGGCTTGGCGCTTTTCCAGAGCACGAAGTCCAGCGGGTCGTGCTTGCCGTCCTGCACCGCCACGCGCTCGCCTGCGTTGAGCTCGTCGAGCGACTTGCCCGACAGCCGGCCGTAGCCGGGAAACTTGCGCACGGCGTAGTTCACGTCGCCGCCCGGCGCCTGGTAGGCCAGGCCCTTTTCCTGCAGGCGGCCGATCAGCGACAGCATCTGCGGGACGTACTCGGTGGCGCGCGGCTCGTGTGTGGGGCGCTGTATGCCCAGAGCATCGGCGTCCTGGTGCAGGGCGTCGATCATGCGGTCGGTCAGGCCGCGCACGGACTCGCCGTTCTCGACCGCGCGGCGGATGATCTTGTCGTCGATGTCGGTGATGTTGCGCACGTAGGTGACGCGGTAGCCGCTGGCGCGCAGCCAGCGCTGCACCACGTCGAAGGCGATCATGGAACGCGCATGGCCCAGGTGACACAGGTCATACACGGTCATGCCGCACACGTACATGCGCACATGGCCGGGTTCCAGCGGAGAAAAATCCTCCAGCGCACGCGTCAGCGTGTTGTAGATACGCAAGCTCATGGGAGTGTTCAGGAAACAGGTGATGCCGGAGCAGCGAGCCCGCCTGGGTAACGCCATCCGCATTGCCCCAAAAGCGCCACTGCCAAACGGTGCGCCTGCACGGCGCGCCAGCAGGGGCAGCTACGGCCTACCGGCGCAATACCCCTCGGCTACAATCGCCGCAGTATAAGCCCGGCCAGGGGCTGCCGCCGTACGTCCACCCAAATCCATGAAGCCAACCCGCCGCATACTCCCCCGCTTCCTGCGCCTGCTCGCACTGACCGCAGCACTGGGCTCCAGCATGGCCTGGGCCGACGACTACGCAGACCTGACCCAGCTGCTCAAGGCCGGCAAGCCGGATCAGGCCCTGGCCAAGGCGGACGAGCGCCTGGCGGCCAACGTCAAGGATCCGCAACTGCGCTTTCTGCGCGGTGTGGCGCAGGCCGAATCCGGCAAGCGGGCCGACGCCATCGCCACCTTCACCCAGCTGACCCAGGATTACCCGGAGCTGCCCGAGCCGTACAACAACCTGGCCGTGCTCTACGCCAGCCAGAACCAGCTCGACCAGGCGCGCACGGCACTGGAGATGGCGATCCGCACCAACCCCAGCTACGCCACGGCGCACGAAAACCTGGGCGACATCTACGCCAAGCTGGCCAGCCAAGCCTACGCCAAGGCCTTGCAGCTCGATACCGGCAGCGCCGCAACGGTCAAGCCCAAACTCTCGCTGATCCGGGAGATGTTCGCCAGCCCGGCCAAGACCGGCGCGGCAGCCGCCACAACAACGGCTGACGCCGCGTCTGCGCCTGCAGCCAAACCGCAGGCATCAGCCGATGGCGCAGCAAGCCAGGCGGCAGGAGCCGCGGCCCAGGCCGCTCCAGAGCCTGTTGTAGCCGCCGCCGCGCCTGCAGCCGTGCAAGCACCTGATACGACAACGTCCACCGATGCGGCAGCCAGGGAGGTCGAGGCTGCCGTGCACGCCTGGGCCGCCGCCTGGTCCGCGCAGGACATGGCCGCCTACCTGGCGGCCTACGACAAGAGCTTCGCCCCGCCGGGCCGTAAGACCCGCGCCCAATGGGCCAAAGAGCGCGAGGCGCGCATCGTCGGCAAGAAGGACATCCAGGTGAAGGTCTCGCAGCTGGCCGTATCGGTCGATGGCGACAAGGCCCAGGCGCGCTTCCACCAAACCTACCGCTCGAACGCCCTGGATTCGAACACACGCAAGACGCTCGACCTGGTGCGGCGCGACGGCCACTGGACCATCGTGCGCGAAGCCGTGGGCGGCTGATACGGCAGCCACGCCTGCGCCATGCCCCCACGGCAGCGCAGGCGGGCGCGAGTGGACGTTGTTGAGCACATGGATCCGATAGGAATGCACCAACCCGCCTGGCCACGCCAGGCCGGCGCGGCCTTGGCGACACTGGCGCTGCTGGCCTGCACGGCCACGGCACATGCCCAGGGGCCGAGGAAAACCGACTCCGGCAATCGCGCCAGCCCCACCGCCGCACTGCGCGACGGCGTTGCCGAGGCACGGCTGCTGGCCATCTACCGCCTGATGGCGCAAGGCCACAGCCAGGAGGCGCTGGCACAAACCCGCAGCCTGGTGCGCGACCATCCCAATTTCCAGCTGGCCCAGCTCACTCTGGGCGATCTGCTGCTGGCGCGCAGCGGCGCCAGCGCCCCCCTGGGCAGCCTGCCCGCCAATACCGTTGCGCCGGCCGCCGCCGCCCGAGCGGAGGCAGCGCTGCATGCCCTGCGCACCGAATCGCGCCAGCGCGTGCTGGCGCACCAGCAGCGCCCAGCGGCCGGCAGCGTGCCCGCGCAGTTTCTGGCGCTGCCGGACAGCACACGCCACGCCATCGCCGTTGACGCCTCGCGCTCGCGACTCTACCTGCTGGAAAACAGCCCCATGGGTATGCGCCTGGTGGCCGACTATTACGTCTCTGTCGGCAAGCTGGGCATAGAGAAAAACATCGAAGGCGACAAGCGTACCCCGCTGGGCGTGTACTTCATCACCAGCCGGCTCGACCCGGCCACGCTGCGCGACTTCTACGGCGCCGGCGCACTGCCCATCAACTACCCGAACCCGCTGGACCAGAGCCGGGGTAAAACCGGCAGCGGCATCTGGCTGCACGGCACGCCTCCAGATCAGTTTGCCCGCGCGCCGCTGGCCACCGACGGCTGCGTGGCCATGGCCAACCCCGACCTGGAACGCCTGCTGCGCACGGTCGAGCCGCACTCCACGCCGGTAGTCATCGCCAGGCAATTGCACTGGGTGCAGCCGCACAGCATGCAAACGCAGTTCCAGTCGTTCGACGCGGTGCTGAACTCCTGGGCCCAGGCCAAGTCAGAAGGCGACATGAAGCGCCTGATCGGCTTCTACGCCGCCAACTTCGAGGGCCGCCGCAGCACGACGCTGGATCAGTGGGCCAAGACACTGCGGCAGGAAAGTCAGGCGCTCGGCGGACGCACGCTCACGCTCAAGGACAAGTCCTACCTGCACTGGTCGGACACGGCGGACACCATGGTCGTCACCTTTGGCGAAGTGCCCGAAGGCGCGCGCACCGGCAAGACCCGGCGCCAGTACTGGAAGCGCCAGGGCCAGCAATGGCAGATTTTTTACGAAGGGGTTATCGGATGATTGCAAGAAGAACCGCCACCGCCGCGCTGGCGGCACTCTCGCTGCTGGCTGCCAGCGGCTCCGCACTGGCGCAAGACGGCGCGCCGCGCGTCAAGCTCGTCACGAGCATGGGCGACATCGTCGTCGAACTCAACCCGGCCAAGGCGCCCAAGACGGTGGACAACTTCCTCGCCTACGTGCGGGACAAGCACTACGACGGCACCATCTTCCACCGCGTGATCGACGACTTCATGGTTCAGGGCGGCGGCTTCACCGCCGACATGCAGCAAAAGCCGACCAAGGCGCCCATCCCGATCGAGGCGGACAACGGCCTGAAGAACGACAAGTACACCATCGCCATGGCCCGCACGGGCGACCCCAACTCGGCCACGGCGCAGTTCTTCATCAACGTGAAGGACAATGCCTTCCTCAACCACAGCGCCCCCACCCCGCAAGGCTGGGGCTACACCGTCTTCGGCAAGGTGGTGCAAGGCACCGAAGTGGTCGACAAGATCAAGGCCGTGCCTACCGGCAACCGCGGTCCGTTCCAGAACGTGCCGGCCACCGCCGTCATCATCCAATCCGCAACGCTGGTCAAGTAACCGAAAGGACAGCCGCCATGAGCAACCCGCAAGTCGAACTGCACATCACCATCAACGTCGCCGAAACCGCCACTCCGGGCGTGATCACGCTCGAACTCGACGCCGAACATGCGCCCAAGTGCACGCAGAACTTCCTGGCCTACGTGAACAAGGGCCACTACGACGGCACCGTCTTTCACCGCGTGATCAAGAACTTCATGATCCAGGGCGGAGGCTTTACCGCCGACATGAAGCAAAAGGACACCGACGCGCCAATCGAGAACGAGGCCAACAACGGCCTGAAGAACGACAAGTACACCATCGCCATGGCGCGCACCAGCGACCCGCACAGCGCCACCGCCCAGTTCTTCATCAACACGGTAGACAACGCCTTCCTCAACCACACCTCGCCCACGCCGCAGGGCTGGGGCTACGCCGTGTTCGGCAAGGTGGTCAAGGGCGAGGACGTGGTCGAAGCCATCAAGAAGGTGCGCACCACGCGCAAGGGCTTCCACGACGACGTGCCGTTCGACGCCGTGGTCATCGACAAAGCCGTAGCGTTGTAAATGCCAGACACCGTGCCACCCATTGCCGAACTGGCCGTGCCAGCGGCGTGGCGCACGGTCGATTTCCTGTCGGATCTGCACCTGGAAAGCGCCCAGCCCGCCACGCTGCAGGCGCTGGCGCACTACCTCGCCACCACGCAGGCCGACGCCGTATTCCTGCTGGGCGACCTGTTCGAGGTCTGGGTGGGCGACGACGCCATCGACGAGCCGGGCAGCTTCGAGGCGCAGGTCTGCGCCCTGCTCAAGGCAGCAGCGGCCCGGCGCACGCTCTACTTCATGCACGGTAACCGCGATTTCCTGGTTGGCGCCGGCTTTGCCGCCGCCACCGGCGTGCAGCTGCTGGCCGATCCCACGGCGCTGGCCTTCGCCGGCCACCGCTGGCTGCTGTCGCACGGCGACGCGCTGTGCCTGAACGACACCGAATACCTGCGCTTTCGCGCCGTGGCGCGCGACCCGGCATGGCAGGCGCGGCTGCTGGCCCAGTCCCTGGCGGCGCGGCGTGCGCAGGGCCGCAGCGCCCGCAGCGAGAGCGAGGCGCGCAAGCAGGCCGGCACGGCCGTCTACGCCGATGTGGACACGCCAGCGGCCATCGCCTGGCTGCAGGCGGCCGGGGCGCAGGCGCTGATCCACGGCCACACCCACCTGCCCGCCGACCACGCACTGGCCCCGGGCCTGGCGCGCCACGTGCTGCCCGACTGGGACCTGGCCGCGCAGCCGGCTCGCGGCGGCGTGCTGCGCCTGAGCGCCGCCGGCCTGCAGCGCCTGCCAGTCGATGCCGCTCCACTCAAGGCCACGCCATGAACAACGCCACCCCCACACCCTTTGCCAGCACGCCGCAGCCGCCGTACTACGCCGTCATCTTCGCGTCGCGGCGCGGCGCCGGCGACCAGGGCTATGGCGCCATGGCCCAGCGCATGGCGGAGCTGGCCGCGCAGCAGCCTGGCTACCTGGGCGCAGACAGCGCGCGCGACGCCGACGGCTTTGGCATCACCGTCTCGTACTGGGCCAGCGAGCAGGCCATTGCCGCCTGGAAAGCCCACGCCGAGCACCAACTGGCGCAGCAACAGGGCCAAAGCTGCTGGTACGAGCATTACGAGATCCGCATCGCCAAGGTCGAACGCGCCTACGGCATGCGCCACAGCGGGGCGGCCTGAACACCGCCGCCCTCCCCTCCATGACCCTTGGCAACCTCGGCAGGCGCATGCGCAACCGGCTGCGCGCGCTGATTGCGCCCGTGCCGGAAATCCCCGCCGCGCTGTGGCTGGACAGCACCCGCCACTACCCGTTCCTGGCCGCCCTGGCGCTGCCCGAGCAGGCGCGGCTGCGAGCGCTCAGCGCGCTGTTTCTGCAGCACAAGGAATTCACCGGCGCACACGGCCTGGTGGTGACCGACGCCATGGCCGTGGCGATTGCCGCGCAGGCCTGTCTGCCGCTGCTGCACTGGGGGGCGCCGCGCAAGGCGCTGGCCTGGTACGACGACTTCGTCGGCATCGTCGTGCACCCTGGCGACGCGCTGGCCCGCCGCCAGATGCAGGACGCCAGCGGCGTGGTGCACGACTACAGCGAGGTGCTGCAGGGCGAGGCCATGGAGCGCGGCCCCATCATGCTCAGCTGGCCCGCCGTGCACGACGCCGGACGCGGCCCGCACGCGCAAGCCAGCAGCGTGGTGATCCATGAGTTCGTGCACAAGATCGACATGAAGAACGGCGCCGCCGACGGCTTTCCGCCGCTGCCGGGCAACTTCATGGGCGCGGCCAGCGCCCGGGCGGCGCGGCGTGCCTGGCATGCGGCGTGGCAGCCGGCCTACGAACGGCTGCGCGACCAGGTCGCCATGGCGCAGCGCTTTGGCGCCGCATGGCCCTGGCTGGACGCCTACGGCGCCACCAACCCGGCGGAATTCTTCGCCGTGGCCTGCGAGGCGTACTTCGTCGACAGGCCGCGCTTCGCGCAGGAATTCCCCAGCCTGCTGCCGGTGCTGGACGCATTCTTCCAGCGCCCGGCAGCCGCCGGCTGACCCGGCCCTATTCCAGCTCCTGCGCTGCCCGCGCGATGCTGGCCGCATCCACCCCGAAGAACTGGCGCAGCGCGGCGCGCGTGTCGCTGCGGCCGAAGCCGTCGGTGCCCAGGGTGCGGTAGCTGCGCCCCGCCGGCACCCAGGCGCGCACGCTCTCGGGCACGGCGCGCACATAGTCGCTGGCAGCCACCACGGAGCCGCTGGTCGCGGCCAGCACCTGCGCCAGCCAGGGCGTGGCGCCGCTGCCGCTGTCCTGGCAGGCCTGGCCGTCGCGCGCCAACTCGCTCCAGCTGGTCACGCTGACCACGTGCGCGGTAATGCCCTGCGCGGCCAGCAGCTGGGCGGCCTTGACGACCTCGGTCAGGATCGCGCCCGAACCCAGCAGGGTGACGGATTTTTCAAGCGTTTTTTGCCTCTCAGGCCCGTCCTGCAAGCGCTGATAGCTATTGAACAAGTAGCATCCGCGCAAGACCCCTGGCTGCGCGCCGTCGGGCAGGTCGGGCTGGGCGTAGTTTTCGTTCATCAGCGTGACGTAATAGAACACGTCGCGCTGTTCGGTCACCATCTCGCGCATGCCGGCGTCCACGATGACGGCCATCTCGCCCGCAAAGGCCGGGTCGTAGGCCTTGCAGTTGGGGATGGTGGCCGCCGCCAGGTGGCTGGTGCCGTCCTGGTGCTGCAGGCCTTCGCCACCCAGCGTGGTGCGCCCGGACGTGGCACCCAGCAGAAAGCCGCGCGCACGCTGGTCGGCGGCGGCCCAGATGGCGTCGCCCACGCGCTGGAAGCCGAACATCGAGTAATAGATGTAGAACGGCAGCATGGCCAGGCCGTGCACGCTGTAGCTGGTGGCCGCCGCCGTCCAGCTGGCGATCGCCCCGGCCTCGCTGATGCCCTCCTCCAGGATCTGGCCGTCGCGCGCCTCGCGGTAGGCCAGGATGGAGCCGATATCCTCGGGCGCGTAGCGCTGGCCCACGCTGCTGTAGATGCCCACCTGCTTGAACAGGTTGGCCATGCCGAAGGTGCGTGCCTCGTCGGCCACGATGGGCACGATGCGCGGGCCGAGCGCCGCGTCTTTCAGCAGCCCTCCCAGCATGCGCACAAAGGCCATGGTGGTGCTCATCTCCTTGGCCTGCGGCGCCAGGGCGAACTGGGCGTAACTGGCCAGCGGCGGCACGGGCAATGGCTCGCACACGCTCTGGCGCCGCGGCAGATAGCCGCCCAGGCTCTGGCGGCGCGCCTGCAGGTACTGCATCTCGGCGCTGTCGGGGGCGGGCTTGATGAAAGCCAAGCTGGTGGCCTGTTCGTCGGACAGAGGTAGGTTGAAGCGGTTGCGGAACTCGATCAGCTCGTCCGCGCCCAGCTTCTTCTGGCTGTGCGTGGTCATGCGCCCCTGCCCGGCGGCGCCCATGCCGTAGCCTTTCTTGGTGTGCGCCAGGATCACCGTGGGCTGGCCCTTGTGCGCGGCGGCGGCGGCGTAGGCGGCATGGATCTTGACCAGGTCGTGCCCGCCGCGTTTCAGGCGGTCGATCTGCTCGTCCGTCATGCCCTGGGCCAGCGCGGCCAGTTCGGGGTTCTGGCCGAAGAAGTTGTCGCGGTTGAAGCGCCCGTCCTTGGCGGCAAAGGTCTGCATCTGGCCGTCCACCGTGTCGCCCAGCGTGCGCACCAGGGTGCCGGTCAGGTCGCGGGCAAACAGCCCATCCCAATCGCTGCCCCACAGCAGCTTGATGACGTTCCAGCCGCTGCCGGTGAACAGCCGCTCCAGCTCATCGACGATGCGTCCGTTGCCGCGCACCGGACCGTCCAGCCGCTGCAAGTTGCAGTTGACCACCCAGACCAGGTTGTCCAGGCCTTCGCGCGCGGCCAGCGTGAGGGCGCTGGTGCTCTCGGGCTCGTCCATCTCGCCGTCGCCGAACACGCCCCAGACCTTGCGGCCCGTGCAGTCGAGCAGACCGCGATCCGTCAGGAAGTGCATGAAGCGGGCATGGTAGATGCTGCTGATCGGCCCTATGCCCATCGAGCCGGTGGGGAACTGCCAGAAGTCCGGCATCAGATAGGGGTGCGGGTAGCTGCACAGGCCGCGTGCACCCTGGCCGGGAGCGGTGATTTCCTGGCGGAAGTGCAGCAGATCCTGTTCGGTCAGAAAGCCTTCCAGGTAGGCGCGCGCGTACACGCCGGGCGCGCTGTGCGGCTGGAAGAACACCAGATCGCCCCGGTGCTGGCCGGGCGCAAGACCCTCGCGGGCGTGAAAGAAGTGGTTGAAGCCGGCCTCGAACAAATCCGCCGCGCTGGCGTAGCTGGCGATGTGGCCGCCCAGCTCGCCGTAAGCCTGGTTGGCGCGTACCACCATGGCCAGCGCGTTCCAGCGCATCAGCGAGGCGAGCCGCTCCTCCACGGCCAGGTCGCCCGGGTAGGCCGGCTGATTCCGCGCGGCAATGGTGTTGACGTAGGGGGTGTTGAGCGCAGGGCGCCACCGCACCTGGCCGGCGTGCGCCGCGCGCGCCAGTTCGTCAAGCACGAAGCGCGCTCGCTCGGGGCCGTGCGCGGCCACCAGGGCGGCGAAGGCGTCGCGCCATTCGGCGGTTTCCTGCGGGTCGATGTCCACCATGGCATCGGCGGGCGCCAGAGCGGAAGAAGAAAGTGGTGCGTTCATTGTCGTCACTCTATGCACAAGCTCCCCAAACAGGGTGCCGATTTACAGAAAAAAAACGCTTTGTGAAGCACAATATGCTGCTTATCAAGCATAAAGCGGCACATGAAACTCGACACTATCGACCTGCGCATTCTGGCCGAACTGCAAGCCGACGGCGCGCTGTCCAACGTCGAGCTGGCGCGGCGCGTGCACCTGTCGCCCTCGCCCTGCCTGGCGCGCGTCAAGGCGCTGCAGGCCGCGGGCGTAATCGAGCGCTACGTGGCGCTGGCCAATGCGCAGGCGCTGGGGCTGGGGATCAACGTGTTCATCAGCATCAGCCTGAAGACACAGAGCCGCGAAGCCCTGGCCGACTTCGAGCAGCGCATCGCCGAGCACGACGAGGTCATGGAGTGCTACCTGATGAGCGGCGACTCGGACTACCTGATCCGCGTCGCCCTGCCCGACATCGCCGCGCTGGAGCGCTTCATCCTGGAGCAGCTCACGCCGATTGCCGACATCGAGAAGATCCGCTCCAGCTTCGCGCTCAAGCAGGTGCGCTACAAGACGGCGCTGCCGCTGCCCCGGCGCTGACGGCGGCGCCTGCGCCCATGGCCTGCACCAGATCCAGCGCCTGGCCGATGTCGGCCAGGATGTCCTGCACATCCTCCAGCCCCACCGACAGGCGCACCAGCCCTTCGCTGATGCCGTGCGCGGCGCGCTCCTCGGGCGTGTAGGTCGAATGCGTCATGCTGGCCGGGTGCTGCGCCAGCGTCTCGGCGTCGCCCAGGCTCACGGCGCGCGCCACCAGGCGCAGCGCATCCATGAAGCGCACACCGGCCTGCAGGCCGCCGTGCAGTTCGAAAGCCATCATGCCGCCCATCTGGCGCATCTGCTTTTGGGCCAGCGCGTGCTGGGCAAAGCCGGGCAGGCCGGGGTAGAACACCTGCGCTGTGGCCGGGTGCGCGGCGATGAACTCTGCCACCTGCTGCGCGCTCTGGCAGTGGCGATCCATGCGCAGCGCCAGGGTTTTCAGGCCGCGCATCACCAGGTGCGCGTCCTGCGCCGACATGACGGCGCCCGTCATGTCCTTCAGGCCGTACAGGCGCACGCGCTGCGCCAGCTCGGCGTCGGCGAACACGGCGGCGCCGGCCGTCAGGTCGCCGTGGCCGCTCAGGTATTTGGTCATGGAATGCACGCTCACGTCGGCGCCCAGCACCAGAGGCTGCTGCAGGTAGGGCGAGCAGTAGGTGTTGTCCACCACCACCTTGGCGCCGCCGGCGTGCGCCAGGGCCGAGATGGCTGCAATGTCGGCCAGCCGCATGTTGGGGTTGGCGGGCGACTCCAGGTAGACCACGCGCGTGCGCTCGGTCAGCGCGGCGGCCACATTGGCCGGGTCGGTCATGTCCACGTGGCGCACCTGCACGCCAAAGCGCCCCAGGCCGTGGTGCAGGAAGGCGAAGGTGCAGCCGTACAGCGTCAGGTCGGTCAGCACTTCGTCGCCCGGCTCCAGCATGGTCCACAGCGTGGCGGTGATGGCGCCCATGCCCGAGCCGAACACCACCGCGCCCGCGCCCTGCTCCAGGCTGGCCAGGCGCCCTTCGAGCAGCGCCAGTGTGGGGTTGGCGATGCGCGTGTAGATGAAGCCCTGCTCCTCGCCGGCAAAGCAGCGCGCGCCGTAGCCCACGTCCGGGAAAGTCCAGGTGGCCGAGGTGTGGATGGGCGGCACCAGCGCGCCCTGGTGCTCGGCCGGGTTGTAGCCGTAGTGGATGGCACGGGTGGAAAAACCGGCGTTGGGGGCTGCGTCGCGCGTCATGGTCAAGTCTCCTGGTAGTGGTGCGTGGCTGGGCCACAAGCAGGATTCTTCTCCTTTGCATGGGGAAATTTTTCGCCATATCACCCCATTCAGGCTTATAAATGGGCAAATTTTGCCCTTGAAACCATATCACCAGGCATGAACAACCTCGACACCACCGACCGCGCCCTGCTCACCCTGCTGCAACGCAATGGCCGCGCCACCGTGGGCGAGCTGGCCGAGGCGGTGTCGCTGTCCACCTCGCCCTGCTGGCGGCGCGTGCGCCAGCTGGAGGACGACGGCGTGATCGCCGGCTATCACGCCCACCTGGAGCGCAGCCGCGTCGGCTGGGGCGTGCTGGGCTTCGTGCAGCTGACGCTGCACGACCATACCGAGAAGACCACCGCCGCGCTGGAGCGCGAAATCCTGGCGCTGCCGCAGGTGCTGGCCTGCCACAACCTGTCGGGCCGCTACGACTACCAGCTGGAGGTGGTGGCGCCCGACCTGCAGGCCTTTGCCGACTACGTGCGCACGCGCATCCGCGCGCTGCCCGGGGTGCGCGAAATCTCCACCAACTTCTCGCTCAAGGAAGTCAAGCGCACCCACGCGCTGCCGCTGTAGCGTGGGCGCTTACGCAAGTACGTAGTCGACGGCCGCGCACACCGCCGCCGCCTGGGCGGCGTTGCACTCCTGCGCCGTGGTGCGCGCGCTGTCGGGGTAGACCTCGGTCGTGCTCACGCAGCGCGCGCCGGTGATGCCGGCGCACAGCCCCAGCGCCTTGAGCGCATAGCGGATCACGCCCGGCGCCACCACGGGCGAGCCAATGATGCGGCCCTGCGCGTCCGCCGGCGCGATATGCGTAACGCGCGCCACCGCGTCGATGATGGCCTGCTGGAAGGCCGGCGCGGGATGCTCGGTATCGTCCACCAGGTAGAAGCCGTCCGGGACGCTGCCCGGCACGAACGGCTTGCCGTCGCGCGCGGCCAGCGCCGGGCGGAACTCGTCCTCGTCGCTGTCGGTGGTTTCGTGCAGGTCGATGTGCGCGGCCCACGGCCCGCCGAGCCGGGCCACCAGCGCCATCAGCGCGGCCGACTCCTGCGCCGGGCTGCCGGGGCGAAACGACCGGTTGGGGTCGATCGCGTCGTGGTTCCAGCGCTGCACGCGCTCGTAGCCCCAGGGACTGACGCAGGGCACGACCAGCAGGTTGGCGCGCCTCAGGTAGGCGCCGGCGTGCGCGTCCACGAAGCGCAGCGCGCCCAGCACGCCGCTGGTCTCGTAGCCGTGCACGCCGCCCGTCACCAGCACGCTGGGCAGGCGCTCGCTCCAGCCCTGGCTGCGCAGCGCGTGCAGCGGCCAGCGCCCGCTGCCGTAGGCCAGCTCGCCGTAGTGCAGGCAGTCCCAGCCGGCGCGCGGTCGCAGCAGCTGCGCCAGCACGTCGTCGGCGTAGCTGCGCCGGCAGCGCTGGCGCGCGCGCCAGGCGGCCAGCTCGGCCTGGCCCCAGGGCTGGCCGGGGGTTCCGATGGGGTATGGGGTGGGTGTCGTCATGGCTTCACGATGGGATTGTCATGGCTTGGCGGCAGGCACCTGGGGCGCCGCGCCCGCCTTGCCCGTGGCCAGCCTGGCGCGCAGCCCCCGCAGCACGGCCTTGAGCCGGCGCGCGTTCTCCGGCCCCATGCGCACCAGCAGCTTTTGCCCGCTGGAGAGCGCCTGCAGGCGCGCGTCGGCAAATTCGTAGCGCACCCAGGGGCGGGTGGACGGCACCTCGCCCTCCACCTGCACCAGCTGCACGGCCACGGGCTGCGCCGGTTCGGGCGCGGCCAGCAGGTGGTCGATCACGGCCACCAGCCGGTCGTTGAAGTAGTGCCCGGGAAAGCCCAGCTCCTCGTACGCCGCCTGGAACAGCGGGTACAGCCAGGCGTAGAGCCTGACCGCGCCGTCCTGCGGCAGCGCCTCGGCCAGCGCCACGAAGGCGGTGTAGCGGGCGGCGTTGTCCGGCGCCACGACCGTGCCGGCGCTGCTCTGCTGCACCGCAAAGCGCCCCGGCGTGGGCTGCACCGGCCACAGGCGCGATGGCGCCTGCGCGCGCGCCAGGTTGTCCACCGTGGCCACGGTGCGGTAGATGACTCCGTCGATCTGCAGCCAGCCGGCCACCGGCTTGCCGCCCAACAGTTGCTGCAGCGCCTGTACCACGGTTTCGTCGGAGTCCTTGAGCGCGGGCAGCTGCGGCTGGGGCGGCGCCAGCTCGTCCACCAGATTCTGCGGCGCGGGCGGGGGCGCGTCGGGCCTGGCGGCGGGGGGCGGCGCGGATTCGGGCGCCGGCTCGGGCGCGGGCGCCGCCGCAACGGCCGGCTGCGGCGCCGGCGGCAGGTGCGCCGGGCGCCACCAGAACCACCAGGCGGCCGCCAGGGCCAGCGCCGCAATCAGGGCCAGGGCGGCCCAGCGGTGCGAGGGCGCCTCCTGGCGCGGGCGCAATCCGGGCGATTCGAACTCGGGCATGCAGCTTTCCTTTCTTGCGGGCAGACGATCCTGCGATGGCTTGGCCGCGCAGACGCTCCCACATGGCGATTATTGGCCTCGTATGGCGCCGCCGTCGCCCGGCCGACAGCATTTTTACGACTGAAACCAGCTGCCGCCGATTGGGCGATACTGCGTAATCGCCCTTCAATGCGCCACCCGCGCCCCCACCGCATGACTGCTCTTTCGCGCCGCCAGCTCACGGGCCTGGTACTGCTGACCCTGATGTGGGGGCTGAACTGGCCCATCATGAAGCTGGCGCTGCGCGAGATCGCGCCGCTGCACTTTCGCGGCCTGACGATGGCGCTGGGCGCGCTGGCGCTGGCCGTGTACTTTGGCGCCCAGGGCATACGCCTGCTGCCCCGGGGCCGCGCCGAATGGCGCGACGTGGTGGTGCTGGGCCTGCCCAACATCCTGGGCTGGCACGCGCTGTCCATCATCGGCGTGGCCTACCTGCCGGCCGGGCGCGCGGCCATCCTGGGCTTCACCATGCCGGTCTGGACGGTGCTGCTGGGCGTGCTGTTCTACCGCGAGAAGCTCAGCGCCCGGCTGCTGCTGGCCGTGGCTGCCGTGTCGTGCGGCATCACGCTGCTGCTGTGGAACGAATGGGCGCGGCTGGCCGGCAATCCGGTGGGCATCGCCTGGATGCAGGGCGCGGCGCTGTGCTGGGCGCTGGGCACCATCTGGATGCGCCGCGCGCAGCTGACGCTGCCTGCCGAGACGCTGGTGGTGTGGATGATGGTGCTGGCCGCCGCCGCCATGGCCGCGCTGGCGCTGCTGACCGAGCCGGCGCAGGCGTGGCGCCTGAGCCCCGCGGTGTGGGCCAGCCTGGTGTGGAGCGTGCTGATCAACTACGGCGCGGCGCAGGTCATCTGGTTCGCGCTGGCGCGCGCGCTGCCCGCGTCCACCAGCGCCATGAGCGTGATGGCCGTGCCGCTGATCGGCACGCTCAGCGCCCCGCTCATCGTGGGCGAGTGGCCGCACTGGCAGGACATGGCGGCCATGGTGTGCGTGGTGGTGGCGATCGGCGCGGTGCTGCTGCGCCGGGGCTGATCAAAACAATAGCTTTTTACGCTTGCTGCGCAATCATTTCAGATATAAAACAATCTGAAATTCATTGCTGATAAGCGCAAACAGCTATTGTTTTATTTGCCTTGATCCCCCAGCGCCCGCGCCAGCGCGGCGTGGAATGCCTGGGGCCGCTCGTACTGCACCCAGTGGCCGCAGCCGGGCAGCAACTGCAGCCCGGTAAAGCGCGCGCCGGCGGCCTGCCGGTAGGCAGCCTCCAGGTCGGCGATCCAGCGCTGGTACAGCGCGTCCTGCGCGCCGTAGATGGCGTGCACCGGACAGGCGCCCTGCCGCAGCGCCCGCGCCAGCATGTCGCCGCTGGCCTGGCGGCGCCGGGGCAGGCGGTCGCGCACCACGTTGCCCACGTGCAGGGCCAGCGTGTCGTCGTCGATCAGGCGCGCGTCCGACAGCATCAGCACCGCCAGGTTGTGCCGGTGCGCCGCCAGCTGCGCGTCGCGCTCGGGCAAGTGGCGCCAGCCGCGCAGCTGCACCTGGCGCTGCGGCACCACGCCCATGGCCGGCGCGCCCACCAGCACCAGGCGCCGGGCCAGCGCCGGGTGCGCGGCCAGGCACAGCCCCGCCACCAGGCCGCCGAACGAGAACCCTACCAAGTCGCAGGCGCGCCCGCCCAGCAGCGCGGCCAGGCCGTCTGCCAGAGGCGCGACCATGGCGTCGGCGTCCGAGCCGTCCGGCGGCACAGCCGAATCGCCAAAGCCGGGCAGGTCGGCCGCCCAGACCTCGCGGCCCGTGGCCACCAGCGCGTCGATGTTGCGCAGCCAGTGCGTCCAGCTGCCGCTGGCGCCGTGCAGCAGCACCAGCGGCGCCGCGCCGCCGGCCTTGCCCCACACATGCCAGACCATGGCGCCGGCGCCGCAGGGCGTGGTCAGGCGCCGCGCCTGGCGGGCCAGGCGGGTGATGGCAAGGGGTTCGGGCAGCAGCGCGGCGGGCGGGTAGTTCACCAGCGCGCGACTCCGTCGATGGCGAGCTGGTAGCCCTGCACGCCAAAGCCGCACAGCACGGCGCGCGCCACGCCGGACAGGTAGGAATGGTGGCGGAACGCCTCGCGCGCGTGCACGTTGCTGATGTGCAGCTCCACCAGCGGCACGCCCGTACCCTTGACGGCGTCGAGCAGCGCCACGCTGGTGTGGGTGTAGGCGCCGGCGTTCAGCACCACGCCGGCCAGGCCGCCGGCGGCGTGCAGGCGCCCGGCCTCGTGGATCCAGTCGACCAGCTCGCCCTCGTGGTTGCTCTGGCGAAACACCAGCGCCAGGCCGTGGCGCGCGCAGGCCTCGTGGCACAGCTGCTGCACGTCGGCCAGCGTCTGCGCGCCGTAGACGGCGGGCTCGCGCGTGCCCAGCAGGTTGAGATTGGGGCCGTTGAGAACGAAAACGGTGTGCGTCATGCGGCGATTATGCGTGTCGCACGGCCGCAACCCGGATCTTGCGCCGGCAGCGTCAACGGCGGCCGTCGTGGCGGTGCGGCGGGCGCCAGTGGGGGTGGTGGCCGTACCCGCCGCCCCGGTAGTAATGGGGTGGAGGGCTGTAATACACCGGCGGCGGCGCGTAGTACACCGGGCGCGGCGGCGCGTACACCACGGGCGGAGGCGGCGCGTAGTACACCGGCGGCGCAGCGTAGTAACCGGGCACGCTGCCCGCGCCCACCACCACGCCGGGCACCCCTATGCCCACGGACCAGTGCACGTCGCTGCGCGCCTGCGCGGCGCCGGCGCCGGTCAACAAGGCCACGGCCAGGCCCGCCGAGGCCGCGACGGCCGTCCAGGATCGAGTTGTGGTCATTGCATTTCTCCTTTGGCTGCGCCACAGCGCGGGATTGATTTTCAGGAAAGTCTGCACCCCCAACGTTTCGCAAGCTTGTTTGGATGGCGTGCAATATGTTTTTCTTGTGTCCGAACGTAGCTTCGGGCCGCGATCGGCATCCTCCACCCCCAGGGTTATCCCCCTTCTAGCCCCTAAAATCAAGGGATGAGCACCGCCCACAGCACCCCTCCTGCCAATACCGCCAGCAAACCCACCAGCAACTTCCTGCGCCAGATCATCGAGGCCGACCTGGCCGCCGGCACCCACGCCGCGCGCCGCTGGGGCGGCGCCCCTGGCGACGCGGCGCACCACCAGCAGGGCGAGGTGGACGCGGCGCGCATCCGCACGCGCTTTCCGCCCGAGCCCAACGGCTACCTGCACGTGGGCCACGCCAAGAGCATCTGCCTGAACTTCGGCCTGGCGCGCGACTACCAGGGCGTGTGCCACCTGCGCTTCGACGACACCAACCCCGAGAAGGAAGACCAGGAGTACGTCGACAGCATCATCGACGCCGTGCGCTGGCTGGGCTTCGACTGGAAGGACGCGGCCGGCCACGACCACCTGTACTACGCCAGCAACTACTTCGACTTCATGCACCGCGCGGCGGTCTACCTGATCGAGCAGGGCCTGGCCTACGTGGACGAGCAGTCCGCCGACGACATGCGCGCCAACCGGGGCGACTTCAACCGCCCCGGCACCGACAGCCCCTACCGCAGCCGCAGCGTGGCCCAGAACCTGCAGCGCTTTGCCGACATGCGCGCCGGCCAGCTGGCCGACGGCGCCGCCGTGCTGCGCGCCAGGATCGACATGGCGCACCCCAACATCAACATGCGCGACCCGGCCATCTACCGCATCCGCCGCGCCACGCACCACAACACGGGCGACGCCTGGTGCATCTACCCGATGTACACCTTCGCGCACCCGATCGAGGACGCGCTGGAGCACATCACGCACAGCATCTGCACGCTCGAATTCGAGGACCAGCGCCCCTTCTACGACTGGCTGCTCGACCACCTGCGCGCGGGCGGCCTGATCGCCGCGCCCCAGCCGCGCCAGTACGAGTTCGCGCGGCTCAACCTGACCTACGTGGTCACCAGCAAGCGCAAGCTCAAGCACCTGGTCGACAGCGGCACGCTCTCGGGCTGGGACGACCCGCGCATGCCCACCATCGTCGGCCTGCGCCGGCGCGGCTACACGCCCGAGTCGATCCGCCTGTTCTGCGAACGCATCGGCGTGACCAAGGACTACTCCTGGATCGACTACAGCACGCTCGAAGGGTGCCTGCGCGAAGACCTGGAGCACAAGGCGCACCGGGGCATGGCCGTGCTCGACCCGGTCAAGCTGGTGCTGACCAACTGGGCCGAGGTCTTCGGCAGCGACGCCTATCTGGAGGACTGCACCCAGCCCGCCCTGCCCCACGCCGCCCTGGCCGAAGGCCAGACACCGCCTCCCGAGCGCCGCTTCCAGATCGGGCGCGAGGTCTGGATCGAGCGCGAGGATTTTGAAGAAACCCCGCCCAAGGGCTACAAGCGCCTGTTCCCGGGCAACCTGGTGCGCCTCAAGGGCGGCTACGTGGTCGAATGCACCGGCTGCGTGCGCGGCGCCGACGGCCAGGTGGCCGAGGTGCACGCCAAGGTCATCGCCGACACCAAGAGCGGCACCCCCGGCGCCGACAGCGTCAAGGCCAAGGCCGCCATCACCTGGGTGGGCGTGGCGGACGGCGTGCCTGCCGAGCTGCGCCTGTACGACCGCCTGTTCACCGACCCGCAGCCCGACGCCGGCGGCAAGGACTATCTGGCGCTGCTCAACCCGGCCAGCCTGAAGGTCGTGACCGGCTACGTCGAGCCCTCGCTGGCCGCCGCCCAGCCGGACGACAGGTTCCAGTTCGAACGCTTCGGCTACTTCGTGGCCGACCGCGTGGACCATGCGCCGGGCAAGCCGGTGTTCAACCGGGTGACGGGGCTCAGGGATTCGTGGGGCAAGTAATGCCGCGCTTGTCGGCAACGCGCTCCTGCACCACAACCACTGCACACGACAAGCCATGACCGCCCTGCCCCCGGCCGCCATCCTGCACTTCTGGTTCGACGAGCTGACCGCCGCGCAGCACTTCGCCAAGGACGCCGCGCTCGACGCCGCCATCGCCCAGCGCTTCGGCGCCACGCTGGAGGCGGCCGCGCGCGGGGACTTGTCCAGCTGGCGCGCCGACGCGCCGGGGCGGCTGGCCGAGGTCATCGTGCTCGACCAGTTCTCGCGCAACGTCTGGCGCGACACGCCGCGCGCCTTTGCGCAGGACGGCATGGCGCTGGTGCTGGCGCAGGAGCTGGTCGCCGGCGGGCACGACCGCGCGCTGGCGCCGGCGCAGCGCGCGTTTGCCTACATGCCCTTCATGCACAGCGAATCGGCCGCGGTGCACGCGCAGGCCGTGGCGCTGTTCTCGCAGCCCGGGCTGGAGAACAACCTGGCCTTCGAGCTCAAGCACAAGGCCATCATCGACCGCTTTGGCCGCTACCCGCACCGCAACGCCACCCTGGGGCGCGCCAGCAGCAGCGAGGAGCTGGCGTTTCTGCGCGAGCCCGGTTCGTCGTTCTGATCCTGGCCGTCGTTCTGCCCCTGGCTGCGGCCTACACTTGCCGCATGCCCTTGCCCCGCCGCCCCCTGCTTGCCGCGCTGCTTGCCGGCGCCCTGCCATACCGCCCCGCCCTGGCCCAGGCCGGCACTGACGACGCCGGCGTGTGGCCGCGCGCGCTGGCCGTGCCGGGCGGCGTGGCGCGGCTGGCGCTGGGGCCTGGCAACGCGCCGCCGCAGGCCTTTGCCATGGTGGGCGGCGCGCGCGTGCCGCTGCTGGTGCTGGGCGACGCCATTGCCTGGACGGCGCTGGTGGGCATTGCCCTGGCCGCGCCGCCGGGCGCGGCGCAGATCGAAGTGCGCGATGCGGACGGCAGCGAACGCCGCCTGGCCTACACCATCGCCCCCAAAAAGTACCGCGAGCAACGCCTGAGCGTCGCGCCGCGCACCGTCGATCTCTCGCCCGAGGACAACGCCCGCTACGAGCGCGAGCACGCGCACCAGCAACAGGTGATGGCCACCTTCTCCTCCCCGCTGCCGCACGCGCAGGACCTGGCCCTGCACGCGCCGGTGGACGGGCGGCGCTCCAGCTCGTTCGGCCTGCGCCGCGTATTCAACGGCCAGGCGCGCAATCCGCACAGCGGCATGGACATTGCCGCCGCCACCGGCACGCCGGTGCGCGCGCCGCTGCCGGGGCAGGTGCTCGACACCGGCGACTACTTCTTCAACGGCAACACCGTCTGGCTCGACCACGGCGGCGGGCTGCTGACCATGTACTGCCACCTGAGCCGCATCGACGTACAGCCCGGCCAGCCGATGGCGCGCGGCGCGGTGCTGGGCGCCGTGGGCGCCACGGGCCGCGTGACGGGGCCACACCTGCACTGGGGCGTGATGCTCAACCGCGCCATGGTCGACCCCGCGCTGTTCCTGGCCTGAACCTTTGCCCCGGCACCCGATCCGATACCACCATGATCCTGCACAGAACACCCGCCGCCCTTTCCGCCATCGCCGCCGCCGCGCTGCTGGCCGCCTGCTCCAGCGCCCCGGCGGGCCCCCCCCGCGCCATGCCCGCCACCCACGCCTCCGCGCACACCGGCGCCAGCCTGCAAAGCCACTTCTGGCGCCTGGCCGCCGCCTTCAACGCCCAGGGCATGCCCGACCACAGCTGGCGCCTGGCCGGACGCGTGCCGCTGCAGCTGCAGTTCGAACGCGGGCACGTGGCGGTACAAGGCCTGTGCAACATGCTGGGCGCCAGCTATGCCGACGCTGGTGGCGGGCAGCTGCGCATGGGCACGGCCATCTCCACCAAGCGCGCCTGCCCAGACGCCGACCTGATGCGGCTGGAAGACCGCGTGGGCGCGGCCCTGCCCCAGGTGCAGCGCTACCAGCTGCAGCCTGCCGCAGACGCGCAGCGGCTGGTGCTGTTCTTTGCCGACGGCAGCCGCTGGGAGCTGGACGGCACGCCCACGCCGCAGACCCGCTACGGCAGCGCCGGCGAGCGCATCTTCCTGGAAGTGGCGCCCCAGCAGATGGCCTGCAGCAGCGGCGTGGCGCGCAACGCCCAATGCCTGCGGGTGCGCGAAGTGCGCTACGCGGACAACGGCGTCAAGCAGTCGGAGGGCCCGTGGCAGGTTTTCCACGGCCGGATCGAGGGCTACACCCACGAGGCCGGCCTGCGCAACGTGCTACGCATCCAGCGCTTCAAGCTGAGCCACCCGCCGGCCGACGCCCCGGCCTTCGCCTACGTGCTGGACATGGTGGTGGAAACCGAGCGCGTACGCTGATGCCGCGCCGCCCCGAGCAGCGCATCCGCCCGCCCGGACAGGACGCCGCGCCGCGCCTGATCCGCCTGAACAAGCCCTACGGCGTGCTCAGCCAGTTCACGCCCGAAGGGCGCTGGCGCGGGCTCAAGGAGCTGATCGACCTGCCCGGCGTGTACGCCTGCGGCCGCCTGGACGCCGACAGCGAAGGCCTGCTGCTGCTGAGCAACGACGGGCGCCTGCAGGCGCGCATCAGCGATCCGCGCCACAAGATGGAAAAGACCTACTGGGTGCAGGTCGAGGGCATTCCAGACGACGCGGCGCTGCAGCAGCTGCGCGCCGGCGTGCCGCTCAACGACGGCCCCACGCTGGCCGCGCGTGTGCGCCGCCTGCAGCCCGCCCCCCGGCTCTGGCCGCGCGACCCGCCGATACGCGTGCGCCAGAGCGTGCCCGACTGCTGGATCGAGCTGGCCATCCGCGAAGGCCGCAACCGCCAGGTGCGCCGCATGACGGCCGCCGTGGGCCACCCCACGCTGCGCCTGGTGCGCGTGGCCATCGGGCCGTACCGGCTGGACGGCCTGGCGCCGGGCTGCTGGGACGAGCTGGCGCCGGCGCCAGTGCCATAGCGCTACGGCTTGCGCTGCATCGGGCAGGTGCTGCGCCCCAGCAGTGCGTACATGGGACAAAAGCGCACCAGCCCGGTCACCAGCGGCACCACGCCGATATATCCCCACCAGCCCACCACGCCGGCGATCGCCAGCCCAATCAGCACCAGCCCCACGACGATGCGCAGCGCGCGATCGATTCCGCCTACGTTGAACGACATACAAGCTCCTGTGTAGTAACCAAACAATGACCGCCCAGCCCCGGGTGCCTCAAGCCACGCGGTTCCAGGGCATGCGCACCAGCAGCCGCGCCATGCCGCAAAAGCCCGACAGCCCGGCAAACACCAGGCCGGCGCCAACGAAGCCGCTGAGCGCGAAGAACCACGGCGACACCGCCAAACCCAGCAGCGTGCCCGCCAGCACCAGCGAGCCGGCCGCTATCTGCACCTGGCGCTGCAGCTCCAGCGGCTGGGCCGCGTCCAAACGCACCGGCAGGCCGGCGCGCTTCCAGGCGTCCAGGCCGCCTTCGAGCACGTACGCATCGCAGCCGGCGCAGTCGCATAGCTGCTGCGCGGCCATGCGCGTACGCTGGCCCGAGCGGCAGTGGAAGATCACCGCCTGCGCCCCGGCCAGCGCCGGGTTGCCCGGCGCCAGTTGCGCCAGCGGAATATGCAGCGCAGCGGCGATGTGTTCGCGGGCGTACTCGTCGCGGGCGCGGATATCGACCAGCAACGCGCCTTGCGCGATGCGCTGCTGCGCGGCCTCGGGAGACAGGGTTTGAAGCGGCATGAAAACCTCCTGGGATTGCATGGGGTTCAGGGGCAAAAAATATCCTTGAGCGTGGCGATGAGCTTGACCACGCTCGGATCGTCGACGCGGTAGTACAGCGTCTGCGCCTCGCGCCGGAAGGCCACCAGGCCTTCTTCGCGCATGCGCGCCAGGTGCTGCGACAGGGCCGACGGGCTCAGTTCCACTAGTTCGTTGAGCGCGCCCACGCTCATCTCGCCATGCTCCAGCAGCAGGCACAGCACCAGCAGCCGCCGGGGGTTGCCCACGGCCTGCAGCAGCGCCGCCGCCTGGTCGGCGCTGGCCTGCAGCTGCTGGAGTTCGGGTGTGCGGGGCGTCATGGTTCGTGTGGTTTGTGAGGGCATTGTATTTCAGATTTTTCTAATTTAGGTTAATCTAAATAAAGCACACATCCCGTGTGCGTCTTTCATCACGGCACATACGAGGAGCCATCCACATGACGACCACCAGCTACAAGCAGCTCACGCAAGACATCTCGGCCAATCTGGCCTCGTTGCACAAAAGCCAGCCCGGCGTGATGAAGGGCTTTGGCGACATGGGCAAGGCCGCGCTGGCCAGCGGCGCGCTGGACACCAAGACCAAGGAGCTGATCGCCCTGGCCGTGGGCGTTGCCGCGCGCTGCGACGGCTGCATCGGCTTTCACACCAAGGCACTGGTGCGCCTGGGCGCCAGCGAGGCCGAGGTGCACGAAGCCCTGGGCGTGGCCATCTACATGGGCGGCGGCCCGGTGGCCATGTACGCGGCCAACGCGGTCGCGTCGTTCCAGGAATTCGCCGCTGCGGCGCGGCAGTAGGTCGCTTAAAAGCATAGCTGTTTGCGCTTCATGTAAGCCAAACTCAAATAGTTCCGTATTTGAATTGCTTTTATATAAAGCGCAATCAGCTATCTTTTTTGCTTTGTCAACTGCAGCCCGCCGTCCAGCACCAGCAGCGCCACTGCGGCAAAGATCGGCCCGTAGGTAGGCCACTGCGCGGCGGTGATGCTCTCGCCCAGCAGCAGCGCGGCCATGGCCAGCAGCACCGGCTCCACATAGCTCAGCAGCCCGAACAGCGCCAGCGGCAGCAGCCGGCTGGCGGCCATGTACAGCGCCAGCGCCACGGCGCTGACCACGCCCAGCAGCGGCACCATGGCCCACAAGTGGGCGTGGCCCAGCACCAGATCCAGCCCGGACGGCGGGCGCAGCACGAACCACAGCGCCGCGGGCAGCAGCAGCGCCATGTCCAGCCAGTGCCCGCCCAGGTGGTCGGTGGCCAGGCGCCGGCGCATCACGAAGTACACCGTGTAGCCCAGCGACACCAGCCAGGTCTCCCACGACACGCCGCCCGCGCGCAGCACCTCGTGCGCCACGCCAGCGCCGGCCAGCAGCGCCGCCAGCCACTGCAGGCGCGAGAGGCGCTCGTGAAACAGCACCCGCCCGGCCAGCACCATCGCCAGCGGCAGCAGAAAATAGCCCAGCGATACCGGCAGCGCCCGGCCGTGCAGCGGCGCCCATAAAAACAGCCACAGCTGCGCGCCCAGCATGGCGGCGCTGCCCAGCAGCGCCAGGCCCAGCAGCGGCTGGCGCCGCACGCGCAGCAGCAGCAGGCGCACGCGCCGGCCCTGGCCCAGCGCCAGCAACAGCACCGTGGTGAACGGCAGCGTGGCCAGCACGCGCCAGCCAAAAATCTGCTCGCCGTCAAGCGGCGCCAGCTGCGGCGCCAGGTAGTACATGGCGCCGAACAGCACAGAGGCGACGACGGAGGCAACAAGACCGGCGATCACGATAGGCAATGCGAAGGAAGTGAAGAGAAAGGGGCAAGCCAGGCTGCTGCCCGGCCGGCGATTGTCGGCGCTTTTCGCTCCGGGGACAGCCACCGGGCGCGTTGCCCTTATAGTGCGGGCCCCACCGCTCTCCCATCGCCTGCCGCATGCTTGCCTCCATCCTGCTGTGCCTGGTCGTCTCCGTGGCCGACGGCGACACGCTGACCGTGCGCTGCGGCGACCGCCGCCCCTTGCGCGTGCGCATCGTCAGCATCGACGCGCCGGAAAAGCGCCAGGCCTTCGGCAAGCAGTCGGGCGCCCACCTCAAGGCGCTGTGCCACCGCCGGCAGGCCAGCCTGCGCACGGTGGGCAAGGACGGCTACGGCCGCACCCTGGCACACGTGCGCTGCGCCGGCCAGGACGCCGCCGCCTATCAGGTGCGCGCCGGCCTGGCCTGGGTGTACACGCCGCAGGCCAAGCGCTATCCCGAGCTGGTGCAATTGCAAAAACGCGCGCAGGCCAGCCACACCGGCCTGTGGTCGCAAAAGCGCCCGCTGGCGCCGTGGGATTACCGCCAGCGCCAACGCAAGCGCTGAGAGTGTGAACACGCTCTGAGGCGGCAAACCGCGCTCGTCAGGCCGTCAGCGTGCCGCCCAGCAGCTCGGGCAGGCGCGCGGCGGGCAGGCGAAAGCCGCAGGCCTGCGCGTGGCCGCCGCCGCCCATGCTGACCGCCAGCGGCGAGCAGTCGTAGCCGCGCTGCGAGCGCAGGCCCACCTTGACCACGCCGTTGCCCGCCACCGTCCACATCAGCGCAAAGCTGCCGCATTGCTTGGACAGCAGCTCGCCCACCTGGCTGTGAAAGGCGCCCGGCGCGTTCACCATCAGCCCCTGCTCGCCGTTGAACACCAGCGGCATGGCGGCGCCGGCGATGTCTTGCGCCAGGTGGCGAAACTTCTCGTCCATGGCCTGGCCCCGGGCGACGAAGGCGGCGGTCTGCGCGGGCGTGAAGTCGGCAATCTCGCTCCAGCGCGCCAGCGTTTGCGGCTCCATGTCCAGCGCCGCCACGTAGCCCGCCGTCTCGGAAAATTGCCAGGCCCACAGGTCGCGGTCTTCGACAAAGCGCACCAGGTCGGGCAGCGGCGCGCCGGGATGGAAGAACTCCCAGGCCAGGCGCGCGCCGCTCTTGGCCATGTCGAAGTACACGGCGCCGCAGCGGCAGGCAAAACCGGCCAGTTGCTCGGCCGCGCTCTTGTGGTGGTCCAGCAGCACCAGGCGCGCGCAGGCAGAGTCGATGGCGACCAGCAATTCGGGGGCAAAGGCGAAGTCCAGCACGTAGACCACGCGCCCGGCCAGCGGCGGCAAGTCGGCCAGGGCATTGACCTGCCCGTGCGACAGGCCCACGCATTCGGCTTGCCCGCCGTAGAAGCACCAACCAGCCAGCGCGGCGGCCAGGCCGTCGGCGCAGCGGTCGTGGTACAGGATCAGGGGGTTGGGGTCGTCGTGGCGCGGCTGCACCAGCAACGGGAGCGGAAGCATCGTTTTCATGCCCGTGATTGTCGCTGCCCGCCCCTCGGCGCATTCAAATCGGGCGCGTGAGGTAGACCGCCTTGCGCCCTGCGATCGACGCGCACGGGCATCGGGCACAATGCGCGGCCCATGCACGCCGCCGCCCGCACCAGCCAACCGCCCCTGACCCTGCTCTGGCAGGACGAACACATGGTTGCCGTCTACAAGCCCGCCGGCTGGCTGGTGCATAAGACCGCGCTGGCGCGGGGCGAGACGCGCTTCGTGCTGCAGACGCTGCGCGACCAGCTGGGCGGCCGGCACGTCTACCCCGTGCACCGGCTCGACAAGGCCACCTGCGGCGTGCTGCTGATGGCGCTGCACCCCGAGGCCGCGCACACCCTGGCGCAGGCCTTTGCCGAGCACCGCGTGCACAAGCGCTACCTGGCGCTGGTGCGCGGCTGGGCGCCCGACCTGGCGGACGTGGACTACGCGCTGCGCCCGCATGACGCCCCGCCCGACGCGCCCACACAGCCCGCGCAGACCCGCCTGCAGCGGCTGGCGCGGCTGGAGCTGCCCGAGGTCTACGACAGCCGCCACCCCAGCACCCGCGCCAGCCTGGTGCTGGCCGAGCCGCGCACCGGCCGGCGCCACCAGATCCGGCGCCACCTCAAGCACATCGCCCATCCCATCATCGGCGACACCACGCACGGCAAGGGCGCCCTCAACCGCTGGTGGGCCGAGCGCCTGGGCGGCCAGCGCCTGTGGCTGCACGCCTGGGAGCTGGCGCTGGCCCACCCCGTATCGGGCGCGCCGCTGCTGCTGCGCAGCGACCTGCAATGGCCCGGCACGGCCCCGCTACCCGATGCGCCGCAGGAGCTGCACGACTGGGCGCGGCTGCTGCGCCATCCAGGCTGGCAATGGCCTGAGGCCTGAGGCCTGAGGCCTGAGACCAGCCCCTGGCAGGCGGCGCCCTGCTGCGGTTATTGCGGCACCAGCTCCACGCGCCGGTTCTTGGCGCGCCCCTCGTCGCTGGCGTTGCTGGCCACCGGCGCGAGCGAGGCCACGCCGTTGCCCGTCAGGCGCGCGGCGGCAATGCCGTAGTCGCGCACCAGGGCGGCCACCACGGCATCGGCGCGGCGGCGCGAGAGCTGCAGATTGCTGTCGAAGCCGCCCACGCTGTCGGTATGGCCCACCACATGCAGCCTGGCCTGGGCGCTACCCTTCAGGTAAGCGGCGATCTGCTCCAGCGACGGCTTGGATTCGGGCTTGACGTCGGCCTTGCCGGTGTCGAAGTGGATGCCGTAGATGGCGACCTTGCCGGTGGCGGTGATCGACTTGTCGATGTCCGACGCGCTCACCACCACCATGTTTTGCTCCATGGCCTTGGTCTCCAGGATGTCCACGGCGATGTAGGCGCCCTGGCGCGCCTTGTAGATCTGGTCTTCCTGGGGCCAGTCGATGGCGATCAGCCGCACCGTGGTATTACCCTTCTGGAAGGTGCCGGTGCGCAGGCTGCTGGTGGACGCAGCGTAGATGACGTACTCCGAGCGGTTGTTCTTGATCGCATCCTTCTTGCCGCCGCTCATCGGCGCCAGGAAGTTCGTCCATTCCCCGGCCTTCGGATCCCTGGTGGAGTCGTACAGCGTCTGGAACCCGCTTGCCGCCAGCTCGCTGGTGTAGTTGCGGTACAGCTCCAGCGAGCGCGTCTGGCCCGGCGCCTCGTACCACAGGCGCGTGAGCCTGCCCTCCAGGTGCAGCGGCGGCTGCACGTAGCGGCGCGCGTACGAGTCCAGGTTCAGCTCGGTGTACGTGGAGGTCTGGAAGTCCACCTCGTCGAAGTTGCGCACCTCGTAGCCCACGATGGTGCTGCCGGCAAAGCGCTTGACCGCCGGGTGATCCTTGGCACCGGCCATGTCCTGCGCCTGCGCCGCGCCCAGCAGCAGCGCCCCGCCCATCCAGGCCAGCGCCGCGCGGCGCATCCAGTGCATCCAGTTCATGCTTGATCCTCCAGTACGGTAGGGGATTCAGGCCCGGCGGCCAAGGCCGCAAATTAGCACTTTCCGCGTGCGCCGTCACGCGGCGCGCGGCAACTCAGGCAGCGCCGCGCCCGCCCTTGCGCTGGCGCTTGAGCTCCTCCCTGCGCGCCTTGCGTTCCGCCTCCCGGGCCAGGCCGGCGGCCAGCCAGGCCTCGAACTGCGGCGGCGTCTCCAGCGTGATGCGCCCCAGCGCGCCGCTGCGAAAGTCGGTCAGCACCAGCTCGGCGGCCTTTTGCACGTTCACGCGCCCGCCGCTCATCACCGCGCCGCGCTTTCTGCCTATGGTGTCCAGCAGCTCGTGGTCGGGCATGGCGGCCAGCGCCGCGCCGTCCTGCTCCAGCCGGTAGCGCGCCTGGAGCAGTGGCGCGTAGTCCTTTTGCAGGCGGCCCAGCAGCTCCAGCGCCACCAGTTCCTCGTCGTAGGCGTTGCGCCCCACGGCGCCGCTGGCGGCCAGGTGGTAGCCGCTCTCGGGCACGATGATGCGCGGCCACAGCATGCCGGGCGTGTCCCACAGGTAGAAGTCGTCTTCCAGCACGATGCGCTGCTCCTGCTTGGTGATGCCGGCCTCGTCGCCGGTCTTGGCCTCGCGCTTGCGGCTCAGGGTATTGATCAGCGTGGACTTGCCGACGTTTGGCACGCCGACGATGAGCACGCGCATCGGGCGCGACAGGCCCACGCGCTGCGGCGCCAGCGCGCGGCAGCCCTGCACCAGCTTGCGCGCCGGCGCGCCGTCGGATGCGTCCAGCGCCAGCGCCCGGGTGCCTGGCCGCGCGTTGTACCAGTCCAGCCACAGCGCGGTGCGCTGCGGGTCGGCCACGTCCTGCTTGTTCAGCACCTTGAGCGTGGGCCGGTGCCCCGTCAGCCCGGCCAGCAGCGGGTTGGCGCTGGAGCCGGGCAGGCGCGCGTCCAGCAGCTCGATGACCACGTCGATGTCTTTGATGCGCTCGGCGATCGCCTGGCGCGTGAGATGCATGTGTCCGGGGAACCACTGGATGGACATGGGCTGCTTATCCGTCAATAAAGAAGAAGGGGGCGCAAGGATAAACGCCTGTCCCGATGCGTGCCCTTGTGTCCCGCAATTCACCTGTACGCCGCATCGCGGCCTTCACCCGGATTGAAGGCAGCGACTTCGTCCGTCAGGCTGTTGGCTGCGGGCTCCTCCACCAGGGCCGGCAGTTCCAGCGCTACCACACGCTGCCGCATGTAGTTGCCCGACAACACAAACCCGAGCAGCGTGAAGATGACAATGAACAGCAACAGATACTCCGGCATGCCGACCTCCATTTGCTGCGTATCGACAGGCTGCGCGAAACCAGCATGGCAAATTTTCCCCCAAGGAGTCGGCCAGTGCTTACCATTTGGCGCACGGCAGTACAACCGGGCTCATAGAGGCATCAGACGTTTTTCGTTATGCACCACTCCACCTCCCTAGCGCCGCGCAGCGGCGGCCAGATCCTCGTGCAGCAACTGCTGGTGCACGGCGTGCAGCAATTGTTCTGTGTGCCCGGCGAAAGCTACCTGGCCGTGCTCGACGCGCTGCACGACGCACAGATACAAGTCACCGTATGCCGCCAGGAGGGCGGCGCCGCCATGATGGCCGAGGCCCAGGGCAAATTGACCGGGCGCCCCGGCGTGTGCTTCGTCACGCGCGGGCCGGGGGCGACGAACGCATCCGCCGGCGTGCACATCGCGCGGCAGGATTCGACGCCCATGGTGCTTTTCGTCGGCCAGGTGGCGCGCGACGCACTGGGACGCGAGGCCTTCCAGGAGCTGGACTACGGCGCCGTATTCGGCACGCTGGCCAAGGCGGTGCTGCAGATCGACGACGCGCGGCGCATCCCAGAACTGGTTTCGCGCGCCTTTCACCTGGCCCTGTCGGGCCGTCCCGGCCCGGTCGTGGTGGCCCTGCCCGAAGACATGCTGACCGAACAGGCCCTGGTGCCTGACGCCCTGCCCTGCGCCGCACATGAGACCTACCCCGGCGCCGGCGCACTGCAGGAGTTGGCTACCCGCCTGCAGGCTGCGCGCCAGCCGGTGCTGATACTGGGCGGCAGCCGCTGGAGCACGCAGGCCACAGCCGACGTGGCGGCGTTCGCCAGCGCCTGGCAGCTGCCGGTGTACTGCTCGTTCCGCCGCCAGATGCTGTTTTCCGCCAGCCACTCCGGCTACGCCGGCGATCTGGGGCTGGGCGCCAATCCACGGCTGCTCGATCGTATCCGCGCCAGCGACCTGCTCGTCGTGTTGGGCGCGCGCCTGTCGGAGGTGCCGTCGCAGGGCTATACGCTGCTGGAGATTCCCAACCCGCGCCAGGCGCTGGTGCACGTGCACGCCGACGCCGACGAGCTGGGCCGCCTGTACCGCCCGGCGCAGGCCATCCACGCCACGCCGCAGGCCATGGCGCAGGCGCTGGCCGGGCTGCAGCCAAGCGCCCCCGTCGGCTGGGCCGAACACACCCGCGCCGCGCGCGCCGACTATCTGGCGTGGAGCGACCCCGCGCCCATCCGCATCCCCGGCGCGCTGCAGATGGGGGCGGTGGTGCAGCATCTGCGCAAAGTGTTGCCCGGCGACACCATCGTGTGCAACGGCGCCGGCAACTTCGCCACGTGGGTGCACCGCTTCTGGCACTTTACGCATTACGGTACGCAGCTGGCGCCCACCAGCGGCTCGATGGGCTACGGCCTGCCCGCCGGCGTGGGCGCCAAGCGCCTGCTGCCGGCCCGCGAGGTGCTGGTGCTGGCGGGCGACGGGGATTTTCTGATGCACGGGCAGGAGTTCGCCACCGCCGTGCAGTACGGCCTGGCCATCATCGTGATCGTGCTGGACAACGGCATGTACGGCACCATCCGGATGCACCAGGAGCGCGAATACCCCGGCCGCATCAGCGCCACCGTGCTCAAGAATCCCGACTTCAAGGCCTACGCCCTGGCCTTCGGCGGCCATGGCGAGCGCGTCGAGCGCACCGAGGAATTCGCCCCCGCGCTGGCACGCGCGCGTGCCAGCGGTCTGCCGTCCATCATTCACTGCCTGCTCGATCCGCAGGCCATCACGCCCACCAGCACGCTCGACGGCATCCGCAGCGCGGCGCGCCAGCGTGGAGGCGGCTCAGGCGGATAGCGGCGCGACCACCTGCCCTGCATCGGCACGCAGCCGCAAGGCCAGATCCTCGGCCAGGCGCAGGCGGCGCAGCAGCCAGGGCGTGAGATCCGCCTCTGCTACGGACGGTGGCGGCTCGGCGGCAACGTCCGCGGCGTGCTGATCCCGCAGCGACGGCGCGGCCTGCCCGTTCAAAATTGCTTCGATGCGCTGCGCGGCCTCTTGCAACGGTTCCTGCAGCTCGTCGCACGACAACAGTCCACGGCGCAGCAGCAGCATGGATTTGACTGCCGTGAGCTGTGCCAGCAGTTGGTAGCAATGCGCCTGCATGCGCTCCAACGGTACCAGCGGCGGGCGCACGGCACGTGGCTCCTTCCAGGCGCGCGCCGTGGCTTGCACCAGCAGACTCAGGCTGTCGTAGGCCTCGCGTCGGGCCAGGCGCCAAGCCAGTTCAGGGCGGTTGTCCACCGCCTGCAGCTGCACCAGACCCAGGGCTTCGCGCGCATGGCGCGTCTGCGCCGCCAGGGCGCGCGCCACCAAGGCAGGTATCTGCTGGCGCTCCCACGAAGGCAATACGTAGGCAAAGGCCCAGGCCAGGCCCGCGCCGATCACGGTATCGGCCAGCCGCTCGAACAGCACGAAGCCTGCACTGCCGCCCGCGCCCAGCAGATGCGCCTGCACCAGGCCCAGCATCGTGGCCGCCACTGCAGTGATCAGGTAACGCTGCAAGGCAAAGGCATGCGCTACCGCCTGCGCCAGCGTCACGCACACCAGCAGCGCCCAGTGCGGCAGCGCGGCGGCCAGCACCGCCGATGCGGCCAGGCAGCCCAGCAGCGTACCGGCGACGCGCTCGTTGCGCCGCTCCAGCGTCTGCGCCAGGCTGCCGCGCAGCACGACGATGATGGTCAGCACAATCCAGTAGGCATGCTCGCGCCAGGGCAGCAACTGCGAAAGCGCATAGCCCACGCCAATGGCCAGCGCCGCACGCATGGCATGGCGCAGCGGCGCAGCACGCCAGCGCCACAGGCCCCAGAAGGGCTTCCAGCCCCAGCCCGTGGGACTGACGAACATCTGCCAATACACCCGCACCAGGGCCAGGTCGGGCGCCTGCTCGCCGCGCGCCAGGGCGATGAGCCGACCCACTTCGCTGCGGACATGGCCGATGCGGGACGCCAGGCCACGCACCAGGCGCGCCGGGCTGAACCCCGCCTGCACAGGTTCCTGCAGCGCATCCAGGACGGGCTGCGAGGGCATGTGCGGGTCGGGCCGACGCGCCAGCAGCAGCGCGTCGGCCAGCTGTTCGAGCGCATCGGCCTGCGCCAGCAGATCCGTGCGCAGCAACTCCAGCGCCCCAGCCTGCTCGGGCTGGCGGCGCAACTGCTCCAGGTCAAGGGCGCTGGCCAGCAGGTGGTCGCGCATCTCCAGTGCACACAGCAGCATTCCGGCCAACTGCTGCTGGCGCGTGCTGGTGGGGGCTTCAAGCACAACATCTCGCACCGCCTGCAACTGATCCGCCAACTTGGACTGGCGCAGCAGCAGCGCGCCCATCAGCGGGTCGTTGCGCTCGCCGGGCGCCAGCACAGGCGTGAACTGCAGCGCCTGCAGCCGCATCAGCGCCGCCAGCGACAGCAGCACGTCGGCGATCAACTGCACACGGTAGCGGCCGTTGAGCAGGTGGTTGGCCAGCACCGCCCAGGGCTGGTACAGCAGCGCGCCCAGACCGAAATAGCCAGTGGTGGCGAGGGCCGCGCGCCACCCCCCAGCGTCGGCCGGCGCGGGCACAGCCATGGAGAACACCAGCGCCAGCACGGCGGCAATGGCCACCGGCCCGCCGCGCTTGCCCCAGGCCATGGCCAGAAAGGCCAGAAAGCTCGCCGGCACGATGACCAGGCCCAGCAGCCAGGGCTCGCCATGCAGGCGCTGCACCACCAGGAACAACGGCATCGCCAGCAGCGGTGCCGGCAGCATGTGCAGCAACTTGCCACGCCGCGGCGCCGGCATGTCGGGCGGTATGGCGGCGATCACGCCCACCGAAGCTGCGGCGGCAGCCTCGCTGCCCAGCCATAGATGCGCCAGGGTGGAGATCAACAGCAACCCCAGCGCCCCCACCGCGCCGTTGCTCACGTAGTGCGACAGCAGCACGCGCATGGCTGCGCGCAGCCGGGGTGCGGCGGCGGTCACGGCCCTATGGCGTGCATTCATGTGTGCAAGGGATGAGCGCAAACGGCCTCAGCCCAGTTGGCGCGGATCCATGTATTGCTGGCGCCAATCCTCGAAGGGCAGCACGTCCTGCGCCTCGATGTCCTTCTGGTCGGTCAGCGACTGTGCGGCCAGCGCCTCGTAGCGCGCCTGCTGCTCTGCACTCCAGGGCAGGGCCAGCAGTTGGTCGCGTGCCTGCGCCGAGCGGGCCAACGAGAACGCCTCGAAGCCGCCGCCGGACCGCTCCCGCATGGCCGCCAGAACACGCGCCGACGGGGTCAGCGCGCTGTCGGCCAGCACGGCCTGTGCCTGGCGCAAGGCCTGGTCGTAGGCCTCGCTGCCCTGCGCCCGATCCAGCGCGGCGGCAATCGGCACGCATTCGGCCAGGATCTGTCCGGCCCAGTCGGCCAGCGGCACGCTCTGGCCGCTGCGCTGCAGCAGCAGGCCCGGTTCGCGCCCGCGCTCGGCCGTCTGGTGCTGGTTGTGCTTGCACTCGGCAATCTCGGCGGGCGTATCGGGCGGGCTGTCAGAGAGCAGGCAATGCAGCAGGAATACGTCCAGCAGGCGCATCGTCTGCGCAGTGATGCCCACGCTCTCGAACGGATCCAGATCCATCAGCCGCACCTCGACGTATTCCACGCCGCGCTCGCGCAGCGCGTGCAGCGGGCGCTCGCCCCGGTGTACGGTGCGCTTGGGACGGATGGTGCCGTAGAACTCGTTCTCGATCTGCAGCAGGCTGGTGCCCAACTGGTTGTAGTCGCCGCCGATGTTGCGTATGCCGATGGCCTCGTAGGCCGGGTAAGGCTGGGTCAGCGCCTCGTACAGCGAATCGGCGTAGCCCGACAGGCCGTTGTAGCTCACGCTGATGCTGGCCTGCGCGTCGCTCTGGTAGCCCAGGCGCCCCATGCGCAGCGACGTGGCGTGCGGCAGGTACAAAGCCTGGCGGCCGTCGCCCATGGGTTGCAGGCCGTGCTCGCGCCCTTCCACGAAGCAGGGGCACAGCGCCGGCGAGGCGCCGAACAGGTAGAGCAGCACAAAGGCGTGGCGGCGGAAGTTGCGGATGAGGGCGAAGTATTCCTCGCTCGTCACGCCCGGCAGCGACCAGTTGTAGTGGATGCCCGAGATGGTCTGCATGCGCCGCCCATAGCGGTGCGCCAGGCCCATGCGGTAGATGCTCTTGGCGCGGCCGATGTGCGAGTTGCCGTAGCGGCCGATCGGGATCGTTTCGTCCGTGGGCAGGCCGCAGGGCATGCTGGACACCCACAGCATCTCGCCGCCCGCGTCCTGCAGGGTGCGCAGCACGTACTGGTGCAGCTCGGTCAGCTCGTCGAGGCAGCCCTGCACGCCTGCATGCGCGCCGGTGATGAGTTCGATCTGCGACTCGCTGTAGTCGGTGGTAATGCTGGCGTGCGTCAGGGCAGCGCCCAGCGCCTGCGGGTGCGGCGTCAGTGCCAGGCCGCCCGTGGACAGCACGCGCAGCCCTTCTTTTTCAATGCCGCAGCGCATGCCCGCCAAGGTGGCGGCGGATATGGCCGAGAGGCGCTGTTGTAATGTACTCATGATGCGTTTGCCGTATGCAATGGGGCCGGAACTTAGCACGCCCGGCCCGCGCACGTTGCCTGCCCGGCCAAGCACCCGGGCAGGCGCGGGACTTTTCAGCGCCGCACGGCCATGGCCTTCTGCACCTCCAGCGCGCCCTGCGCCGCGCCGCTCTGCGGCACCTGCTCGCCTGCGCGGTCGGTCACCTCGGCCAGGCGGGCGGCGAGCTGCTCGGGCACGGTATCGCCCAGCCCCAGGTGGATGCCCTGCGTCAGCGTGATATGCGCGGCCTCGAAGCTGCCGGCGCCGGCGCACAGAATGGTGCGCGTGGGCGCACTCTCATGCGCCAGCGCCAGCATGGCGGGCACCACGGCCTCGGGCTTGAGCGCGGCGAGCACTTCCTCGGGCATCAGCCCCTCGGTCATGCGCGTGGCCGCCGTGGGCGCCAGCGCATTGACGTGGATGCCGTACTTGGCGCCCTCGATCGCCAGGGTCTGCATCAGGCCCACCTGCGCCAGCTTGGCCGCGCCATAGTTGGCCTGGCCGAAGTTGCCGTACAGCCCGGTGGACGAGGTCGTCATCACGATGCGCCCGTACTTCTGCTCCTGCATCTGCGCCCACACGGCCTTGCAGCAGTGCGCCGCGCCCATCAGGTGCACCTGCACCACCAGGGCGAAGTCGGCCATCTCCATCTTGGCGAACGACTTGTCGCGCAGGATGCCGGCGTTGTTCACCAGCACGTCCACGCGGCCCCAGGCGTCCACCGCCTGCGCAACCATGGCCTGCACGGCGGCAAAGTCGGTCACCGACGCGCCGTTGGCCAGCGCCTGGCCGCCCGCGGCGCGGATCTCGTCGGCCACGGCCTGCGCCGCGCCCACCGAGCCGCCGCTGCCGTCCACCGCCCCGCCCAGGTCGTTCACCAGCACCTTGGCGCCGCGCGCCGCCAACGCGAGCGCATGCTCGCGTCCCAGGCCGCCGCCGGCCCCCGTCACAATGGCCACGCGGCCCTTGAAGTCCAGTTCCATGTTCAATGTCCCTTGTTGTCTGCAGCGTAGTAAAGCCCGTCGCGTGCGGGACGCCCCGCACGCGCAGCGCGTGCCACTCTACGCCAGGTGGACAATCGCCCCAGTAGCCTGCGCGACTGCGCCGCCCTGCTCCACTCCACGCACACGACGACCGCCATGCAGCCCATTCCCGCCCCCAGCACCCCCGAAATACCCCGCGACGCCGCCACCGTAGTGCTGCTGCGCGACGGCCCCACAGGGCTGGAAACCCTGCTGCTGCGCCGCCACACGCGGATGGCCAACATGGGCGGCGTCTACGTGTTTCCGGGCGGCAAGCTCGACGCCGACGACCGCGCGGCGCACGCCGTGCTCGACCAGAACCCGCACGCCCTGCACACCGCCCTGGCCGAACCTGCGCTGGACGCCGCCACCGCCGCTGGCCTGCACGTGGCGGCGCTGCGCGAGGCGCTGGAGGAATGCGGCCTGCTGCTGGCCGAACCAGTCACGGAGCCCGGCACGCTCGACGCTTCGCAGGCCCGCGCCCTGCTGCGCGCCGGACAGCCCTTCGCGCAGGTACTACAGGCGCTGAGGCTGCGCCTGGCCACGCAGCACCTCGTGCCATGGTCGCGCTGGATCACGCCGCTGGCGCCCGCCGTGGCCACGCGGCGCTTCGACACGCGCTTTTTCATCGCCCGCGCACCCGCCGGCCAGACGGCGCTGCACGACAACGAGGAAACCACCGCCAGCCTGTGGGTGGCGCCGCGCGCCGCGCTGGAGCAGTACCGCGACCACCGCATCGAGCTGGCACCGCCGCAGATCATGAGTCTGGCGCAGCTGGCGCGCCACGCCAGCGTGGCCGACGCGCTGGCCGAGGCGCGCCGCCAGCGCCCGCCCACCATATTGCCCGAGGCCTACGAAAGCGCCGGCGCCCGCGTCATCTGCTACCCGGGCGACCCGCTGCACTCCGTGCCCGAGCGCGCCCTGCCTGGGCCGACGCGGCTGTGCCAGCGCGCCAGGCTGTTCCTGCCCGAAGAGGGTTTTGACGCCCTGTTTGCCTGAATCAGCATTCGCACCAAGGGTTATCCCTTGCCGCACTGGATAATCGTGTGGATAACCATGCACAAGCCCTGTATGGGCCACGCAAGTTGTTGATTTACATGAAATTCGTTCATGCTGCCGATTTTTTGGGCAGGATGGCCACGCTTATCCCTGCCAGGATGGAACAACCATGTGGATAAGTTTTGGCAAGTCCTGTATGGCGCACGCAAGTGCCTGATTTGCTTGGAATGTACCTCTGTTGCTGAAAAAACAGGCGAACCGGAGCGTCCGTTCCCCAACCCATTGAAAACTATGTTTTTCATAGCTATGAACGCTCTACAATAGGTCGCTACAACCATATTTCATTCAAAAAAAAACTCTTGCACCGCAACGCATGACCGCACCCGCCACCACCCCGCCCTTTTTCATCGCCCGCGTGGGCGACGACGGCACGCAATGCGACGCCTGGCCCGAACAGCCGCTGCTGGTCTCGCTGGAGCAAGGCGGCATCGACTGGCCCAGTTCGTGCCGCAACGGCACCTGCCGCACCTGCATGTGCCTGCTCACCGAAGGCCAGGTGCGCTACGAGATGGACTGGCCCGGCCTGTCCGCCGAAGAAAAAGCCGAAGGCTGGGTGCTGCCCTGCGTGGCCCGCCCCGCCAGCGACGTGACGCTGGAGCCCCCGTCGATCTGAACACCCTGGCGTGCAGCCAGGCGCGCTAAAATCGCCCGCTTCGGGATGACTGCATCCCCCACCCGTGTGGCCCCGGGCCGCCGCGCACGTTCTTTAGGGCAGCATCGCCGGCCAAGCGTGCGCAGGCTATCCGCCGGCGCACGGCCCATCGAAAGCCCTGCATGAACACCCCCCTCACGCCTGCGCCCATCTCGCCCGTGCAAGACATCGTGGCCGAGCTGGCCGCCGGCCGCATCGTCATCCTGGTCGACGAGGAAGACCGCGAGAACGAAGGCGACCTGGTCATCGCCGCCGACCACGTCACACCCGAAGCCATCAACTTCATGGCGCGCTTCGGCCGTGGACTGATCTGCCTGACCCTCACGCGCGAGCGCTGCGAGCGCCTGCACCTGCCGCCCATGGTGGCGCGCAACGGCACCAAGATGGGCACGGCGTTCACCGTCTCGATCGAGGCCGCCGAGGGCGTGACCACCGGCATCAGCGCCGCCGACCGCGCGCGCACCGTGCAGGCCGCCGTGGCGCCGGGCGCGCAGGCCGCCGACCTGGTGCAGCCCGGCCACATCTTCCCGCTGCAGGCGGTGGACGGCGGCGTGCTGATGCGCGCCGGCCATACCGAGGCCGGCTGCGACCTGGCCGCCATGGCCGGCTGCAGCGCCGCCGCCGTGATCTGCGAGGTGATGAAGGACGACGGCACCATGGCCCGCCTGCCCGACCTGCAATTGTTTGCCGCCGAGCACGGCATCAAGATCGGCACCATCGCCGACCTGATCGAATACCGCAGCCGCACCGAGACGCTGGTGCACAAGGTGGCTTCGCGCACCATCGCCACGGCGTTTGGCGAATTCACCGCCCACGCCTTCCGCGACGCGCCCAGCGCCAGCGTGCACCTGGCGCTGGTCAAGGGCCAGTGGAGCGCGGCCGACAGCGTGCCGGTGCGCGTGCACGAGCCGCTGTCGGTGCTCGATCTGCTGGAGGCCGGCCGCTCCATGCACTCCTGGAGCCTGGACACCAGCCTGCAATACATCGCCGCCCAGGGCCGCGGCGTGGCCGTGCTGCTCAACTGCGGCGAGTCGGCAGAGCAATTGCTCGAACAATTCGACGGGCGCGCACGCGCCGCCCAGGCGCCCGAGCGCGGCCGCATGGACCTGCGCACCTACGGCGTTGGCGCCCAGATCCTGCGCGAAGTGGGCGTAGCCCGCATGCAGCTCATGGGCCAGCCCCGGCGCCTGCCCAGCATGGCCGGCCACGGCCTGGAAGTCACCGGCTACATCACCAAGGAATAAACCATGTTTGGCGCAGAAAAAGGAACGGGCGACAGGCTCGACGGCAAGAAGCTGCACATCGGCATCGTGCAGGCCCGCTTCAACGAAAGCATCACCGGCGCGCTGTACAGCGCCTGCCATGCAGAACTGTTGCGCCTGGGCGTGCAGGACAAGCACATCCGCCACGTGCTGGTGCCCGGCGCGCTGGAAGTGCCGGTCGCCCTGCAGGCGCTGGCCGAGAGCGACGAGTACGACGCGCTCATCGCGCTGGGCTGCATCATCCGCGGCGAGACCTACCACTTCGAGCTGGTGGCCAACGAATCGGGCGCGGGCGTAACGCGCCTGGCGCTGGACTACGGCATCCCGATTGCCAACGCCATCATCACCACCGAGAACCTGGAGCAAGCCATCGCGCGCCAGACCGAGAAGGGCCGCGACGCCGCCCAGGTGGCGGTGGAAATGGCCAACCTGCTGCAGGAGCTGGCATGACCGAAGAAGCCCCCAAGCGCCCCCCCAGCCAGAAGCGCACCGGCACCACCAGCACCGGCGCACGCAAGGCCGGCTCCAAGTCGGCGCGCTCGCGCGCGCGCGACTTTGCCCTGCAGGCGCTGTACCAGCACCTGGTGTCCGGCAACGAGGCACAGGCCATCGACCTGTACACGCGCGGCCTGGCGGGCTTTCACAAGGCCGACGCGGTGCACTACGACGCGCTGGTGCACGGCTGCATCACCGCCGCGCGGCAGCTCGACGAACTCATCGCCCCGCAGCTCGACCGCCAGCTCGCCGAGCTCTCGCCCGTCGAGCACACGGTCATGTGGATAGGCGTGTACGAATTCCAGCACTGCCTGGACGTTCCCTGGCGCGTGGTCATCAACGAATGCATCGAGCTGGCCAAGGAGTTCGGCGGCACCGACGGGCACAAATACGTCAACGGCGTGCTCGGCGCGCTGGCGCCCAGCCTGCGCGCCGCCGAGGTTGCCGCCGACGCCCAGCGCGGCGGCGCCCAGCCCGCCTGAAACATCTGCAACACGGCGCCTGCCAACCGATGGCACGCGCGCCGCGTTGAACCTCCAGCCCTGCTTTTCGCCCCCTTGCCGCCACCATGCAGTTTTCCACCCGCGCCGAACGCATAGAACCCTTTTACGTGATGGAGGTGGCCAAGGCCGCCCAGCAAATGGCGCGCGAGGTGGAACACACCAGCGCGCCGATGATCTTCCTGAACATCGGCGAACCCGACTTCACCGCCCCGCCGCAGGTGCAGGAGGCGGCCGAGCGCGCCATCCGCGCCGGCCGCACGCAGTACACCAACGCGCTGGGCCTGGAGCCGCTGCGCGAAGCCATCAGCGGCTGGTACGCGCAGCGCTTCGGGCTGAACGTGCCGGCGCGGCGCATCGTCGTCACCGCCGGCGCGTCGGCGGCGCTGCAGCTGGCCTGCCTGGCGCTGATCGAGGCGGGCGACGAAATCCTCATGCCCGACCCAAGCTACCCCTGCAACCGCCACTTCGTGAGCGCGGCGGAGGGCAAGGCGGTGCTGATTCCCACCACGGCCGAGGAGCGCTTTCAGCTGAGCGCCGCCAAGGTCGAGGCGGCCTGGGGGGCCAAGACGCGCGACAGAACTGGGAAAACGCGTGGCGTTTTGCTGGCCTCGCCCTCCAACCCCACCGGCACGTCGATCGCGCCCGACGAGCTGCGCCGCATCCACGACGTGGTGCGCGCCAAGGGCGGCGTGACGCTGATCGACGAAATCTACCTGGGCCTGTCGTACGACGAGCAGTTCGGCCACAGCGCGCTGGCGCTGGGCGAGGACGTCATCAGCGTCAACAGCTTCAGCAAATACTTCAACATGACCGGCTGGCGCCTGGGCTGGCTGGTCGTGCCCGACGCCATGGTGCCGGTGGTCGAACGCCTGGCGCAAAACCTGTTCATCTGCGCCAGCACCATCGCGCAGCATGCGGCGCTGGCCTGCTTCGCGCCGGGCAGCATCGCCGAATACGAACGCCGCCGCCTGGAGTTCAAGGCGCGGCGCGACTACTTCATCCCCGCGCTCGACCAGCTCGGCCTGCGCGTGCCGGTCATGCCCGACGGCGCCTTCTACGCCTGGGCCGACTGCACGCAGGCGGCCGCCAGGCTGGGCGTGGCGGACAGCTGGGACTTCGCCTTCGAACTGATGCGCCGCGCCCACCTGGCCACCACGCCGGGGCGCGACTTCGGCACGCACGAGCCGCAGCGCTACCTGCGCTTTTCCACCGCCAACTCGATGGCGCAGTTGCAGGAAGCCATCGCGCGCCTGCGCGCTCTGCTGGGCTGAGATGCAACAACACCCCCCTGTGGCCCTGCGGACCATCCCCCCGCTCTCGCATTGCTGCGCAATGCGGGCAGGGGGACGCAGCCAGCGCTGCGGGGCGGCCCTTGCGCGGCTGCCCTGGCTTGGGCTGCGCCAGTTGCCAGCGGCATGGGTTGTGCATACCACTACGGATATCTGACATGGCAATCTTTGAGTGGCCCGTGCGCGTGTACTGGGAGGACACCGATGCCGGCGGCATCGTGTTCTACGCCAACTACCTCAAATTCTTCGAGCGCGCGCGCACCGAATGGCTGCGCGCGCTGGGCCTGGGCCAGCAGCGCCTGCGGGAACAAAGCGGCGGCATGTTTGTCGTAAGCGAGGCCCAGTTGCGCTACCTGCGCCCGGCGCGGCTCGACGACAGCCTGGTCATCACCGCCCGCCTGCAGGAGGCCGGCCGCGCCAGTCTTACCATGCACCAGCAGGCCCTGCTCACCCCGCCCGACGCCGCCCCCGTGCTGCTGTGCGAAGCCACCGTGCGCATCGGCTGGGTGCATGCCGCCAGCATGCGCCCGGCACGCATTCCCGATTCCCTGCTCTCGCAACTCTCATCATGAATACAAACGACATGTCCATCCTGAGCCTGGTGCTGGGCGCCAGCTGGGTGGTGCAATTGGTCATGGTGCTGCTCATCGGCGTGTCCATCGCCAGCTGGGCGGCCATCTTCCGCAAGCTGTTCGCGCTGCAGCGGGTGCGCACGCTCAACGACGACTTCGAGCGCGAATTCTGGTCCGGCGCCAGCCTGAACGACCTGTACACCAATGCCGCGCACAACGCCAGGAGCGCCGGCCCGATGGAGCGCATCTTCGCCAGCGGCATGCGCGAATACCACAAGCTGCGCGAGCGCCGCATCCAGGACGCCGGCACGCTGCTCGACGGCGCGCGCCGCGCCATGCGCGCGAGCTTCCAGCGCGAGATGGACGTGATCGAGTCCAGCCTGTCCTTCCTCGGCTCGGTCGCCTCGGTGTCGCCCTACGTCGGCCTGTTCGGCACCGTCTGGGGCATCATGCACGCCTTCACCGGCTTTGCCGGCATGGAGCAGATCACGCTGGCCACCGTAGCCCCCGGCATCGCCGAGGCGCTGGTGGCCACCGCCATCGGCCTGTTCGCCGCCATTCCCGCCGTGATCGCCTACAACCGCTTCGCGCGCGACATCGACCGCGTGGCCACGCACCAGGAGACCTTCATCGAGGAGTTCTCCAACATCCTGCAGCGCAACCTGGGCGCGCAGCCGGGCACGCCGCCAGGCCATTGAACGGAGGTACGGCATGCCCAACATGGCGTCCCGCAGCGGCAGCCGCCGCCGCTCCATGAACGAGATCAACATGGTGCCCTTCATCGACGTGATGCTGGTGCTGCTCATCATCTTCATGGTGACCGCGCCCATGCTCACGCCCGGCGCCATCGACGTGCCCAGCGTAGGCAAGAGCCAGAACCAGCCCAAGAGCTTCGCCACCGTGATCGTGGCACGCGACGGCTCGATCCAGTTCAAGACGCGCGACGCCGAGCGCACGCTCAGCCCGCGCGAGCTGGGCGCCGCCGCGCTGCGCTGGCAGCAGGCGCAGAGCGACGAGTCGGCCGTGATCATCGCCGCCGAGAAGACCGTTCCCTACGAATCCGTCGTCAAGGCCATGGACGCGCTGCAGCGCGCCGGCGTGCAGCGCGTGGGCCTGTCGGTCAAGCAAGGAGGCAGGTAAACCCGTGTCCGGCATGCCCCATTCCCGCTTTCACATTCCCATGCACGCCCACAACGACCGCGACCAGTTCGCCCCGCCGCGCCCGCCCGGGCGCAAGCGCGCCATTGCGCTGGCGGTGCTGGCCCACGTGGTGCTGATCGGCGCGCTGACCTGGGGCGTGAACTGGAAGACCAGCGCCGACCAGCCCGCCGTGGAGGCCGAGCTGTGGGCCGCCCTTCCGCAGCAGGCCGCGCCGCGCGCCGCCGAGCCGCCGCCGCCCCCTCCGGCGCCCGCCCCCGTGCCGCAGCCGGCGCCGCCCCCACCCGCCCCCGCCCCGCCGCCCAAGGCCGAGCCGGACCCGCAGCAGGCCGACATCGCCATAGAGCGCGAGAAAAAGCGCCTGCAAGAGGAAAAGCAGCGCCAGCAGCAGCTGGAGCAGGATCGGCGCGACAAGGCCGAGAAGGCCGAGCGCGAGCGCAAAGAGCAGGAAAAGCAGCAGCACCTGGCGCAGCAAAAAGCCCAGCAGGAAAAAGCCGCGCGCGACAAGGCCGAGAAAGAAAAAGCCGAACGCCTGAAGGCGGAGCAGGAAAAACAGAAAAAACTGGCCGAGGAAAAACGCAAGGCCGCGGCCGAAGCCAAGCGCGCCGAGGAATTCCGCCAGGAGCAGATGCGCCGCATCGCCGGCCTGGCGGGCGCCGCCGGCAGCGCCAGCGCCACCGGCACGGCCCTGCGCAGCGCCGGCCCCTCGGGCAGCTACGGCGGCAAGGTGGCGGCGGCCGTCAAGCCCAACATCACCTTCACCGACATCGTCGCGGGCAACCCGGCTGCGGAAGTGGAAGTGCGCGCCGCGCCCGACGGCACCATCACCTCACGCAGGCTGCTCAAATCCAGCGGCAACAAGGCCTGGGACGAGGCCGTGCTGCGTGCGCTGGACAAGACCGAGCGCCTGCCGCGCGACGTGGACGGGCGCGTGCCGTCCCAATTCCCCATCGTGTTCCGGCCCAAGGATTGATCCACAATATTGATAGCTGTTTGCGCTTACCAGAAGCCATATTCAGATAGTTTCATATCTAAATTCAGCTTATAGCAAGCGCAACCAGCTATCGTTTTATTGCTCCCGCTGCTCGAACACCCGGTTGATGCGCAGCGCCGCCAGCGTGCAGGCCACGCCCGACAGCAGGTACAGGCTCACCGCGCCCAGGCCGAAGCGCGTGGACAGCCCCAACACCACCAGCGGCGCGAAGGCCGCGCCGAACAGCCAGGCCAGGTCGGCCGTCAGCGCCGCGCCGGTGTAGCGGTACTGGGTCGAGAAATTGGCCGTGACGGTGCCCGACGCCTGGCCGAACGACAGCCCCAGCAGCACGAAGCCCAGCAGCACGAAGGCGCTGGCGCCGCCGCTGCCGGCGGCCAGCAGCCACGGCGCGGCCACGGCGAACAGCCCGATCAGCGCCGCCATGCTGCCCAGCAGCGTGCGCCGGCCCACCCGGTCGGCCAGCCAGCCCGAGGTGACGATGGCGCCGGCGGCCAGCAGCGCGCCGAAGATCTGCACCGTCAGCAGCCGCGCCACCGCCTGGTCGGACTCCAGCGCCACCCACGACAGCGGGAAGATCGTCACCACGTGGAACAGCGCAAAGCTGGCCAGCGCGGCGAACGCGCCCAGCAGCACGTTGCGCCCCTCGTCGCGCAGCAGGCGCACGGCGCCCACCGGCACCAGCTCGCGCTCCTGCAGCAGCTCGGTGTACGACTGGCCCACCACCAGCCGCAGGCGCGCGAACAGCGCCACCACATTCACGGCAAAGGCCACGCAGAACGGGTAGCGCCAGCCCCAGGCCAAAAACTCGGCCTGCGTCAGCTGCCCCTGCAGGTAGGCGAAGATGGCCGCCGCCAGCGCAAAGCCCAGCGGCGCGCCCAGCTGGCCCAGCATGGCGTACCAGCCGCGGCGCTGCGCCGGCGCCGACATGGCCAGCAGCGACGGCAGGCCGTCCCAGCTGCCGCCCAGCGCCAGCCCCTGACCCAGGCGCAGCAGCACCAGCGCGGCGATGGCGCCCGCGCCCTCCTGCTCGAAACTGGGCAGGAACGCCATGCACACGGTGCAGGTGCCCAGCAGCAGCATGGCCGCGCTGAGCTTGCTGCCGCGCCCCCAGCGCCGCTGCACGGCCATGAACAGCGCCGTGCCCAGCGGGCGCACGACGAAGGCCAGCGCGAAGACGGCGAACGCCAGCAGCGTGCCCTCCAGCCGCGAGGCGAACGGGAACAGCAGCGCCGGAAACACCAGCACGCAGGCGATGCCGAAGACGAAGAAGTCGAAATACTCGGCCGAACGGCCGATGACCACTCCCACCGCGATGTCGCCCGGGCCCACGTCCTCGTGTGTATCGGCGTGGGAAAGACTGGCTTCACTCTCGTGCCCGTAATCGGGCAATGCCATCGAATTGTTGACCATACCAACCTCCTGAACGGGCAATTGACACGGATCAGTTCTACACGCAAGCCCCCAGGCGAACAAGCTGGCTTTCACGCAAATACAATCCACCCGTCTTGCGGCATGTCATGCATGCCGCATTTTTTCGCCTTTCGCTCTCCATTGTTTGACCTTGGACAAAATGTCCAATCGACAAACCAGCCACACAACTTACAGTTGCACGCTTTCGTCACCCGCGTTTACCCTTAATGGCTAACGCGAATAGTCTTTCCTAGCATGTTGAAAAACACACCTCTTCGCGGGCGCCTGCGGCCCGCCTGGCTGCTCGCTGCCTGCGCCAGCCTGAGCGCCTGCGACAAGCTCGTCGTCCTCAACCCCGCAGGCGACGTCGCCGCCCAGCAGGGGCAGCTGGTCGTCACGGCCACGCTGCTGATGCTCGTCATCATCATTCCGGTGATCTTCCTGGTGCTGCTGTTCGCCTGGAAGTATCGCCAGAACAACACCAGCGCCGAGTACGACCCGGACTTCCATCACTCGACCAAGCTGGAGCTGGTGATCTGGTCGGTGCCGCTGATGATCATCATCGCGCTGGGCACCATCACCTGGATCAGCACGCACAAGCTCGACCCGTACCGCCCGCTCGACCGCATCGACGCCCAGCGTCCGCTGCCGGCGGATGTGGCGCCGCTGGAGGTGGAGGTGGTCTCGCTCGACTGGAAGTGGCTGTTCTTCTACCCCGAGCAGGGCATCGCCACGGTCAACGAACTGGCCGCGCCGGTGGATCGGCCGATCCACTTCAAGCTCACGTCGAGCACGACGATGAACGCCTTCTACGTGCCCGACCTGGCCGGCATGATCTACACCATGCCCGGCATGCAGACCGAGCTGAACGCCGTGATCAACAAGGCCGGCGTGTACGACGGCCTGTCGTCGCACTACAGCGGCCAGGGTTTCGCCGGCATGCACTTCAAGTTCCACGGCCTGCCGCAGGCCGGCTTCGACGCCTGGGTGCAGCAGGCCAAGGCCGAGGGCAAGCCGCTGGACAAGGCCGCCTACCTGCAGCTGGAGCAGCCCAGCGAGCGCGATCCGGTGCAGCGCTTCTCCAGCGTGCAGGCCGACCTGTACCACCGCATCCTGAACCGCTGCGTGCAGGACGGACAGGCCTGCATGCACGAGACCATGGCCATGGACGCCAAGGCCCACGCCAAGACCGCCACCGAGTGAACCGCAGCCGAGAGATTGAACATGTCTGAACACACAACCCCGGCGCACTGGCTGCTGGGCCGCATTACCTGGGACTCGATCCCCATGGCGCACGAGCCCATCGTGCTGTGGACCTTCATCGGCACCATGCTCGCCGGCCTGGCGGTGCTGGCCGCCATCACCAAGCTGCGCCTGTGGGGCCCGCTGTGGCGCGACTGGATGTGCAGCATCGACCACAAGAAGATCGGCATCATGTACATGGTGCTGGGTATCGTGATGCTGCTGCGCGGCTTTGCCGACGCCATCATGATGCGCCTGCAGCAGGCCATGGCCTTCGGCGACAACCTGGGCTACCTGCCGCCGCACCACTACGACCAGATTTTCACGGCGCACGGCGTGATCATGATCTTCTTCGTGGCCATGCCGCTGGTCACCGGGCTGATGAACTACCTGGTGCCGCTGCAGATCGGCGCGCGCGACGTGTCGTTCCCGTTCCTGAACAACTTCAGCTTCTGGATGACCACGGGCGGCGCCGTGCTGACCATGCTGTCGCTGTTCCTGGGCGAGTTCTCCACCGCCGGCTGGCTGGCACTGTCCAACCTGGGCAACCAGAACCCCGGCGTGGGGCTGGACTACTACATCTGGGGCCTGCAGGTGGCGGGCGTGGGCACGACGCTGTCGGGCATCAACCTGATCGTGACCATCGTGAAGATGCGCGCGCCGGGCATGAAGCTGATGAAAATGCCCGTGTTCACCTGGACCGCGCTGTGCACCAATGCGCTGATCGTCGCCACCTTCCCGGTGCTCACGGCCGCGCTGGCGCTGATGAGCCTGGATCGCTACGTCGGCACGCACTTCTTCAGCAACGACTTCGGCGGCAACGCCATGCTGTACGTCAACCTGATCTGGATCTGGGGCCACCCCGAGGTCTACATCCTGGTGCTGCCCGCCTTCGGCGTGTTCTCCGAGGTGGTGGCCACGTTCAGCAGGAAGCGCCTGTTCGGCTACACCTCGATGGTCTACGCCACGGTCTGCATCACGGTGCTGTCGTACCTGGTGTGGCTGCACCACTTCTTCACGATGGGCTCGGGCGCGAGCGTGAACACCTTCTTCGGCATCACGACGATGATCATCTCGATCCCGACGGGCGCCAAGATCTTCAACTGGCTGTTCACCATGTACAAGGGCCGCATCCGCTTCACCGTGCCGATGATGTGGACGGTGGGCTTCATGGTGACCTTCGCCATCGGCGGCATGACCGGCGTGCTGCTGGCCGTGCCCCCGGCCGACTTCGTGCTGCACAACAGCCTGTTCCTGATCGCGCACTTCCACAACGTGATCATCGGCGGCGTGGTGTTCGCCATGTTCGCGGGCATCAACTACTGGTTCCCCAAGGCCTTCGGCTACCGGCTCGACGAGTTCTGGGGCAAGTGCTCGTTCTGGTGCTGGCTGGTGGGCTTCTGGGTGGCGTTCACGCCGCTGTACATCGTCGGCCTGATGGGCCTGACGCGCCGCGTCAACCACTTCGAGGATCCCTCGCTGCAGATCTGGTTCGTCATCGCCGCCTGCGGCGCCGGCATCATCGCGCTGGGCATCGCCAGCTTCATCATCCAGCTGGCGGTCAGCTACCTCAGGCGCGAACAGCTGCGCGACGTAACCGGCGACCCCTGGGACGGCCGCACGCTGGAGTGGGCCACCTCCTCGCCCCCGCCGCAGTACAACTTCGCCTTCACCCCCGTGGCGTACGAGATCGACGCCTGGTGGGACATGAAGCAGCACGGCTACCAGCGCCCGCTGGCGGGCTTCGCGCCCATCCACATGCCGGCCAACACCGGCGCCGGCGTGGTCATCGCCGGCCTGTCCACGGTACTGGGCTTTGCGCTGATCTGGCACATGTGGCCGCTGGCGATCGCCTCGTTCGCCGCCACCGTGCTGGCCGCCATCGTCCACACCTTCAACTACAAGCGTGACTACCACATCCCGGCCGACGAAGTGGCCGCAACCGAAGCCGCACGCACCCAACAGCTTGCCTCTGCCCATGTCTGATACCGCACTGACCCCGCGCCAGTACCACCTGGCCGAAGAACCACACCCCGAGAACGGCACCGGCCTGGGCTTCTGGCTCTATCTGATGAGCGACTGCCTCATCTTCGCCTCGCTGTTCGCCACCTTCGGCGTGCTCAGCCGCAGCTACGCGGGCGGACCCACCGGCGCCGAGCTGTTCGACCTGCCCCTGGTGGCGCTCAACACCGCCTTCCTGCTGCTGTCGTCCATCACCTTCGGCTTCGCCATGCTGCGCAAGCAGTTGAACGATGTGCGCGGCACGCTGGCCTGGCTGGCCGTCACGGGCCTGTTCGGCCTGTGCTTCCTGGGGCTGGAGCTGTACGAGTTCTCGCACCTCATCCACGAAGGCGCCGGCCCGCAGCGCAGCGCCTTCCTGTCGGCCTTCTTCACGCTGGTGGCCACGCACGGCCTGCACGTGACCTTCGGCCTGGTCTGGCTGGTGGTGCTGATGATCCAGATCAGCAAGCACGGCCTGATCCACGAGAACCAGCGCCGCCTGATGTGCCTGTCGATGTTCTGGCACTTTCTGGACGTGGTCTGGATCGGCGTCTTCACCTTCGTTTACCTGATGGGAGTGCTGTAAATGAGCGCTGCACAACATACGCACGGCCACGGGCATGATCACGGGCACGACGGCCACGGCCACCACGACAGCGGCCCGCACAGCACCTTCTCGGGCTACATGGTCGGCTTCGTGCTGTCGGTCATCCTCACGGCCATTCCGTTCTGGCTGGTCATGAGCGGCGCCATCGCGCACCGCACCACCGCCGCGCTGGTGCTGGGCGGCTTCGCCGTGGTGCAGATCCTGGTGCACATGGTCTGCTTCCTGCACATGAACGGCAAGCTCGAACGCGGCTGGACGCTGCTGTCCACGCTGTTCACCGTGGTCTTCGTGGCCGTGGGCGTGGCCGGCACGCTGTGGGTCATGTTCCACATGAACAACAACATGATGCCGATGCACCCGCAGTCGGCGCCGGCGCCCGACGCCGCCATGCACTCGGGCCACCACCACGGCTCTTGACGCGGCCGCCGATGCCGCACCCGCCCGCCCCCAGGCGCCCGCACGGCGCCCTGACCCTGGCGCTGCTGGCGCTGGTGGGCGTGGCGCTGCTGCTGGGCTTTGTGGCGCTGGGCGTGTGGCAGGTCGAGCGCCGCGCCTGGAAGCTCGACCTCATCGCCCGCGTGGACGCGCGCCTGCACGCGCCGGCCCAGCCCCTGCCCCCGGCCAGCCAGTGGCCCGGCCTGGACGTGGCGGCCAACACCTACACCCCCATGCGCCTGCAGGGCCGCTGGCTGCCCGGCAAGACAGTGCTGACCCAGGCCACCACCGAGCTGGGCGCGGGCTTCTGGGTGCTGACCCCGCTGCAGCTGGCAGACGGCGGCCAAGTGCTGGTCAACCGCGGCTTCATCCCGCAGGCGCTGCGCCGCCAGTGGCCGCAGCAGGACAGCATCGGCGCACAGGACGGCACTGCCACCGTGGCCGGCCTGCTGCGCGCCAGCGAGCCCGGCGGCGGCTTTCTGCGCCGCAACGACCCGGCAGCGCAGCGCTGGCATTCGCGCGACGTGGCGGCCATCGCCCAGGCGCAGGGGCTCACGCACGCGGCGCCGTTCTTCATCGACGCGGGCATTCCCAGCGCCGCGCCCCTGCCCGCCCCCGGGGCCATGTCCGAGGCCGCCCTCGCCGCCGCCGGCCCCTGGCCGCGCCCTGGCATGACCGTGGTACGCTTTCACAACAGTCACCTGAGCTACGCGCTGACCTGGTTCACGCTGGCCGCCCTGGTCATCGCCGCCGCCGTGCTGGTGGCCCGCTACGAACTGCGCCTGCGCCGCACCCAACGCCACCACCATGCCCCCTCGCCCTGACGCCGGACAGCCCACCGAGCACCGGGCGCACGCCTCTGCCGGGCTGAAGAACCTGCGCCAGCTGATCGAGCTGCGCTGGGTCGCCGTCATCGGCCAGGTCTTCACCATCGAGGTGGCGCACTACGGGCTGCAGCTGCCGTTGCCGCTGCGCGAAATGCTCACCGTGGCCGCCTGCCTGGCCGTCTACAACGTGGCCAGCCTGCTGCGCTGGCGCAGCGGCCACGGCGTGCGCCAGGTCGAGCTGTTCCTGGCGCTGCTGGTGGACGTGGCCGCGCTCACGGTGCAGCTCTACCTGAGCGGGGGCGCCAGCAACCCCTTTGTCTTTCTGTATCTGCCGCAGATCGCCATCGGCGCGATGCTGCTGCGCGGCGGCTACATCTGGTCCATCGTGGCCGTGGCGGCGGCCTGCGTGGCCCTGCTGGCCCAGTACAAGCTGCCGCTCGCGCTCAGCCACAACGTGCACCAGGGGCTGGCCAGCCCCTACATGCTGGGGCTGCTGGTGTGCTTCGTGCTCAACGCCATCCTGCTGGTGGTGTTCATCACGCGCATCAGCCGCAACCTGCGCCAGCGGGACGCCCGCCTGGCCGCCGCGCGCCAGCGTGCCGCCGAGGCCCGGCACATCGTGCGCATGGGGCTGCTGGCCTCGGGCGCGGCGCACGAGCTGGGCACGCCGCTGGCCACCATGGCAGTGATCCTGGGCGACTGGCGCCGCGACAGCGCCCTGGCCGCCGACCCGGCGCTGCAGGAGGACGTGGCCGAGATGCAGACCCAGGTGCAGCGCTGCAAGGCCATCGTCAGCGGCATCCTGCTGTCGGCCGGCGAGGCGCGCGGCGAGGATTCGAGCCAGACCAGCGTCTGCCAGTTCGTCGACCAGCTGGCCGAGCAATGGCACGCCACGCGCACGGTGGGCCACTTCGAGTACGCCAACCGCTTCGGCGCCGACCGCCTGATGGCCGCCGATGCCACGCTGCAGCAAATGGTTTTCAACGTGCTGGACAATGCGCGCGAGGCGTCGCCGCACTGGGTCGGCCTGCTGGCCGAGCACCAGGACGGGCAGCTGCGCATCACCGTCACCGACCAGGGGCCGGGTTTCGCCCCGGCCATGCTGGCGCAGCTGGGCCAGCCCTACCAGTCCAGCAAGGGCCGCCCGGGCGGCGGGCTGGGGCTGTTCCTGGCGGTGAACGTGGCGCGCACCCTGGGCGGCAGCGTACAGGCGCGCAACCGCCCGCAGGGCGGCGCCGAGGTCACCATCACCCTGCCCCTGACCGCCGTAGCCATTGCACAGCACACCACGCACCATGCCAGCTGAAACACCACCGCCGCCGCCGCTGCTGCTGATCGTCGAGGACGACGCGGCCTTCGCGCGCACGCTGACACGCTCGTTCGTGCGCCGCGGCTACCAAGTGCTGCACGCCGACAGCCTGGCGCAGACCGCGCTGGTGCTGGCGCAGCACCAGCCCGGCTACGCGGTGGTGGACCTGAAGCTGAGCGGCGAGGCCTCGGGCCTGGCCTGCGTGCAGGCGCTGCACCAGGCCAGCAGCGCCATGCGCATCGTCGTGCTGACCGGCTACGCCAGCATTGCCACAGCGGTCGAGGCCATCAAGCTGGGCGCCTGCCACTACCTGGCCAAGCCGTCCAACACCGACGATATCGAGGCCGCCTTCGGCCTGGCCGAAGGCGACACGCAGGTCGAACTGAGCAACCGCGCCAGCTCGCTCAAGACGCTGGAGTGGGAGCGCATCCACGAGGTGCTGGCCGAGACCGACTTCAACATCTCGGAAGCCGCGCGCCGCCTGGGCCTGCACCGGCGCACGCTCTCGCGCAAGCTGGAAAAGCGCCGGGTCTAGGCACCTGTCGCACGCCAGCCCCTCCTTGCCCCCGGTGGCAACCCTGTTGCCGCGCATCGGCGAAAATCGCCCCCATGACCCACAAAGCCCCCGAACTGCTGCTGCCCGCAGGCAGCCTCGACAAGATGCGCGCCGCCTACGACTTCGGCGCCGACGCCGTCTACGCAGGCCAGCCGCGCTACTCGCTGCGCGCGCGCAACAACGAATTCCGTCTGGAGCAGATCGCCCAGGGCATCGCCGAGGCGCACGCGCGCGGCAAGAAGTTCTTCGTCACCAGCAACCTGATCGCGCACAACGACAAGGTGCGCACCTACTTGCGCGACATCGAGCCCATCATCGACTGCCGGCCCGACGCCTTCATCATGGCCGACCCCGGGCTGATCATGATGGTCAAGGAGAAGTGGCCCGAGACCGAGATCCACCTCTCGGTGCAGGCCAACACCACCAACTGGGCCACCGTCAAGTTCTGGCAGAAGATGGGCGTCTCGCGCATCATCCTCTCGCGCGAACTGGCGCTCGACGAGATCGAGAAGATCCGCCAGGAATGCCCCGACATGGAGCTGGAAGTGTTCGTGCACGGCGCGCTGTGCATCGCCTACTCGGGCCGCTGCCTGCTCTCGGGCTACTTCAACCACCGCGACCCCAACCAGGGCACCTGCACCAACTCCTGCCGCTGGGAGTACAAGACGCACGGCGCCGACGTGGATCCGAACACCGGCGAGGCGCTGGCGCGCAGCATGGAGGGCGGGGGCTTCAGCTTCACCAAGGCGCGCGAGGAGGCCGACAGCCAGTTCGCCGGCACGCAGATCCAGCGCCACCCCAGGGCCGACGAGGTGTACCTGATCGAGGAAGCCGGCCGCCCGGGCGAGATGATGCCCATCATGGAGGACGAGCACGGCACCTACATCATGAACAGCAAGGATCTGCGCGCGGTCGAGCACGTAGAGCGCTTGGTCAGGATCGGCGTCGATTCGCTCAAGATCGAGGGCCGCACCAAGAGCCTGTACTACGTGGCGCGCACCGCCCAAGTGTACCGCCGCGCCATCGACGACGCGGTGGCCGGCCGCCCGTTCAACCCGCATTTGATCACCGAGCTGGAAGGCCTGGCGAACCGCGGCTACACCGGCGGCCTGCTGGAGCGCCGCCCGGCCAACGACTACCAGAACTACGAGACCGGCCACAGCGTGCTGCAGCGCAGCCACTTCGTCGGCGAGGTGCGCAACTGGGCCGACGGCATGGCCGAGATCGAGACCAAGAACCGCTTTGCCGTGGGCGATACGCTGGAAATCATCCACCCCCAGGGCAACCGCCAGGTGGTGCTGGCGCAGATGTTCAACCTGGAAGGCGTGCCGGTGCAGGTCGCCCAGGGCAGCCCGGTGCGCGTGCGCATCCCGCTGGAGGCGCCCGCCGAAGGTGCGCTGATTGCCCGTCTGCTCTAAAAATAGCGCCGTTCGTGTTCTAGTGATCTCACAATCCTGAACGCTCCGCAATACTCCGCCCGCCTCCATTGAAACCTGGGTGCTGTGCTTCGGGCTGGCATCAGCCAAACCCATGATTCGCAAGAGTCAGGGGGAGGTTCATGCCGCCAGCATGGCCGCTGCGGCCTCATCCGCCTACGGCCGCCAGCGCCGGATGCAATTGGTCTATCCAGTAGTCCAGTTCGTCCTCGCCCACCTGCAGAAAATCCAGGCAGGCTGGGCCGTGCTCGCGCCATTCACGCGCCGGGGGCACACCTTCGTGCTGGTGCACCAGGAAATCCGCCAACGCAGCCAGCGCCACCAGGCGGCGCACTGCGGGGGCAAAGCGCTCATCGTGCAGGCAGGCAAAGTCGTGGTGCAGCCAGATGGCCTGCGCCACGTCGCCCGGCAGATGCCAGGTGCGCGCCACAATGGCGCCCACCACGGCGTGGTCGGTGCGGTGGTTGGCGTTCTCGGTGGCGGTAAAGCTGCGATCCTTGCGCGCCAGCGCCTCCGTCACGGTGGAGGCATAGCCGCGCACCGCCTTCATCAGCACCGGTATGCCCACATGGCAAAACAGGCCAAAGCTGTAGCACAGTCCGGGGGGCAGACCGTAGAGCTGGCCACCAACGTGTTCGCACGCGATGGCGCGGCGCTGCGAGCTTTCCCAGAAGTGCTCGAGCAGCGGCGAGCGCACCTGCAGCGCCTGGCGCGTGATGAAGGCCGACAGTAGCTTCACTGCCGGGCGCAGCCCCATCACCGTCAGCGCCATGCCCACGGTCTGCACCGGCTGCGGCAGCCGGTACAGCGCGCTGTTGGCCGTGCGCAGCAGCGCCGCGGCCAGGGCCACGTCGGACGCAACCAGCTGATCCAGCGCATGGGCGTCCACCTCGGCGCCGCCGGCGACGATATGCTGCAGCCGCACCAGCGCGTCGGGACACGGCGGTATGACGATGGCGCGCACGGCGGGCAGGCTGCGCGCCTTCAGAATGTCCTGGTCTACGGGATGGGGGTTCACGGTGTTGCGCTGCGGCATCGACGGGGCGTAGTTTCAATTGGTTGCATTGTCGCCGCAAAACCGAACCCACGAAGGCTAGCCGCCCGTACGCCGCCCCGCCTGGCGCCCGGCCTGGTTGTTGCACCCCGGCATGGCTTCGCCCAGAAAGTCCAAAAACTGCCGCACCGCCGGCGCCAGCCCGCGGCGCGAGGCGAACACCGCGTGCACGATGCCCGGCGTGGGCGCCCAGTCGGGCAGCACGCGCACCAGGCGGCCGGCGGTGATTTCGTCGTGGCACATGTAATCGGGCAGCCAGCACACGCCAATGCCGCCCAGCGCCGCATGCTTGAGCGTGACCAGGTCGTCGGCCACGAAGCGCGGGCTGTGCTGCACCTGCTGCTGCGCGCCATGCGGGCCCACCAGCTGCCAGACGGCGCGGCCGTCGGGGGCCGACATCGCAACACTGTCCATGTGCGCCAGGTCGTCAAGGGTGTGCGGCGTGCCCTGGCGCGCCAGCAGGGCGGGACTGGCCACCAATTCCTGGCGCGCCGTGTCCAGGCGCTTGACGACCATGCTGGCGCTGTCTTCGAGCGTGCTGCGCACACGCAGCGCCACGTCCACGCCCTCTTCCACCAGGTTGACGACGCGGTTGCTCACCTGCAGTTCCAGCCGTATCTGGGGAAAGCGGTGCAGAAAATCGGGCAGCAGCTCGGCCAATACGGACTGTGCCAGCGTGACCGGACAGCTCACCCGCAGATGGCCGCGCGGCTCGGTCTGCACCTGCGCAACCATGTCGGCCGCCGCCTGCACGGACTCGCGCACCGCCTGGCAATGGCGCAAATAGGCCTGCCCCACTTCGGTCAGCGACAACGAGCGCGTGGTGCGGTGCAGCAGGCGCAGACCCAGCTGCGCCTCCAGCTCGGCCACGCGGCGCGACAGGCGGGACTTGGGGATGCCCAGCGCCCGTCCAGCTGCGGCAAAGCCGCCGCGTTCGACCACTTCGGCGAAGTACAGCATGTCATTGAGATCTTGCATGGCGCCGCCCTCATCGTTCTGAATTCAAGACAATCTATCGCATTTCATCAGACTACTCAAATATTCATAACAAAACAACAATAGACCCATCGCCCAGACACTGGGTTTTCACTGAAAGATCACTACCATGCAACTGCTGCACATCGACTCTGCCATCACCGGCGAACAATCCGTTTCGCGCCAGCTTTCGGCCCAAATCGTCGAAGCCTGGAAGGCCAGCCACCCTGGTACGCATGTGCAACATCTGGATTTGGCGCAGGATGCCCCCGGCCATTTCACCATGGACGCGATGGCTCCACGCACCGGCCAGACCGAGGGCCTGAGCGATGCCCAGGTACGCGAGAACGCCGTATCCGAACGCCTGGTGGCGCAGTTCCTGGCGGCCGATGTGATTGTCATCGGCGCACCGCTGTACAACTTCAGCATTCCCAGCCAGCTCAAGGCCTGGATCGACCGCATCGCCCAGCCAGGCCGCACCTTCCGCTACACCGCCAACGGCCCCGAAGGCATGGCCCAGGGCAAGACGGTGATCATCGCGTCTACCCGGGGCGGCGTGTACTCAACCAGCGAAGCCGGCCGCGCACTGGAGCACCAGGAGAGCTACCTGCAGGTCGTACTGGGCTTCTTCGGAGTGACCGACGTGCGCTTCGTGCGTGCAGAGGGCGTGGCCATGGGCGCCGATGCCAAGGCCCAGGCCATGACGGCCGCCAGCAAGGCGATTGCCGAGCAGATCCAGCCGCACGCGGCCAACCAGGATCGCATCAGCCAGGTGGCCTGATGCCGGCAGCAGAGGCGGGGCCTGCCACACGCCGACGCCGTGCGCACCGCATGGCGGCGCCGGCAAAGCACCGCCTCCCCCCGCTTCCTTCAACGCAGCAGCAGGGCTTGCACACCACGGTCAACCAGGCCCGGCTGGAGCATTCCCGCCGGCATGCTTACCAGCCGGCAATCACCGCCCCCTGGAACTGCGCATCAACGAAGTGGCGCACCGCGTCGCTGCGGTAGGCCTGAACCAGCTTGGCGACCCAGGGCTTGTCCTTGTCGGCCGCACGCACCACCAGCAGATTGACATAGGGGCCGTCCGGCCCTTCCTGGACGATGGCATCAGTCTTGGGATTGAGCCCGGCCGAGATGGCAAAGTTGGTGTTGATGGCCGACGCGTCCAGGTCATCGAGCGAGCGCGGCAGTTGCGCGGCGTCCAGCTCGATGAACTTGAGCTTCTTGGGGTTGGCCACCACGTCCAGCGGCGTGGCCTTGAGGCCGGCGCCATCCTTGAGCTTGATCAACCCCTGCGCCTGCAGCAGCAACAGCACGCGCCCGCCGTTGGTCGGGTCGTTGGGTATGCCGAAGCGCGCTCCCTCCTTCAGGTCGGCCAGCTTCTTGAGCTTCTTGGAGTAGATGCCGATGGGAAAGGTGACGGTGTTGGCCGCCACGGCGAACGGGTAGCCGCGATCCTTGATCTGCGCGTCCAGATAGGGCTTGTGCTGGTAGCTGTTGGCGTCCAGGTCGCCAGCGGCCAGCGCCGCATTGGGCTGCACGTAGTCGCTGAACTCGACGATCTGGATCTTCAGGCCCTGCTTTGCGGCCTCCAGCTTGACCTGTTCCATGATCTGCGCGTGCGGGCCGGCGGTGACGCCCACCTTGATCTCCTTGTCCTGCGCCAGCACAGCGGTGGAAAAGCTGGCCGCCAGAGCCAGGGACAGAGTGGATTGGAGCAGCAAGCGCTTGGAAATCACGATACGGCCTTTCGGAACAACAAAACCGTATCGTAGGCGCGCCGCAGCCACACCCGAACAATTTCTTTTACATATCCAAATGCGCCTTGTGTACCGCGCTTCAGCGGTGCGACAGCTTGCGCACCGCCCAGTCACCCAGGCTCTGGATGAGCTGCACGAAGACGATCAGGATCACGACCACGGCCAGCATCACGTCGGGCAGAAAGCGCTGGTAGCCGTAGCGGATGCCCAGGTCGCCCAGGCCGCCGCCGCCCACGGCGCCGGCCATGGCGGAATAACCCGTCAGGCTGACGAAGCTGATGGTCAGTCCGGCGACGATGCCCGGCAGCGCCTCGGGTAGCAGCACCTTGCAGACGATCTGCCAGGTGCTGGCGCCCATGGACTGGGCGGCCTCGACCAGGCCGTTGTCCACCTCGCGCAGCGCCGTCTCGACCAGGCGTGCGATGAAGGGCGCCGCGGCCAGCGTGAGCGGCACCACGGCCGCCCAGGTGCCTATCGACGTGCCCACGATGAAGCGCGTGAACGGGATGATGGCCACCAGCAGGATGATGAAGGGCGTGGAGCGCGCGGCGTTGACCACGCCGCCCACGGCCTTGTTGGCCGGGCCGTTCTGCAGAATCCCGCCCACGTCCGTCAGGCGCAGGAACACGCCCAGCGGAATGCCCACCAGGGCGCCCACGACGCCGGAGACGCCGACCATGATCACCGTCTCCCACAGCGAGGTGGCAAACAGCTCCAGCATCATCTGCGAAAAATTCTCGAACATCGCCCGCCCCTTACTCGTTCACGTCCACGGTGCGCACCACCACGCCGCTGGCGCGCAGATAGTCGATGGCCGCGCCCACGCGCGCCATGTTGCCGCTGGCGTACACGGCCAGCGAGCCGAAGGTCTGCTCCTGGATCTCGTCGATCTGCCCGTGCAGGATGGACAGCTCCAGCCCCAACTCGCGGATCAGGTGCGACAGGATCGGCTGGTAGGCCTGCTCGCCCGCATACGACAGGCGCAGCAGCTGCCCGCCCTGCCCCGGCTCCAGGCGCGCGGCCAGGGCGCGCACGCGCTCGATCACGCCGGCGGGCAGTTCCTGCGGCACGATCTCGTCAATCAGGCTCTTGGTAATGGCCTCGCGCGGGCGGGTGAACACGTCGATCACCGGCCCCATCTCTACGATGCGCCCGGCCTCGATCACCGCCACGCGATCGGCGATCTGCTTGACGACCTGCATCTGGTGCGTGATGAGCACCACCGTCACGCCCAGTTCGCGGTTCACCTGGCGCAGCAGATCCAGGATGGAGCGCGTGGTCTCGGGGTCGAGCGCGCTGGTCGCCTCGTCCGACAGCAGCACCTTGGGGCGGCTGGCCAGCGCCCGGGCAATGCCAACGCGCTGCTTCTGCCCGCCGCTGATCTGCGCCGGGTAGCGATCGGCCAGGTGCGCCAGGCCCACCAGCTCCAGCAGCGGGTCGACGCGCTTGCGGATCTCGTCCTGGCCAAGGCCGGCCAGTTCCAGCGGCAGCGCGGCGTTGTCGAAAACGGTGCGCGACGACAGCAAGTTGAAGTGCTGGAACACCATGCCGATCTCGCGGCGCGCGGCGCGCAGCTCGGCGTCGGCGAGCCGGGTCAGGTCGCGCCCATCCACGATCACCTGCCCGGCGGTGGGCCGGTTGAGCAAGTTGATGACGCGCACCAGCGAGCTTTTGCCCGCGCCCGAGCGGCCGATGATGCCGAACACCTCGCCCGGCGTGATGTGCAGGTCGATGCCGCGCAGCGCCTCGACCGGCCCCTGCGGGCCCTGGTACACCTGGGTAATACCCCGTAGATCGATCATGAGAGACTAGGGATGACGCCGCACCGGCGCCGTCACCCAGGCCGCTGCAGCTTGCAAAAAAATAGCGGCTTGCGCAGACAGGGCAAGCCGAAGAAGGCGTATTTTACGTCCTGGTACAAACCCGTATCAGCGCCACCCGCCAATCACCATGATGGCGATGTTGACCAGCAGCCCCAGCGCCCAGACGGCGCTGCGCAGCAGCGGCTTGTCGGCCAGGTACAAGGCGATGTAGGCCAGGCGCAGCACGATGAAGGCGCACGCCAGCAGGTTCACCGTGGCCTGCGCCGCGCCCAACTGGTGGGCGATGATGACGGCGCCGATGAAGAACGGCAGCGCCTCGAAGCTGTTGGCCTGCGCCGCGTTGGCGCGTGCGCGCCAGCCCGTCTGCGCGGCCAGCCAGGCGCGCGGGTCGTGGTTGTCCCGCCCGCGAAAGCTGCCGCCCTTGGCCAGCATCGCGCACACCATGGGCAGCAGCGCCGCCGCCAGTACGCAGCCGTAGGCCAGGGTGAAACCAGTGGTGGTCATGTGTGCCTCCTTTGCGGCGCTGCCTCAGCGCCTGTCCGCCAGTGCATGGGCGATGGTGCCCAAGTCCACGTATTCCAGTTCGCTGCCCACCGGCACGCCGCGCGCCAGCCGCGTGACGTGCACGCCCCGGCGCCTGAGCGCCTCGCCAATGGCGTGCGCCGTGGCCTCGCCCTCGGCGGTGAAGCTGGTGGCCAGAATCACCTCCTGCACCACGCCGTCGCCAGCGCGCTCCAGCAGCTGTTGCACGCCGATGTCGCGCGGCCCCACGCCGTCGAGCGGCGACAGCCGCCCCATGAGCACGAAGTACAGGCCGTGGAAGACAGCGGCGCGCTCCATGGCGGCCTGGTCGGCCGGGGTTTCGACCACGCACAGGCGCGAGGCGTCGCGCCCCGCGTCCTGGCAGGTGGCGCACAGCTCGCCCTCGGTAAAGGTATGGCAGCGCTGGCAATGCCGCACGTCGCTGCAGGCGCGCGCCAGCGCCTGCGACAGCTGCTGCGCGCCGGCGCGGTCGTTCTGCAGCAAATGGAAGGCCATGCGCTGCGCCGACTTCACGCCGACCCCTGGCAGGCGCCGCAGCGCCTGGATCAGTGCGTCAAGTGCGTTGGCGTCAGCCATGCCTTCGGCCATTGACTTCGATCAGAACGGGAATTTCATGCCGCCGGGCAGGCCCGGCATGCCGGCGGTGATCTTGGCCATCTTCTCCTGGCTGGTCTCCTCGGCCTTGCGCACGGCGGCGTTGAAGGCGGCGGCCACCAGGTCTTCGAGCATGTCCTTGTCGTCGGCCAGCAGGCTGGGGTCGATGGTGACGCGCTTGACGTCGTGCTTGCAGGTCATCACGACCTTGACCAGGCCGGCGCCCGATTCGCCCTCGACCTCGATGCTGCCCAGTTCGTCCTGGGCCTTCTTCAGGTTGTCCTGCATGGCCTGTGCCTGCTTCATCAGGCCGGCGAGCTGTCCTTTGTTGAACATATGTCTTTCCTTTGCTGGTCAAAAAATCATCATGCAGGCTTGATGCTGCCGGGGACGATCCTGGCGTCGAACTCGCGCATCAGCTGCTGCACATAGGGGTCGGCCTGCACGATGGCCTCGGCGGCGCGCTGGCGCTCGCTGGCCGCGTGGGCGTTGCGCCGCGCCGGGCTGTCGCTCACCGGGCCGACCTCCACGCTGATCCGGCTGGCGTGGCCGGCGGCCTCCAGCGCGGCGCGCAGGCGCTCGCGCGCCTGCGGCTGGTTGAGCGACTCGCGTTCGATGCGCAGCAGCCAGTGGCCGGCGTCGCGCGCCACCAGCTGCGACTGCAGCGCCAGCTCGCGCACCAGGGCGGTAATGGCGTCCTGGGCGATCAGCGCGCTGACGGTGGCGTGCCACACGTCGCCCTCCTCGGTCGGCTGCAGCCGCGCCACCGCCTGGGGCTGCAGGCGCGGGCTGGGCTCGGGTGCGGTACGCACTGCGATTTCATCTGTTTTGATAGCTGCTTGCGCCCTATCCACGGGCGTTACAGCCACTTTTTTCTCTATATCCTCGGCCGTGCGCACAGGCAAATGCATGGGGGCTGCCTGGTTCGGCGCCGGCGCCATGGCGGCGGCTGTCGTGTCGGGCCGCAGCGGCCTAGGCTGCGGCTCTGGCACTACCGGGCGCGCCACCGCAGCAGCCGGCGCCGCAGGGCTGGGGGCTGGGGCCGCGCCAAGCGCTGCGGCAGGATCGGCGGCGCGGGCCGGCACGACAATGGATGCGGCGGCAGGCTTCTTTGCGATGGGTGCAGTTTCGGCAGGCGTAGCGGCGGGTTGCGCTACAGGCGCCATGGCCGGGGCCGCCGCCACGGGCGCGGCAGCCGGCGCGGCTTCAGCGGGCTTCAGAGTTTTTTTTTCCGCCCCAGCCCCTTCTCCGGGCGCGGGCTTGAAGGCCAGCAGGCGCAGCAGCGTCATGGTCAGGCCGGCGTACTCGTCGGGCGCCAGGCCCAGTTCGGCGCGTCCGTGCAGGCAGATGCTGTAGAGCAGTTGGGTCTCGTCGGGCGCCATGGCGCCCGCCAGGCGGGCAATCTCCACGGCCTCGGGGTCGCCCGCGTCCACGGCGGCGGCCATTTGCGGCACGGCCTGCAGCACGGCCATGCGCTGCAGGCAGGCGGCCATTTCCTCCAGCGTGCTGGCGGCCGACAGGCCGTGCGTGCGCAGCGCGTCGGCCACCTCGACCACGCTGCGTCCGTCGCCGGCGGCCAGCGCGGCGATCAGGCGAAACACGTGGCTACGATCCACGCTGCCCAGCATCTGGCGCACGCTGGCCTCCTGCAGGCTGCCGCTGCCAAAGGCGATGGCCTGGTCGGTCAGGCTCAGCGCGTCGCGCATCGAGCCGCGCGCCGCGCGCGCCAGCAGGCGCAGCGCCTGCGGCTCGGCCGCGATGGCCTCGGCGGCGAGCACGTGCGCCAGGTGCTCCTGCACGACCTCGGGCGCCATGGGACGCAAGTTGAACTGCAGGCAGCGCGACAGCACGGTGACCGGCACTTTCTGCGGGTCGGTCGTGGCCAGCACGAACTTGAGGTAGTCGGGCGGCTCCTCCAGCGTCTTGAGCATGGCGTTGAAGGCCGTGTTGGTCAGCATGTGCACTTCGTCGATCATGAAGACCTTGAAGCGCCCCTGCACCGGCTTGTAGACGGCCTGCTCCAGCAGGCCCTGCACCTCGTCCACGCCCCGGTTGGAGGCAGCGTCCAGCTCGGTGTAGTCGGGAAAGCGCCCGCTGTCGATATCCCGGCAGGCCGGGCACACGCCACAGGGTGTGGCCGTGATGCCGCCCGTGCCGTCGGGCCCCTGGCAGTTGAGCGACTTGGCCAGGATGCGCGACACCGTGGTCTTGCCCACGCCGCGCGTGCCCGTGAACAAATAGGCATGGTGCAGGCGCTGCTGCGTCAGGGCGTTGGACAGGGCTTGCACCACGTGTTCCTGCCCGACCATTTCGGCAAAGGTCTTGGGGCGGTATTTGCGGGCAAGCACAAGATAGGACATGGTGGGTGATTCTATGTGCCTGCAGGCCAAGACCCCGCCAATCTCCGCTTACAATCGTGCCTGACGGGCCTCCCCGCATGGTGAAGCGGCCAACCGGGTCAGGTGGGGAACCAAGCAGCCCTAACTGTGGAGCCAGTGCCGGGGGTAAGGCTCGTCAACTTCCCCTTTTCCTTGCATCCAGCAGCGCCAGCGCAGGCGCCGCTGCGGCCCGATTGCCAGCCACGGCAACTGGGTGCACACTGCAGACGTAGATCGCCGTTTCTGTCTGGAGTGCTGCCATGAACACGCTCGCTGCAGTGCGGACATCCGCCGCCCGCCTGCGTTTGCTCGATTCCCTGCGGCTGGGAGCCTGCCTGATATGGGCCAGCGCAAGCTGGCAGGCCCAGGCGGCAGGCCCGCAGGCTGGCGCTCTGGCGGCGCCCGCCCCCATCACGGGGGCCAGCTACCTGCCCCACCCCACGCTGCCGCCCGGCACGGGTGCACGCGTGGACTTTACCGGCTGGCTCACCCCCGGGCGGCCGAGCAGCCTGGGGCTGTCGATGGGGCTGCGCACCAACGGCGATACCCTGCCCCACCCCTACGGCATGCAGCCCCCCGCCTGGCGGCCCGACCTGGGCGTGCACTGGCGGACGCGCCTGAGCGGCACCGCCCACCTGGACTTTGCCGCCTGGGCCCGCATACCACAGGGCGGCCCGGCACACGACGCCATGGGCCTGATCTGGCAAGACGAGCCCGAACCCTTTGGCGCCCGGATCGAGCTGCAATGGAAGTCCTCGCGCACGCGAGGGCTGGCGCCCGAGTACGGCGCCATCGGCCTGCAGCTGGACAACAGCTCGCGCCTGCTGCTGCGCGCCCGCCGCGGCGGGCCCATGGTGTACTACCGCGCCAAGTTCTGAACCCAGCGCGCAGCGCCCTGCCCTGCGGCGCACCCGGTGGCCATGCTGGCGGTCAGTAGATAGCCGCCAGTGGGCGCCTCCCAGTCCAGCATCTCGCCCGCGCAGAAAACGCCCGGCCGCGCGCGCAGCATCAGGTGCTCGTCCAGCGCCTCGAAGGCCACGCCTCCCGCGGTGCTGATGGCCTCCTGCACCGGGCGCGGCGCCAGCACGGTGATCGGCAGCGCCTTGATGGCCTGGGCCAGCAGCGGCGCATCCTGCATGCCGGCCTTGCCCAGCTGCTCGTACAGGATGGCGCTCTTGATGCCATCGAGCCCCAGCCGCCCCTTGAGGTGGCTCGTCAGGCTGCGCGCGCCGCGCGGGTGGCGTACCTCGGCCAGCACGCGTTCGTGGGAATGGTTCGGCAGCAAATCCAGGTGGAAGGTAGCGTGGCCATGCTCGGCCACCTCGTCACGCAGCAAATGGGATACAGCGTAGACCAGGCTGCCCTCCACCCCCGTGGTCGTGGCGACGAATTCGCCGCGCCGGTCGAATACCCGCCCCCGGCTGTCGGTAAAGCGCAGCGCCACCGACTTGAACGGCTGGCCGGCGTAGCGCTCGGTAAACAGCGGCGTCCAGCCCAGGGCCGGAGGCTCCCCGCACCCCAGCAGTTCGCGGAAGAACGCGCGCCGCGCCTCGCCCAACGGCGCGTCGGCGCGCGCCACGTCAAAACCGCAGTTGGCCGGCTGCAGCGGCGCCACCGGCACGCCCTGCCCGGCCAGCATCGGCACCCAGGCCGCGTCGGAACCCAGCTGCGGCCAACTCGCGCCCCCCAGCGCCAGCACGGTGGCACGCGCCTGCACCCGCCGCTCGCCGTGGGGCGTGGCCAGGCGCAGCGCGCCCGCCGCATCCCAGCCCAGCCAGCGGCTGCGCATGTGCAGCGCCACGCCCTGCGCGCGCAGCCGCGCCAGCCAGGCGCGCAGCAGCGGTGCGGCCTTCATGTCGACAGGAAACACCCGGCCCGACGTGCCCACGAAAGTCTGCACGCCCAGCCCTGCGGCCCAGGCGCGCACCTGCTCGGCGCCAAAGGCCGCCAGCTGCGGCTGCAGCTGCGCCTGGCGCGCACCGAAACGGGTGGCAAACGCATCGAAAGGCTCCGAATGCGTCAGGTTGAGCCCGCCCTTGCCCGCCAGCAGGAACTTGCGCCCCACCGAAGGCATGGCGTCGAACACGTGCACGCCGCACCCGGCCTGCGCCAGTATCTCGGCGGCCATCAGGCCGGCCGGCCCGCCGCCCACAACGGCGGCATCGCACGCCAGCGGCGCGCTCGAATCATCGGTACCAAAAGACATGGCCCGATCATCCCACCAAGCGCACGCCTACGGGGCGCAGCAAGGCCGTCCGCACGGGCAGCTGCCCATTCTGCCCGGCCATTTTGCTATTGTTTTTAGCTATTACAGTCATAGCACAAAGCGATTCGGGCATACCCGCAGGCGGGGGATTGGTTTCTGTCACAATGACCCCAATTCAACGGATAACCACTGCCCAATCCCTAAGGAAACACCCATGGCCAGCGACCTCATCAAGCATCTGTCCGACGCCAGCTTCGAAGCCGACGTACTCAAGTCCAACACCCCCGTGCTGGTGGACTACTGGGCCGAATGGTGCGGCCCCTGCAAGATGATCGCCCCCATCCTCGACGAGGTGGCCGGCGCCTACCAAGGCAAGCTGCAGATCGCCAAGATGAACGTGGACGAAAACCGCGCCGTCCCGGCCCGCTTCGGCATCCGCGGCATTCCCACGCTGATGCTGTTCAAGAACGGCGAACTGGCCGCTACCAAGGTCGGCGCCATGAGCAAGGCGCAGCTCACCGCCTTCATCGACCAGCAGCTCGCCTGACCGGCCCCGCTCCTACCCGCCAGGCCCGGCAACGCGCATGCGCTGCCGGGCCTGGTTTTTTTGCGCTTGGCGTATTAGTATTACAAACGTAATAACATTCCAGACGAGGCAGCCATGCACCAGCTCAAACTGACCCAGATCGGCAATTCGGTAGGCGTCATCCTCCCCAAGGAGGCACTTGCCCGCTTGAAGCTGCAAAAAGGCGAAACGGTCTTTTTGACCGAATCCCCCGAGGGCTTCATCCTCACCCCCTACGACCCAGCGCTCGAAGAAGAAATCACCGCTGGGCGCGAATTCATGCGCGAATACCGCAACACCTTCCACGAGTTGGCCAAATGAACTGGCGCTGGATCAGCAAGCCAGCGCTGCTGCTGCTGCACGCCGAAAGCCTGGCCGAGCATGGCGGCAGCCAAGGAATGCGCGACGAAGGGTTGCTCGACTCTGCCCTGGCCCGTCCCCTGAATCTAGCCGCCTATGGCCAGCCCGACCACGCGGCCCTGGCAGCCAGTTATGGCATTGGCATAGCCAAGAACCACCCCTTCATCGACGGCAACAAACGTGCAGCACTCTTGGCAACAGGCCTGTTCCTGTACCTCAACGGCTACCGCCTGACCGCCAGCCAGGCAGACACCACCATCGCCATGCTCAGCGTCGCCGCGGGCGAACTCACCGAAGACACCTTCGCCGCCTGGCTGCGCCAGCATGCCCGCCAGCGCTAGCCAACCACTCACGCCCCGCCACCCGCCTTCGCCGCACTGCCGCAGCATACTGCGGCGCAGTGCCCGATTTTTCCTGTCATAATGCACCGCTGAACGCCTTGCCGCAGCCCGTGAATGCGCGGCATCGCTGGTTCCCAGGCACGCTCCGTCCGCCGCTACCCGTGGCCCCGCACGGCACGCCGAGCCTCCATTCCCCAGCAAACCGAGACACTTCACTCCACCTTCTGGAGTCATTTCATGCACCTTAACGAACTCAAGGCACTGCACGTGTCTGAAGTCCTCAAGCAGGCTGAAGCGCTTGAGATCGAAAACGGCGGCCGCATGCGCAAGCAGGAGCTGATGTTCGCCATCATCAAGAAACGCGCCAAGGCCGGCGAACAGGTCTTCGCCGACGGCGTGCTCGAAATCCTGCCCGACGGCTTCGGCTTCCTGCGCAGCCCCGACACCAGCTACACCGCCTCCACAGACGACATCTACATCAGCCCCAGCCAGGTGCGCCGCTTCAACCTGCACACCGGCGACATGATCGAGGGCGAGGTACGCATCCCCAAGGACGGCGAACGCTACTTCGCGCTGACCAAGCTCGATACCGTCAACGGCGGCCCGCCCGAGCAGAACAAGCACAAGGTGATGTTCGAGAACCTCACGCCGCTGTTCCCCAAAGAGCACATGAAGCTCGAACGCGACATCAAGGGCGAGGAGAACATCACCGGCCGCATCATCGACATCATCGCCCCCATCGGCCGCGGCCAGCGCGCGCTGATCGTCGCGCCGCCCAAGAGCGGCAAGACCGTGATGATGCAAAGCATCGCCCACGCCATCACCGCCAACCACCCCGACGTGCACATGATGGTGCTGCTGGTGGACGAACGCCCCGAGGAAGTGACCGAAATGCAGCGCTCGGTGCGCGGCGAAATCATCGCTTCGACTTTCGACGAGCCCGCCGCGCGCCACGTGCACGTGGCCGAGATGGTGATCGAGCGCGCCAAGCGTCTGGTCGAGCTGAAGAAGGACGTGGTCATCCTGCTCGACTCCATCACCCGCCTGGCCCGCGCCTACAACAACGTGGTGCCCAGCTCCGGCAAGGTGCTGTCGGGCGGCGTCGATTCGAACGCCCTGCAGCGTCCCAAGCGCTTCTTCGGCGCGGCGCGCAACGTGGAGGAAGGCGGCAGCCTGACCATCATCGCCACCGCGCTGGTCGACACCGGCAGCCGCATGGACGAAGTGATCTTTGAAGAGTTCAAGGGTACGGGCAATTGCGAAATCCACCTGAACCGCCGCCTGTACGAAAAGCGCGTGTTCCCCGCCATCGAACTCAACAAGAGCGGCACGCGCCGCGAGGAACTGCTGCTGCCGCCCGAGATCCTGCAGAAGACCCGCATCCTGCGCCAGTTCATGTACAACATGGACGAGATCGAGTCCATGGAGCTGATGATCAAGAAAATGAAGGAGACCAAGAACAACGTGGACTTCTTCGACGCCATGCGGCGCGGCGGCTGATCGTAGCGCGGTTGTGCGATAATCGAGGGCTTTTTGCGGAAAGTACGCCGAGTTTTGTTGAATGCGCAGAGGTTGCGCATGGCCGGCGCGGCTCCCGTTGACTTGAGAGAGAAATCATGAAAGAAGGCATCCACCCCAACTACCGCGAAGTGCTGTTCGTGGATCTGTCCAACGGCTTCAAGTTCGTCACTCGTTCGTGCGTGAACACGAAGGAAACCGACACCTTCGAAGGCAAGGAATACCCGCTGTTCAAGCTCGACACGTCGAGCGAGTCGCACCCCTTCTACACCGGCACGCAAAAGTCGGTGGACAACATGGGCGGCCGTGTGGAGCGCTTCCGCAACCGTTTCGGCAAGAAGTAAAGCCTTCTTTCCCCGCCACAAGGCAGCCCGGGCAACCGCGCTGCCTTTTTTGTCACCGGCTCACGCGGCCTGCGCGGCGCGCTGCTGATGGCACTCGGACGGCGACATGCCAAAGCGCGCCCGAAACAGCTTGCTGAACCCCGACTGGCTGGCAAAGCCGCAGCGCCACGACACCGTGCCCACGTGCAGCCGGGCGCTCTGCTCTATCAAGACCCTGGCGCGCTGCAGGCGCAGCTCGCGCAGCGTGTCCATCACCGCCATGCCCTGTGCGGCGAACGCCTCGTACAGCCGCGTGCGCGAGCAGCCCGCGCCCTGCGCGATGGCGGTGGCGTCCAGGTCGGCGCGGTGCGCGTGCAGTTCCATGAAGCGCAGCGCCGCCGCACGCCGGCCCGCGTGCAGTCCCTCGTGCGCGTCGCGCGGCGCACCCGCCTTGCTGCTGCCCTGGCGCCCCAGGTTGCGCAGCGTCAGCAGCGCCAGCGCGCGCGTGGCGTCCAGCAGGCCGGCAAATTCCACCTCGTCCACCAGGTGGGGCTGGCGCAGCAGCAGGGCCATGTGGTTCATCTGGCCGATCAGCGCCGGCGCCAGCGTACTGTTGCCGGTGACCAGCAGGGTTGCGGGGTCGTGCCCCAGCGCGGCGTACACCTCCTGGCGCGGCAGCGCCAGAAACGCCTGGCGCGTGCCCTGGGCCCAGCGGAACCGCCCCTCCTCGCGCGGCGCGCACAGGCTCAGGTCGCCCGCCCCCTTGCGCCGGAACACCTGCGGTACCAGCTGGCCCGACTGGATCAGCGTCAGCACCACCATGTCGTCGGGGTGGGCGCAGCGCGCGCCGGTTCGCATCTCGTAGGCCGACGAGCAGGTCGTGCCCATGGTGCACGCCTGGCTGGTGAGTATGGTCATCTCGCCTTGCAGCGGCACGTCAGGGGCAGGTTCGAAATCCACCCAGCGGTGAGCGATCTCCTTCCACGCGTCGCGGCGCTCGGCAGGGTTCATTTCGCTGGTGCAAAAGTGGAACCGGGCAGCGGGAAGGAACGAGTCGTTCATGGCGGCAAATTGTAAATAAATCCCCCGCAACGGGACGGATGCATCCAACTCGGGACGCTTGGACACAACTTTGTGCGTGGCCCGAAAACACGCCATTTTTACAATTCACACACAGTAGCGAAGCCCTTTTGAACGACGTTGTTTTGCGCTAGCGCAACGATGGTTTCTTCGCTTGGCGCTCTTAAAACCGAAGCATCCACCCCGATAACCGCCACAGCACCACAAACCAGTACATCCCTGGCGCCATCAGCAATACCCCGCCCAATCGTCCAAGCCAGCCACCGCAGTTTCACTATTAAAAACAAAGCTGCATACGCTTTCCACGCAAGGCCTGAATGCCAAAAACAATCAAAATTCTAATGGCCATGCATATCGCACCTTGCATCCGCACCCTGGCCGCCACGGCGGTGCTGCTGGCCAGCGCCGGCGCCACGGCGGCGCCCTACGCCATCACCTACCACGGCACCATCGCCAACTCCTACATGCCGGCCAATGCGCCCGACGGAGCGGCCTTCACCCTGACCCTGGTGCTGGACAACGGCGCCAGCACCGCCGCCAGCCAGAGCTGGAACATCGGCCAGATCACCTGCGGCTTCTGGCGCTGGAACGCGAGCCCCAACGTGGCCGTGGCGCTGGACATGACGGGCGGTATCGCCGCCCTGGGCGCGGGCAGCGCCGTGACGAATGCGGCCGGGGTACTGACAGCCATGTTCACCGATGTCAACACCGGCGGCCCCCTGGCCTTTGCAGACTACGACACCAGCGGCCTGCCTGCGGGGGCCACAGGCATTGGCTGGTACGCCGACGGTCACGCCCAGCCCTTCGGCATCATGGCCCCCTGGGGCGCCAGCTTCGACGACGGTTCCGGCACCCCTGCAGGGGGCGTGCAGATGGCCGCCAGCCGCTGGAGCGCGCCGCAGCCCTTCACCGGCGCCTGCGACGCCAGCGCGGTACCGCCCACGCCACCCACACCGCTCGCACTCGCCGCCGTTCCCACGCTGTCCCCCTGGGGCCTGCTGCTGCTGTCGGCGCTGCTGGGGCTGACCGCTCTGCGTCGCAAAGTTTTGAATGTTTTTGCCATCTATCGCTTATCAAGTAAGCGCTAGCAGCTATCAACAAAAGAGCATCCGCCATGCACGACCCCAGCCTGCACACCCCCCATCGCCGCGCCTTCATGGCCGCCGCCGCCACCAGCCTGGCCCTGCCCGTGGCGGCGCAGGCACAGGCCCAGCCGCCGCAGCCCGCCAGCAAGCTGGAGCGCGGCAGCACCCGCGTGGCCGGCTTCGCCGACGCCGAGATGGACTTCCAGCTGATGCGCCAGCTGGGCACGGCGCGCTACGGCGGCGCGTCGGTGGGCGAGTGCTTCGCGCTGGCGCGGCGCATACAGAGCGGCGTGCCGGCCAGCTGGGTGGCGGAGTTCAGCGCCGCCGCCGCGCGCCAGGAGGCCGACGCCCAGGCCCGCGCGCAGCGCGGCCACGCCGTCAGCGCGCGCGAGCAGTACCTGGTGGCCTGCAACAGCTACCGCGCCGCCGAGTACTACAGCGGTGTGCAGGATCCAGAGCACGCGCGCCTGGGCCGCAAGAGCCGCGAATGCTTCCTGGCCGCCCTGCGCGGCCACGGCGCGGGCGTCGAGGAGGTGGCGCTGCCCTGGGGCGCCACGCCGCTGCCCGCGTACTACGTGCGCGCTGGCGCTGCGCGTGGCACGCGCGGGGGCCGCGGCAAGACGCTGCTGATCATCAGCGGCTACGACGGCACGCTGGAGGAAACCTGGCTGTCCTACGGCCGCGCGGCGCTGGAGCGCGGCTACCACCTGATGCTGTTCGCCGGCCCGGGGCAGATGGACACGCTGCGCCTGCACCCTGGCCTGGCCTTCGTGCCCGAGTACGAACAGGTCGGCCGGCTGGCGCTGGACCACGTGCTGGCGCGCCGCGAGACCGATCCGCGCCGCGTCGCGCTGATGGGCATCAGCTTCGGCGGCTACTTCGCCACCCGCATCGCCGCGCATGAGCCGCGCGTGCGCGCCCTCATCGCCAACTCGCCCATCATCGACCTGCACGCCTACATGGCCTCGTTCGTCGGGTTCGACCCGGCCGGCGTGCCCGACGACAAGGACGTGCGCCTGGCCGATATCGACCACATCCCCGACACCGCCATCGCGCCGCAGACGCGCGAGATGATGCGCAACCTGATACTGCGCATGGGGCAGGACAGCTTCAAGCGCACCTACCAGCGCCTGCACGACTTCCGCGTCGACGACGACGGCCTGCGCCGCATCCGCTGCCCCGCGCTGGCCCTGGTCGGCACCGGCGAGGGCGCCGAGCCGCTGGCGCAGGCCGAGCGCTTCGTGCGCACGGTCGGCGGCCCGGTGGCCCGCCACGTCTTCACCGCCGAGGAAGGCGCGGACGGCCACTGCCAGACCGGCAACCTGGCCTATGCCGCCGCCGTGTCCATGGACTGGCTGGACGAGCAGTTCGGGGAAAAAGCATGAGCACCGCGCCGAACCGCCCCAAGCCAAGCTCGCTCCCGCTTGGCGGGACAGGCCGCAGGCCGAAGGGTGCACCAGTGCGCGGTGCCCCCGCCCTGCTCCCCCGCCTGCTGCGCCTCGCCGGCGCGGCCCTGGCCGCCGTGGCCGTGAGCGCCTGCGGCGGCGGCGATGACGCTGCCGGCAGCGCCGCCGCGCGGCTCGACACGCTGGTGCCGCAGTGGATGGCGCGCACCGGCGTGCCCGGCGTGGCTATTTCGATTGTGCAGGGCGGGAACACGATCTACGCCCGGGGCTTTGGCGTGCGCCAGGCCGGCAGCCCGGCGCTGGTGGATGCAGACACGGCCTTCCCGCTCGCCTCGGTATCCAAATCGCTCGCCGCCACCGTCATGGCCGCGCGCATGCCGCCCGGCGACGGCTGGGCCACGCCCGTGCAGCGCCTGCTGCCCGGCTTTGCGCTGGCCTATCCAGATGCGCAGGACAACGCCCGCCTGACGCTGGGCGATTTGTTCGCCCACCGCAGCGGCCTGCCCGACCACGCTGGCGACCAGCTCGAAGACCTGGGCTACGGCCGCGCCGAGGTGCTGGCGCGCCTGCGCCGCGTCCCCCTCAACCCCTACGGCAGCTACGCCTACACCAACTTCGGCCTGACGGCCGCCGCCCAAGCGCTGGCGCAATCGCTCGGCACCGACTGGGCCACACTGTCCGCGCAGGCGCTGTACCAGCCGCTGGGCATGGCCAATACCAGTTCGCGCTACGCCGATCTGGCCGCACGCGGCAACCGCGCCTGGGGCCACGTGCAGGTGGGCCTGAGCTACGGCAGCTACGGCGCCCAGCCCGCCCGCTACGCCGTGCAGCAGCCCCAGCGCCAGCCCGATGCGCAATCGCCCGCCGGCGGCGCCAGCGCCAGCGCGGCCGACATGGCGCGCTGGATGGCGCTGGTGCTGGCCGGGGGGCGCTGGCAGGGCAAGCAGCTGCTCGACCCCGCCGCGCTGCAAGCAGCGCTGACGGCGCGGCCCGGCAGCGCGTACGGCTACGGCTTCAACGTTGGGCCCGACCCGCACGGGCACCCCAGTGTGTCGCACTCGGGCGCCTTCCTGCTGGGCGCGCACACCGCCTTCATCCTGTGGCCCGAGGCCGGCCTGGGCATCACCGTGCTCACCAACGCCCAGCCGCGCGGCCTGGCCGAGGCCATTGCCCTGACCTTTGGCGAACTGGCCCTGGGCGACGCGCCGGACGGCGTGCCCACGGCCGACTGGCTCGCCGTGATGCAGGACAAGATGCACGACCTCTACAAGCCGCTGGGCCAGTTCGCGGGCCAACAACCGCCCGCCGCGCCCGCGCCGCCCCAGCCGCTGGCCCGCTACGCCGGGCGCTACGCCAACGCCTATTACGGCGACGCCGTGGTGGCGGTCAGCGAGGGCGGCGCTGCGCTCGACCTCACCCTCGGCCCCGCGCAGGTGACGCACCGCCTGCGCCACTGGAACGGCGACCAGTTCGTGTTCGACCTGGCGGGCGAGAACGCCCCGCCCGGCTCCGTCTCGGCCGTGCAATTCGGCCCGGACGCGATGCAGATCGAGTTCTACGCCGAAGACCTGGCGCACGGGCGCTTCGACCGCGCGTCCGCGCGCCCATGACCAGCCTCCCGATTCCCTGAACAAACCACGCCCGACACCCAAGGAAGGAGACCCTGAAATGCACAGACCCACCACTCCCCGCGGCAAGGCCGCGCACCCCGTGCCCGCAGCCGCCGCGCTGGCACTCACCCTCACCCTCGCCCTGGCGGCCTGCGGCGGCGGCAGCGGCAGCAGCAGCAGCGACGGCTCCGGCCCGGTCACCGGCGCCCCCCCCGGCAGCGGCGGCCCCACGGCCAGCCAGACCGTCACCTGCAAGGACTACGACAACCAGGACGTGCAGGTCGCTCCCAAGACCATCACCATCCACAACAACTCCGACGGCCAGATCTACCCCGTGCTCGCCACCAGCACGAACGCCGTCAACCAATGGGTGCAGGGCTGCCAGCGCACCACCGAGCCCTTCCCCGCCGAGACGGTCTACAAGCTCTACGTGAACGACGGCCAGGGCATCGCACCAGGCACGCAAGTCACCATCACGCTGCCTTTGTTCAGCGAGCTGTCGCCGGGCAAGTACGTCACCTGGTGGAACGGCGGGCGCGTACTGCTGGCCGACCGCAACAAGCGCCTGCGCGGCAGCGAGGACAAGCCCGCCGACACCCCCGCCAACGTGACCTGCCAGGGCCAGGGCACGGCGTGCAACCTGAGCACCTACACCAGCCCGGTGCAGTTCCAGGAGGACGTGTTCGCCCAGTTGTCGGAATACACCTTCGGCGACTCCATCATCCCGCCCGGGCAGAGCACGCGCATGCTCAAGCCCGAGAACGTGGGCTACAACATCTCCTACGTCGATCACGTCTACATGCCGGTGGCCATCGGCGTGCGCGGCAACCCCTACATCGGCTACAGCGGCTCGGCCAAGAAGCCGACCGAGTTCCGCGCCGCGCTGCGCAGCTTCCTGCAGCCCGGCAGCCTGGGCGAGGGCTGGCCGGTCTACAACATGAGCGAGCTGCGCCTGCCCGGCGGCTACAACATCTTCGCCCAGCGCGGCGGCTACCTGCTGGAAGACCCCGAGGTGCCCGTCAAGCCCGCCGACGGCCAGAACCCGCCGGTGCTGACGGTCATGAAGTGCATCGACAAGGACGCTGACTGCGCCACGCCCCAGGCCCAGCGCAGCATGCAGTGGGGCCAGGCGGTGCAGAACATCCAGGACTTGTGGGGCTCGTGCGTCGATTGGGGCAGCGAGGACATCTCCCAATACACCACCAAGAAGTACCCGCAGGACTGCCCCGCGCCGCAGTCCATGCAGGGTGAGATGGCGCTCATCAAGGACTTCTTCGCCCAGAACCACAAGCAGTACCTGGCGCTGTACGACCAGCAGCTGTGCGTGGGCGAGCCCATCGGCTCGCGCAAGATTCCGGCGCACGTGGCCCAGTTCAAGTTCTGGGAGGCCATCAAGCACATCTACGGCTGGGTGCCCTACAACGAAGGCTGCGCCTCGGGCGACAACAAGCTGTCCGACACCAAGGTGAACGACCGCGACCACGCCTACGTGCAGACCCTGTACATCGAGGATCTGCAATACAACTACCGCCAGGCCGCCGTGCAGGCCAATCCCAAGCTGGCCTTCAACCCCTACGTCAAGCTGATCCACGACGACCTCGGCATGGGCGCCTACGCCTTCTCCGTCGATGACGCCGTGGGCTTCATGAGCGAGCAGGGCGACGGCCTGGTGTTCACCGTGGGCGGCACCCAGGGCCTGGAGAACGAAAAGGCATTCAACTACGCCGACGGCTTCTCGGTGGGCCTGGGCGTGCCGCTGCCGATCGTCGGCAAGCTGAACGCCCAGATGCTCAAGAAGTACGGCGTGTGCTCACTCGGCGCCGACGCGGCCGATCCCAACTGTGAGCACGACAAGCAGGACATGGTGATGCCTGAGGGCCGGCTGATCAGCGGCTTTCGGGTCGGCACCGTGCCCTCGTACCCGCTGAAGGTGCGCTTCACCGACATGAAAGACAACGTCTACACCATGCTGGTCAAGGAGAAGTTCGCCAAGTGCACCGGCGCGCTGACGGCCTGCCCGGCGAACAAGGCAACCATCGTGGACAAGAGCGCCTGCAGCGTGGTCACCGCGCAGGGCACCAAGCACCCCAAGTCCAGCATCTGGTGCGACGGCGCCGACCCCAACCAGTCGCGTGAAAACGACCAGGCGGTGGTCAAGAACCACCTGAGCTACCCGGTGCCGGTGGATTACCTGGACTGAATGATTCACACATAAAAAATGCATCCATCGCCTGACGTATAAGCGCTGGATGCTATTAAAAAAGGAAACTTCACATGCAACGCGCGCACATGCACCTGCCCGCCATTCCCGCCCGCATGGCCCTGCTGCCCTGCGCGCTGGCCAGCCTGGTCTTTCTGGCCAGCTGCGGCGGCGGCTCGGACGCCCCCGCCGAGCCGACCTACTCCTCGCTCTACCCCGCGCTGGCCGCGAATGCCGGCATGGACGAGGGCGACTTCAACCGCTTCATGGCGACCGCGGGCCGGGGCACCGCCATCACGCCCGAGACGATCAAGTCGCTCTCGGTCGGCTCCAGCATCAACTCGGCCCAGTCCACCTACAACCTGCGCCCCATCTTCGATTTGGGGCAGCTCAAGGAAGACGGCCGGCTGAACGTGGACACCAGCCGTTCGCAGCAGAAAACCGTGCTGCGCATCACCAGCAACAAGACGGCCAGCACGGACGCCGAGCAATTCAGCCTCGACGTTTCGGCCTCCGGCTCCATTGGCCGCGAATCCTTCGGCGCCAAGGCTTCAGCCGCCGTGCACCATGCCAACGCCCGGAGCAACACCCAGTCCGACGGCACCGTCAGCGTGCAGATGGTGTCGGCCAACACCAACAACATCGTCTCCATCCTGAGCAGCGGCTTTTCCGGCAGCGAGAACTTCACCAGCTACCTGATCGGCACCACGCTGACCGACGAGCTGCTGCGCAGCTACGTCGTCACCACCGAGAGCACGCCCACCGGCCTGTGCGGCGGCCAGCCCTACACCACCAGCGTCAAGGTCAGCCGCTACAAGTTTGCCGATAGCGACCCCCACGCCAACATCCAGATCCTCTCGCGCATGGAGCGTGTCTTCGGCGAGCTGAAGGCGCAATACGAGCTGTGCGCCGACGTCTCCATCCAGACCGTGCTGGTGCGCCAGATGACCGAGCTGCGCGGCAAGATCGAAAGCGCCATCGCCGACTTCTACGCCTTCAACGGCGACGCCTTCGTCTCGCAGACCACCTCGATGAACCAGGCCATGGGCAGCGGCGAGATGAAGTTCGGGAGCAAAGACGGCAATACCGAGGAGCAGTACGGCGCCTCGGTATCGGCCCAATACCAGACGCTGGCCAACGCGGGCGGCGGCAGCGCCACCGTGCAGTACTACAAGCAGAACGGCTGGGCCGAGGCGCTGCAGAACGTGCAGGTCTCGGCCGAGGCCAAGCCCGCCGGCGTGGCCGACACCACGGCTTGGGTCAGCAGCATCCAGACCATGCTCAAGGACCAGAGCAGCTCCCTGGTGCCGCCGATGGGCAGCCTGCCCAAGGACCCGGGCGTAAAGCTGCCCGGCCCGGTCGAGCTCCGCCACGACGAAGAAGCCCCGCCGGACGTGGCCTTTACCTCCTACGACCAGTGGAAGCAGTACCAGCAGGACAAGAAAGACAAGAAGGGCGTGAAGGACGAGGAGGTGCTGGAGCAGGTGCAGCAGCAAATCGAGAACGAGCCGCTGCGCATCAACGACGACAAGGCGCTGCTGCAGGCAGGGCCGGGCGGCGACGCCTACGAGCAGCTCATCGCCGAGCTGGACGACCTCAAGGAGCGAGCCAAGGCGCCCCAGGCGCCGCTGCAGGGCAATGACGGCAACCTGGTGCGCTTCGACAAGATGTTCGTCAGCGGCTTCGAGACGCTGCCCTACGACGCCGTCATCCCCCAGCTGCGCCCCGACCTGGACATTCCCGGCATCGACCAGGGCATGGGGAGCTTCCCCAACATCATGGCCGCCATGCTGATGAGCGAAAAGCTCGGCCGGCTCGACTCGTACCTGGCCTTTCTGGCCAACATCTCGGTCAGCAACGTCACGCCCGAGATGAGCGCACGCTACCACCAGTTCTTCCAGAAGGCGTCCGCGCGCGCCTACGACCTGGTGGGCCTGGCCCTGAGCCAGGGCGCCGACATGACGCCCGCCGTGCTGGCCGGCTACAAGAAGGCCATGCTCGGCACTGCATCTGCCCCGGCGCAGAGCGAGCTGTACAAGAGCCTGCAGGACATCGACTACTACAACTACGTGGCGGACACCCTGCTCGACCCCGCCAAGGGCAAGGCATGGTCCGTCGCCCCCGGCGGCTACCTGCCGATGCGCTGGAAGAACGACGCCAGCGGCGGCGTGGAACTGGTCACCTGGACCGGGCTGGCGCCAGCACGGGGTATAGCCCCTGGCAAGGAAAGCGTGGTGACGGCGGATTTCAGCAACCCCAACGCCGACCCGTTGACGCTCTACCGCAACGGCATGAAGGCCCTGCAGACGCCCTGGTACCCCGTCTACATCTTCAACCAGGGCCAGGCGCCGGCGCTGGTGTTCGTACAGCACTTCGGCGCCTACCAGGCCATCTACGGCGCCCGGTGGGTAACGCGGCCCTACGACGGCGACAACCCCGTCAAGCCGAGCCTGGTGCCCCAGTGGCAGGACTACCAGCCGCTGGGCACCAAGGACATGCGCACGGTCATGACGGGCGCCAGCAATTCCTTTCTGGGGCAATCGATGAACTGGGATTACTCGGTGTACTTCCCGAATTCCAGCAACGACCCTGTGCGCTTGCGCAAGTACAACGCGCTCGTGCTGCAACTGCCTGCCGATTACCAGGAAAGCGACGGACAAACCATGTATACAGCCGCGCATTCGGCAGCGGTGCGCGATTTCAGCTATCTCGCTTACGACACTCAGTCGAGAACCGACGCCACCTACAACGCCTTCCGCCAACCCACCCATGGCCGCAAGATGCGGCGCATGAGCGACGGCGCGGTGGTGGACGTCACGCAATGGACACTGGGCAACGGCGCACTCACCTCCGTGATGCTGCTGCCGCTGAACACCACCACCACGGGCGAGAACCTGACGCAGGGGCTGAACTACGCGCCCGAACGCACGCCGATGGACGTCGTCACCCCCACCAGCCTCGATCTCGCCAACAAGCTGGCCGTGCTGCAGTAAGCCTGTGCCCCACGCCACGGCGCCTTCTGCCCCGGCTGGCTCCCCTGGCCCTGCGGCCTGCCATGGCGGCGGCAGGGCAGGCCGCCAGCCGGGGGAAGCATGGCGAACCTGGATTGCATGGGTGACAGCATCAAAAATTAAAAAAAATCGGCTTCAAACCATTACACAATGGGCGCAATCAGCTATTAAATAAAGATTAACAAACACACCATGAACCACTCCCTCCGCCTTGTGGCCGCTGCGGCCCTGAGCGCCTGCAGCACCGCCCCGGCCCGAGCCTGGCGGAACATGCTGCGCCTTCTGGCGCTGGCCGCCTGCATGGCGTGCGCGGGCATGGGCGGCGCGCTGGCGCAGGCCGCATCGCCCGTCACGGCCAGCGCGCAGGCCGTGCAACTGGGCTGGAACCAGCGCCAGTACATCGCGCTGCAGGCCGCCGATGCCACGCCGGGGGGGCCGTATGCCATCACCTACGCCATCACCAGCGGCCCGGCGCATGGCGGCGTCTTCGGCAACTCGTTCGATCCCCAGGCGGGCACGCTGACCTACCAGCCCGATGACGACTACGCGGGGCCGGACAGCTTCACCTTCACCGCCCACACCGTGAACGGCACCTCGGCCCCCGCCACGGTCGGCATCACCGTCGCCGGGCCGCTGCCGCCAGCGGCGTATGACATGGATTTCAGCGTGGCCTTCAACACCAGCCGCCTCATGGTGCTGCCCGCACTGAACCCCAACCTCAGCAAGCTGGGGCCGAACGCTCCGCTGGTTTTTGAGCTTGTCACCCCGCCCGCGCACGGCGGCGCGGTGTTCAACGGCAACATCGCCACCTACACGCCCACGCAGGGCTACACCGGGCCGGACAGCTTCACCTACCGCATCCAGGGACAGTACGGCACGTCCAACACGGCCACGGTGCGCATCACGGTGGGCGGCGCCGCGCAGCCGGTGGCCCAGCCGGGCAGCGGCTACGTGCCCCACGGCACGGCCACGCCCATCGCGCTGGCGGCGCAAGACCCGAACCCCGGCGGCCCGTTCGCGCTGACCTATGCCCTGGTCGCGCCGCCCGCGCATGGCAGCGTGGCGGTGCACGGCAGCACCGCCACCTACACGCCCGGCAGCGGCCCATCGGGCGGGTATTGGGGCGAGGACGGCTTTACCTTCACCGCCACGTCGGTCAACGGCACGTCCGCGCCCGCCGCCGTGCGCGTGCTGGTGGGCCAGCCGGTGGTGCTGGGCGTGGACGGCGCGCTGGGCGACACGGGCCAGACCGCCTGCACCGACACGGCGGGCGCGGCCATCGCCTGCGGCGCGCTGACCGGCCACCCCGGCCAGGACGGGCGCTTCGGCCGCGATGCGCAGGCGCAGGCACCGGCCTTCGACTATGCGCTGCTGGGCACGCCGGGCAGCGGCTGCGTGCAGGACCGCGTGACCGGCCTCACCTGGTCGGACGAAACCTTGCTCGCCGCCCCCTGGGATGGGGCCAGCGGCGCGGCCTACAGCCGCTGCGGCATCGCCAGCGGCTGGCGCCTGCCCACGCGGCGCGAGCTGCTGTCCCTGGTGCACCACGGCGCCAGCAACCCGGCCAGCGCCTTCCCCGACACGCAAAGCGCGCCGTACTGGAGCAGCGACACGCAAGGCAGCCAGGCCTGGGCCGTGGACTTCGCCGACGGCGGCACGCGCCGTATCGCGCGCACCGAAAGCCATGCGGCCCGCCTGGTGGCGCGGCCCGTCAACCAGGCGCCCACCCTCACCCTGGGCGCGGACATCGTGCTGTCCAACATGGACATGCCCGGCCCGCGCCGCTACCCCGGCTGGGCCACCGGCATCACCCCCGGCCCGGCGCGCGAGGCGGGGCAGCAACTGTTCGCAAGCGTGCGCCTGCTGCCCGTACCGGGCGAAAAGACGCTGGAGTTCGACGTGCCGCCCGCCATCGACCCGGCCACGGGCGACCTGACTTTTACCGTGCTGCACCACATCTACCCTGAGGGCGAATTCGGGGGGCAGCCTGTCTATTACTGGACTTCCTCCGCCGGGCGCGTGCGCGTCGAAGTGACGCTGCAGGACGATGGCGGCACGGCTGGCGGCGGGGTGGATGCCACCGTGACCAGCTTCGAGATCGCCCTCTCGCCCGTGCCCAGCGCCTTCGATATCAACATCAAACACCCCTGGAAGGCCTCTTGCATTCCCGTCACCCTGCATGCGCAGGACATCGACACAGACCCGAAAATCCAGGTCATCCATCCGCTGCGCTACGCGCCGCTGTTCCGCATCAAGCAACCCCCGCAGGAAGGCTATCTGATCGATTACGTCAGCAAGCGTGCCCCTGCCGCCATCTCCAGCATGGTTACCAAAAGCATCAGCGTGCCCCTGGGCGACACCGTGGATTCCGTGCCCGACCACGTCGGCGCGACGGGCAACTTCGGGCCGCAGCCCGGCCCCGGCAGCAAATGGGGCTTCTTCGCCACCAGCATGTGCTACGTGCCCACCAGCAGCACCTTCACCGGCTTCGATGCCTTCAGCTACACGGCGGTGGATGTGGACGGCAACGAGAGCGCGCCCGCCTCGGTGACTATCGAGATCTTCGAGAAGTGACCATGGTTGCCATCAAAACGATAGCTGCCAGCGCTTGCTGCATAAGCGCTAGAGGCCAAAAATCCTTGAAACTCCTGCCGCCCGCGCTGCTGGCTGCCGCCAGCTTCGCCGTCCACGCCACCCCCTTGCAGTGGGACGCCTGCGCCTGGGGCCAGTCGGCAGCGGGCAGCACCTGCACCGGCACGCCCGCCGCACTCACCTGGCAGCAGGCGCTGCAAGCCGCCAGTCAGGCCAACGCCGCGCTGTACCAGGGCCAGGCCGACTGGCGCGTGCCCAACCGCACCGAGCTGGAATCCACCGTCGATCTGGCCGCGCCGGGCGCGGGCGCCTTCTGGTCGTCCACCAGCTACCACCCCGCGCCCACGCGCGCCTGGACGGTGGATTTCAGCGACGGCGCCACCAGCCCCGCCGACAAGACGGCCACGCGCGCCCTGCGCCTGGTGCGCGGCGGCGCGGGCGCGGCGGCCTATACGCTGCCCGGCCCCTCCACCACGCCGCCGCTGCCGCTGCCCGGCGCGCCGGGCCAGACGGCGCAGGCCACGGTGTCGGGCGGCGGTGGCAGCTGCACCTTCACCAGCGCGGGCTTCATCGACGCCGCCACGCTGCCCGCGCCGCCCGGCTACGTTCAATTGGCAGCCGACCCGTTCGCGTTCGTGCTCGATGGCTGCGCGCCCGGCGGCACGGTGCAGATCACCATCACCTACCCGCAGCCGCTGCCTGCCGGGGCGCGCTTCTGGAAGCACGGCCCGCGCAGCGGCCAGCCCACGGGCTGGTATGCTTTCCCAGCCACGGTGGGCGGCAACACCGTCACCTTCTCCATCACCAACGGCGGACTGGGCGACGACGACCTGGACGCGGACAACAGCCAGGTCGTGGATGCGGGCGCGCCGGTGCTGCTGGCGGCAGGCGGCGTGGCGGGCATTCCTACGCTGTCGCAGTGGGGCGTGCTGCTGCTGTCGGTGCTGTCGGGCCTGCTGGGGCTGGCGGCGCTGCGGCGCAGGGCTTGAAAGCCATCCCTTTCAAGCCCCGATCGCGGCCAGGGCAACGCCGATGCGGCCCGATTTGCGCTTATCCTCAAGCGCTTCGGGCACCGCCCCCTTACCTTCGCATTGCGCGTGAATCCCCCTACTCCCGCCATCGTCACCCAGGGCGCCGTGCGCGCGTTGCCGCGCTGGGCGCTTTTGCTGCTGTGCGCCGCCTACATGGCGGCCGGTTTCTTCGGGCGCGACCCGTGGCGCAACGCCGACATGGAGGCGTTCGGCTTCATGCGGGCGCTGGCGCAGGGCCACACGGACTGGCTGGCGCCGCAGCTGGTGGGCATGGCGCCGGATACCGACGGCCTGCTGCCGCTGTGGCTGGGCGCCTGGGCCATCGAGCTGCTGGGCACATGGCTGCCCGCTGAATACGCGGCGCGCCTGCCCTTCGTCGCCCTGCTGGCGCTGACGCTGGCCGCCACCTGGCGCGGCATCTACTTTCTGGCGCGCGGCCCGGCGGCGCAGCCTGTGGCCTTTGCCTTTGGCGGCGAGGCCCAGCCGCGCGACTACGCCCGCGCCCTGGCCGACGCCGGCCTGCTGGCGCTGCTGGCCTGCCTGGGCCTGGCCCAGTATTCGCACGAAACCACCAGCTACCTGGCGCAGCTGGCCTGCGGCGCGCTGCTGTTCTACGCCGGCTGCGCCCTGCCCTGGCGCATGGCCTGGCCGCTGCTGGCGGCGGCCTGCGGCCTGGCCGGGCTGGCGCTAGCGGGCGCGCCCAGCCTGGCCGTGCTGATGGGCCTGGGCTGCGCCGCGCTGGCCTGGGCCACGGCCGGGCAGCACCGCCTGCGCGTGCCGGCCGCTGCCGCGCTGCTGGCGCTGACGCTGGCCGCCACGCTGCTGGCCTGGGCACTGGACTTGTGGCGCTGGCGCATCGTGGCGCTGCAGGATGCCAAGGAGTGGCACAGCCTGCTGCGCCTGTTCGTATGGTTCTGCTGGCCCGCCTGGCCGCTGGCGCTGTGGACGCTGTGGCGCTGGCGCCACCAGATCGCCAGCCGCACGCCGCAGCGCCACCTGCTGCTGCCGCTGTGGTTCGCGCTGCTGGCCGTTGCCGCCACGCTGAGCACGCGCCCGGCCGACCGCGCCCTGCTGCTGGGCCTGCCGGCGCTGGCCGCGCTGGCGGCGTTTGCCCTGCCCACGCTGCGCCGGGGCATTGCGGCGCTGATCGATTGGTTCACGCTGCTGTTCTTCAGCGTGTCGGCCATCGCCATCTGGATTGTGTGGCTGGCCGTGCAGACCGGCGTGCCGGCCAAGCCCGCCGCCAACGTGGCCAAGCTGGCGCCGGGGTTCGCACCCAGCTTCTCGGCGCTGGCGTTTGCCGCCGCGCTGCTGGCCACGCTGGCGTGGTGCGCGCTGGTGGCGTGGCGCGCCAAGCGCAACCGCCAGGTCATCTGGAAGAGCCTGGTGCTGCCCGCCGGCGGCGCGGCGCTGAGCTGGCTGCTGCTGATGACGCTGTGGCTGCCCATGCTCGACTACGGCCGCAGCTTTGCCCCGCAGATGGCCGGCGTGCGCGCCGCGCTGGCCGGCGCGCGTGGCTGTGTGGCCGGCTACGGCCTGTCGCCGGCGCAGGCCGCCGCCGTGCTGTACTACACGGGAAGCGACCTGCGCCCCGTTGCCGACCTGGCGCAGTGCGACTGGCTGGTGACCGACATCAACGCCCACCCCGGCGTGGGCCGCTGGCTGGCGCCCGGCCAGTGGCAGCAGGCGGCCAGCGTGGCGCGCCCGACCGAGCGCGACGACCGGCTGCTGGTACTCAGGCGCATGCCACCCGCGGACATGGCGCAAGCGCCGCAAGACGCCCGGCAAGCGCAGCAGGAGCCTGCGCCAGGGCTCGCGCCTGCACCCGACGAGCCGGCGGCGCAGTGAGGCACGAGCTAGCCACCATCGCCCGCCACGCGCTCACGGTGCTGGCCGGGCAACTGGCGGTCATGGCCTTTGGCGTGGCCGACACCATCGTCGCCGGGCGCTATTCCGAGGAGGCGCTGGCGGCGCTGTCGATCGCGTCGGCGCTGTTCGTCAGCGTGTACGTGGCGCTGATGGGCGTGCTGCAGGCGCTGATGCCGATCTGGGCGCAGCAGCACGGCGCTGGCGAGGGCGCGGCGATCGGCGCCAGCGTGCGCCAGTCGCTCTACCTGTGCGCGGCGGCCAGCGCGCTGGGCATGGCGCCGCTGCTCTCGCCCGGCCCGGTGCTGCACTGGGCCGACGTGCCGCCCGCGCTGCACGGCCAGGTGCGCGACTACCTGGCGATTCTGGCCTGGGGCCTGCCCGCCGCGCTGCTGTTTCGCATCTACAGCACGCTCAGCCAGGCGCTCGGCCACCCGCAGCTGGTGGCGTGGCTGCAGCTGGGGGCGCTGTTCATCAAGCTGCCGCTGTCCGTCTGGTTCACCTTCGGCGGCGCCGGGCTGGCCGCGCAGGGCGCACCGGGCTGCGCCTGGGCCACGCTGGTGGTGAACTACGCGCTGCTGCTGCTGGGCGTGGCGATGCTGCGGCGCAACCCGATATACGCGCCGCTGCGCCTGTGGCGTCGCCCCGAGCGGCCCGACCGCGCGCAGCTTGCCGGCTTTTTGCGCCTGGGCGTGCCGGCGGGGCTGGCCATTCTGGTGGAGGTGACCTCGTTCACGCTGATGGCGCTGTTCATCGCGCGCCAGGGCACGCTGGCGTCGGCCGCGCACCAGATCGCGGCCAACGTGGCGGCGGTGCTGTACATGGTGCCGCTGTCGCTGGCCATTGCCGCCAGCGCGCGCGTGAGCTTCTGGCGCGGCGCCGGCCACGAGGCGCGCGCCGCCGCCGTGGCCTGGCACAGCCTGTGGCTGGCCGCGCTGCTGGGCTGCGCGCTGGCGGCGCTGCTGTGGCTGCTGCGCGCGCCCGTGGCCGCGCTGTACACCAACACGGCCGAAGTGCGGCAACTAGCGGCCGCGCTGCTGGCCTGGGTGGCCGCCTACCACATGGCCGACGCGCTGCAGACGCTGTGCATCTTCGTGCTGCGCAGCTACCGCGTAACGCTGGCACCGCTGGCCGTCTACGGCGTGCTGTTGTGGGGCATGGGGCTGGCCGGCGGCTACGCGCTGGCCTACCGTGGCATGGCCGGCGTGGCCCCGCTGCAGTCGCCCGCGGCGTTCTGGATGGCGAGCGCGGCAGCGCTGGCGCTGGTGGCGCTGGCGTTTGCCGGACTGCTGCGCTGGGCGACCCGGGCCGTACCGTTCAGGGCCGGCGCTGCCTTAATGCCCCCCGGTTTTTGACACGAGCTGTATCACCAGCACCCCGCCGACGATCATGGCCATGCCCAGCATGGCCGGCCAGTCCAGCCTTTGCCCGTAGACCAGCCAGCCCACCAGGGCAATAAGCACGATGCCCAGCCCCGACCAGATGGCGTACACCACCCCTGTGGCCATGTGGTTCATGACCTTGGAGACCAGGAAGAACGCGAGGCAGTAGCCCAGCACCGCCAGCAGGCTGGGGCCCAGCCGCGTCAGCCCCTGCGACGACTTGAGCGCCGAGGTGGCAACCACCTCGGCGATGATGGAAATACCGAGAAGGACAAGAGGGCTCACGCTGCAACGATCCGGTTGGTGCGACAGCCCCGATTGTCACCGCCCAGGCAGCAGCGCCACCACAGGCGTGCGCGCATGGCCCTGCGGGGTGCCAAGCGCACCCGCAGGCGCCCAAGGCCGTCAGTTGAGCCGGCGGCGCATGGCCAGGAAGCGGGCGTTGTTGGTCACATCGCCCGCCGCGGCAAACTTGCCGGCCAGCAGCGGATCGAGCTGCGTTATACGGTCCTGCGGCGCCGGATGGGTGTTGAACAGCATCTGAAAGTTGGCGTCGCTGCCCGATTCCTTGGCGTACATGTGCAGCACCGTCGGCAAGCCGCCGGGCGCGTAGCCGGCGCGCGCCGCGTACAACAGGCCGTGGCGGTCGGCGTCGAACTCATCGCCGCGATCGAGCCCCTTGGAGTAGATGTTGCGCACGGCGTTGACCACGGCTGAACTGATCACCGCATTGCCCGCCTTGGCCTGCACCACGCCGCCGACAATCTGCGTGAAGCCCCCCTTCTTGATCGCCGCCAGGTAATGGCCGCGCACCACGTGGCTGATCTCGTGCCCCAGCACGCCGGCCAGCTCGGCCTCGGAGCCGAGCCGACGCAGCAGGCCCACGGTCACGAATACGTAGCCGCCGGGCGTGGCGTAGGCGTTGACGGCCTCGGAGTCGATGACGCCGAAGCGCCAGTCGAACTGGACAGGCTGGCCCTTGGCGTCCTTGGGCAGGTCGGCCTGCTGCGCGACCCACCAGCCGACCTCGTTCACGTAGCGCTGCACGGCGGCGTTGCGCAGCAGCGGACGCGCGCCCAGCAGCACCGAGGCGAAGTCCTGCCCCAGATGGCGCTGCTCCTCGGGCGTGTAGTCCTTGAACGCGGCTGACGCCCCCTCGATCACGTCCTGCAGGCCGTTGGCCATGCCGGCGCTGCGCCCGCCGCCACCGCCGGCCAGGGAGCCGACCACGCCGGCCAGGTTCATGCCGCCACCGCCGCCGCTCGTCGGCATGGTCTCGCAGCCGGCCAGCAGGGCTGCGCAAGCGGCCACCAGGGCCAGGCGTTCAATGGTGCGCGTCTTCATTGCTCGGCTCCCGTGTAGTCATCGAAATGGCGTGCCTGCAGCTTGCCACTGCGGGCAAACTGGCGCGCCTGCGCCGCCGTTACGGCGTAGTTCTCCATCTGGCGCACTTCCTGCGGCGCGGGCTGGGCGTTGGCCAACTGCTCCTGCGTGAGGCCGCGCGTGCCGGTGGTGGCCGTGGGCTTGGTGCTGGCCGCGGTGAACAGGTTGGCCAGCCCGCCGCCGCCCTGGCTGGAGCTGGCCGCCGGGGCCGGGGCCGCCGCCGCGCGCAGCGCCTTGAGGTGGCTCAGGCGCATCCAGCCCTGCAGGTCGCCCAGCTTGACCTTGGCCCAGCCGCCCTGGGTCTGTACCACATCGAGCTGCTCGCCCGCCTTGACGGACTTGATCACCTTGGCGTTGAGCGCGGGCGATGCGCGCAGCTCGGTGGCAATGGCCACCTCGTGCGTTTGCGCCTGCGCCACGGCGGCGCCCAGCGCCAGCAGAATGGCGGCCAGCAGGCCGCGCCAGCCATGCCAGCCATATAGGTTCGGTTTCATGCGTTGACTCCCTCGTTGGTGGAAAGAATGGGCGCAGCCGCTGCGCCCGCCGATGCCTGGGGCCGGGCCTGGGCCTGCGCCCGGCGGCGCGGCTCGTACAGCCGCACGGCCTGCTCGCGGCCCTTGACCGCGAAATCGCCGTGGTCGACGAAATCGAAGTCGTCCTGGCACAGCGCCCGGGTGGATTCGGACACCAGCACCCGGGCGATGCCCTTGGTGCAGCCTTCGATGCGGCTGCTCAGGTTCACCGTATCGCCAATGGCGGTGTAGTCCAGGCGCCGCGCGGTGCCCAGAAAACCCACCACGGCCGGGCCGCTGTGCACGCCGATGCCGATGTCGAACGCCGTGCCCGGCGCCTCGCGCGCCATGTCGGCGGCGAAGCGCTGGAGGGCGTCGGCCATGTCCAGCGCCGCCGCCACCGCCAGGCTGGCGTGCGCGGGCTGCGCCATAGGCGCGCCCCAGAAGGCCATGATGGCGTCGCCGATGAATTTGTCCAGCGTGCCGCCGTGGCGGAAGATGACCTCGACCTGCATCTCGAAGTAGCGGTTCAGGATGGCGACGATTTCCTCGGGCCGGCGGTGCTCGGACAGGCTGGTGAAGCCCCGTATGTCGGAGAACAGCACCGTCACCTCACGGCTGGCGGACACCTCGGCCTGCGCCTCGTGCTCGACCTCGGACAGATTCTGCACGATGCGCGGATCGACGAAGCGCGCGAACATGTCCTGCACGTGGCGCCGCTGGGCCATCTCCAGGCGCGACGACAGCAGGCCGAACGACAGCAGCGCCAGCGCCCCCAGCGCCAGTGCGGACACCGGCATCCAGTACACGTCCATGCGCAGCGCCAGCACCGCCGCGCCCAGCGCCAGCGCCGCCACAGCGGCAAAGGCAATGGCCACCTGCAGCGGCGAGACGCGGCGCGCGAACGCCAGCCCCGTGGCGCCGATGAGCGCCAGCGCCAGCAGCGGGCTGAGCCAGCCGGGCGCCTCGCGCAGCCAGTCGCCAGCCTGCAGGTTGGCCAACGCCGTGGCGAGCACGAAGGGGCCGGGGGTGGTGGCGTCCATGGGCGTGGGCACGAAGTCCATCAGTCCGCTGGCGGTGGCGCCGATGATGATGATCTTGCCGTGCGGGTCGAAGGGCAGCTTCGCCCCCTCCGTCTGCGTTGCCAGGTAGGCCTTGGCGTACGGTATGCGGGTAAATTCCCGCCCATACCAGTGCAGGCGAAAGCGCGGCGCGGCCGGCGTGGGCAAGTGCAGCGCGTCGGCCACGCGGCCCACCAGGTGCGGCAGCCACCAGCCCCGCACCTCGCGCCCCAGCTCGGTGCTGCGGCCCAGGCCGTCGTCGTCCTTGACGAAGTTGATGTAGCCGGTGCGCCACAGATCGGGCGGCAGCGCGATGGGCGCGTCGATGCCGTAGCGCGCGTCCGGGTCGGCGCCGGGCAGCGCGCGTATGCCCATGGCCGAGGGCGCCAGCGCCAGCGGCGCCTGCTGGCTCGAATCGGGCATCAGGATCATCGGCACGAAGGCGCGCTCGAACGCCATGGCCTGGGCCAGCGCGGCGTCGTTCTCGGGGCGCAGGCGGTCGGGCGGCGACAGGATCAGATCGAGCACGATGGCGCGCGGCCCCTGCGCCTCCAGCGCCTGCATCAGCTCGGCGTGGATGGCGCGCGGCCACGACCAGGTGCCGGCCAGCGCGCTCATCTGCGGGTCGGTCAGCGAGGGCTGGTCGATGTCCACCAGCACCACGTCGGCGGGCGGCAGGCGATCGCTGGCGTGCCAGCGCAGCACGGCGTCGCCCACACGGTTGTCGAGCGTGTCCAGGTGGTGCCAGGCCAGCAGCTCCAGCAGCGCCAGCACGCCCAGGCCCGCGCCCAGCATGGCGTACAGCGTGCGCCGGCCAAAGCGCTGGCGCAGCGTCCGGAGCAGGGATGACGAAGCCATGGGCACGACCTGGGCGGGACGAATGGGAAGGCCAGTATCTGCTTACAACTTGTCGCAGTCAACGCGTGGACGGCCCAGGCGGAGGCCGCCCCGCGCGGGCCGCCGCGCCGTGCCGGGGGCGGGAACAAAGCGGCACGGGCGATGCATCACGACTTGCGCTGCAAGCCGCCGAGCTGCTGCGCCATGGGCTGCGCCAGGCGCTTGAGCTCGTCGATAGCCAGCGCCCCACCCAGCGTGAGCATGACCCCGTTGGGCAGCAGCATCGACAGGTCCGCGCTGCTGCCGTCCTTGCGGTAGCTTTCCTGGAACGCCACGTCGCCCTTGCGGTAGACGCGCTCGACCTCGTCGGTGGTTTCGCGCTCGCTGGTCGAATGCGCCCAGGCCGCCATGCCGGCAGCGAGCATGGAGGACGCGCCCAGATCCTGCACCCGCACCTCGACGTGCTTGCCCTCGTGCTCATACTGCGCGCTGGCGTGGGAGAACTGCACGCCCATCATGGCGTCGGTGCGCGCCTCGACCGAAGTGCGGGCCATGCCGGCCAGGCTGTCGGGCAGCACGGCGCGCAGTTGCTGCACGTCCAGCGCCTGGCCCGCGGCCTTGCCGCCCAGGGCGGCGCCCAGTGCCTCGGTGGCGGCCTTGGCTGCGGCCTGGGTGTCCCCGCTGGCCTGGGCCTGCTCCATCTTGCGGTTGGCCTCCTCCATCCGGCGCGTGGCTTCCTCGATCTTGCGGGTATCGATCTTGATGTCGGTCCCGGGAATCTGGATGTTGGCCGGCGCCGCGCCGCCCGCCCCGGCCAGCCCTGCCGTCCCGTGCATGCCCGGCGTGACCAGCGCGGACAGCACCCCCACCAGCACCCCGGCGACGATACCGCACACCACCAGCACGGCGGTGTAGCCCGCCGCCCGCTGCTGCGGCACCCGCATCAGCACCGGCACGCCCAGGTACAGCAGGTAGATGGAATACAGCGCCGCCACCAGGCCCAGCACGGCCAGCATCGGCAAAATGCTGAACACCCCGCCGACCATGGCCGCCGTCAGCCCGTAGGCCACCAGCTTGAACGCGCTGCCCATGTCGGCACGCCCCTGGAAGCGCGGCGCCAGGGCGTTGGCGATGAGCGCCAGCACATACACCATGGCCAGCGACAGCGCGTAGCCCACCACCATGCCGGCCAGTCCCGCCAGCAGCGGCACGCGGATGGTGACGCCAAAGGCGCCGACGCCGACCAGGCTGTAGCCGATGAAGTGGGCCACGGCGGGGATGGCCGCCAGAAAGACGAGGTAGCCCAGGTAGATGCGCGCCGGGCTGCCGTCTTCGGCGTCGATCTGCGGCCAGGTCTGTTGCGGATTCAGCAAAATGGCGCGCACGCGTTCGAGCAGCACCGCCGGCGCCACGGTGTTCAGGGGTGTCGACATGATCGGTCTCCTTGTGTGTCGGTGGTGCAGCAGCGCCATGCGGCGGCTGCGCGCGGGCATTATGGGCGCGAACGCGGGGGCTTGGATAGCCGGGCCAGTGGCGCCGCGCCAACGCGCGCCGGGTACGCGCGGCTCAGCGCGCCTCGGCCAGCAGGCCTTGCTCGACCATGCGCACCAGCCGCTCGGCCAGCGCCTGGTAGGCGGCCTCGTCCAGGCCGCGCAGGGGGCCGTCGAGCACCAGCATGGCCATGCCGTGCACGGCCGACCAGGCCATGAACTCGGCCCCAGGCCGGCGCTCGCGCGGCAGCAGGCCGGCGTCCACCATGCCGTCGAGCGCGTGGCACAGCAGTTCGAACGGATCCATGCCGCTGGCGCCGCGCGCCGCATCGGCGCCCGGCGGGCGTTCGTGCACGCCGAAGGGGCGCGCCATGAAGGCCGTGCGAAACAGGCCCGGCTGCTGCCGCGCAAAGCGCAGATACCCCAGGCCCACGCCGCAGAACGCGGCGCGCGCGCGCCGGCGCCGCTCGCGCAGGCGCCGGGCTGCATCGATCTCGCCCTCGATGCAGCGCGCCAGCTCCGCCAGCGCGGCGGCGCGCACCGCTTCCTGCAGCTCTTGATGGTTCCTGAAATGCCGGTACGCCGCGTTGGGCACCACGCCGGCGCGCCGCGTCGCCTCGCGCAGCACGATGGCCGCCGGCCCGCCCTCGCGCGCCAGCGCCACGCCCGCGTCCAGCAGCGCGCGCCGCAAATCGCCATGCCGATAGGTACTGCGAACGGGAGGTGATGTTTTATCCGACATTTTTACTGGGCTTTTCGCGCCCGCTTCAAAACCTGGCTCGATGCGCGTATAAAAGTGTACATCGTCCACAATAACCGATGGCCCACTCAGCCCCAGGCCCAGGAGACACGCATGCAACTGACCCCCTACCTCAATTTCGACGGCAACTGCGCCGAGGCCTTCGCCTTCTACGCCCGGCTGTTCGGCGGCGCCATCGTGCACCAGAGCACCTTCGGCGAAGTACCGGCCGGCGCCGGCATGCCGCCGTTGCCCGAGGCCGCCAGGGATCGCGTGATGCACGTGCACCTGCAGTTCCAGGAACAGTCGCTGATGGGCTCGGACGCCATGCCGGCGGCGCCGGGGCAGGATCCGTCCAACTGCGGCGGCGGCTACCAGCAGCCGCAGGGCCTGTGGATCTCGATCCAGGCAGCCGACGCCGCGGAAGGCCGGCGCCTGTTCGACGCGCTGGCCAGCGGCGGGCAGGTCGCGATGCCGTTTGCCGCCACGTTCTGGTCGGCCGGCTTCGGCATGGTGCGCGACCGCTTCGGCACGCCATGGATGGTCAACGTCGCGGCGCAGGCCTGACGCGCGGCACGCACCACCGGGGAGCCGCCATGACCGACCGCACCATCCATCTGCACCGCGTGCTGCGCGCCAGCCCGCAGAAGATCTACCGCGCCTTCACCGAGGCCGACGCGCTGGCCAAGTGGCTGCCGCCCCACGGCTTCACCTGCCAGGTGCAGCACCTGGAGGCCCGCGTCGGCGGCAGCTTCCGCATGGCGTTCCGCAACTTCGGCACGGGCCAGGCGCACGCGTTCGGTGGCGAATACCTTGCGCTGGTGCCGGGCGAGCTGATCCGCTACACGGACCGGTTCGACGACCCCGGCCTGCCCGGCGTGCTGGAAGTCACCGTGCGCATCAGGCCCGTGCTGTGCGGCGCCGAGCTGGACATTACCCAGGCCGGCATTCCGCAGGCCATTCCCCTGGAGATGTGCTACCTGGGCTGGCAGGATTCGCTGGCCCAGCTGACCACGCTCGTGGAGCCGGACGTTGCCGGCTGACTACCTGGGCACAACGATCTTCATGCACGCCGCATCGCTCGCCCTGCCCGCCGCCGCCGTTTTGTGCGCCATCGCCGCGGCGCTGCACTTTGCCTGCCTGGGCTGGGGCGCGCCGGGGTACCGCCTGCTCGGCGCGGGCGAGAAGGTCGTGGCGGCGGTGGCGGCGGGGCGTCGCCAGCCGCATGTCTGGGCCGTCGCGGTCGGCTGCATGCTGCTGGTCTGGGCCGCTTACGCGCTGGCCGGGGCGGGCGTGCTGGCGCCGCTGCCGCTGACGCGCCCGGCGCTGTTCCTGATCGCCGGCGTGCTGCTGTGCCGCGCGCTCGCGTTTCCGCTGCTGCGGCCAATGTTCCCCGGCAACAGCCTGCGCTTCTGGCTGGTGTCGTCGTTCGCGGTGGGGGTGCTTGGCGCGCTGTTCCTCGCCGGCGCGCTCCAGATGGGGCCGCTGTAGACGCCTTCTTGCGCGCTGATTGGCAAGCCGCCACCAATTGGCGCAAAATGCGCCAATCAGGAGATCGCCATGCCCCCAACCGCCTTCGCATCCGTCAAGCTCCCCAGCGCCCTGGTCGAGCAGGCACGCCATGCCGCACAACCCATGCGCCGTTCCGTGGCGGGCCAGATCGAGTACTGGGCCACGCTGGGCCAGATCGTCGAACACACTGGCCTGAGCGTGCAGGAAGCACGCACCGCCATCGAGCAGTACGAGGCCGCCACCGCCCCTGCATCGGTAGATGCGCTCACCGCCCGGCTGCTGGCAGCCCAGGCGCGCGGCTCGCTGGCCGAACGCGTGCGCGAAGTGGTGCAAGACCGCGCCTGAGCGCCATACGCACGCCGGCAGGCATCACCACACCTGCAGAACCGCTGCCCGCCTGGGCGCGAACCATGCTCGGCGCACCGTAGCAAGCGGCTGGGTCGTCAGCGGGTGATTGCCAGGCCTGGCAAGACTCCCTACCCCCGCTGGCGCAGTGCCTCGTACAGGCACACGGCGCTGGCCACCGAGACGTTCAGGCTCTCGACCGCGCCCTGCATGGGGATGCCGATCAGTTCGTCGCAGGTCTTGCGCGTGAGCTGGCGCATGCCCGGCCCCTCGGCGCCCAGCACCAGGGCCACGGGGCCTTTCAGATCGGCCTGGTACAGGGTTTTGTCGGCGTCGCCGCTGGTGCCGATGATCCAGATGTTGCGCTCCTTGAGTTCGTTCAGCGTGCGCGCCAGGTTGGTGACCATGAAGTACGGCACGGTCTCGGCCGCGCCGCTGGCAACCTTGGCCACGGTGGCGTTGACGCCGCAGGCGTGGTCCTTGGGCGCGATCACGGCGTGCGCGCCGGCGCCGTCGGCCGCGCGCAGGCAGGCGCCCAGGTTGTGCGGGTCGGTCACGCCGTCGAGCACCAGCAGCAGCGGCGCCACGCCACCCTCATCCAGGCGGTCGAGCAGGTCGTCGAGCGACTGCACCTGCGCCACCGCCTCCACGCGCGCGGCCACGCCCTGGTGGCCGTGGCTGCCGGCCAGCTTGGCGATGCGCAGCGCGTCGGCCTCGATCAGGCGCGCGCCGGCCTCGCGCGCGCGCTCCAGAAACTGGCGCATGCGCGCGTCGCGGCGCGAGGCCTCGTAGTAGATCTCGATGATGGATTGCGGCGCCGTCTTCAGGCGCACGCCCACGGCATGAAAGCCGAACAGGACTTTGGGTGCGGACATGGGGGGCGATTATCTATCTTTAGTTTTATAGCTGTTCACGCTTTATAGAAGCCAGTCTCAGATATAAACATATTTTAAAATGGCTTATATCAATAGCAAACAGCTATGATTTTTTTGCTCCACCACCTGCCCGGCCTCGATCAAGAGGCAGCGCTCGCAGCGCTGCGCGATGCCGCGGTCGTGCGTGACCAGCACCAGCGTCGTGCCTTGCTCGCGGTTGAGCGCGAACATCAGCTCCATGATGGTGGCGCCGGTGGCAAAGTCCAGGCTGCCGGTGGGCTCGTCGGCCAGCAGCACGGCCGGCTGCACCACGAAGGCGCGCGCCAGCGCCACGCGCTGCTGCTCGCCGCCCGACAGCACCCGGGGGTAGTGGCCCAGGCGCTGGCCCAGGCCCACGCGCTCCAGCATCTCGGCGGCGCGCGCGCGCGCGTCGCGCCGGCCGGCCAGCTCCAGCGGCAGCATCACGTTCTCCAGCGCCGTCAGGTTGGCCAGCAGCTGAAAGCTCTGGAACACGAAGCCGATCTTCTGCGCGCGCAGCGCGGCGCGGCCGTCTTCGTCCAGCGCGAACAAGTCCTGGCCGGCGACGTGCACCGTGCCGCTGGTGGGGGTGTCGAGCCCGGCGACGATGGACAGCAGCGTGCTCTTGCCCGAGCCCGAGGCGCCGACGATGGCCACCGTCTCGCGCGCGGCCAGGGTGAAGTCGACATCGCGCAAAATCTCCAGCGTGCCGGTGGAATCGGTCACGCTCTTGTGGACGTGCGCCACGGCGATGATGGGCGGGCTGCTGGCGTCGATCGGCAAGGTAGACATGAAGAAAGGCTTTGGGCTAATGCAATGTATGAACCGGCGTGACTTTATCGCGGCCAGCGCCATGGCCCTGGCTCCAGCGGGTTTTGCCCTGGCGGCCCAGCCGGCGCCGGCGACGATTCTGGTGCTGGGCGACTCGATGAGCGCCGAATACGGCCTGGCGCGCGGCAGCGGCTGGGTGGCGCTGCTGGAGCAGCGCCTGCACCAGCAGCAGCCCGGTGCGCGCGTCGTCAACGCCAGCATCAGCGGCGACACCAGCGCCGGCGGGCGCGCGCGCCTGGGCGCGCTGCTGGCGCAGCACAAGCCCACGCACGTCATCCTGGAGCTGGGCGGCAACGACGCCCTGCGCGGCCTGCCGCTGAAGAACACCGAGGACAACCTGGGCGCCATGGCTGCCCAGGCCCGCCAGGCCGGCGCGCGCGTGCTGCTGGTGGGCATGCAGGTGCCGCCCAACTACGGCAGCGACTACGCGCGCCGCTTCGCCGCCCTGTTCGCCAGCGTGGCCCAGGCGCAGCACGCGGCGCTGGTGCCCTTCCTGCTCAAGGGCGTGGCCGACGGTGCCGACCCGACCCGGCTGTTCCAGCCCGACCGCATCCACCCCACCGCCCAGGCCCAGCCCATCATGCTGGACAACGTCTGGCCCGCGCTGCAGAAGCTGCTCTCCAATTAATGTAATTGGGGTCGGATTCCAATTAATTTTCGGTCCGGCTGGAAGCAGAATAATTGGAATCTGACCCCAATTATTCAAACGCCTGGCGCATGGCCTGGGCCAGGTCGGCGCGCAGGTCGGCGGGGGACTCCAGGCCGATGGCGAAGCGCACCACGGTGCCGGGGCGCAGGTGGGGGGTGGCGCGAGCGCGCATGCTGGGCAGCTCGTAGGGCATGACCAGGCTCATCGGCCCGCCCCAGCTGTAGCCCAGGCGGAACAAGCGCAGGCCGTCGCAGAAGGCGTCCACCCGGTCCTGGCCGTGGCGCGCGTCGATGACCACGCTGAACAGGCCGGCGGCTGCGCCCTTGTTGTCCTGGTTCGCCGGATGCGCCTGGCCGCACAGCTGGCGCCAATGCGCGTGGCCGGGGCTGCCCTCCAGCGCCGGGTGCAGCACCTGCGCCACGTGGGGGCTGGCGGCCAGCCAGCGCGCCAGTTCGCGTGCGGCCAGGTCGTGCGCGCGGTAGCGCAGCGCCATGCTGGGCAGCGAGCGCAGCACGGCCTCGACGTCGTTGGCGCCCACGCCCAGGCCCAGGCGCATGTGGGTGAGCTTGATTTTCAGGTGCAGCGCCTCGTCGCGCGTGGTAATGGCGCCCATCAGCACGTCGCCGCCGCCGCTGGGGTATTTGGTGAGCGCGTGCACCGATACGTCCACGCCCAGGCTGGCGTCGCCCAGCAGGTCGAACGGTGCAAAGGCCAGGCCGGCGCCCCAGGTGTTGTCGAGCACGCAGGTGACGCCGCGCGCGCGGCAGATGCGCACCTGCTCGGCCAGGTCGGGAAATTCGAGCGTGACCGAGCCCGGCGCCTCCAGCCATACCAGGCGCGTGGCGGGGCCGATCTTGGCGGCCAGGTCGGCCGGGTCGAGCGGGTCGTACACGCGGTGGCCGATGCCGAAATGGCGCAGTTCCACCTCGGCCAGCGCCTTGTTCGGGCCGTAGGCGTTATCGGGCAGCAGCACTTCGTCGCCGCTTTTTAGCAGCGCCAGCGACACGGTGGAGATCGCCGCCAGGCCGCTGGGTACCAGCAGGCACTGGCGCCCGCCTTCGAGCGTGGCCAGGCGTTCCTCCAGCAGATAGGTGGTGGGCGTGCCGTGCAGGCCGTAGGTGTAGCTGGTCTTGTCCTTCCATTCGCGCGAGCGCATTGCGGCCACGCTGGGAAAGAGGACGGTGGACGCCTTGTGCACCGCGGGCTGCGGCGCCTCGAAGCCCTCGGGCGGGCGGTAGCCGTGGTGCACCAGGCAGGTGCTGACGTCGGTGGGCTGGGGAATGCCAGGGGGTGTTTGCTCGCTCATGCGGCAATGGTAGCGTTTGCCGCGCAAGCCCGCGCACGCTGCACGGATCGCCTGGCCACGCGACAATCACCCTCCTATGCGCTCCCTTCCGCTGCACCGCTGGCTGCCCTTCCTGGCCTGGCCCCGCCCCACCGGCCCTTTCCTGCAACGTGAATTCTGGGCCGGCATGACGGTCGGGCTGATGCTGGTGCCCCAGGGGGTGGCTTACGCGCAGTTGGCCGGCATGCCGCTCATCACCGGTATCTACGCGTCGCTCATCCCGGCCTTGATCGCCGTGCTGTGGAGCTCGTCCACGCGCCTGGGCGTGGGGCCGACGGCGCTGTCGAGCCTGCTCATCGGCGCGTCGCTGACCGGTCTGGCCGAGCCCGGCAGCGCCCACTGGGTGGCGCTGGCCGCCTGGCTGGCGATTCTGTCGGGCCTGTTGCAGGTGGTGCTGGGCGCGGTGCGCTTCGGCTGGCTGGTGAATCTGGTCACGTCGCCGGTGCTCAATGGCTTCACGCAGGCGGCGGCGCTGCTCATCTTCACGTCGCAGCTGCCGGCGCTGCTGGGACTGCGCACCACCTGGCACGCGCTGGCGGCCGCCCCGTCCATCCACCACTTCGACCTGACGGCGCTGTGCTTCGGCCTGGGCAGCTGGGCGCTGCTGAGCGCGGCCAAGCGCTGGCGCAAGAACTTTCCGGCGGCCATCGTCGTCATCGGGCTGGCGGCGCTGGCCAGCTGGGCGCTGGGCTACGCCGCGCGCCAGGGCGCTGTCATCGGCCCACTGCCCTCGGGCCTGCCATCGCTGTACCTGCCGGGCTGGCTGTCCTGGGACGAGCTGGGCACGCTGGTGCTGCCGGTGCTGGTGGTCACGCTGGTGAGTTTTCTGGAGACGGCCTCCAGCGCCAAGGTCGAGCACACCCAGGGCGGCACGCGCTGGAACGAAAACCAGGATCTGGTCGCCCACGGCATGGCCAAAATCAGCTCGGGCCTGTGCGGCAGCTTCGCCACCAGCGCGTCGTTCTCGCGCTCGGCGCTCAACCTGTACGCCGGCGCACAAAGCGGCTGGGCCACGCTGTTCGCGCTGGTGGTGGTGCTGGGCGCGCTCTTGTGGCTCACCCCGGCGCTCTACCACGTGCCGCAGTCGGTGCTGGCGGCGGTCATCGTGGCCGCCATCACCAACCTGATCCACCCACGCACCATGTTCGGGCTGTGGCGCATCTCGCGCGTGGAGACTGCCATCGGCCTGTGCACCTTCGCCATCACCCTGGTGAGCGCGCCGCGCATGTACTGGGGCGTGCTCGTCGGGCTGGTGCTCAACCTGTGCTTCTTCCTGTACCAGCGGCTGCACCCGCGCATCATCGAGGTAGGCCTGCACCCGGACGGCAGCCTGCGCGACCGCCATCTGTGGCAGCTGGCGCCGCTGGCGCCGCAGGTGCTGGCGCTGCGCATGGATGCGGAGCTGGACTTCGCCTCGGCCAACGCACTGGAGCGGCGCGTAGCCGACGAGCTGGCCGCGCGCGCCGAACTGCGCCACCTGTGCCTGTTCGCCCTGCCCATCAACCGGGTGGACGTGACCGGCGTGGAGATTTTCCTGCGCCTGCGCACCATGGCGCAGGGCCAGGGCGGCACGCTGCACGTGGCCGGTATCAAGCTGCCGGTGCAGCGCCGCCTGGAGGCTGCGGGCGCGCTGGCGGCCGGCCCCAACTTCGCCGTCTACCGCACCGACGCCGAGGCCATTGCCGCGCTGCGCCAATTCGACGCCAGGGCGCACGCCCAGGGGTGAATGGGACGCATGCGGCGGCGGGCGCTCTGTTAAACTGCGCTTCAGATTTTTGTTTCCATCTGTGACAAAACCCGCCGCCATCGCTTCCGTCAACCTGCGCGACCTGCGCCTGGATACCGCGCACGCCCTGGTCGCCCAGTCGCTGGGCTCGGACGACGGCCTGCGCGGCCAGGCGCCGCTGGCCTATCTGCAAGGGCTGATCGACGGGCTGTGCACGCTGTCGCTGCGCGACCCGCTGACCGGGCTGGTGAACCGCCGGCACATGCTCAGCGCGCTGCAGAGCGAGATCGACCGCGTGGCCCGCTCGGGCGAGGCCGCGCTGCTGCTGCTGGTGGACATAGACCATTTCAAGCGCGTCAACGACTCGCACGGCCACATCGCGGGCGACGCGGTGCTGCGCTCGGTGGCACGCACGCTGGAGAGCTGCGTGCGCCCCATGGACACCATCGCCCGCTACGGCGGCGAGGAATTCGCCGTCGTGCTGCCAGCCTGCCACCTGAGCTTCGGCCGCGTCGTCGCCGAGCGCCTGCGCAGCACTGTGCAGACCACGCCCATCGCGCTGTCGACCACCCAGTCGATCAGCGTCACCATCAGCATCGGCGGCGCCTTCGCCATGCAATGGATCCGCAGCACCACGGAGCTCTGGCTGGAGCGCGCGGATGCCCAGCTCTACCAGGCCAAGCAGGCCGGACGCAACCGCATCTGCATCGAGGAGCAGCCCGACAGCACCGTGAGCGCGGAAGAAAAAAGCATGTTGATCGGCCCGCTGTACACACCGTCGGGATGGGGCGACCTGCCCCCGCCCCTGGATACGGCGGCGGGTAGCGCCAACCAAAGAAGCCAACAATGAACGACGCGCTGTCAACTCCACCCAACCAGCCCACGACCGGCGACGCCCTCGTGCCCGGCACCCGCATCATCGCCGTCACCAGCGGCAAGGGCGGTGTGGGCAAGACCTTTGTCTCGGCCAACCTGGCCACCGCGCTCACGCGCCGCGGCCACCGCGTGCTGGTGCTCGACGCCGATCTGGGCCTGGCCAACCTCGACGTGGTGCTGAACCTGCACCCCAAGATCACGCTGCACGACGTGTTCACCGGCCGTGCGCAGCTCGAAGACGCCGTGATCCAGACTCCCGGAGGCTTTTCCGCCGTGCTGGCGGGCTCGGGCATGGTCGAGTATTCGCGCCTCACGCCCGAGGTGCGCAACCAGTTCCTGAACGTCATCCAGACCCTGGCGCCGCGCTACGACGTGGTGCTGCTCGACACCGGCGCCGGCATCTCCGACGTGGTGCTGTTCTCCGTCTCGCTGGCGTCCGAAGTATTGATCGTGGCCACGCCCGAACCCACGTCGCTGACCGATGCCTACGCCGCCATCAAGGTGCTGGCCACGCAGCAAAAGCGCCAGCACGTGCGCATGGTGGTGAACCAGGCGGCGCGCCCGGGCGACGGCCGCGCCATTACCAGCCAGCTGCAGCAGGTGCTCGACCGCTTCGTCACCACCGAATCGGGCCGGCCCATGCGCCTCATCCACATGGGCGACATTCCCGCCGACATGTCGGTGCGCGACGCAGTGATGCGCCGCCAGCTGCTGATGCTGCAGCTGCCCGGTTGCCCGGCCGCGCTGGCCGTGGCGCAGCTGGCCAACAAAGTCGAGGCCACCCTGCTCAAGCCGGCCGCCCCGGGCGGCTGACGGCCGGAATCGGAGGATGCAGCGGGCGGCAATGGGTGCTAGCCCAGGTGCATGCTTGAGCCCGACACCTGGAACCCCAGCGTAGGCGCACTGGCGTCGGTGAACGGCACGCCCAGGGATATCGCGCCTGCGCCGTGCAGCAGGCAGCTGTCGCGGCGCAGCTGCACCGGCACGTCGCTGCCCTCGAAGCGCACCCAGGTGCCGTAGCTGCTCAGGTCGGTCAGCAAGAAGGCGCCGCCGCGCCAATCGAGCCGGGCATGCTGGCGCGATACGCGCGGATCGCCGATGCACAGCTGCGCGCTGGTCGAGCGCCCTACGTGCACCGGCATATCCGACACCGCGAACATCTGGTTCCCGCCGCGCCAGGAAAAACGGATCTCCGCCTGTTCCGCCGCTTCCAGCCTGGCCATGTTGCTGAGCAGCCCGGCCTGCATGGTGAGCGACTCGCCTGCGGAGCCGGGCTCCCAGTCGATACGGTACATGACCAGCGGTTCAGCCTTGCCGCGCACCACCAGATGGCCCAGCCGGATGAAGCTGACGCCAGGAGGCTCCAGCAGGCCCTGCACTGTGTCTTCGGTGGCCCAGATTTCGGCAAGGCCGGCGCGCTCGCACAGGCGCGCTGCCACGTTCACGGCGTCGCCGTAGCAGTCGCCGTCCACCTCGACCAGGTCGCCGCTGGCCAGCCCTACCCGAATCTCCATGCGCGGGCCTGGCTGCTGCGCCACGCTGCGCTGATAGCGCATGCAGCCCACCATGGCGTCCACGGCCTTTTCCGCATCGGCGAACACGCCGAGCACCCCATCGCCCAATTTCTTGACCACGCGCCCGCCCCGATCTTCGATGGCCTGGCCGATACCTTCGGTCAACCGCGCCACAGCGGCTGCAGCGTGTTCATTGCCCAACGCCTCGTAGAGCGCTGTGCTTCCGGCGATATCCGCAAATACCACGGTCTTGATGGGACTCACACTGGGCTTCCTTGTTCTTGTCGGCCAACACGGCGCATGGCGGCGCGCCTGCGCATGCGCGCGCCTTGCATTATGGGGAATTGTCGGCGCAACGGCGCGGCTACAGGTGCTTGCGGATTGTCAACAAGCGTCGCCACGCGGGGATGTCGCGCATGCGTCACACCCGCGCGGCGCAAGATCAATGCGCGTGGCCCCAGTAGATCAACGCGTCGCGCCCTTCCACCGACAGCGACACCTGCGCCCCTACGGGCAGCAGCACCTTGGTGGCCACGTGGCCGAAGGGCAGGTTGGTGAGCACCGGCGCTTTGACCTGCGTGCGCAGCCAGTCCACCACGCTTTGCAGCTTGAAGCCCTTGTCGTGCGGGGCCAGCTTGTAGTTCGTGAACTGGCCCAGCACCACGGCTTTCTGCCGGGCCAGCACGCCCGCATGCAATAGCTGGGTCAGCATGCGCTCCACGCGGTACGGGTGCTCGCTGATGTCTTCCACGAACAGGATGCCGCCCTTCACCTCGGGGAAGTACGGCGTGCCGACCAGCGACGTGAGAACGGCCAGGTTGCCGCCCCACAGCGGCGCGGACTTCACGTACACCTCGGGCACGGCGGGCTGGCCGTCGGCGCGGGGCTTTTCCTTGTCCATACGCCAGCCCGCGCCCTCGCCATGGCCGGTGAGCAGGTCATCGAAGCAGGCGGCCATGATGTCGTCGGGCTCGCCTTCCACGCCCCAATCGACTTCCAGCGAAGGGCCGGCCCAGGTGACGGCGCCCGTCTTGGCCAGCACCGCGTTCTGGAAGGCCGTGAAATCGCTCATGCCCACGAAGCGCGTGCCGCGCTCGATGGCCTTGGCAACTTTCTTGTACTGGATGCCCGGCAGCAGGCGCGTGAAGCCGTAGGCGGCGCGCGAGATCATCGCCACGCCGGCCCCGCTGGCGGCCGCGCGGTGGATGGCGGCCAGGCGCGTGGCATCGTCGCCCGCGAAGCGCGTGTGGGTCGCGAGCGCGTCGGCGTCCACCTCCACCTCGTGGCCCAGGGCCTTCAGGCGCGCGATGCCGCGCTTGAACGCGGCCTTGTCGCGCACGGCACTGGCGGGGGAGTAGATGTAGATGTGCTGGGGGCCGTGTGCATGGTGGCAGTCAGGGCCGCAGTGGTCATGGTCGTGCATAGCGGGCGAAGTATTCCACAGCGCGTTGGGCGGAGGCGGCGCTGGCGTCGGGCACGGTGCATGCGGGCGGCGCATCGTTCACGCCGAAGCGCGCGAACGCGCGCGGCGCGGCGCGGTGGCCCGCATCGGGGAAAGGGGCCGCATCATCCTGCGCGCCTTCGAGCACGCGCAGCAGCGGCGCCTCCAGCGGCGGCAGCACGGCGCCCGGCTGGGCCGCCAGCACCACGTGGCGCAAGCCCAGCCGCTGCACGAACTCGGCCAGCACCCGCTGGTGCCATGCCAGCGTGTGCACGGCCTCCTTCTTGGGCTTGTCGCTGCGGCCAAAGCCGATCAAATCGGGCGCGACCACGCGGTGGCCCGCCTGCGTGAACACGGGCAGCATGCCGCGCCAAGCCTCGCTCCATGCGGGGCTGGCGTGCAGGCACAGCCAGGTCAGCGGCGCATCGCGCGGGCCTTCGTCGAGGTAGTGCAGGCGCAGGCCGTCGATGCAGAGATAGTGGCCCGCGGGGCTGGCAAACCGCGCCTCGGGCGTGCGCAGCGCGTCCTCGCGCAGCGGCTCGGCCTGCGCGCGCCGGGCGCTGCGGCGTTCGCTGAAAAAGCCCTGCAGCAGCGCCGCGCAGTCATCGGCCAGCACCCCGCCCCGCACCGCCGTGTGGTGGTTCAGGCGCGGCTCGGCGAACAGGTCGAGCACCGAACCGGCCACGCCCGTCTTGGCGTCCGCCGCGCCGAATACCACGCGCGCCAGCCGTGCGTGCAGCATGGCGCCGCTGCACATGGCGCAGGGCTCCAGCGTGACGTAGAGCGTGCAGCCGTCGAGCCGGTAGTTGCCCAGGTGGCGCGCGGCCTCGCGCAGCGCCATCACCTCGGCGTGCTGCGTGGGGTCGTGGCTGGCCACGGGGGCGTTGCGCCCGCGCCCGATGACGGCCCCGTCCTTGACCACCACCGCGCCCACCGGCACCTCGCCGGCCTGCGCCGCCTCGCGCGCCAGCGCCAGCGCCTCGCGCATCCAGGCGGTATCGTCATAGCTCTGCATTTGATAGCTACTTGCGCTCTCTGGGTAAGCGCTGTATGCCATTTTTACTTGGAATCCTCGTCCGGCATGGGGCGGGCCTGCATGGCGGCATCGAGCTGCTGCTTGAACTGCTGCTGCACCTGCTGGCTCTGCTCGCGCACGTTGCCGGTGGGTGCGGGCTGCGCAGGCTGCCCTGGCACCTGCAGCGCCGGAACCATGGGGGCATGGGTGGCGGCGAGCTGCTTCTTGGCCAGCACGCCCACGATGGCCAGCACCACAAGCAGGCCGACGATGCTGAACACTGCGCGCATGGGAAAGCTCCTGGAATCAAACGGCGAACGGGGCATGGTATCGGCAAAAACGCCGGGCTGGGATAATCCGCACCCTATGTCCCTCCTGCCCCACCAGCTCGAACTGCTCTCCCCCGCGCGCGACGCCGACATCGGCATCGAAGCCGTCAACCATGGCGCCGACGCCGTCTACATCGGCGGCCCCGCCTTCGGCGCGCGGGCGAGCGCGGGCAACGACATCCGCGACATCGAGCGCTTGGCGCGCCACGCGCACCGCTTCAACAGCCGCATCTTCATCACGCTGAACACCATCCTGCGCGACGACGAGCTGGAGGCCGCGCGCCGCATGGCCTGGCAGGTGTACGAGGCGGGCGCGGACGCGCTCATCATCCAGGACATGGGCCTGCTGGAAATCGACCTGCCGCCCATCCAGCTGCACGCCAGCACGCAGACCGACATCCGCACGCCCGAGAAGGCGCGTTTCCTGCAGGACGCCGGCCTGTCGCAGATCGTGCTGGCGCGCGAGCTGACGGTGCAGCAGATCGCGGCGGTGCACAAGGCGCTGGGGCCGGTGGACGCGCCGGGCCGCGCCAACATCGAGTTCTTCATCCACGGCGCGCTGTGCGTGGCCTACAGCGGCCAGTGCAACATCAGCCACGCGCAGACCGGCCGCAGCGCCAACCGGGGCGACTGCAGCCAGGCCTGCCGCCTGCCCTACCAGGTGACGGACGCGCAGGGCCGCTTCATCGCGCACGACAAGCACGTGCTCTCGATGAAGGACAACAACCAGAGCGACAACCTGCGCGCGCTGATCGGCGCGGGCGTGCGCAGCTTCAAGATCGAGGGGCGCTACAAGGACATGGGCTACGTGAAGAACATCACCGCCCACTACCGCACGCTGCTCGACGAAATCATCGAGGAGCGCGAGGCGCAAGGGATGCCACTCTCGCGCTCGTCCAGCGGGCGCACCACGTTCACCTTCACGCCCGACCCGCTGCAGAACTTCAACCGCGAGTTCACCGACTACTTCGTCACCGGCCGCAAGCAGGACATCGGCGCCTTCGACACCCCCAAGAACCCCGGCCAGGCCATCGGCTGGGTAACCAAGGTGGGCCCCGATTTCGTGGAACTGGAGGTGACCGACCCCGCCACCGTGCTGCACAACGGCGACGGCCTGTGCTACTACGACCTGCACAAGGAACTGGTGGGCATGGCGATCAACGTGGCCGAGCCCGTGTCGGCGCGCAGCGTGGGCCAGTGGCGCGTGTACCCGAAGGACCCGATGGAGGGTTTCAAGGACCTGCGCAAGGGCACCGAGATCAACCGCAACCGCGACATGGACTGGGTGCGCACGCTGGAGAAGAAGTCCAGCGACCGCCGCATCGGCCTGTGGGCGCACTTCGCGGAAACGCCCGGCGGCTTCCGCCTGATGCTGACCGACGAGGACGGCCACGTGGGCTGTGCCGAGGTGCAGCAGCCGCACCAACCCGCCACCGACGCCGCCAAGGCAGAGGCCAGCCTGCGCGAGCAGCTGGGCCGCTTCGGCGCCACGGTCTTCACGGTGCACGACATCGCGGTGCAGCTCTCAGAACCCTGGTTCGTGCCCGCCTCGGTGCTCAACGCCCTGCGCCGCGATGCCGTAGCCGACCTGGAGGCGAACCGCGCCGCCGGCTTCCTGCGCCTGCAGCGCGCCGCGCCCGTGCAACCGCCCGTGCCCTACCCCGAGGACACGCTCTCCTACCTGGGCAATGTGTTCAACCAGAAGGCGCACGACTTCTACGCCCGCCACGGCGTGAAGGTGATAGCCGCCGCCTACGAGGCGCACGAGGAGGAAGGCGAGGTCAGCCTGATGATCACCAAGCACTGCGTGCGCTTTTCCATGAGCCTGTGCCCCAAGCAGGCCAAGGGCGTGACCGGCGTGCAGGGCACCATCAAGGCCGAGCCTTTGATGCTCATCAACGGCAAGGAAAAGCTCACCCTGCGCTTCGACTGCAAGCCCTGCGAGATGCATGTGGTGGGCAAGATGAAGAAGTCCGTGCTGAACCAGCACACAAGGGAGATGCAGGCCCAGCCCCTGCAGTTCTACCGCACGCGGCCCGGCACGGCCAAGGCGCTTGCAAAATAATAGCTTTCAGCACCCACCCATCAATGATTGGCTTCCAAAAATACCAAAAACATAAACAGTACCCGCGCATAAGCTCATAGCCAACGATTCGAACCGTGCGCCCTCTTCCGGTGCAAGAATGGCTTCGCCATTTTTCTCTTTCACCCTCACCGGGAGACCCAACCGCATGAAGATCGAAACCCTCGCCGTGCACGCCGGCTACTCGCCCGACCCGACCACCAAGTCCGTCGCCGTGCCGATCTATCAAACCGTGGCCTATGCCTTCGACAGCGCGCAGCACGGCGCCGACCTGTTCGACCTGAAGGTGCCGGGCAACATCTACACCCGCATCATGAATCCGACCAACGATGTGCTGGAGCAGCGCGTCGCGGCGCTCGAAGGCGGTGTGGGTGCGGTGGCCGTGGCCTCGGGCATGGCGGCCGTGACCTACGCCATTCAGGCGATTGCCGAGGCGGGCGACAACATCGTCTCGGCCAGCACGCTGTACGGCGGCACCTACAACTTGTTCGCTCACACCTTCCCACAGCAGGGGCTGGAGGTGCGCTTTGCCGACCCGCGCGACCCGGCCAGCTTCGGCAAGCTGATCGACGCACGCACCAAGGCCGTGTTCTGCGAATCCATCGGCAACCCGCTGGGCAACGTGACCGACATCCGCGCGCTGGCGGACGTGGCGCACGCACACGGCGTGCCGCTGATCGTGGACAACACGGTGGCCAGCCCCTACCTGCTGCGCCCCTTCGAGCACGGCGCCGACATCGTGGTGCACGCGCTGACCAAATACCTGAACGGCCACGGCAACAGCATTGGCGGCATCATCGTCGATAGCGGCAAATTCCCGTGGGCCGAGCACAAGGCGCGCTTCAAGCGCCTGAACGAACCCGACGTGAGCTACCACGGCGTGGTCTACACCGAGGCGCTGGGCCCCGCCGCCTACATCGGCCGCGTGCGCGTGGTGCCGCTGCGCAACACAGGTGCGGCGCTGTCGCCGCACAACGCCTTCCTGACGCTGCAGGGCATCGAAACACTGGCACTGCGCATGGACCGCATCTGCGAGAACACGCAAAAGATTGCCGAGGTGCTGCAGGCCCACCCCAAGGTGGAGTGGGTGCGCTACGCCGGCCTGAAGGACCACCCCGACCACGCCCTGGTGCAGCGCCAGATGGGCGGGCGCGCCTCGGGCATCCTGTCGTTCAGCCTGAAAACCGCCGCCGGCGAAGACGCCCGCGCCGCCGGGGCGCGCTTTCTGGACGCGCTGCAGCTGTTCCTGCGCCTGGTCAACATCGGCGACGCCAAGTCGCTGGCCACGCACCCGGCATCGACCACGCACCGCCAGCTCGACACCGATGAGCTGGCCAAGGCCGGGGTGAGCGAAGGCATGGTGCGCCTGTCGATCGGCATCGAGCACATCGACGACCTGCTGGCCGACCTGAACCAGGCCCTGGCCCAGGTGTAATCAAAAGGCAGCGCCCACGCTCACCGCCTGCGCAGGCGCTGCGCCAGCTGCACCGCGCCCAGCACCAGCGCCCCGGCCAGCATGCCGGCGGCGGCGTTGAGCACGCTGGTTGCCAGCACACGCCACAGCCCGCCCAGCGCTCCCCGCGCCACGGCGGCGCCGGCCGCCTCGATGGCGTGGTGCAGCGGCCCGATGCCGTGCACCAGGATGCCGCCGCCCACCAGGAACATGGCGGCCGTGCCCGCCACCGAGAGGAACTTCATCAGCCTGGGCGCCAGCGCCAGCAGGCCGCGCCCTAGCGCGCGCGCCGCGCCGCTTGCGCGGCCGCTGAGCCACAGGCCCAAGTCGTCGAGCTTGACGATGCCTCCGACCAGACCGTACACCCCCGCGGTCATGATCAGCGCAATGCCCACCAGCACAACCACCTGCTGCGTAAACGGGGCGTGCGCCACCGTCCCCAGGGCGATGACGATGATCTCGGCCGACAGGATGAAATCGGTGCGCACCGCGCCCTTGACCTTCTCGCGCTCGAAAGCCACCAGGTCGAGCGCCGGGTTGGCATTGGCCTGCGCGTGGCTCTCGTGCTCGGCCGCGTCCTCGGCGGCGCTGTGCAGCAGCTTGTGCGCGAGTTTCTCCACGCCTTCGAAGCACAGGTAGGCGCCGCCCAGCACCAGCAGCGGCGTGACCAGCCAGGGCAGGAAGGCGCTGATGAGCAGCGCGGCCGGCACCAGTATGGCCTTGTTCACCAGCGAACCCCGGGCGACGGCCCAGACCACGGGAATCTCGCGCTCGGCGCGCACGCCCGTAACCTGCTGGGCATTGAGCGCCAGATCGTCGCCCAGCACCCCTGCCGTTTTCTGCGTGGCTACCTTGGTCATGGCGGCCACGTCGTCGGCCACGGCGGCGCTCTTCTTGGCGGCCACCTTGGTCATCAGGGCCACGTCGTCCAGGATCGTCGCGATGTCGTCAAGCAGGGTCAGCAGGCTGGCTCCGGCCATCGAGGGGCTCCCGTCAGGAATCAAAAGGAGCGGTGATTATCACGGCAGGCGCGGCGCGCGCCGCGGCCGCTATGCCTGGCGCGTGCCGGCGTAGATGTATTGCCGGTTGAACGGGTAGTCCGACTGCGCGCCGCGCATGCTGCCCGTGGCCACGTTGCCGTCAGGGCGCTGGGCAAGTATCTGGTGCAGCGCCATCCAGCCGCGCTCGAACCCCATGGCGCTGCCGGCCAGGTACAGGCGGTAGGCGCGCAGCACGCTGGCGGCGCGCGCGGCGTCGCCGATCTGGGCTGCCAGCACGCGCCCGGCCTGCGCCAGCTGCCCTTCCAGCGCGTCCGACCAGGCCCACAGGGTGCGCGCGTAGTGCGGCCGCAGGTTTTCGGTATCGACCATCTCCAGGCCGCTGCGCGCCAACGCGTGCAGCATGGTGCTGACGTGCAGCAGCTCGCCCCCGGGAAAGATGTACTTCTCGACGAAATCCCCCATGCCCGCGCCCAGTTGCGCGTCGCTCACGCTGGCGGCCGATATGCCATGGTTGAGCAGCAGCCCGCCGGGGCGCAGCAGTCCGTGCACGGTAGCGCAATAGGCCTGCAACTGGGCGCGCCCCACGTGCTCGACCATGCCGACCGACGCCACCTTGTCGAATACCTGCCCGGGCGGCAGTTGGCGGTAGTCGCACAGCCGTATCTCCACACGGCCCTGCAGGCCGCGCGCGTCGATCAGCTGCTGCACCCAGGCGTGCTGGTGGCGCGACAGCGTGATGCCCAGCGCCTGCACGCCGTAATGCTCGGCGGCGAACAGCAGCAGCGCGCCCCAGCCCGCGCCGATGTCCAGAAAACGCTCGCCGGGGCGCAGCGCCAGCTTGCGGCAGATGTGATCGAGCTTGGCCTCCTGCGCCTGCGCCAGCGTCATATCCGGCCTGGGGTAGTAGGCGCACGAATAAACCCGGCGCGGGTCGAGCCAGAGCGCGTAGAAATCGTCCGACAGGTCGTAGTGGAACTGCACCTGGTGCGCGTCGCGCGCCTGCGTGTGCAGCGCCGACGAACGCAGCCGCGCCATGGCCCTGGCCCACCAGTGGACGCTGGTGGCCACGGGGCTGGACGGCAGGAGCGCGGCCGCCGTGGCCATGAGGTCGCGCACGCTGCCTTCAAAATCCACCCGCCCCTCGACGATGGCCGCGCCCACTCGCCCCACCTGCCCGCTGGCCAGCGCCAGCAGCGCGCCCCGGTCGCGCAGGCGCAACCCCAGCGGCGCGGGCGCAGCCCCCACGCGGGTGCCGGATGGCAACTCCACCGCCAATGCCACGGGCAGGCCTGCCAGGCGCTGCTCCAAACGTTTGCGCAACAGTTCCATGCGTCCATTTTTGGACGCATGCCGGCCCGCGTCAACCGCCGGTGCCCACCGCCAATCGGGTTCAGCCGCGCGCGGCCGCGCTCGCGTGCAGGCAGATGGCGGCGGCGGCGGCCACGTTGAGCGACTCCTCGCCACCCGGCTGGGTGATGCGGATCAGTCCGCTGGCGCGCGCCTGCAGCGCAGGCGCCACGCCCTGCCCCTCGTGGCCCATGATCCAGCCGCAGGGCCAGGGCAGGCGCGCGCGGTGCAGAAAATCCCCCTGGTGCGAGCTGGTCGCCAGCAGCGGCACGCGCAGCGCGGCAATGTCCGGCTCGGCCAGGCCTTCGACCAGGTGCAGGGCAAAGTGCGCCCCCATGCCGGCGCGCAGCACCTTGGGCGACCACAGCGCCGCCGTGCCCTTGACGGCGGCGATCTGCGTGAAGCCGAAGGCCGATGCGCTGCGCAGGATGGAGCCCACGTTGCCCGCGTCCTGCAGCCGGTCGAGCACCACGGTGGGCGCCTGCGCGTCCAGCGCCGCAGCGCCGGGCAGCTGCAGCACGAAGCCCATGCGCGCGGGCGATTCCAGGCCGCTGATGTCCTGCCACAGGGCGTCGGCAATCACCACATTTTTAATAGCTGATCGCGCATATTGGACGGGCGCTAGAGGCCAAAAAGACTCGGAAAACAGCGCAATGTCCGGGCGCTGCCCCCGCGCCAGCGCCGCGCTGCACAGGTGGTCGCCCTCCAGCCACACGCGGCCCTGCTTGCGGTACGCCGTGCTGTCCTGCGCCAGGCGGCGCACATCCTTGAGCAGCGCGTTGTCGCGCGACTGGATGAAGGTGATGGCAGGTTTCATCGGTGCAATCCACTGCGTGCTGTCGCGCCAGGCCAGGGCCGCCGTGCGAAGGGCAAAGCGGCCAAGCCGCTCAAGGGGTTGTTCATAGCACCCGCGCCACGGGGGCGAAGGAGCGGCGGTGCTCGGGGCAGGCGCCGTGCTGCGCCAGCGCGGCCAGGTGCTCTGCCGTGCCGTAGCCCTTGTGCCCGGCAAAGCCGTATTGCGGGTACTGCGCGTGCAGCTCGGCGCACCAGCGGTCGCGCGTGACCTTGGCCAGGATGGACGCTGCCGAAATGGCCGCCACCTTGGCGTCGCCCTTGACGATGGCCTCGGCCGGCACGTCCAGCTGCGGCAGGCGGTTGCCGTCCACCAGCGCCAGCGCGGGCTTGAGGCGCAGTCCCTGCACCGCGCGGCGCATGGCCAGCAGCGTGGCCTGCAGGATGTTCAGGCGGTCGATCTCGTCCACGCTGGCCTGCGCGATGCTGCAGCACAGGGCCTTGGCGCGGATCTCGTCGAACAGCCTGTCGCGCCGCGCGGCAGTCAGCGTCTTGGAGTCGGCCAGGCCGGCAATCGGCTGCATGTCGTCCAGGATGACTGCGGCGGCCACCACCGGGCCGGCCAGCGGGCCGCGGCCGGCCTCATCCACGCCGGCCACCAGGCCGGGGCCGTGCCAGTCAAGGCGCGCCTGCTCAGGCGCCAAGGAGTGTTTCGATCGCATCGGCGGCAAGGCTCGGGGTGTCGCGCAGCAGGCTGCGGTGCAGCGCGGTAAAGCGTTCGGTCAGCGTGTGCAGCTGCGCGGGCGGCGCGTCCAGCCAGGCCAGCACGGCGTCGGCCAGCGCGCGGGGCGTGGCGCTATCCTGCAGCAGTTCGGGCACGACGAAGTCACGGCACAGGATGTTGGGCAGGCCGACCCAGGGCTGCAGCTGCTTGCCGCGCATCAGGCGCCAGCTGATGGGGTGCATGTGGTAGCCGATGACCATCGGGCGCTTGAACAGCGCGGCCTCCAGCGTGGCCGTGCCGCTGGCGATCAGCGTGCAGTCGCACGCCGCCAGCACCTGGTGCGACTGGCCGGTGACGATGGCCAGGCGGTCCAGCACGCCGCATGCGCGCGCGATCTGCTCGATGCGCGCGCGCAGGGCCGGTACCGCCGGAACTACGATCTTGATAGCTTGCCGCGCTTGGCTGACAAGCGCTGCAGCCTGAAAAAATGGTTGGGCGATATACGCCACCTCGGCCGACCGGCTGCCGGGCAGCACGGCCAGCACCTCGTCCTGCGGCGCCAGCCCCAGCGCGGCGCGCGCGGCCAGCCTGTCCGGCTCGATGGGGATGACGCGCGCCAGCGGATGGCCCACGTAGCTGGCGGCAATGCCGTGGCGGGCCAGCAGCTCGGGCTCGAACGGGAAGATGCACAGCACGTGGTCGCAGCTGGCGCGGATCTTCTCGACACGGTTGGCACGCCAGGCCCAGATCGAGGGGCAGACGAAGTGCGCGGTCTTGATGCCGGCGGCGCGCAGGTCGCGCTCCAGTCCCAGGTTGAAGTCGGGCGCGTCCACGCCGATGAAGACGCCGGGCCGATCGGCCAGCAGGCGCGCGCGCAGCTGCTTGCGTATCTGCACGATGCCCCACAGGCGCCGCGCCAGCTCCAGGCTGTAGCCGTGCACGGCCAGGCGCTCGCTGGGCCACCAGGCGTCGAAGCCGCGCTCGGCCATGCGCGGCCCGCCGATGCCGGCGCTGGGCAGGCCGGGCCATTTGGCGCGCAGGCCGTCGAGCAGCAGGCCGGCCAGCAGGTCGCCCGATGTCTCGCCCGCCACCATCGCCACGCGCGGTGGATGCGTCATGTCAATGCCTCACGGTACGAAAAAGAACCACCCCACGCAACTGGCGTCCCCCAAGCCAGGGCAGCCTTGCCAGGGCCGCCCCGCCGCGCTGGCTGCGTCCCCCTGCCCGCATTGCGCAGCAATGCGAGAGCGGGGGGAAGCGACGCAGTCGCTCAGGGGGGTGTCGTCCCATCACCTCGCTATGCCGCGGCGCGAGGCGGCGACGAAGTCGCACAGCAGCGCGATGTCGGCCTGCGCCTCGGGGTAGGACTGCGGCAGCTCGGCCATGGCCGAGAGCGCGGCTTCCAGCGTCAGCCCCTGGCGGTACAGCAGGCGGTAGGCCTGCTTGATGGCGGCGACGCGCTCGGGCGAGAAACCGCGCCGGCGCAGCCCTTCGATGTTCAGGCCGCGCACGGCCAGCGGGTTGCCGTCCACCATCATGAACGGCGGCACGTCCTGCGAGATGTGGCTGGCAAAGCCGGCCATGGCGTGCGCGCCGATCCTGGAGAACTGGTGCACGCCCGTCAGGCCGCCGATGATGGCCTGGTCGCCCACGTGCACATGGCCGGCCAGCGTGGCGTTGTTGGCCAGGATGACCTGGTTGCCCACGACGCAGTCGTGCGCCACGTGCACGTAGGCCATGACCCAGTTGTCGTTGCCGATGCGGGTGACACCCTGATCCTGCGCCGTGCCTGTGTTGAAGGTGCAGAACTCGCGGATGGTGTTGCGGTCGCCGATTTCGAGCCGCGTGGGCTCACCCGCGTACTTCTTGTCCTGCGGCGACGCGCCCAGCGAAGCGAACTGGAAGATGTGGTTGTCCGTGCCGATGGTGGTGCGCCCCTCGATCACGCAGTGCGCGCCCACGCTGGAGCGCGCGCCTATGCGCACGTGCGGGCCGATGACCGCGTACGGCCCCACCGTCACGTCAGCGGCCAGTTCAGCGCCGGGGGCGACGATGGCGGTATCGTGGATACTGCTCACGGCAAACCTGCCATCAGCCGCCGGAGACGTTGCGCATGGTGCACATGAGCTGCGCCTCGCAGGCCACCTCGTCCTCCACGCGCGCCACGCCGTTGAACTTCCAGACGCCGCCGCGCACGCGGTCGATGGTGATCTCCAGGATGAGCTGGTCGCCCGGCTCCACCGGGCGCTTGAAGCGCGCGCCATCGATGCCCACGAAGTAGTAGATGTTGTTCTCGTCGGGCACCTGGCCCATGGCGTCGAACGCCAGCAGCCCCGCGGCCTGCGCCAGCGCTTCGAGGATGAGTACGCCGGGCATGACCGGGCGGCCGGGAAAGTGGCCGGTGAAGTACGGCTCGTTGAACGTGACGTTCTTGACCGCACGGATGCGCTGGTTGCGCTCGAGCTCGACCACCTTGTCCACCAGCAGGAAGGGATAGCGGTGTGGCAGTTGCTTGAGGATTGCGTGAATGTCCATCATTGTTGTTGCGGCCCTAGCCGTCTTTTAATGTTTGTTCCAGCGCCTTCACGCGGTCGCGCAGCCGGTGGAGCTGGCGCAGCGTGGCTGCATTCTTTTCCCACCGGGCATTGTCATCCATGGGGAACACCCCGGTGTACTGGCCGGGCTTGCTGATCGAATGGGTGACCACCGTATTGGTGGAAATGTGCACATTGTCCGCCAACTGCAGGTGCCCGACGATGGACGCCGCCCCGGCGATGGTGCAATGCGCGCCTATCGTGGTGCTGCCGGCCACGGCCGAGCAGCCGGCCATGGCGGTGTGGCGCCCAATGCGCACGTTGTGCGCGATCTGGATCAGGTTGTCGAGCTTGACGCCGTCCTCGATCACGGTATCTTGGAGCGCGCCGCGGTCGATGCAGGTGTTCGCGCCGATCTCCACGTCGTCGCCGATGCGCACCGCGCCCAGCTGCTCGATCTTGACCCAGGCGCCGCCCTCGGGCGCGAAGCCGAAGCCGTCGGCGCCGATCACAACACCGGGGTGGACGATGCAGCGCGCACCCAGCACGCAGCGCGCGCCCACGCTCACGCGCGAGGCGAGCACCGTGTGCGCGCCGATCACCGCGCCGCGCTCGACCACGCACAGTGGCCCTATGCTGGCACTGGCGTGTACCCGCGCCTCGGGGTGCACGACGGCGCTGGGATGCACGCCCGGCTCGGGCCCCATGCCGTGCGCACGCGCCCACAGCTGCGTGACGCGGGCAAAGTAGGCGTAGGGGTCGGGCGTGACGATACAGGCGCCGCGCGCCAGCGCAGCATCGCGCAGGGCCGGCGCCACAATGACGCAGGCCGCCTGCGAGGCGGCCAACTGCGACTGGTAGCGCGGATTGCTCAGAAAGGACAGGTCGCCGCTGGCGGCCGCCTGCAGCGGCGCGATGCGATGGATCTGCACATCGGCACCGCCCCCGGCAAGCTCGCCACCCAGCGCGTCAACGATTTGGCCAAGCCGCAAGCTCACGCGCCACCTGTGACAGGAACGCTTACTTGCTGGCGCCGCTGGCGGCGTCCATGGCCTTGATCACCTTGTCGGTGATGTCGTGCTTGGGGTTGATGTACACCGCTTCCTGCAGGATCACGTCGTACTTCTCGGACTCGGCCACCTGCTTGACGACGCGGTTGGCGCGTTCGAGCACCTGGCGCAGTTCTTCGTTCTTGCGCGCGCTCAGGTCTTCCTGGAACTCGCGGCGCTTGCGCTGGAAGTCCCGATCCTGGTCGGTCAACTGGCGCTGGCGCGCCGTGCGCTGGCTCTCGGCCATGGTGGGGGCTTCGCGCTCGAACTTCTCGGTGGCCGACTTGAGCGCGTTGCCCATGTCCACCAGGTCTTTCTCGCGCTTGGAGAATTCCTGCTCCAGCTTGGCCTGCGCCGCCTTGGCGCTGACGGCTTCGCGGAAGATACGGTCGGTATTGACGAAGCCAGCCTTGAAGTCCTGCGCCTGCACGGCGGGCGCGGCGATCAGCGCGGCGCCCAGTGCCAGGGCCAGGGGAATTTGGCGAAAAACGGATTTCATTAGAAGGACGTTCCGATCTGGAATTGCAGTTTCTGGATTCTATCGCCGGCGAACTTGCGCACGGGCTGTGCGTAGGCCAGGCGCAGGGGGCCGAGCGGGGAGATCCAGCTCAGGCCCAGGCCGGCGGAGGCGCGCAGGTCGCTCAGCTCCCATTTCTCATCCTCACCGTACACGTTGCCGGCATCGACGAAGGCGAACCAGCGCAGCGTGCGGTCGTTGCCGGCGCCGGGGAACGGCGCGATGAGTTCGGCATTGAGGGAAATCTTCTTGGGGCCGCCCAGCGACGAGCCGGTCACGTCGCGCGGACCGAGCGTGCCCTGGTCGAAGCCGCGCACCGAGCCCAGGCCGCCCGAGTAGAAGTTCTTGAACACCGGGAACGGCTGGCCGTTGAGCCCCTTGCCCAGGCCCAGCTCGCCGTTGAACGCGAGGGTGAACTTCTTGTTCAGCGGCACGTATTGCTGGTACTGGTAGTTGGCGCGCACGTAGCGGGCGTCGCCAGCGACCGACCACTCGGAGTTCAGGCGCTGGTAGCGGCCCGAGTTCGGCGCCAGCGCGCTGTCGCGGTCGTCGCGCGACCAGCCGATCGTCAGCGGCACGGCAAAGCTCGAATCGCCGAATTCCTGCGCGTACGCCAGGTAGACCGCCGGGATGTTGGTGCCGGACTTGATGGTGGTGCGCTCGACACCGCCACCGAAGAAGACCGTATCCGTCTCGCTGAAGGGCACGCCGAAGCGCACGCTGGCGCCGGTGGTGACGAGCTGGTAGTTGCCGCCCTGATCCTCGTAGGGCTTGGCCGTGCGGTAGTACAGGTCGAGCGTGCGCGAGATGCCGTCCTGCGTGAAGTACGGATCGGTGGTGGAGAACACCAGCGTGCGGCGGTACTTGCTGGTGTTCACGTCCACGCCCAGGTAGTTGCCCGAGCCGAAGACGTTTTCCTGCTTGATGCCGAACGACAGCGAGACCTTCTCGGCGTCGGAGAAGCCCGCGCCCAGTTGCAGCGAGCCGGTGGGTTTTTCCTCGACGTGGATGATCAGGTCCACCTGGTCGGGCGTGCCCTGCACCTCCTGCGTCTCGACGTTGACCTCGGTGAAGAAGCCCAGGCGGTCGACGCGGTCGCGCGAGAGCTTGATCTTGTCGCCGTCGTACCAGGAGGCCTCGTACTGGCGGAATTCGCGCCGGATGACGGCGTCGCGCGTGCGGTTGTTGCCTTCGACGTTGATGCGGCGCACGTAGGCGCGGCGCGACGGGTCGGCCCGCAGCACCAGCGCCACACGGGCGTTCTCGCGATCCACCTCGGGTACGGCCTCGACGCGCGCGAACGCGTAGCCGAAGTTGCCGAAGTGATCGTTGAAGGCCTTGGTGGTCTCGGCCACCTTGTCGGCGTTGTACGGCTCGCCCGGGCGAATCGTGACCAGCGACTTGAACTCGTCGTCACGGTCGAGGTAGTTGCCTTCGAGCTTGACGCCCGTGACCACGTAGCGCTGCCCTTCGGTCACGTTGACGGTGATCGAGATGTCCTGCTTGTCCGGCGAGATCGCCACCTGCGTGGAATCGACGCGGAACTCCAGGTAGCCGCGTGCCAGGTAGTACGAGCGCAGCGTTTCCAGGTCGGCGTTGAGCTTGGCGCGCGAATAGCGGTCGCTCTTGGTGTACCAGCTGAGCCAGCCGCCGGTGTCCTGGTCGAACAGGCCGGTGAGCGTGGATTCGCTGAAAGCCTTGTTGCCCTCGATGCGGATCTCCTTGATGCGCGCGGGCTGGCCCTCGGTCACGGTAAAGGTCAGGTTGACGCGGTTGCGCTCGATCGGCGTCACGGTGGTGACGACCTCGGCGCCGTACAGGCTCTTGTTGATGTACTGGCGCTTCAATTCCTGCTCGGCGCGGTCGGCCAGCGCCTTGTCGAACGGGCGCCCGTCGGTCAGGCCGATGTCGCGCATGGCTTTCTTGAGCGTGTCCTTGTCGAATTCCTTGGTGCCGGCGAAGTCCACATCGGCGATGGTCGGGCGCTCCTGCACCACGACCACCAGCACGTTGCCCACGGCCTCCAGGCGCACGTCCTTGAACAGGCCCAGCGCGAACAGCGCGCGGATGGCGGCGGCGCCCTTCTCGTCGTTGTACTGGTCGCCCACGCGCAGCGGCAGCGACGCGAAGATGGTGCCCGGCTCGACGCGCTGCAGCCCCTCCACGCGGATGTCCTGCACCTTGAACGACTCCAGGGCCCATGCCGCGTTGGCGGCAAGAATCATGGCTGCAACGGCCGACGCCGTGCGCGCGCCCAGGCGATTGATGTGTTTTTTCATGAGTGAGAAGCGGGTGCCGGCAGGCGGCGCATAGGTGGCAAAGGATCAGCCAAGAAGCCGGGTGACATCGTTGAACAGGGCAATGGACATCATGAGCAGGAGCACCGCAACACCAGCGCGCTGCAGCCTGTCCATCCAGGCCTCGGACGGGGCCCGGCCGGTCGCTCCCTCCCAAAGATAATACATCAGGTGCCCTCCATCCAGGACGGGCAGCGGCAGCAGGTTGAGCACGCCCAGGCTGACGCTGATGAGCGCCAGGAAGGTCAAATACTGCGTCAGGCCCATGGCGGCCGAGCGCCCTGCGTAGTCGGCAATGGTCAGCGGCCCGCTCAGGTTCTTCAGCGAGGCCTCGCCGATCACCATGCGCCCCATCATGCGCAGCGTGAGCGACGACACCTCCCAGGTATGCGCCGCCGCTTTGGTCAGCCCCTCGACAGGGCCGTAGCGCACCGTCGTCATCTCGGGCAGCGCGCCCACGTAGGCGCCGACGCGGCCGATCGGCTCGCCGGTGGACTCCCGGCGCAGCTCGGGCGTAACGGAGATCGTCAGCTCCTGGCCGGCGCGCTCGATGCGCCAGTCCTGGGTGAGCGCCTTGCCATTCTGCACCGAGGCGCGGATCAGCTCGCGCAGCTGCGCGCCGTCCACCACTTCGTGCACGCCCACGCGCAGCACCAGGTCGCCCTGGCGCAGGCCAGCTTGCTCGGCGGCGGCGCCGGGCATGACTTCGCCCAGCACCGGGCGCGACCAGGGGCCGGTGATGCCGATGCGGCGCACCACCTGCGCGTCGGCGTCGGGATCGGGCATCTGGTCGAGCGGCAGCACCACCTCGCGCTCGGGCGCGCCGGGGGCGTCCTGCAGCCACAGGCGCGCGCTCTGCCCGTCGAGCGCGCCGCGCGCCAGCAGCCAGCGCAGGTCTTCGAACGAGCGCACCGGCTGCGGCTCGCCGCCGCCCAGCGCGGCGCGGCGCACCAGCTCGCCGCCGTGCAGCCCGGCGTGCGCGGCCATGGAGTCGGCCACCGGGCTGGCCAGGTAGGCGCGCGGCTCCTGCACGCCGCCCCAGTTGACCAGCGCGTACAGCAGCACCGCCAGCGCCAGGTTGGCCAGCGGCCCTGCCGCCACGATGGCCGCGCGCGCGCGCAGCGGCTGGGTGTTGAAGGCCAGATGGCGTTCCTCGGCGGGCACCGGCGCCTCGCGCTCGTCGAGCATCTTCACGTAGCCGCCCAGCGGAAACGCGCCGATGACGAACTCGGTCGGCGAGCCCTTGCGCTGCCAGCGCACCAGCGGGCGGCCGAAGCCCACGGAAAAGCGCAGCACCTTCACGCCGCAGGCCACGGCCACGCGGTAGTGGCCGTATTCATGGATGGCGATGAGCAGACCCAGGGCGACGACAAAGGCCACGACGGTAAGCAGCATGGCAGTGCCTCCTATGCAAATTTCATAGCTGATTACGCTTGATGGAAAACATTTTCAAATATAAAAATACCTGAATTGCTTATCTATAAAGCGTAAACAGCTCACTTAGTTGATAGCCGCAATCAACTCCCCGGCGCGTGCGCGGGTGCGCGCGTCCAGCGCCAGCAGGTCGTGCAGCGTATCAGGATTGGAGGTGGGCACCGCCTCCAAAGTTGCAAGGTTGAGCGCGTGGATCTGGTCGAAGCGGATGCGCCCGGCCAGGAAGGCGGCCACCGCCACCTCGTTGGCGGCGTTGAGCACGGCCGTGGTGCCGGGCGCCGCCTGCAGCGCCTGCCACGCCAGGTGCAGGCCGGGAAAGCGCCGCGCGTCGGCCTCCTCGAAGGTCAGCGCCGCCAGGCGGGCAAAGTCCAGCGGCTGGGCGCCGCTGGCGATACGCTCGGGCCAGGCCAGGCCGCAGGCAATGGGCACGCGCATGTCGGGCGTGCCCAGCTGGGCGATGATGGACGCATCGACGAACTGCACCATCGAATGGATGATCTGCTGCGGGTGGATGACGACCTTGATCTGCGCGGGCGCCAGGTCGAACAGCCAGCGCGCCTCGATCACCTCCAGCGCCTTGTTCATCATGGTGGCCGAGTCGATGGTGATCTTGCGCCCCATGGCGAAGTTGGGGTGGGTGCAGGCCTGGTCGATGGTCACGTCGCGCAGCGTGGCCGGGTCGCGCGTGCGAAACGGCCCGCCCGAGGCGGTCAGCAGGATGTGGTCGACGCGCCGCGGCCAGGCGGCCGGGTCTTCGGGCAGGCTCTGGAAGATGGCCGAATGCTCGCTGTCGATGGGCAGCAGCGTGGCCCCGCCCTCACGCACGGCGCGCATGAAGACCGCGCCGCCCACCACCAGCGCCTCTTTGTTGGCCAGCAGCAGGCGCTTGCCGGCGCGCGCCGCCGCCAGGCACGGCGCCAGGCCGGCGGCGCCGACGATGGCGCCCATGACCGCGTCCACCTCGGGGTGCGCGGCGATCTGCTCCAGCGCGTCGGGCGCCTGCAGCACCTCGGTGGCCAGGCCGTTGGCCTTGAGCCGGTCGGCCAGCGTGCGGGCGTGCGCGGCGCTGGCCATCACGGCGTAGCGCGGCGCAAAGCGCGCGCACTGCGCCAGCATGGCGTCCACCTGGGTGGCGGCGCTGAGCGCGAAGATTTCGTAGCGGCCGGGGTGGCGGGCCACCACGTCCAGGGTGTTGGTGCCTATCGATCCGGTCGATCCGAGCACCGTCAGGCGTTGTTTCATGCGGCAATCCATTGGCAAAGCATCAGGGCCAGCGGCAGCGTGGGCAGCAGCGCATCGACGCGATCAAGCACGCCGCCGTGGCCGGGCAGCAGCGCGCTGCTGTCCTTGACGCCGGCGCTGCGCTTGACGAGCGACTCCACCAGGTCGCCGGCCACACTCATCGCCACCATCAGCAGCACGCCCGGCAGCAGCAGCCACCAGCCGCCGTGCGCCAGGCGGGTGTACAGGCTGGGCACCTCGGGCGGCCAGGCGCGCTCGGCCGCAATCCAGACGGCGGCCAGCACCAGCACGCCCAGCATGCCGCCCCAGGCGCCCTCCCAGCTCTTGCCCGGGCTGATGGCCGGCGCCAGCTTGCGGCGCGTGAAGCGCAGCCCGAAGGCGCGCCCGGCAAAGTAGGCGAAGATGTCGGCCGCCCACACCAGGGCCAGCACCGACAGCAGAAAATTCACGCCCAGCACGCGCGCCTGCGCCACGGCCAGCCAGGCCAGCCACAGCGCGGCCAGCCCGGCACCGATGCGCAGGCCGCGCGGCACGCGCGGCCAGCCGGCCACGCCGGCGCGCAGCAGGGCGCATGCGCCCAGCACCCAGGCCGCGCCGCCGGCCAGCCACAGCAGCGGCAGCGCGCGCGCCGGCAGGCCGGCGCGCCACGCCCAGGCACACAGCGCCACGCAGACCAGGCCCAGGCCCAGGCTGGCGCCGCTGCCCAGGCCGTTCAGGCGCCCCCATTCCCAGGCGCCGGCGGCCATCAGCACCAGCGCCAGCGCGATGAACGGCTCGGGCGTGCGGTAGAACAGCGCCGGCAGCACGATGGCCAGCAGCACCAGGGCGGTGATGACGCGTTGTTTGAGCATCAGGGCCTTTGACGGCGGTAGAGGAAGGAATCAGGCGCGCAGCGCATGGCCTGCCGCCTGCTGCACCTGGGCCGAGGTGCGGCCAAAGCGCCGCTCGCGCGCGCCGTAACAGGCCAGCGCCTCGTCGAGCGCGGCCTCGTCGAAGTCGGGCCAAAGCCGGTCGCTGAAGTACAGCTCGCTGTACGCGGCCTGCCACAGCAGGAAGTTGCTGATGCGCTGCTCGCCGCCGGTGCGGATGATCAGGTCGGGGTCGGGCACGTGCGCCATGGCCATGGCGGCGTGCAGGCTCTGCTCGGTGATGGGCTCGCCGCGCGCGGCCAGGCGGGCCGCCGCCTGGGCGATGTCCCAGCGCCCGCCGTAGTTGAAGCAGACGTTGAGCACCATGCGGTCGTTGTGCGCCGTGGCCGCCTGCGCCTGCGCCAGGCCAGCCTGCACGCTGTCCGACAGGCCGGCGCGCTCGCCCACGAAGTACAGGCGCACGCCGTCGCGCGAGAGCTGCGGCACCTCGCGCGCCAGCGCCTTGGCCATCATGCCCATCAGGCCCGAGACCTCGTCCTGCGGGCGGTTCCAGTTTTCGGACGAAAAGGCGAACACCGTGAGCACGGCCACGCCGCGCTCGGCGCAGGCGCGCACGCAGCGGCGCAGCGACTCCACGCCCTGGCGGTGTCCCGCCAGGCGCGGCAGCAGGCGCTTGTGCGCCCAGCGGCCGTTGCCGTCCATGACGATGGCGACGTGGCGGGGCACCGCCTTGGAGGATTCAGACACGGATCGCGGCCCTGCGTGGCGCCGTCAGATGGCCATGATCTCTTGTTCTTTGGCCGCGACCAGCTGGTCAATCTCGGCAATGTGCTTGTCGGTGATCTTCTGCACCTCGGCTTCGGAGCGCTTTTGCTCGTCCTCGGAGGCCAGCTTGTCCTTGACCAGCTTCTTCACGCCGTCGTTGGCGTCGCGGCGCAGGTTGCGGATGGCGATCTTGGCGCCCTCGCCCTCGGTGCGCGCCAGCTTGGTCATTTCCTTGCGGCGCTCCTCGCTCATCGGCGGCATCGGCACGCGGATCAGGTCGCCCAGCGAAGCCGGGTTCAGGCCCAGGTCGCTCTCGCGGATGGCCTTTTCGATCTTGGCGCCCATGGGCTTTTCCCAGGGCTGCACGCTGATGGTGCGAGCGTCCAGCAGCGCCACGTTGGCCACCTGCGACAGCGGCACCATCGAGCCGTAGTATTCGACGTGGATGGTGTCGAGCAGCTGCGGATTGGCGCGGCCCGTGCGGATCTTGGACAGGTTGTTCTTGAAGGCAGCGATGGACTGCTCCATCTTGGCCTCGGTGGTTTTCTTGATGTCGGCGGTGGTCATGTGTGAATCCTCTACTGGCACGGGCGCGCGCCTTGGCGCGAAACCGTCAAGCGTACACCAAGGTGCCTTCGTCTTCACCCATCACCACGCGCTTGAGCGCACCGGGCTTGACGATGGAGAACACGCGGATCGGCAGCTTCTGGTCGCGGCACAGGGCGAACGCGGTAGCGTCCATGATGCCCAGGTTGCCGATCATGGCCTCGTCGAACGTCAGGCGCGCGTAGCGCGTGGCGTCGGGGTTCTTCATCGGATCGGCGGTATACACGCCGTCCACCTTGGTGGCCTTGAGCACCAGCTCGGCGCCAATCTCGGCGCCGCGCAGCGCGGCGGCGGTGTCGGTGGTGAAGAAGGGGTTGCCGGTGCCGGCGGCGAACACCACCACCTTGCCCTCCTCCAGGTACTGCAGCGCCTTGGGGCGCACGTAGGGCTCGACCACCTGCTGGATGTCGATGGCGGACATGACGCGCGCGGTCACGCCCTGCTTATCCATGGCATCGGCCAGGGCCAGCGCGTTCATCACCGTGGCCAGCATGCCCATGTAGTCGGCGGTGGCGCGATCCATGCCTGCCGCACCGCCGGCCATGCCGCGAAAGATGTTGCCCCCGCCGATGACCACTGCCACCTGCACGCCCAGGCGCGTGACCTCGGCCACCTCGGCCACCATGCGTTCGATGGTGGCGCGGTTGATGCCGAACGCGTCCTCGCCCATCAGGGCCTCACCAGACAACTTGAGCAGGATGCGCTTGTGGGCTGGTGCGGCGTCGGTCATGGGCGTTTCTCCGTAAGGCGATGAACAGGGGCAATATGGATGGCGGTCAGGGTGCAACCGTGCTTCAGGCAGCCGACTTGGCGGCGGCCACCTGCGCGGCCACTTCGGCGGCGAAGTCGTCGGCCTTCTTCTCGATGCCTTCGCCCACCACGTACAGGGTAAAGCCCTTGACGGTGGTGTTGGCGGCCTTGAGCATTTGCGCCACGGTCTGCTTGCCGTCGGCGGCCTTCACGAAGACCTGATCGGCCAGCGAGACTTCCTTGAGGTACTTCTGCACCGAGCCTTCGACCATCTTGGCGGCAATGTCGGCGGGCTTGCCGGACTCGGCAGCCTTGCCTTCGGCCACAGCACGCTCCTTGGCGATCAAGTCGGCGGGCACGTCGGCGCTGGTCAGCGCCACGGGCTTCATCGCGGCCACGTGCATGGCCACGTCCTTGGCGGCGGTGGCGTCACCGTCGTACTCGACGACCACGCCAATGCGCGAGCCGTGCAGGTAATGCGCCAGGTTGGAGCCGGCGAAGCGCTTGAAACGGCGGAACGACATGTTCTCGCCGATCTTGCCGATCAGGCCCTTGCGCACGTCTTCCAGCGTGGGGCCGAAGCTGTCTTGCTCGTAGGCCAGCGCACCCAGGGCAGCCACGTCGGCGGGGTTGTGCTTGGCAATCAGCTCGGCGGCAGCCTTGGCCATGGCGATGAAGCTGTCGTTCTTGGAGACGAAGTCGGTTTCGCTGTTGACTTCGATCAGTGCGCCCAGCTGGCCGTCGATGAACGACGCGACCACGCCTTCGGCGGTCACGCGGGCAGCGGCCTTGCCGGCCTTGGTGCCGAGCTTGACGCGCAGCAGCTCCTCGGCCTTGGCCAGGTCGCCGTCGGCCTCGGTCAGCGCCTTCTTGCATTCCATCATCGGGGCATCGGTCTTGGCGCGCAGTTCGGCGACCATGCTTGCGGTAATTGCAGCCATCGTTGTTTCTCCAGTCTCTATTCAGTTCAGTGCAGTTGGAAAGCTAAAAAAAAGGGGGCTACAGGGGCCCCGCTTCTTTTCGCGACGCATTGCGCGGCCCGGCAATCAGGCGGCGGATTCGTCCACTTCCACGAATTCGTCGCTGCCTTCGGCAGCGACGGCCTTGACGACTTCTTCCACGGCGTTGTTCTTGCCGTCGAGAATGGCATCAGCGATGCCGCGGGCGTACAGCGCCACGGCCTTGGCCGAGTCGTCGTTGCCGGGGATGACGTAGTCAATGCCCTCGGGCGAATGGTTGGAGTCGACCACGCCGATCAGCGGAATGCCCAACTTCTTGGCTTCGGCCACGGCGATCTTGTGGTAGCCGACGTCGATCACGAAGATGGCGTCGGGCAGCGTGACCATGTCCTGGATGCCGCCGATGTCCTTTTCGAGCTTTTCCAGCTCGCGCACGAACATCAGCTGCTCCTTCTTGCTCATCGATTCGAGGCCGGCTTCCTGCTGGGCCTTCATGTCCTTGAGGCGCTTGATCGAGGTCTTGACGGTCTTGAAGTTGGTCAGCATACCGCCCAGCCAGCGCTGGTCGACGTAAGGCACGCCGGCGCGCTGCGCCTGTTCGGCCACCAGCTCGCGGGCCTGGCGCTTGGTGCCCACCATCAGGATGGTGCCACGGTTGGACGCCAGCTGCTTGGCGAACTTCTGCGCTTCCTGGAACATCGGCAGCGACTTTTCCAGGTTGATGATGTGGATCTTGTTGCGGTGGCCGAAGATGAACGGAGCCATCTTGGGGTTCCAGAAGCGGGTCTGGTGGCCGAAGTGGACACCGGCTTCCAGCATTTCGCGCATGGTGACGGACATGTGAATACTCCAAAGGTTGGGTCTGAAATCCAGCCCCAATCACCACACCCGGCCATATCGACGGCAGGGCGCAGCACCTTGTGGGGGCTGGTTTGCGATTTGCCTTGCCGCTGCTTGCACCCGCGTGTGGATACCCGTCAAGCGGCAAAACCCAGGGATTCTAGCATGTACAGGAGCCTGGCCGTGTACCGAGGGCCGCGCGCCCATGACGGATCAGCGGCGCGTCCTGCCCCACCACAGCCGGCGCGGGCGCTCGCGCACCTCTTCCTCGCGGTGATGGCCCAGGTTGGCGTCCACCAGGTCGCTGCGCGCGATCAGGCCCACCAGCAACATGCTGTCGGCATCGGCCACCACGGGCAGGCGTTCGAGCTGCAGCCGCGCCAGGCGGCTGGCCACGGTGCGGCACGACTCCTGCGGCAACGCGTGGTGCAGCATCTGCGCGGCGCAGGCGGCGCGGCAACTGGCATCGGGAGCGGCGGCCAACAGCACGTCACGGTCGGCCATGCCGATCAGCCGCCCCTGGTCGAGCACCGGAAACGCACGGTGCTGCTGGCCGGAGCCGAAACGCGTGCGCAGCACGTCGGCCACGGCGGCATCAGCGCTGACGGTCTGTACGTCACCCGTCATGCACTCGCCCACGCTGTGGCGCTCCAGCGGGTCGACGCCCATCTCGCGCCAGATATGGCGGCCGCGTCGGGCGATTTTCTCGGTCAGGATGGAGCGGCGCATCAACAGCACGGTACAGCCGTACGAGACGATGGTCGTGCCCAGCAGCGGCAGCAGCGCCTGCGCGTCGCCCGTCAGGCCATAGGCGAACACGGCCGCCATCAGCGGCGCGTGCATCACGCCGCCCAACACGCCGGCCATGCACATCAGCGGCCACAGCACGGCGTCCTGAGCCGGCATCACGCTGCCCAGCAGCAGCCCTGCGCCCGCGCCTATGGTCAGCACTGGCGCCAGCACCCCGCCCGACGTGAGCGAACCCAGCGCCACCAGCCAGATCACGGCCTTGACGGCGACGATGGCCAGCGCCGTGGCGGCCGGCAACTGGCCATGCAGCAGCGCGTCGATCACGTCGTAGCCCACGCCCAGCGTGCGCGGCTCCAGCCAGCCGCCCACACCGACCACCAGCCCGCCCAGCGCGGGCCACCACATCCAGTGCAGCGGCAGGCGGCCAAAGCCGTCCTCGACAGCGTACAGCGCGTGCGACAGCGCCGTCGCCAGCAGTCCCGATGCCAACCCTGCAGCCACGCATTCCAGCGCGATCCAGGCGCTGCCCGGCCCGGTCGTCAAGGTGAACAGATAGCCCGCCTCCAGCACCCAGGGCCGCGCAAAACCGGCCACGGCACAGGCCACGGCCACCGGCAGCAGGCTGCGCGGGCGCAGCTCGAACAGCAGCACCTCGATAGCCAGCAGCACAGCCGCCAGCGGCGTGCCGAACACGGCCGTCATGCCGGCCGACGCGCCCGCCACCAAGAGCGCCTTGCGCTCGGCGGCGGTCAGGCGAAAGTACTGCGCCAGCAGCGAGCCGATGGCGCCGCCGGTCATGATGATCGGCCCCTCGGCGCCGAACGGGCCGCCGCTGCCGATGGCGATGCCGGACGACACCGGCTTGAGCAGCGCCACCTTGGGCGACATCTTGCTCTGGCCGAACAGAATCGACTCGATGGCCTCGGGAATACCGTGGCCGCGGATCTTGTCGGTGCCCAGGCGCGCCATCAGCCCCACGATCAGGCCGCCCAGCGCCGGCACCAGGATCACCCAAGCGCCCAGCGCGTGCGCGGCAGGCGAATGCGCCTCAAGCGACAGCGTCTGGTAGAAGAACAGGTTGGTGAAGAAGCGAATCATCGCCAACAGCACCCAGGCGCAGCCGGTGGCGCACAGGCCGATCGCCACCGCCAACGCCGCCATCAGCGCCAGACGCGCGCCCTGATCGAAGTCGGCGCGCTCGAATCCGCGTACGCTCGCGCTCATGGCTTCGACACTCTCGGCAGCAGGTGCTGCGGCAAATCAGGCGACGAAGCGGTACGCGGGGCGAAAGACAGAGCGCTGCCACACCCCGGCCAGGGTTTGTTGTGCATGGTATTGAAGCCGGGAAAAAGCGCCGCAATGTAACACCGCAGCGCTTTTTCTGCAGGCGGCGCTTCAATCCGCCCGCAGCGCCGCCTTGAGCTGGGCACCCACATCGGGGCGCTCCAGGAAGGGGTCGGGCGGGTTGCGCATGGCCACGATGCCCTGCATGCGCTCCTGCACATTGCCCAGCGCGTGCGGGTGGCTGAAGATGTAGAACTGGTTGGCCGCAGCGGCGTCGAACACTTTTTGCGCCACCTCGGCGGCGCTGACCTTGCCCGAGGCCACGGCCTTGCCGACCATGGCCTGGCTGATCAGCTGGCTCTTGCTGGGCCGTTCGCCGTCCATGCCCTGTGGGCGGTTGCGCTCGCTGCGGGTGATGCCGGTGGGCACGAAGTACGGGCACAGCACGCTGGCGCCAATCTGCTCGGTGACCAGCGCCAGGTCGTGGTACAACGTCTCCGACAGGCTGACCACAGCATGCTTGCTGACGTTGTACACGCCCATGTTGGGCGGGGCCAGCAGCCCGGCCATGCTGGCGGTGTTGACGATGTGGCCGCGGTAGCCGGCATCCGCCTTTGCCGCAGCCAGCATCATTGGAGTGAACAGGCGCACGCCATGGATCACACCCCACAGGTTCACGCCCAGCACCCATTGCCAGTCGGCCACGGTGTTTTCCCACACCAGCCCGCCGGAACCCACACCCGCGTTATTGAAGACCAGGTGCGGCGCGCCGAAGCGCTGCTGTACGGCATCGGCCAACTGCTGCATCTGCTGCGCGTCAGCCACGTCCACGCGCTGCGCCAACACCTCGCAGCCGGCGGCGCGCGCCTCGGCGGCAACAGCGTCCAGCGCGTCCTGCTGCACGTCCACCAGCACCAGTTGCATGCCCAGTCGCATGCCGATGCGCGCGCACTCCAGGCCAAAGCCCGATCCGGCACCCGTCAGTACCGCCGTCTTGCCGGCAAAGTTGTCGATCATGGGTTGCCTCCTTACACCAGCCGCACGAGCTGCTTGCCAAAGTTCTTGCCCTTGAGCATGCCCAGAAAAGCCTCGGGCGCCGCGGCCAGACCTTGCGCAACACTCTCACGCGGGCGCAACTTGCCGGTGGCCACCAACTGGCCCAGCTCCTTGAGCGCCTCGGGCCAGACCTCCATGTGTTCGCTCACGATAAAGCCCTCGACCTTCAGGCGGCTGATGAGCATGAGCGCCGGGTTGGCCATGGGCAGCGGCTGGCCGTCGTAGCCAGCGATCATGCCGCACAGGGCAATGCGGCCGAAGGCGTTCATGCGCAGCATCACGGCATCCATGATCCAGCCGCCCACGTTCTCGAAGTAGCCGTCGATACCGTCGGGGCAGGCCTCCTTCAGCGCACGGGACATGGCCTTCACGTCGCTGTGCTGCTTGTAATCGATGCAGGCGTCAAAGCCCAACTCCTCGACGGCGTAACGGCATTTGTCCGGCCCACCGGCAATGCCCACGGCGCGGCAGCCCCGGGCCTTGGCCAGGGCGGCAAAGCTGCTGCCCACGGCTCCGGTGGCGGCGCTGACCACTACGGTGTCGCCTGCCTTGGGCGCGATGATCCGAACCAGGCCGTACCAAGCCGTCACGCCGGGCATGCCGACGGCGCCGAGATAGGCGGACAGCGGCACGTGGGCGGTGTCTACCTTGCGCAGCATGCCGGGCGCGTTGCCGTCCACTACGCTGTATTCCTGCCAGCCGCCCATGCCGACCACCTGGTCGCCCTGGGCGTATCTGGGATGGCGGCTCTGCACCACCTCGCCCACGGTGCCGCCGATCATCACCTCGTCGAGCGGCTGGCTGGCAGCGTAGCTCTTGCTGTCGTTCATGCGCCCACGCATGTACGGATCCAGGCTCAGATAATGGTGGCGCACCAGCACCTGGCCGTCCTGCAGGTCAGGGGTCTGGGTCGTGACAAGGCGGAAGTTGGCCGCCGTGGCCTCACCCTGCGGGCGGCTGGCCAAAAGAATTTGCTGGTTGCTGGGCATTGCTATGTCTCCGTTGAACGAATGGGTGCCTTGGGCAAATACTTGAAGGTGCCCGTGGCGTGGCTGCACAAGCGCCCTTGCGCGTCGCAGACCGAGGCCTCGGCAAAGGCAATCGAGCGCGTGCGATGCAGCAGCCGCCCCTTGGCCACCAGGGCGCCACGGGCGGGCTGCACGAAACTGGTTTTCATTTCTATCGTAACCACCGCATGCTCAGGTGTGTCGCTGCGTGCGGCTACAGCCATGGCAACGTCCAGCAGCGTCATGATGACACCGCCGTGCGCCATGCCGTGCGAATTGGTGTGCTGCGCCAGCACCTGGTGACGCAACTCGGACGCGCCGGCCTGCATATGGTGCAGGGTAATGCCCAATTCGCGCACGAACGGGATATCGGCGCCGAAGTCCAGCATGGCGTGGGCCTGCGATCGGTCAGCCGACCAGGGCGCTCACGCCACCGTCCACTGCCATCCACTGTCCGGTGATGTGCTTGCCGGCGTCGCTAGCATACAGCAGCGTGATGCCCTTGAGATCCTCGTCGTCGCCCAGGCGGTTGAGCGGCGCGTGCGCGGCCATTTTGGCCTCGCCCATGGTTTCGATCAGCACCGTGGCCATCTTGGTCTTGAAGAAGCCCGGGCAGATCGCGTTGACACTGATGCCGTAGCGCCCCCATTCACCGGCCAGGGCGCGCGTGAAGTTAAGCACCGCGCCCTTGGAGGTGTTGTAGGCGATGGTCTTCATCTCGACCGGGTTGCCGCCCAGCCCGGCGATGGACGCGATGTTGATGATGCGCCCGCTCTTGCGCGGAATCATGCTGGCGCGGGCGATGGCCTGCGACAGCAGGAAGTAGCCGCGCACGTTCAGGTTCATGACCTTGTCCCAGGCGGCGACGGGGTGGTCTTCCGCGGGAGCCCCCCAGCTAGCGCCAGCGTTGTTCACCAGGATGTCCACCTCTCCCATGCGCTCCAGCGTCTCGCTGGCCAGGCGCTGCAGGTCGGTCTCCTGCGCGCAGTCGGCGGCAATCCAGCGCGCGTCGATGCCGGCGGCCTGCAGTTCGGCGGCGGCCTCTTCCAGGTCAGCCGCCTTGCGCGAACTGAGCATGATGCGCGCGCCGGCCTCGCCCAGCGCATGCGCCATCTGCAGGCCCAGGCCGCGCGAGCCGCCGGTCACCAGGGCGGTCTTGCCCGTCAGGTCGAAAAGTTGTTGCACGCTGCGCGCCATGCGAGTCTCCTGTAGTCAAAACAAATGGATGCCAAAGCAGGCATTGTGGCCACGCCAGCGGCGTTGAGGTGTCGCCAGCGTGATTGGACGTCGCTTGCTCCTCCGCACCACGTACCAGCACAACACAGGCACGGTGATCGCCACCATGCCGCCGCCGTGCGTGCGGGTGGACTGGGCCAGCGCTGGCTGCGCAGGTGCGTGGACTGAAACGCACCACCGCAATTGAGATCCACTGCAAGGCAGTGACCAGCAGCACAAACCCGTGGTCTCCATAGATTTGCCCACTTCGACCTGGGCAGGCTGGGTCTAGGCTACGACTCGGGCGACCGCACCGGCCTGAACTTCACCGAACTGTCCATCATTGACGGTACGCAACCGCGCAGGCGCTGATCAGAACGCCTCGGGCGCGAGCGCAGCGCACAACATGTCGCGCCGCGCCACCGGTGCAAGCCAAGCGCCGATTCGGGGTAATTCATATTGATAAAAATACGCCGCAGCGCCCACCCTACCTTCGCAAGAAGCTATATTATTTGAAGCACACGCTTCCGATGCGGCGAGCGCCACGTCAAGCCACACCCAGGCCAGAACCATGTGGCCAAAGGCTTGCATATAGGGTACGGCATTGGCCAGCGCCTCGGTGGCGTCTCCCGTGGCCCAGGCGGCGCGGGTGGCGGTGTCCACGTCCTGCAGCGCCTGTGCCAGTTGCCCAGCCCAGGCCGCCAACGCAGGTTGCGCGCTGGCTCGATCCATGGTGCGCCGCATGCGCGCGCCCAGCAGCTGGAAAGCGGCTCCCTCCTGCAGCAGTACCTTGCGTCCCAGCAAGTCCATGGCCTGCACGCCATGCGTGCCTTCGTGAATCATGTTCAGGCGGTTGTCGCGCCAATATTGCTCCACCGGAAAATCGCGCGTATAGCCGTAGCCGCCATGGATCTGAATAGCCAGCGAATTGGCCTCCAGGCAATTTTCGCTGGGCCAGCTCTTGGCGATGGGTGTGAGCAGCTCCAGCAGCAGCCGGGCGTCGGCCTCCTCCTGCGGGGTGCCGGTACGCACATCGTCGACCAATCGGGCACAGTACAGATTGAGCGCCAACGCACCTTCGCAATAGCTTTTCTGCGCCAGCAGCATGCGCTTGACGTCGGCATGCTCGATCAGCGCCACCTGGGGGGCGCTGGCGTCCTTGCCGGCCTTGCCCACGGGGCGGCCCTGCAGTCGCGTCCTGGCGTAGTCCAGGCTGGCGTAATAGCCCGCCAGGCCCAGCATGGTGGCGGCCATGCCGATGGCGATGCGCGCCTCGTTCATCATGTGGAACATGCACTTCAGGCCGTCGCCCGGCCGGCCTACCAGGTAGCCGATGGCACCGGCGGCGCCGCGCACGGGGTATTTACCCTCGCCGAAGTTGAGCAGCGTATTGGTCGTGCCGCGCCAGCCCAGCTTGTGGTTCAGGCCGGCCAGGGCCACATCGTTGCGCTCGCCGCTCAGACGGCCCTCCTCATCGACCAGCCGCTTGGGAACGATGAACAGCGAGATGCCCTTGACACCTGGCACCAGCTTGCCGTCCGGCCCCGGAATCTTGGCCAGCACCAGGTGAACAATGTTCTCGGTCAGCTCGTGCTCGCCCGCGCTGATCCACATCTTGTTGCCGGTTAAGCGGTAGCGCGGGCCCAGCGGGTCCTGCTCCCAAGGCGCCAGGCCGTCGGCGGCTGCCGCAGGGGCCTCGTCAGGTACCGCGCGCGTGACAATGTCCGACAGCGACGAGCCGGCCTGCGGCTCGCTCAGGCACATGGTGCCGGCCCAGCGGCCGTTGAATTCGTTGGCGGCAAACACGCGCCGCTGGGCATCCGTGCCGTGCGCCAGGATGGCGTTGGCGTTGCCCGTGGTCAGCAGGTTGGAGCTGATGCTGATCGAGGCGCAGCCAAAAAAGCTGTTGGCAGCCGCTTCGACCACATGCGGCAGCTGCATGCCGCCTGCGGCGTAGTCCTGCGCGGCGCTGAGCATGCCGCTGTCGGCATAGGCCTGGCGAGCATCGTGCGTGCACTGCGGCAGGATGACTTTCTCGCCGTCGAACTGGGGCTCCTGCGTATCGACCGTGCGGTTGAATGGCGCATACTTCTCGCGCGCGATGCGCTCGCAGGTGTCCATCACCGCGTCGAAGGTTTCGCGCGAATGATCGGCAAAGCGCTCGCGCACATTGAGCGACTCGGCCTGGAGCCAATCGTGGATGAGGAAATCGAGGGTGGAGCGCAGTGGCGTGGTCATGCGGAGAATTATCCGCAGCCATGCACTCCAGCCATGTCCGCCATGCGACTGGGCGCACGATTGCGAGGCGCGCACGGCCCTGCAGCACGCCGGGCGGCGCCACATCAGGAGCCGCCCGCGACCTCGACACGGTTGCGCCCGAGCTGCTTGGCCCGGTAGAGCGCCTGATCGGCCTGTGCGAGCAACTGCTGCAACGAATCGGCGCTGCCAGGCATGAACACGGCCACACCGACGCTGATCGTGACCACACCCGCTGGCGCGGCGCCATGCGCCAGCGCCAGGCGCTGCACGCCGCTGCGCAAGCCTTCGGCCAGGTTGGCCGCAGCGGCTGTGTCGGTGTTTGGCGCCACGACGACGAATTCCTCGCCGCCGTAGCGTGCCGCCAGATCCCCGGCGCGCCGCGCCGCCGCATCGAGCACCAGAGCCACGGCCCTGAGCACATCGTCGCCCGCCTGGTGGCCATGGCAATCGTTGTAGCGCTTGAAATGATCGACGTCGAGCAGAATCAGCGCCAAAGGCTGGCGGCTGCGCTGCGCACGCGCCCATTCCGCCGCCGCCACGTTGTCGAAATGGCGTCGGTTTGCCACGCCCGTCAGGCCATCGGTACTGGCCAGTGCCTCCAACTGCCGGTTGGCGGCCTCCAGCGCCACGGTACGCTCGGCGACGCGCTGCTCCAGCTCCTGGGTATGGAGCCTGAGCCGCTGCGCCATGTCGCCAAGCGCTACTGACAGATCGTCCATCTCACGCACCGCACTGGGTATGGGAGCCCGCGCCTGCCACTGCCCGTCCGCCAACTGACGCGCCCAGCGGTGGATGGACAGCAGCGGCCACGACAGGCGGTGCGCGCACCAAACCGCCAGCACCATCCCCAGCGCCAGAAACGTGAGCGTGACGAAGCCCATGGCGCGCAGCGTTTCCTGCGCCTCGCCCGAAAAACGCTTTTGGGGCAGTCCGATCGTGATTTGCAGCGTCGGGCCTTCGGGCAGTTGCATGGTCTGCCAGTTCACCAGAAACCGCTCGTCGCCAATGCCCACACGCGCACGCCCCTGCGAATCTGCCCTGCGGGCGGTCAACGCATGCGTCGCCCGGATCATCACGCTGTCGCTGGCGTCGACATGAATCCGCTCGGTTCGGCCGTCGCGCAGCCGGTAGACCGGTTCGCTGCCCGAACTCGCGAGCAACAGGCCCGAGCCTTCGGTGACGTAGGCATAACCTCCCAGCGGCGTCAGCTGCTCATGCAGGAATTCGCTCAATTGCGACAGCGACACGTCGGCCGCAAGTACGCCGATCAATTGCTGCTGGGCGTCGCGCAGTGCCACCGCCATCCCCATGCCCAGGCCGTCGTACAGACCCTCGGGGTCGTCGATGGCGTAGCGGTAGGTCGGATACCAGCGCACGCCGCGCGCCGCCAATGTCGTCTGATACCAGGGGCGCTCGCGCGGATCGTAGTGGCTGTTGCCGGTCACCTCGTCTCCGTTCGGACGATAGTCGAGGCCGACTCGGGTGATGCGCATGACGCCTCCGTCGGCCGGCGTAGCCGACAACATGCGCAGGCTCCGGTCAGCCCCCAGCGGCGGGCGGCTGGCGGCATAGTAGCCGCCCTCCTGTGTGCTGATGGACAGGAACGTCAGCATCGGCTGGCGGCGCAGCTGCAACAGGAAATCCAGCACCATGGCTTGTGCCTGCTGCGGCTGAAGCAGCCCGGCCCGAAACTGTTCCGCGTTGTATACGACCATCTGGCGCGGCACATCGAAGAATGCCTGGGCCTTGTCGCGAATCCTGGCTGCCACCTCGCCCGCCTGGCGCTGCTCCAGTTCCTCGGCGGTGCGCATGGCGGACTGGTAGGACAGCCAGCCCGCCAGGGCGGCGAGCAACGGCACCGGCACCACAATCGCCAGCAGCAGCAGAGTGCGCAGCGGATAGCGGCGCCGGTGGCCAGATCCCTGCAACGTAACCGCAAACGGAATGGAATTGCCATCGCCATACCGGCGCCGCGCCAAAGCTGGCAGCAACACCATCGGTACAACGGCCGCCAGCAGCCCGGCAACGCGAATCGCCCAGGCCCGGCCCGGCGGGTAGGCCTGCGGCACACGGGCGGTCATCTCCCAGAAGCCATCGGGCAGGCGGATGCGGTATGAGCCTCCAGGCTGCTGGCTCAGAAACAGTCCCTGGTCACCCACCACGGCACGCTCCAGCTCTCCAGGAGTATGGCTGCGTATCGCATAGTGCCGGTCGCGCAGCCCGGCCGAGGCCAGGAGTGCCTGAAGATCGACACCGATGGAGACTTCGCCCCAGAGTTCCTCACTATCGGCCTCCGGGACATCCACATAGACTGCCGTGCGCGCGATCACGCCCGGTTTGCCGGTCTGCAGCATGCGCACCGGTGCATCGAACACCGTCTTCCGGGTAGTGTCGGCACGCTGGATAGCGGCCAGGAATTCCGGGCGCAGATCGTAGTCCAGCCCGGCGATGGCCTCGTTGCCCCGAATCGGGTGGACGAAAATCGCCTTTAGCTTGCGCGTCAGCATTACGCTGGCGATCAACGGCTGCTGCTCCACGGCGCGCGCGGCAAGGCGATGCAGCGCATCGGACGGCATATCCGGCTGCGCCGACAGGGCCTGCACCAGCACCCGGCTCTGCGCGGCAATATCGTCAAGCGCCTGCTGCAGCGCCACACCGCGCGTCGCCACCCGTTCCTGCAGGCTGGATCCGGCTGCCTGCTCCAGCCGCTGGCGGTCATGGCCCTCGACGACCATCACTCCCATTACGCATATCAGCAGCCATAGCACAGCAGCCAGAACCGATTTCACGCACGTCCCCAAGAGCCTTATGGGATGCAATCTACCTCAATTGCGCCGCGCCTCGTCATGCGACCATCTCGTGCAGCGTCACGATGAAAGGTGTCAACCTCAGGTAGGACGGGTCAACGAACATAAAAAAAGCCACGGCAAACCGTGGCTTCTTCTGCGGCGCGAAAGCCCCAGGATCAGAGCACCTCGAACACTCCGGCAGCACCCATGCCGCCGCCGATGCACATGGTCACGCACACGCGCTTGGCACCGCGGCGCCTGCCCTCGATCAAGGCGTGTCCCGTCAGGCGCTGGCCCGACACGCCGTAGGGGTGGCCCAGAGCAATCGCACCGCCGTTGACGTTCAGACGGTCATTGGGGATACCCAGCTTATCGCGGCAGTACAGCACCTGCACGGCAAAGGCCTCGTTCAGCTCCCACAGATCGATATCCTGCACGGACAGGCCCAGTTTCTTGAGTACCTTGGGCACGGCGAACACCGGGCCTATGCCCATTTCGTCAGGCTCGCAGCCAGCCACGGCAAAGCCCAGGAAGCGGCCCAGCGGCTGCAGGTTGTTGCGCGCGGCAAAGTCTTCGCTGACCACCACGCAGGCGCCTGCGCCGTCGCTGAACTGGCTGGCATTGCCGGCACTGACCAAGCCGCCCGGCAAGGCGCTGCGCAGGCCGCGAATGGCCTCTACCGTCGTCCCCTCGCGCGTGCCCTCGTCCTTGCTGACGGTGACCTGCTTGGTCATCAAGCCCATCACTTTGTCGGCCACGCCGGCGGTGACGGTAATCGGCGCGATCTCGGCGTCGAACAGGCCGGCGGCCTGTGCAGCACAAGCTTTCTGCTGGCTGGCTGCGCCGTATTCATCCATGGCTTCGCGGCTGATGTTGTAGCGCTGGGCGACTTGCTCGGCGGTCTGCAGCATGGTCCAGTAGATCTCGGGCTTCTTCTTCTGCAGCGCCGGGTCGAAGAGCATGTGCATGTTCATCTCCTGTTGTACGCAGGAGATGGACTCCACGCCGCCAGCCACGTATACGTCGCCCTCGCCAGCGATGATGCGCTGGCTGGCCGTTGCAATGGTCTGCAGGCCTGACGAGCAGAAGCGGTTGATGGTCATACCCGAGGTGGTGACGGGCAGGCCGGCAGCCAGCGCGATCTGGCGCGCGATGTTCATACCGGTGGCGCCTTCAGGATTGGCGCAGCCCATGATGACGTCATCGACCAGGGCCGGATCGATACCGGCGCGCTGCACGGCAGCCTGGACGACGTGGCCGCCCAGGGTGGCACCGTGCGTCATGTTGAAGGAACCCTTCCAGCTCTTGGCAAGCGGGGTGCGGGCGGTGGAGACGATCACTGCGGAGGTCATGTGCCTATTCCTTTAATTCGTTGCAATCAGAACTGCTTGCCTTCGGCCACCAGACGCTGCAGAAGCGGCGCAGGCTGCCAGAACGCGGCATCGTCCAGCGGGTTCTGCGCAAAGCGCTTCATGGCCGCCACGACGTTGAACAAGCCAACCTCGTTCGCGTAGTTCAGCGGGCCGCCGCGGTGCACCGGGAAGCCGTAGCCGAAGATGTAGACCACATCCACGTCGCTGGCCTTGTTGGCAATGCCCTCTTCCAGGATGTGCGCGGCCTCGTTGACCAGCGAGAACACCAGGCGCTGCACAATTTCCTCGTCGCTGATCTTGCGCGGCGTGATGCCCAGCGCCTTACGGTGATCGGCAATCATCTGCTCGACCTCGGCATTCGGGATCGCATCGCGCTTGCCAGGCACATAGTCGTACCAGCCGGCGCCGGTCTTCTGGCCGAAGCGGCCCTTCTCGCACAGCAGATCAGCCGTCTTGCTGTACTTCATATCCGGCTTTTCCACGTAGCGGCGCTTGCGGATCGCCCAGCCGATGTCGTTGCCGGCCAGATCGCCCATGCGGAACGGCCCCATGGCGAACCCGAACTTCTCGATGGCCTTGTCCACCTGCTGGGGCGTGCAGCCCTCGTCCAGCAGGAAACCGCCCTGGCGGCCGTACTGCTCGATCATGCGGTTGCCGATGAAGCCGTCGCATACGCCCGAGACCACAGCCGTCTTGCGGATCTTCTTGGCCACGGCCATCACGGTGGCCATCACGTCCTTGGCGGTTTTGTCGCCGCGCACCACTTCCAGCAGCTTCATCACGTTGGCTGGACTGAAGAAGTGCAGACCCACCACGTCCTGGGGGCGCGCGGTGAAGCCAGCGATCTTGTTGACGTCCAGCGTCGAGGTATTGGACGCCAGGATCGCGCCGCTCTTCATCACCGCGTCGAGTTGCTTGAACACCGATTCCTTGACACCCAGGTCTTCGAACACGGCCTCGATCACCAGGTCGGCGTCCTTCAGGTCGTCATACGACAGCGTGGTGGACAGCAATGCCATGCGCTGCTCGTACTTGTCCTGCTTGAGCTTACCCTTCTTGACCTGCGCTTCGTAGTTCTTGCGGATGGTGGCAAGGCCTCGATCCAGCGCCTCCTGCTTCATCTCCAGTATCTTCACCGGTATGCCAGCGTTCAGGAAATTCATGGCAATGCCGCCACCCATGGTGCCGGCGCCGATTACGGCAACCTGCCGGATGTCGCGCAGCGGGGTGTCCGCGGGCACGTCGGGAATCTTGTTGGCCGCGCGTTCGGCAAAGAACAAATGGCGCAGCGCACGCGATTCGCTGGTCCACATCAGTTGTACGAACAGGTCGCGCTCGGTGGCCAGGCCGTCGGCAAACTTGCCCTTGGTGGCGGCCTCGACGGCATCCACGCACTTGGCCGGCGCGGGGAAGTTCTTGGCCATGCCCTTGACCATGTTGCGCGCAAACTGAAAGTAGGCCGCGCCTTGCGGGTGCTTGCACGGGTAGTTGCGCACCAGCGGCAGCGGGCGCACGTCCGCAATGCTGCGCGCGAAGGCCAAGGCTTCCTCGGCCAGCGCCTCAGGCGAGGCTGCCAGCTTGTCGAACAATTTCTGGCCGGGGATAGAAGCGATCAGCTCGCTCTTGACCGGCTCGCCGCTGACGATCATGTTCAGCGCCGCCTCCACACCCACCACACGTGGCAGACGCTGCGTGCCGCCCGCGCCGGGCAGCAGGCCCAGCTTGACCTCGGGCAGCGCCACGCTGCAACCGGGCGCGGCCAGCCGATAGTGGCAGCCCAGCGCCAGTTCCAGGCCACCGCCCATGCAGACGGTGTGGATGGCGGCCACCACGGGCTTGCTGCACTGCTCTACAGCGGCGATGACGGAGTGCAGATTGGGCTCGGCCAGCGCCTTGTCAGTGCCGAACTCGGTGATGTCGGCGCCGCCGGAAAACGCCTTTCCGGCGCCGGTGATGACGACGGCCTTGACGGCTGCATCCGCCTGCGCCTGCTCCAGGCCGGCCGCCAATGCCCGACGCGTGGCCAACCCCAGGCCGTTGACAGGCGGGTTGTTCAGGGTGATTACGGCCACGTCGCCGTGGACTTTGTACTCAGCAGTCATGCTGTCGCTCCTGTGGTGAATCGAAAGACAAAAAAGTACGTTCGTACGTTTTTGCCAAGTCTAGGAGCAATGCAGCAGCCCCTTTGTCTCAAGGGGGACAAACGCTGCAGCGCCCCCGCGCCTGCGCGCAGTTCGTCAGGGTACGGCGCATGCCGTCCATGCGCACCATTTCCAAGTCGCTGCCCTTGACGCTGCTCAGCTCACTCAGCGGCCCGCCGTTGTCCCAGCAGTCGTCCGGCGCGCCGGAGACGAACCAACTGCTGGCGACATGTAGGCGCAGCTACGGAATTTACCTGGGATTACCCAAAGACATCGCCTGATGCGAGCCAATCCGCCGCGCGGCGGCACTCACACCTCCAGCCACTCCTTGCGTACGCGGCTGTTGGCCCGCAGTTCGTCGGGCGTTCCCGTGAACACGATGGCGCCATGGCCCATGACCAGGGTGCGGTCGGAAATCGTCAGGGCAATGGTCAATTTCTGCTCGATGAGCAGCACCGAGACACCTTTTTCCTTGAGCCGCAGCAGGTACTGCCCCACCAGCTCGACGATCTTGGGCGCCAGGCCTTCGGTGGGTTCGTCGATGATGATCAGGTCCGGGTCGCCCATCAGAGTGCGGCACAGCGTCAGCATCTGCTGCTCGCCGCCGGACATCACGCCGGCCTCGATGTTGCAGCGCTCCTTCAGGCGCGGGAACATCTCGTACATATCGTCGAACGACCAACGGCCGCTTTTACCGTTGCCCTTTTGGCCCAGCAGCAGATTCTGGTGCACCGTGAGGTTGGGGAACACGTCGCGGCTCTCGGGCACGTAGCCCAGACCCAGGTGCGCCACCTCATAAGGTTTCTTGCCTGCCAGGCTCTGCCCTTTCCAGGCAATGGCGCCTTCCCAGTTGACCAGGCCCATCACGGCCTTGGCTGCGGTGGAGCGTCCCGAGCCGTTGCGCCCCAGCAGCGCGACGATCTCGCCGGGCTGCACTTCGAAATTCACGCCATGCAGCACATGGCTTTTGCCGTAATAGGCGTGCAGGTTGTCTATCTTGAGCATCTTCAGTGTTCCTTGGCCTGCTGGTCGGCGATCACCGAACCGAGGTAGGCCTCCTGCACGCGGGCGTTGGCGCGCACATTCTCGGGCGTATCAAAGGCAATCACCTCGCCGTACACCACAACGGCAATACGGTCAGCCAGGCCGAAGACCACGCCCATGTCGTGCTCCACGGTGAGCAGCGTGCGCCCCTCGGTCACCTGGCGGATGAGCTGGATGAAGCGCGCCGTCTCGCTCACGCTCATGCCAGCCGTGGGTTCGTCGAGCAGGATGACGCTGGCACCGCCGGCAATGGTGATGCCGATCTCCAGCGCACGCTGCTCAGCGTAGGTCAGGTTCATGGCCAGCGTATCGCGCTTCTTGTGCAGGTGGATCATCTCCATGAGCTGTTCGGCGCGCTCGTTGGCGTCCTGCAATTTGGACAGGAATCGCCAAAAGCTGTAGCGGTACCCCAGGCTCCAGAGCACCCCGCAGCGCAAATTCTCGAACACGCTGAGCTTGGGGAAGATGTTGCTGATCTGAAAACTGCGCGAAAGCCCCATACGGTTGATCTCGAACGGCTTCTTGCCCTCGATGCGCTGGCCGTGCAGCAGCACCTGGCCACTGGTGGGCGCAAAGCGCCCGCTGATCAGGTTGAATAGCGTGCTCTTGCCCGCGCCATTGGGGCCAATGATGGCCACGCGCTCACCGGCCCGCACCGCCAGGTCGGCGCCGCGGATGATCTCGGTGCGGCCAAAGCTCTTGCGCAGCGCGCGCAGTTCCAGGGTGTAGCCCGATTTGTCGTGCGTTGCCATCACAGCGCCTCCTCCCGCTTGATCTGTGCCTCGATCTCCTCCTGGATCTGCCCCCACTGGCGCACGAACTCGCGCCGGCACAGCTCGAACAGACCCAGGCCGGTCAGCAGCACGAACACCGCACCGGCCCAACTGGCCAGACTGCTGGAATCAAGCGTGGCGCCCAGGAACGGCAGTTGTGGCCCCAGCGCCGCGTTGAGCTGCATGTGGTAAGTCATCTCCACCATGGCAGCCGCGCCCAACACAGCCACCAGCGCCGTGCCGGCCAGTCCCAGGTAGGCGACGCTGATTGAGCGTAGCTTGCCGTAACGCGCTACGCGCAGGTTCATCATGATCAGGCTGGCCACACCGCCAGGTGCGTACATGACCATGAACAGGAATACCAGCCCCAGGTACAGCAGCCAGGCCTTGGTCAGTTCGGACAGCAGTACCGACGCCAGCACCAGCAGCACCGCGCCAATGATGGGGCCGAAGAAAAAGGTGGCGCCACCCAGGAAGGTGAACAGCAGGTAGCCGCCCGAGCGCACCATGCTGACGCTGTCGGCACCGGTAACGATCTCGAAGTTGATGGCTGCCAGCGCCCCACCCACGCCGGCGAAGAAACCAGCAATGACAAATGCCAGATAGCGCACGCGCTGGGTGTTGTAGCCGATGAACTCGACGCGCTCCGGGTTGTCGCGCACAGCGTTCAGAATGCGCCCCAGCGGCGTGGCGGTAAAGGCGAACATGGCCACGGTGCAGACGAAGCAGTAAGCTGCGATCAGGTAATACACCTGCATGCCAGGGCCGAAGTCGAAACCCAGGAACGGTGTGCCATACACGCGGTTTGTCGTCACCCCGCCTTCGCCGCCGAAGAACTCGGGAAACATCAGCGCCATGGACGCCACCAGCTCGCCAATCCCCAAGGTGATCATGGCAAAGGTGGTACCGGATTTTTTGGTTGTCACGTAACCCAACAGGGCCGCGAAGAACATGCCGCCCAGGCCGCCGACGAGCGGCATCAGGATCAGAGGGATGGGTAACTGGCCCTCGCTGGCCATGTTGATGGCGTGCACGGTAATGAAGGAGCCCAGGCCGGTATAGACCGCGTGACCGAAGCTGAGCATGCCGCCCTGCCCCAGCAGCATGTTGTACGACAGGCAGATGATGATGGCGTAGCCCACCTGCGAGAGCATGGTCAGCGCCAGGCTGCTGGTAAACAGCATGGGCGCCACGATCAAAGCGACGGCGTACAGGCTCCAGATCACCACACGGCCCACGTTCATGGGCTTGAAACGGTAGTAGCGTTCAGGCGCCTGCGCCGCAGGAGCGCGGGCCGCCAAGGTGTTGGTATCCATGGCTATCAGTCCTCGCGCGTGCCAAGCAGCCCCTTGGGGCGGAATATCAGAATCAATACCAGGAACAGGTAGGGCAAGATGGGGGCCACCTGCGAAATCGTCAGCTTGAGCACCGACCAGCCGAAGGTCTGTTCGGTCACCTGCCAGCCCAGCGGCGCCACGGCATCGACCAGCGAATAGTCGAGCGCGACGGCAAAAGTCTGCACCAGGCCGATGATGAGCGATGCCAGAAAGGCACCGGCCAGCGAACCCATGCCACCCACCACCACCACCACGAAGATGATGGAGCCGACCGATGCGGCCATGGCCGGCTCGGTGATATAGGTATTGCCGCCGATCACACCCGCCAGGCCGGCCAGCGCACAGCCACCACCAAACACCAGCATGAACACCCGCGGCACGTTGTGGCCCAACGCCTCCGCCATGTGCGGATGCTTGAGCGCTGCCTGGATGACCAGACCAATGCGCGTGCGGGTAAGCAGCAGCCACACAGCCAGCAGCATGAGCAGCGCCACCAACATGACGAACGAGCGCGAGCGCGGAAACTGCGTGCCGTAAAGCGTGAATAGCGGCCCCTGCAGCAGCGTGGGCAGGCCATAGGGCACGGTCGAGCGCCCCCAGACCAGCTGCACCACCTCCAGAACCAGGTACGACAGGCCGAACGTAATCAGCAGTTCGGGCACGTGGCCGAACTTGTGCACGCGGCGCAGGCTGTAGCGCTCGAACAGCGCGCCGAGCACGCCCACCAGCAGCGGCGCCGCCACCAGCGCGGGCCAGAAGCCAATCACGCCCGAAAGCGTGTAAGCAAAGTAGGCGCCCAGCATGTAGAAGCTGGTATGGGCAAAGTTGAGTACACCCATCATGCTGAAAATCAGCGTCAGGCCCGAGCTCAGCATGAACAGCAGCAAGCCATAGCTGATGCCGTTGAGCAAGGAAATGACAAAAAACTCAAGACTCATCGAAACACCGCTACCGGTTCAGAGGTAAAAAAAAGCCCGAGCGGACTCGGGCTCTGCCGAACGAAAATGCCCTCGTATCAGGAAGGCCGCTTCATCTGGCACGATGTGGGCGTGCTGGCCACGTAAGACTCGTAGTACTTGACCGGTACGAAGGTGTAGCCGGTGTTCTCGGCGTCCATGGGGTATTTGCCGCTGGCCTTTTCCCAGCGCGAGATGTACAGGCCCTGCTGCAGCTGGTGGTCGGTCTTGCGCATCTCGACCTCCCCATTGAAGCTATTGAACTTCAGCCCTTCAAGCACCTTGGCAACCTTGACCGGATCGGTGGAATGGGTCTTGGCGAATGCGGTGTCGAGCATGGCAAACCCGGTGTACACGGCCCCGGTATACATGTCGTCGTTGAACTTCTTCTTGTACTCCCTGGTGACGCGCCCCATCTCGCCGGGCATGTTCGGATGCATGTACGCCACCATGTACACATGGCCGGCGGCCGCGGCCCCCATGGCCGTCGGGCTGCCCGTTACGGCCGCGTAATAGGTGTAGAAATCGACATTGTTCAGGCCCGCGTCGTGCGCCGCCTTCAGCAGCAGGGCCAGGTCGGAACCCCAGTTGCCGGTGATCACCGTATCGGCGCCAGACTCCTTGATCTTGGCGACGTAGGGCGCAAAATCGCGCACCTGGGCCAGCGGCGAGAAGTCGTCGCCAACGATCTGCACGTCGGGGCGCTTGCGCTTGAGGGTCTCCTTGGCGAACGTGGAAACCTGGTGCCCGTGCGAGTAGTTCTGGTTGATCAGGTAGACCTTCTTGATCTCGGGCTTGTCCTTCATGTAAGTCGTCAACGCCTCCATCTTCATCGAGGTGTCGGCGTCCAGACGGAATTGCCAATAGCTGCACTTGCTGTTGGTCAGATCCGGATCCACGGCAGCGTAGTTCAGGTACAGCACTTCCTTGCCCGGATTGCGCGCGTTGTGCTTGTTCAGCGCGTCGATGATGGCTAGCGCCGGACCCGAGCCGTTGCCCTGCACCACGTAGCGCGCGCCCTGATCCATCGCCGAGCGCAGCGCGCTGGTGGTTTCCTGCGGGCTGAGCTTGTTGTCGATGCCGATGATCTCGAATTGCACGCCCGAGGTGTTCTTCTTGCTGAACTCCTCGGCGAGGAACTGCCAGCTCTTGAGCTGGTTCGTCCCCACGGCGGCCATCAATCCCGACAGCGGATCCAACCAGGCGATTTTGACCGTTTCACCTTTTTGAGCAAATGCGCTCGCCGCGCATAGTGCCATTGCGCCAACCGCTACCGTTTTGATAGTCCACTGCATGCCTTTTCTCCTTTGTTGAAAACGCCTGAATCAGGTCTGCATGCAGCGTACTAGCTAGCTGCCGGGGCACCCTTGGGGGTTTGTCCCTAGCAGCTATCACCAGGGTGACTGGGACTTGTCACAGCCCTGGCAGCTTGTAGCCCGCCAACTGCTCGCGCAGCTTGGTCTTGAGCATCTTGCCGGTGGCACCCAGCGGAATTGCCTCGACGAACACCACGTCATCGGGAATCTGCCACTTGGCAGTCTTGCCCTCGTAGAACTTCAGCAATTCATCGTGCGTGACCTCGGCGCCCGGCTTCTTGACCACCGCAACGATGGGGCGCTCGTCCCACTTGGGATGCGGCATGCCGATGCACGCGGCCATGGCCACGGCGGGGTGCGCCATCGCGACGTTCTCGATATCGATCGAGCTGATCCACTCGCCGCCGGACTTGATCACATCCTTGCTGCGATCGGTGATCTGCATGAAACCGTCGGCGTCTATGGTCGCCACGTCGCCGGTGGGGAACCATCTGCGCCCCTGCGCGTCCGGGATTAGCGGATCGCCGCCCTCGCCCTTGAAGTAGCTGTCCACGATCCAGGGGCCGCGCACCAGCAGATCCCCGTAGGTCTTGCCGTCCCAGGGCTGTTCTGCACCATCCGCGCCCACAATCTTCATGTCCACGCCGTAGATGGCACGGCCCTGCTTGAGGCGGATCTTCATCTGCTCCTCGGCGGGCAGCGACAGATGCTTGTTCTTGAGCGTGCACAGCGTGCCCAGCGGGCTCATCTCGGTCATACCCCAGGCGTGCAACACCTCCACGCCGTACTCATCCTGGAAGGCGTTGATCATCGCTGGCGGGCAGGCCGAACCGCCGATGACCGTGCGCCTGAGGGTGGAGAATTTCAGCCCCGCCGGCTTCATATGGCCCAGCAGCATCTGCCAGACCGTAGGCACGCCGGCTGCGTAGCTGACCTGTTCGGCCTCCATCAGCTCGTAGATCGACTTGCCATCCATGGCCGGGCCGGGAAACACCAGCTTGCAGCCCGTGAGCGCCGCCGAGTACGGAATCCCCCAGGCGTTGACGTGGAACATGGGCACCACGGGCAGCACACAGTCGCGCGCGGACAGGCACATCACGTCAGGCAGCGCGGCCGCATAGGCGTGCAGCGTGGTGGAACGGTGGCTGTACAGCGCGCCCTTGGGATTGCCTGTGGTGCCGCTGGTGTAGCACAGGCTGGAAGCGCTGTTTTCGTCGAACTGCGGCCAGGCGTAGTCTGCGGATGCCTTGCCGATCCAGTCTTCATAGCTCACCAGGCCCGGGATGCCGCTGTCCTGCGGCAGCTTATCCGCATCGCACAGCGCCACCCATTGCCGGACCGTGGGACACTTGGCATGCACCGCCTGCGCCAGCGGCAGAAAGGTCAGATCGAAGCACAGCACCTGGTCTTCGGCATGGTTGACGATCCAGGCGATCTGCTCGGGATGCAGGCGTGGGTTGATGGTGTGCAGCACGCGCCCCGAACCCGAGACGCCAAAGTACATCTCCATATGGCGGTAGCCGTTCCAGGCCAGCGATGCCACACGGTCGCCCTGTGCCAGGCCCAGGCCGTCGAGCGTGTTGGCCAACTGGCGTGCCCGTCGCGCCAGGTCGCGGTAGGTATAGCGGTGGATGTCGCCCTCGACCCGGCGCGAAACGATCTGGCCGTCGCCGTGGTGACGCTCGGCAAACTCGATCAGCGACGAAATCAAAAGCGGTTGGCTCTGCATCAGGCCCAGCATGGTTGCTCCTTCATCTGTTCTTGGAAAATGGACTCCCGCATGGTAGCCCCGAAAATATCCCGGCAGACACCGATCCGGCCCGTGAAATCCCCTGCCCGCCCGAACCCAAGCACCTGCAGCCGAAAGTCGCGCAAATGCTTGCCATACAAGGCCCAACGCACACACCACCTGCATCCGCAAGACCCTGCGTCGGCATGGGCATAGTCGCGCACAGGACAATTTCCGCCATGCCCGCCCCCTCACCCCGCCATGCGCCCCGCAGCCACCCCCAGGCGTGCCCCGGGCTACCCTGGCGCCCGGGCTTTGCCGCGCTGGGGCCGGCGTTCGCCACGCCGGTTGTGCCCACGCCCCTGCCCACGCCCTGCTGGGTGGGTGTCAACACCGCCGTTGGCGAGCAACTGGGGTTGCCGCAGGGCTGGCAGCACGACGACTGGGCGCTGCAGGCCTTCAGCGGCAACGCCACGCCCCCCGGCACCCCGCCGCCGGCAAGCACCGCCAGCGTCTACAGCGGCCATCAGTTCGGCGTCTGGGCCGGACAACTGGGCGACGGGCGGGCGCTGCTGCTGGGCGAGCTGGCCGGACAGGAAGTGCAGCTCAAGGGCAGCGGGCGCACGCCCTACTCGCGCATGGGCGACGGGCGGGCCGTGCTGCGCTCGTCGATACGCGAGTTCCTGTGCAGCGAAGCCATGCATGCGCTGGGCGTGCCCACCACGCGCGCACTGTGCATGACCGGTTCGCCCGCCCCCGTATACCGGGAAGAAGTAGAAACGGCCGCCGTGGTGACACGCGTAGCGCCCAGCTTCATCCGCTTCGGTCACTTCGAGCACTTCGCCGCGCGCGGCCAGACCGGCGAACTGCGCACGCTGGCCGACTACGTGATCGCCCGCCACTATCCCGATTGCCGCAGCGGCACGCCGGAGGGCAGCAACGCCTACGCCGCGCTGCTGCAGGCCGTGAGCGAGCGCACCGCACGCCTGCTGGCGCACTGGCAGGCGGTGGGCTTTTGCCACGGCGTGATGAATACCGACAACATGAGCATCCTGGGGCTGACGCTGGACTACGGGCCGTTCCAGTTCCTGGACGGCTACGACCCCGGCCATGTCTGCAACCACAGCGACCGGCTGGGACGCTACGCCTTCGACCGCCAGCCCGGCGTGGCGCTGTGGAACCTGCACTGCCTGGCGCGCGCGCTGCTGCCGCTGATCGAGGACGAGCAGGCCGCCCGGCAAGCGCTGGACAGCTACGAGGACTGCTTTGGCGCGCGCATCATGCAATTGCTGCGCGCCAAGCTGGGGCTGCTGCGCGCGCGCGATGGCGACGTGGCGCTGGTCGACGCGCTGCTGCGCCTGCTGGCCGCCGAGCGCGTGGACTACCCCATTTTCTGGCGGCGCCTCTCGCACGCCGTGGCGGGCGGCGACTTCGGCCCCGTGCACGCGCTGTTCACCGACCAAGCTGCGATTACCAGCTGGTTGCTATCGTATAAAGAGCTACTTGCGCTTGACACTATTGCCTCTTCTGCCAATTTGATGCTAAAAACCAATCCCTGCTACGTACTGCGCAACCACGTCGCCGAGGAAGTCATCGCCGCGGCGAAACTTGGCGACTTCCAGCCACTCCATACCTTGCAGGGCCTTGTCACCAGCCCGTTCGACGAACGCCCCGGCCACGACGCATGGGCCGGCTTTCCGCCCGATTGGGCGTCGCACATCTCCATCAGTTGCTCATCATGACCTATCCCGTACAGAAAACCGACGCGCAGTGGCGCACCCTGCTGCAGGAAAAAGGCGCCGAGCCTGCCGCCTTCGAGGTAACGCGCCACGCTGCCACCGAGCGTCCATTCACCGGCAAGTTCGAAGGACATTGGGCCGACGGCAGCTACCGCTGCGTGTGCTGCAATGCACGACTGTTCGAATCTCCCACCAAGTTCGACGCGGGTTGCGGCTGGCCCAGCTTCTGGCAGGCCGTGCCCGGCGCCATCCGCGAAATCGAGGATCGCAGCCACGGCATGCTGCGCACCGAAACCGTTTGTGCACAATGCGGCGCTCACCTGGGCCATGTATTCGCCGACGGCCCCGCGCCCACCGGCCTGCGCTACTGCATGAATTCCGCGTCGCTCTCCTTCGACCCCGCATCGCCATGAAACTGCTGATCGACTTCTTCCCCATCATCCTGTTCTTCGCCGCATTCAAGGTGTGGGGCATCTACGTTGCCACCAGCGTGGCCATCGCCGCGACCATGGCGCAGATCGCCTATATCCGCCTCAAGCACGGCAAGGTCGAGCCCATGCAGTGGATGAGCCTGGGCGTGATCGTGCTGTTCGGTGGCGCGACGCTGCTGGCGCACAGCGAGACCTTCATCAAATGGAAGCCCACCGTGCTCTATTGGCTCATGGGCGGCGCGCTGCTGCTGGGCCAGCTCATCTTCAAGAAGAACTTCATCCGCTCGCTGATGGGCGCGCAGATCGAACTGCCCGACGCCGTGTGGCGCCAGCTCAATTGGGGCTGGACGGGGTTCTTCGCCGCCATGGGTGCGCTCAACCTGTGGGTAGCATTCCACTACGACACCGACACCTGGGTCAACTTCAAGCTGTTCGGCGGCATGGGGCTGATGCTGATGTTCGTCATAGCTCAAGCGCTTTACCTGAGCCGCCACATCAAGGAAGACAGCCCCGCCAAGGACGCACAGCCATGACCGTGAACACCGCCGCCCCCATTGAAGTCACCGCGCAGGCCATGGCCACGCATTTGCAGCAGCAACTCGCCCCCACCCAGCTCGAAGTGCTGGACGAAAGCTGGAAGCACGAAGGCCACGCCGGCGCCAACGGCACCGGCTTTGGCACGCATTTCCTGGTGCGCATCGCCGCCCCGGCTTTTGTTGGCAAAAGCCGCGTGGCGCAACACCGGCTTGTGTATGATGCGCTGCGGATTTTCTTCGACCACGGCGCCCATGCCGTCGCCATAGAAACTCTTTAGCACAACCCTACTCAAAGGCTCACGGGCCAGCCGCCCGCACATCTCCCTCCTTTTCGCGGATTCCCAATGAAAAAACAGTTTTTGTCCGGCCTCGTGGCCGCGGCCGTGCTGGGCACGGTGGTTCTGCCCGTCAGCGCACAAAACATCGCCGTCGTCAACGGCAAGGCCATCCCCAAGGCACGCGCCGAGATGCTCAAGGATCAGCTCGAACGCGCCGGCCGCAAGGTGACCCCTGAGATCGAAGGCCAGATCAAGGAAGAAGTCATCGCGCGCGAAGTCTTCATGCAGGAAGCCAAGAAGCGCGGCCTGGAAACGTCCGCCGACTACAAAGCGCAAATGGAACTGGCGCGCCAGACCATCCTGATCCGCGAACTGTTCGCCGACTACCAGAAGAAGAACCCCGTCACCGACGCCGAAGTCAAGGCCGAGTACGACAAGTTCGTCGCCGCCAACACCGGCAAGGAATACAAGGCCAGCCACATCCTGGTGGAGAAGGAAGACGAGGCCAAGGCCATCATCGCCGAGATCAACCAGGGCGCCAAGTTCGAGGACATCGCCAAGAAGCAGTCCAAGGATCCAGGCTCCGGTGCCCACGGCGGCGATCTGGACTGGGCCACCCCCGCCAGCTACGTGCCCGAGTTCACCGAGGCCATGATCAAGCTGGAAAAGGGCAAGATGACGCAGGAGCCGGTCAAGAGCCAGTTTGGCTGGCACGTGATCCGCCTGGACGACGTGCGCGACGCGCAGCTGCCCAAGCTGGAAGACGTCAAGCCCCAAATCGCGCAGCAGCTGGAACAGCAGAAGCTGGCCAAGTTCCAGGCCGACCTGCGCGCCAAGGCCAAGGTGGAATAAGCCAAGCCTGGCGCTTTCCCCAAAAAACGCGGCCCAGGCCGCGTTTTTTCATTGCGCAACCCGAGCCCACAGCATCAGCGCCCCGATCATCACCGGCTGGTGCAGCATGTAGTAGCCCAGGCTATGTCGCCCCAGCAGCGCCAGCGGGCCCAGCCCCGCCGGCAGCGGGCCCTGCACCAACGAACTGCGGCGCTCCAGCAGCCAGCGGCCGCAGGCCATGCCTATCCACATCACCCCCAGCCAGGGGAATACGGGCACGTAGTCCTCGGTGAAGGGCTTGCGCGTAATCCAGCCCAGCCAGTTCAGCGTCCGGCCGTTGCAGGCGTCGGCCAGCCCTGCCAGCGGCCCGTACAGGAGCCACGCGGCAAGCTGCGGCGACGCCAGCGCCAGCACCCCTGCCAGCAGCAGCCAGCGCGGACTGCGCCCGGCCGTCCAGCGTACGACGAGCAGCATCACCGCCATGCCGTGCAGCACCCCGAAATAAATGAAGCTGCGCGGAAACATCACCGCCGAGCCGGCCGTGACGAGCAGCGCGCAAGCGGCAATGCGCCACCAGCGCTGCACAAAGCGCCGCCACCCCAGCGCGCGCTGCCAGGCCACCGCCTGGCCCAGGCCGGCGCACAGCAGAAACAGGCTGACGATGCAGGTGCGCTGCAGCGTCCAGAACGGGTCGCCGCGAAAGTCCTGCGGCCAATAGCCGAAATGGCTCAGGTCGAAGCAGAAATGGAATGCCGTCATCCACACCATGGCCAGGCCACGCAGCGCATCTATCCTGCCGCAGCGCGCATCTGCATCTGTCTGTAGGTTGACTCGATTCACCCCATCCCTCCCGAAAAACAACAAGGCCACCCGCGCGGGGTGGCCTTGGAGTATCGCCTCAGGCAGCCGCATGCGGCCTGGGCAAGCGCAAAACCGTCCAATCAATGGAACTGCGCTTCCTCGGTGGAGCCGGTCAGCGCCTTCACGCTGGACGAACCGCCCTGGATCACGGTGGTCACGTCGTCGAAGTAGCCCGCGCCCACTTCCTGCTGGTGGCTCACGAAGGTGTAGCCTTGCTCGCGTGCAGCGAATTCAGGCTCTTGCACCATTTCCACGTAGTGCTTCATGCCTTCGCCGCGTGCGTAGGCGTGGGCGAACTTGAAGGTGTTGTACCAGTTGCTGTGGATACCGGCCAGCGTGATGAACTGGAATTTGTAGCCCAGCGCCGACAGGTCTTCCTGGAACGAGGCGATCTGCTTGTCGTTGAGGTTCTTCTTCCAGTTGAACGAGGGCGAGCAGTTGTAGCTCAGCAGCTTGCCGGGGCAGGCAGCCAGCACGGCCTGGGCGAATTCGCGGGCAAAGCCGATGTCCGGCACGCCGGTCTCGCACCACACCAGGTCGGCATAGGGGGCGTAGGCCACGCCGCGGCTGATGGCCTGCTCCAGGCCGTTCTTGACGCGGTAGAAGCCTTCCTGCGTGCGCTCGCCGGTAATGAAGGGCTTGTCGTTGGCGTCGCAGTCGCTGGTCAGCAGGTTGGCGGCTTCGGCGTCGGTGCGGGCCAGCACGATGGTGGGCACGCCCATCACGTCGGCGGCAAAGCGCGCGGCGATCAGCTTCTCGACGGCTTCACGGGTCGGCACCAGCACCTTGCCGCCCATGTGGCCGCACTTCTTCACGGCGGCCAGCTGGTCTTCGAAGTGCACGCCGGCGGCACCGGCGGCGATCATGTTCTTCATCAGCTCGAAGGCGTTGAGCACGCCGCCGAAGCCGGCTTCAGCGTCGGCCACGATGGGCAGGAAGTAGTCGATGAATTCCTTGTCGCCGGGGTTGATGCCGCGGCCCCACTGGATTTCGTCGGCGCGCTTGAAGGTGTTGTTGATGCGGCGCACCATGGTCGGCACCGAGTCGTAGGCGTACAGCGACTGGTCGGGGTACATGGTCTCGGACGTGTTGCCGTCGGCGGCCACCTGCCAGCCCGACAGGTACACGGCTTCCAGGCCGGCCTTGGCCTGCTGCATGGCCTGGCCGGCGGTGATGGCGCCAAAGGCGTTCACGTAGCCCTTCTTGGCGCCGCCGCTGACCTTTTCCCACAGCTTCTCGGCGCCGCGCTGGGCCAGCGTGTACTCGGGCTGCAGGCTGCCGCGCAGGCGCACCACGTCAGCGGCCGAGTAGCCGCGCTTGACGCTCTTCCAGCGGGGGTTCTGCGCCCAGTCCTTTTCCAGGGCGGCGATTTGTTGTTCACGGCTCAGTTGTGCGTTCAGCGAGTTCGACATGGTTGCTCTCCAGAGAGTGGGGAATCGGCGGGCATCCGGGGTGGCGCCCTTGGGAGCAACTTTAAGTCTTCTATAAGACCCAATCAATCTCTTATGTCTTATATAAGATTAAAATTTAATCATTTAAAATCAATATCTTATTGTTCATATTTCTGTATATGAGAATTACATTCTCATATTGAGAAAATTTTCTGCGGCGCAGCAATTAAAAATTTCGCAATATAGATTGTTGATTCCGTATTTCGGGAAACTGCCTCGGGCGCGAGGGTTGCCGCCCCCACGCCCTACCCTCCGGCATGCCCGGCGGCTACAGGGCTTGCGCCCCCACTACGATGCCGTCGGCATCGGCGTACAGCCAGTCGCCCGGACGAATCCACACGCCCTGGATCCGCACGGCCACGTCCACCTGCCCCTGGCCGCGCTTATCCGGGGGCAGCGGAATCAGCCCCAGCGCACGGATGCCGATCGGCTCGGCATTGAGTTCGGCCACGTCGCGCACGCAGCCGTCCACCACAATGCCCACCCAGCCATTGCGCGTGGCTGCCGCCGCCAGATTGCCCCCCACCAGGGCGCGGCGCAGCGAAGCGCCGCCATCGACGACCAGCACCCGCCCCTGGCCGGGCGACTCGACCGCCGCCTTGACCAGCGTGTTGTCCTCGTGGCACTTGACGGTGCTGACCATGCCGCTGAAAGCTGCGGCGCCGCCGTAGCTCTGGAATACCGGGGGCAGCACGCGGAAGGCGCCGCTGTCGTCGCCCTTGTGCGCGTCGCATAGATCGCAGGTGCTGATGGGTGCAGGAATACTCATGTCGTACCGTACCTTTCTGTTCGGGAATATGCGCGATGGCAGCGCCGCCCAGCGCGGCGCGCACGCATTGTCGTGCCTGGCGCCGCTGCGGTGCGTCAAGGCAAAAAAGTGTGTCTGGCGCCTGTACTGCCCGATTTTCCCGTTAGCATCGCCTCATCAGTGAAGCAGCAGGCCAAGCAGCAGGCACTCGCTGGTGACTTGTTTTACTTACCCAATCAGGATCGAACATGGCAACTGCTAAGAAAGAGGCGTCCGCCGCCCCGGCCAAGAAACGCGCCCCCAGCGCCGCCTTCATGAAACCGCTGACCCCCAGCCCCGCGCTGGCCGCCGTGGTCGGCAGCGCACCCCTGCCGCGCACCGAGATCGTGAGCAAGCTGTGGGTCTACATCAAGGCCAACAACCTGCAGGACGCCGCCAACAAGCGCATGATCAACGCCGACGCCAAGCTCAAGGCAGTGTTCGGCAAGCCCCAGGTCTCGATGTTCGAAATGGCCGGGCTGATCGGCAAGCATGTGAGCTAAGCCCTCCCCCGCGTTCCCTCACCCAGAAAAGCCGGCGTCAGCCGGCTTTTTGCTTGCTGCCGCTCGATTCGTGCATCCCTAGCACAACTGGATCGATTGTGTTGCATAGAAACATCAATGTAAGTGAGAATTAACCTCATTTTCTGTATTATTCTTCTTTGTACCGGAACACAGCCCGCGCCGTCTTGACCCGGCCGGCGCATCGGTCGCCGCCAGCTCCCGCCAGCCCTTCTCTCGCCGCAGCTCCCGCACGGCATCCGGATGCCGGCCCCCGGCGTTGCCTTTCCATCCACTCCGTTTTCTTGCTCACATGACCTCATCCACCACTGCATACATCACCAGCCGCAAACACCCGGTGGGCCTCGTCGCCGCGGCTGCCGTCGCTGCGCTGGGCGTGTCGGCCCAGGCGCAGACCGCGCCGGCGCAAACGCTCAAGGAAGTCACGGTGCAGGCAGCGCCCGATACGGCCTTCACGCCCGCATCCCAGCTGTCCTCGCCCAAGTTCACCCAGCCGCTGGTCAACACCACGCAGACGATCTCCGTCATCAAGGAAGAAACCATCAAGCAGCAGGGGGCCACCACGTTGACCGAAGCGCTGCGCAGCGTGCCGGGCGCAGGTGCCTTCTACGCCGGGGAAAACGGCAACACCAGTACGGGCGACACGGTTTACATGCGCGGCTTCGACACCTCCAACAGCATCTACGTGGACGGTGTGCGCGACCTGGGCTCCATCTCGCGCGACATGTTCAACACAGAGCAGGTCGAGGTCACCAAGGGCCCTTCCAGCACCGACTACGGCCGCAGCGCCCCCTCCGGCGCGATCAACCTGGTCACCAAACAGCCCAGCCGCGTGGACAGCTTCGAGGCTTCGCTCGGGGTGGGCAGCGGCAGCTTCAAGCGCGCCGCCGTGGACTGGAACAAGTCCCTGACGGGAATGGAAGGCGCGGCCTTGCGCCTGAACACCATGGTGCAGAACGCGGGCGTCGCCGGCCGCGACCGCATCGAGAACGACCGCGGCGCCATCGCGCCCTCGTTGGCCTTCGGCCTGGGCACCGACACGCGCATCTTCGTGGATCTGCTGCACGTCAAGCAAGACAACGTGCCTGACGGCGGCGTGCTGACCATGGGCCTGCCGGGCTATTCCTCGCCCGACCCGGCCAACCGACCTTACCTGGACAACGCGGCGCGCGTGAATCCGCACAACTTCTACGGCACCGCGTCCGACCACGACGACGTGACCGCCGACATGGCCACGCTGATCCTGGAGCACGACTTCGCGCCCGGCACCACGCTGCGCAACACCACGCGCTGGGGCCAGACCAAGCAGGACTACCTGCTGTCGTCCTTCATGGCCGGCACGGCCCAGCTCGTCACGCCCGACGCGGCCGATCCTTCCACCTGGACCATCGCGCGCAGCATCAACACCAAAAACCAGGTCAACCGCATCCTGACCAACCAGACCAACCTGAAGACCCGCTTCGCCTCCGGATCCATCCAGCACGACCTGAGCATGGGCCTGGAGCTGACTCGCGAGGAACAGAGCAACCGCGGCCTGGCCACCACGGGCACCGTGCCCACTGTCGGCGTCTACCAGCCCGACTCCAGCGTCTCGCTGCCCGCCTACACGCACAACGGCGCCGACGGCAAGGGCACGACCAACACGGTGGCGCTGTACGCCTTCGACACGCTCAAACTGAACGAGCAGTGGCAGGTCAACGCGGGACTGCGCGCCGACCACTACAAAACCACATACGACGCCCTGGCCGTCTGCGGCGGCCGCAGCGGGCCGGACTGCGGGAGCAACCCGGCCGGCACCGTGCTGCCCAGCGCCAGCGGGCTGGAAGCATCCGACACCATCCTGAGCTACAAGCTCGGCCTGCTCTACAAGCCCGCGCCCAACGGCAGCGTGTACGTGAACTACGCGCTGAGCCAGCAGCCGCCGGGCGGCAGCAACTTCACGCTATCCACCGCGGCCAACAGCGCCGACAACCCCAACATGGATCCGCAAAAGGCCAAGACGGTCGAGCTGGGCACCAAGTGGGAGCTGCTGGACAAGCGCGTACTGCTGACCGGCGCGCTGTACCGCACCGACATCACCAACGAGATCGTCACCGACCCTGACGGCACCGTGGGCCAGACCGGCAAGAAGGTCGTGCAGGGCGTGGAGCTGGGCCTGACCGGCCAGATCACCCCCGCCTGGGGCGTGATGGCCGGCTACACCGTGCAGGACACCAAGGTGGACACCGGCGCCAACATGGCGGCCGATGGCAGCAGCGGCCTGACCTACACGCCCAGGAACGCCTTCTCGCTGTGGACCAGCTACCAAGTCTCCAGCGGCTTCACGCTGGGCGGCGGCGCGCGCTACTCGGGCGGCCTCAAGCGCGGCACCGACGGCGCCATCGGCACGCCCAACTACACCGACGCCTACTGGGTCTTCGATGCCATGGCCAGCTACCGCGTGAGCAGGAACGTGGATCTGCAGCTCAACCTGTTCAATCTGTTCGACAAGGACTACGTGGCGGCCATCAACAAGAGCGGCTACCGCTACTTCCCCGGCACGCCGCGCTCGGTGCGCCTGACGGCCAACTTCCACTTCTGATCCAACCCGGCCCAATAGCGCAAGACAGCGCCGCAACGGCCTCGCCAGCGGCGAGGCCGTTGCGCCATTGAACGCTCCGCCATCTCCATCATGCTGCTGCACATCCCCAACGTACTCACGCGCGACCAGGTGGCCGCGATGCGCACCGCCATCGACGCCGCCGACTGGGTTGACGGGCGCGCCACCGCCGGCCCCCAGGGCGCGCAGGTCAAGCGCAACCGGCAACTGCCCGAAAACGCGCCCGTGGCGCAGGAGCAGGGGCGCATCATCCAGCAGGCGCTGGCGGGCAACGACCTGTTCTTTCGCGCCGCGCTGCCCGCGCGCACCATGCTGCCGCTGTTCAACCGCTACGCGGACGGCGAGACCTACGGCCTGCATGTGGACGGCGCGGCGCGGCGCGTGCCCGGCTCGCCGCTGTGGCTGCGCACCGACGTGTCGAGCACCTTGTTCCTGTGCGACCCCGAGGACTACGACGGTGGCGAGCTGGAGGTGGTGGACACCTACGGCACGCACGAAGTCAAGCTGCCCGCGGGCGACCTGATCCTCTACCCCTCCACCAGCCTGCACCGCGTGCGGCCCGTCACGCGCGGCGAGCGCGTGTGCGCCTTCTTCTGGACGCAGAGCCTGGTGCGCAACGACGCCCAGCGCGCCCTGCTGTTCGAGATGGATCAGGCCCTGGAGCGCCTGCGCACCCGCCTGGGCGAGACCGACGAAACCCTGGCCCTCACCGGCCACTACCACAACCTGCTGCGCATGTGGAGCGAGCCTTGATATGAACACCCCCTGAGCGGCTGCGCCGCTTCCCCCCGCTCTCGCGCTTCGCGCGGGCAGGGGAACGCAGCCTTCGCTGCGGGACGGCCCTTGCTTGGCTGCTCTGGCTTGGGACGCGCCAGTTTTATACGGCGCGTGTATCAGCCAGGTAAAGATACGCGATAAATGCGAATAACTCTTGTTTGTCAACCTACAATCGCATGTTCGCCTTGGCCTTACTGCGCCGGCCCGCACGACGCATGAAACCCTCATCTCCCCCCTCATCCCAACGCGCCTGGTGGCTCAAGACCCTGCATGAATGGCACTGGGTCAGCTCGGCCGTCTGCCTCGTCGGCATGCTGCTGTTCGCGGTGACGGGGTTCACGCTCAACCACGCGGGCCAGATCGAGGCCAAGCCCCGGGTCGTCTCGCGCCAGGGCGCGCTGCCCGCACCGCTGCTGCAGGCGCTGCAGCAGGCCGCCGGGCAGCAGAAGGACGCGCCGCAGGCCGACGCCGCCCTGCCGCCCGCCGTGCAGGACTGGGCCCGCGCGCAGCTCGGGGCCGACACGCGCGGGCGCGCCGTGGAGTGGAGCGACGACGAAGCCGGCGTCTCGATGCCGCGCCCGGGCGGCGACGCCTGGCTGCGCATCGGCCTGCAGGACGGGCAGGCCGAATACGAGACCACCGACCGCGGCTGGATTTCCTACCTCAACGACCTGCACAAGGGCCGCAACGCCGGCGCGGCCTGGGGCTGGTTCATCGACCTCTTCGCGGCGGCCTGCCTGGTGTTCTGCATCACCGGCCTGCTCATCCTGCAAATGCACGCCGGGCGCCGCCCCATGACCTGGCCCATGGTCGGCCTGGGCCTGCTGCTGCCAGCGCTGCTGGCGCTTCTGCTGGTGCATTGACTCCCATCCCAACTTCCGAAGGAACCCTTGCATGACGACCACCACCACCGTCTTTCGCTGGACCGCCGCGCTGAGCGCGGCCGTGGGCCTGCCGGCCATGGCCGGCGGGCTGGGCGTGAACGTGGAGCTGCCGCGCCTGGACGTGGCCGAATACCACCGCCCCTACGTGGCCCTGTGGCTGGAGCGCGCCGACGGCACGGTGGCGGCCAACCTGTCCGTCTGGTACGACGTGAAGAAGCGCGACGCCGAAGGCACCAAGTGGCTCAAGGACATGCGCCAGTGGTGGCGCCGCACGGGCCGCGAGCTGAGCATGCCCATCGACGGCGTGACCCAGCCGACCCGGCCCGCGGGCAAGCACGCGCTGTCGTTCACCGAAGGCAGCCCCGCGCTGCCCCAGCTGCCGCCCGGCCAGTACAAGCTGCAGGTGGAGGCCACGCGCGAAGTGGGCGGGCGCGAGCTGGTCAGCATCCCCTTCGAGTGGCCGCCCAAGCCGGGCGCCGCCCTGGCCGCCCAGGGCAAGCACGAGCTGGGCGCGGTCACGCTCGAACTCAAGCCCTGAACGCGCGCATTCACGCCCCCCGTTTTCCATCCAAGGAGGATTTCCATGCTTTCTTCTGCAACCCGCATCGCCGCCGCCCTGGCGCTGGCCTGCGCCGCCGCCGGCGTGCAGGCCCACAGCCTGTGGCTCAAGCCGTCGAGCACCGTGCTGTCCCAGGCCGACTGGGTCACGGTGGACGCCGCCGTCTCCAACGATATGTTCTTCTTCAACCACCGCCCGCTGGCGCTGGACGGGCTCACCATCACCGCGCCCGACGGCAGCGCCGTCGCGCCCCAGAACGTGGCCAAGGGCGAGCTGCGCAGCGTCTTCGACTTCAAGCCCGAGCAGCCCGGCACCTACCAGCTGTCCATCGTCAGCCACCGCATCTTCGGCGCGTACAAGGACGCCGACGGCACCCCCAAGCGCCTGCGCGGCACGGCCGATGAAATCGCCAAGCAGATCCCGGCCGACGCCAAGGACGTGCGCGTGAGCGAGAACCTGGGCCGCCTGGAGACCTTCGTCACCATGGGCAAGCCCACGGCGCTGCGCCTGTCGGGCAAGGGGCTGGAGATGGCGCCCGTCACCCACCCCAACGACCTGGTGGCGGGCGAGGAAGCCACCTTCGCCTTCCATCTCGACGGCCAGCCCGCCGCCGGCGTGGAGGTGGTGCTGGTGCCCGACGGCAAGCGCTACCGCGACGCGGTCAATGAGATCAAGCTCAAGACCGACGCCCAGGGGCAGATCAAGGTCAAGTTCCCCGGCGCCGGCCTGTACTGGCTGGACGCCGACACGCACGACGGCAAGACCACCGTCCCGCTGGCCAAGGAACGCCGCCTGGCCTACACCGCCACGCTGGAAGTGCTGCCCTGACGCAAGTTGATGAAAAAATCGGCGCCTAACGCTTATGGGATAAGCGCAGGCAGCTATCAAAACAGGGATGGCGCGCCGCGCATCGACTACGGCGCGCTCACCTGGCGCCAGCCTGCCGCGGCGGGCCATGCCGCGTCCGCGCCCGCCACCTGGCAGCCTGCGGCCTGGCAGCCCGCCGCCATGCACGCGCGCCAGCCGGCCGGCCTGCACAGCCTGGGCGGCGCCACCATGGGCACCACCTGGTCGCTGCAGCTGGCCAACCCCGGCTACCTGCCGCTCGCGCCCGTGCGCGCGCTGGTGCAGCAGACGCTGGACGCCGTCGTCGCCCAGATGAGCAACTGGGAGCCCGATTCCGCCCTCGGCCGCTACAACGCCGCCGCGCCCGGCACCTGGCACGAGCTGCCGCCCGAATTCGCCGCCGTGCTCGACGCCGCCCTGCACTGGGCGCGCGCCTGCGGCGGCGCGTGGGATCCGGCGGTGGGCGCGCTGGTGGCGCTGTGGGGCTTCGGCCCGCGCCCCGATCCAGACACACAGCACGGGCCGCACAGCGGGCAGCCGCCCGCGCCCGACGCCATCGCCGCCGCGCTGCGCCTGTGCGGCCACCAGCGCCTGCAGTGGCAGCCCGCCGCGCGCCGATTGCTGCAGCCCGGCGGCCTGCAACTCGATTTGAGCGGCATCGCCAAGGGCTTCGCCGTGGACTGGGCCGCCCGGCGCCTGCAGGCGGCGGGCTGGGAACATGCCCTGCTGGAGATCGGCGGCGAACTGCGCGCCTGGGGCCAGCGCCCCGGCGGCCAGCCCTGGCGCGTGGCCGTGGCGGGCGTGGCCGGCGGCGAGACACTGGCCGTGCCCCTGAGCGACGGCGCGCTCGCCTCCTCGGGCGACCACTGGCACGCCTTCGAGCACGGCGGGCGGCGCTACTCGCACACGCTGGACCCGCGCACCGGCCAGCCCGTGGCGCACGCGCTCACCAGCGTCACCGTGCACCACGCCGAATGCATGCACGCCGACGCGCTGGCCACCGTGCTCACCGTGCTCGGTCCGCAGGCGGGCTGGGATTTCGCGCTGGCGCAGCACGTCGCCGCCGCCTTCCACACCCACCCCGACACTGTCCACCCGCAGGGCCAGCGCCGCTGCACGCCCGCGTGGCTGCAGCAGTTTGAACCATCTAAAAAATGAGCTTTTTGCGCCCATAAATAAACGAATTCAAATACTTTTCTATCTGAAATCTAATCAGATACAGCGTAAACAGCTCTTGTTTTTACCCATGGACTGGATCACCACCCCCGCGCGTATCGGCTATGCCGCCGCGCTGCTTGCCAGCTACGCCGCGCTGTGCGGCGGCATTGCCTGGCAGCGCGCACGCCTGCGCCAGGCCGCGCGGCGCGAGCAGCAGGCGCTGCAAAGCGGCGGCCCCGCCGTGCTCGTGGCCTACGCCAGCCAGACCGGCCAGGCCGAGGCCCTGGCCCACGAAACCGCGCGCGTGCTGCACGCGGGCGGCTGCGCCGTGCGCCTGTGGCCGGTGGAGGCCCTGACCCCGGCCGAGCTGCACGCCAGCGCGCACAGCCTGTGGCTGCTGTCCACCACCGGCGAAGGCGACGCACCCGACCACGCCCTGCCCTTCGTGCGCCGCCTCCTGGCCCATGCCGCCCCGCTCGCGGGCCACCACGGCCGCATCCTCGCGCTGGGCGACAGCGCCTACGCGCAGTTCTGCGCCTTTGGCCTGCGCGTGCAGCAATGGCTGCAGGCCCAGGGCGCCCGGGCCGACGCGGTGTGCATGGACAACGGCGACGAGGCCGCCCTGCGCGACTGGCAGGCCGCCGTGGCCGAGCTTCTGCAGGCGCTCACCGGCCAGGCCGCCACCGGCTGGCGCGCGCCCGATGCGCCCCAGCCCTGGCTGCTGCGCCGCCGCACCCGCCTCAACCCCGGCAGCCAGGGCGGCCCGGTGTACCTGCTCGAATGGGTGCCCGCGTCCGGCCCGCTGCCCGCATGGGAATCGGGCGACCTGGTCTCGCTCGCCGTGCCCGCCGATCCCGAGCGCCCGCGCGACTACTCCATCGCCTCCATCCCGCAGGACGGCAGCCTGCACCTGCTGGTGCGCCAGAGCCAGCGCGCCGACGGCACGCCCGGCACCGCCTCGGGCTGGCTGTGCCAGGGCATGGCCGAGGGCGACAGCCTGCCGCTGGCCATCCGCGCGCACAGCGGCTTTCGCCTGGGCGGCAACGCCGTGCGCCCGCTGGTGCTCATCGGCAACGGCACGGGCCTGGCGGGCCTGGCCAGCCACATCCGCGCGCGCGCGGCGCAGGGGCGCGGCGACCAGTGGCTGCTGCTGGGCGAGCGCAGCCCCGCCCACGACGCGCTGCTGGACGCCCAACTGCAGCAATGGCTGGCCCAGGGCCAGCTCGCGCGGCTGGACCGCGCCTGGTCGCGCGACCCGCAACAGCCCGGCTACGTGCAGCACCTGCTGACCCGCGAAGCCGCCACCCTGCGCGGCTGGGTGGCGCGCGGCGCGGCGCTCTACGTGTGCGGCAGCCTGCAAGGCATGGCCCAGGGCGTGGATGCCGCGCTGCGCCAGGCGCTGGGCAGCGCCCAGGTAGACGCGCTGGCCGCCGAGGGCCGCTACCGCCGCGACGTGTATTGAAAATTTCCGCAGGCAGATGCGGCCCGCCTGCCGCACCAAGCCAAGCACGATTCCAGGGAAAAATAAAATAGATATTGCAAATGCGATAAATTCGTATTTATAATCAATACCGTCCATTAATCAAGCCAGCTACGACGGCCTGCCACCATGATTGTCTGTGTCTGCAACCGCATCTCCGACCGCGAGATCGCACGTCACGCGCGCGCCGGCCTGAGCTTCGACGAGATTCAACTCGAACTCGGCGTGGCCACCCAGTGCGGCTGCTGCGAAGGCAGCGCGCGCGACGTGGTGACGCAGTGCTGTTCGGCGCAGCCCGTGGCGGCCTTGCGCAACGAATCCGTTGCGAATGCGTCCCAGCTTGCCAATTCTTCACGGAAAGGCCAAGCATGCAGCTGTTCATCCTCCTCCCCGGCAGCCTGATCCTCGTTCTGTGTTCCGCCTGGTGGATTCTGCGCAAATAATGCGGGCACGCCTGACCCACACGCCCTGCGCCGCCCGCGCGCTGCCTGCCGCATATTGTTCATGTCTCATTACGATCGCTACGGAACCTCCAGGGGCCTGAGCCGCAACACCATCATCGCCGGATCGGTTGTACTGCTGCATGTAGGCGGCCTGTGGGCGCTTCAGACGGGGTTGCTGCACAAGGCGGCCGAAGTCATCATCCCGGTGCAGGTGCTCAGCGAGTTCCTGGCGCCGGCGCCGCCGCCGCCCCCCGCACCACCGCCGCCCCAGCCCCAGCCCAAGCCGGCGCCATCCAAGCCCAGGGCAGCCAAGCCGCGCCCGGCACCCATGCCCGTGGCCATCCCCGATCCCACGCCCGCACCCAATGCGCCCACGGGCATCGCCGAGCCCCAGCCACCCGCGCCGCCCATCGACACCCCCCCGCCGGCCCCGCCTGCGCCGCCGCCACCGCCACAGGTCGTGCAGCCATCGAGCAACGCCAGCCACCTGAACAACCCGCCCCCGTCCTACCCGGCCATCAGCCGGCGCCTGGGCGAACAGGGCGTGGTCACGCTCAACGTGCTCATCGACACGGACGGCCTGCCCAAGAAGGTCGAGGTCAAAAAGTCCAGCGGCTTCGAGCGGCTCGACCGACAGGCGGTCGAGACCGTGCAGCGCTGGCGCTTCGTGCCTGGCACGCGCAACGGCGTGCCCGAGGCCATGTGGTACCTGCAGCCCATTCATTTCGTTCTGACACAGTAACCATTTCAGGGAGTTTTCATGGATTCGCAATTCGGCATCATCAATGTCTGGGTGCAGGGCGACCTGGTGACCCGCGCCGTCGCCGTGCTGCTGCTGGGCATGTCGCTGGCCTCCTGGATCGTCATCCTGGTGAAGGCGCTGGACATCGTGAAGTTCCAGCGGCACGCACGCCACTCGCGCGACTTCTGGCACAGCGAGGACTTTGCCGCCGGCCTGACCAAGCTTGGCGCCGACCCGGCCAATCCGTTTCGCCACCTGGCCCTGGAGGGCCGCGAAGCCACGGCGCACCACCGCAACACCCAGGCGCACCTGCACGACAGCCTGGACGTGAGCGACTGGGTCACGCGCTGCCTGCGCAACTGCATCGACGAGTTCACCGCGCGCCTGCAGTCGGGGCTGGCCGTGCTGGCCTCGGTCGGCTCCACGGCCCCCTTCATCGGCCTGTTCGGCACCGTCTGGGGCATCTATCACGCGCTGGTGGCGATCGGCGCCTCGGGGCAATCGACCATCGACAAGGTGGCCGGCCCGATCGGCGAGGCGCTCATCATGACGGCGCTGGGCCTGGTCGTCGCCATTCCGGCCGTGCTGGGCTACAACGCCCTGGTGCGCGGCAACAAGACCATCCTGAACGGACTCAACAGCTTTGCCCACGACCTGCACGCCTACTTCGTGACGGGCGCGCGCGTCAGCGTGCACAACGAAGGCGGCAACAAGGTACTGTCCATCAAGAAAGGTTGATGCGCCATGGCCTTCGGTACCCAGGACTCCGCCGACGAGGTGATGAACGAGATCAACATGACGCCGCTGGTCGACGTCATGCTGGTGCTGCTCATCATCTTCATCATCACCGTGCCCGTGATGAAGCACGCCGTGCCGGTCGATCTGCCGCGCGCCTCCAACACCCGCGAGATCATCACGCCCGAAACCATACGGCTGTCGGTCACCGCCGACGGCAAGTACCACTGGAACGAGCAGGACATCAGCGACGAGGATCTGGCGACGCGCCTGCAGGCCGAAGGCCAGAAGGATCCGCAGCCCGAACTGCACATCCGCGGCGACAAGGACGTACGCTACGAGCGCGTGGCCCAGGCCATGTCGGCCGCGCAGCGCGCCGGCGTGCGCAAGATCGGCTTCGTGACCGATCCAGGCCAGTAAACCTTTTGTTGCATGCGCTGCAAAAAATCTGAAAAAACTGCTTGCCTTTTAATTGAGAATAGTTATCATTAAAATAACGTAACGCAATCAGCACACAACGCCATGTCCGCCACCCTGACCTTGCACTCCCAGCCTGCCTCGCGCTTCTTTGCCGGCTCCGCCGCGGGCGCTGCGCAGGATACCCAGGCGCACCCCGCACGCGACGGACTGGCCGTCGACAGCCATGCGCTGCTGCAGGGGCGCAAGGCCGTGACCATCATGCACAACGGTGCGTTGTACCGCCTGCAGGCCACCAAGCTGGGCAAGCTGATCCTGACCAAATAGTTCATCGTGGGGCGACTCCAGGGCCAAAGGCCCGAAGGGTCGTATTGGCCAGCCAACGGGCATGCCCGCGTAGCCAGGCTTTTTTTCCTCGCCATCCCCTTCCCAAGCCAGCCGGCAGCACCGGCTGGCTTTTTCGCATGCGCGTGCGGCACCACTTGAAGCACGCCGGGATGCCCTTATCTGCACCGGTGCGGCCGCCGCGCGCGGCTTCCTTTTCATCCCGTTCTTCCCCTACTTACGACCCATGAGCAAGAACCTGCATTCCTTCCAGGCCGAAGTGGCGCAACTGCTGCACCTGGTCACGCATTCGCTGTACTCCAACAAGGAAATCTTTCTGCGCGAACTGGTCTCCAACGCCAGCGACGCCTGCGACAAGCTGCGCTTCGAGGCGCTGAACAACGCCGCGCTGTACGAGGACGCGCCCGACCTGCAGGTGCGCATCTCGTTCGACAAGGACGCGCGCACCGTCACCATTGCCGACAACGGCATTGGCATGAGCGAGCAGGAGGCCATAGACCACCTGGGCACCATCGCCAAGAGCGGCACCAAGGACTTCATGAGCCGCCTGACGGGCGACCAGCAGGCCAACGCCAGCGAGCAGGGCCAGCTGATCGGCCAGTTCGGCGTGGGCTTTTATTCGGGCTTCATCGTCGCCGACAAGATCACGGTGGAGAGCCGCCGCGCCGGCCTGCCCGCCAGCGCGGGCGTGCGCTGGACCAGCGGCGGCGCCGGCAGCTTCGAGGTCGAGCCGATCGAGCGCGCCCAGCGCGGCACCGCCGTCATCCTGCATCTGCGCGATGACGCCGACGAGTACCTGAACGCCTGGAAGCTCAAGCAGATCGTCGGCAAGTATTCCGACCACATCAGCCTGCCCATCCTGATGGAGAAGGAGGAGTGGAAGGACTCCGACAAGGAAGGCGAGCCCGGCGCGATGGTCAGAACCGGCGAGTGGGAGGCCGTCAACAAGGCCAGCGCCCTGTGGGCGCGCCCCAAGAAGGACATTACCGCCGAGCAGTACCAGGACTTCTACAAGTCCATCAGCCACGACTTCGAGAACCCGCTGACCTGGAGCCACAACCGCGTCGAGGGCAACACCGAGTACACGCAACTGCTCTACATCCCGGCGAAGGCGCCGTTCGACCTGTACCAGCGTGACAAGCACGCGGGCGTCAAGCTCTACGTCAAGCGCGTCTTCATCATGGACGACGCCGAGGCCCTGATGCCGCAATACCTGCGCTTCGTGCGCGGCGTGATCGATTCGAGCGATCTGCCGCTCAACGTCAGCCGCGAGCTGCTGCAGGAGTCGCGCGACGTGCGCCTGATCCGCGACGGCTCGGTCAAGCGCGTGCTCGGCATGCTGGAAGACCTGGCCAAGCACGACAGGCACGAGGCCGGCGCCGATGCTGAGGGTGTGACCGACGTGGTGAGCGACGAGGACAAGGCCAAGGAAGGCAAGTACAGCCAGTTCTACGCCGAGTTCGGCGCCGTGCTCAAGGAAGGCCTGGGCGAGGATTTTGCAAACCGCGAGCGCATTGCCAAACTGCTGCGCTTTGCCAGCACCAGCAGCGACACCGCCAGCGTCGGCCTGGCCGACTACAAGGCGCGCATGAAGGAAGGCCAGGAAGCGATCTACTACATCACCGCCGACACGCTGGCAGCAGCCAAGAACAGCCCGCAGCTCGAAGTCTTCAAGAAGAAGGGCATCGAAGTACTGCTCATGACCGACCGCGTGGACGAGTGGGCGCTGAACTATCTGCACGACTTCGACGGCACGCCGCTGCAGTCCGTGGCCAAGGGCGCCGTCGATCTGGGCAAGCTGCAGGACGAAGCCGAGAAAAAAGCGGCCGAGGACGCGGCCGAGCAGTTCAAGCCGCTGCTGGCCAAGCTCAAGGAAGCGCTCAAGGACAAGGCCGAGGACGTGCGCGTGACCACGCGCCTGGTCGACTCCCCGGCCTGCCTGGTGGTCAAGGACGGCGACATGAGCAACCAGCTGGCCCGCCTGCTCAAGCAAGCCGGCCAGAGCGCCCCCGAGGCCAAGCCCGTGCTGGAAATCAACCCCGAGCACGCGCTGGTGAAAAAGCTCGACGCCAGCGTGCACTTCAACGACCTGGCGCACATCCTGTTCGACCAGGCGCTGCTGGCCGAGGGCGGCCTGCCCGAAGACCCCGCCGCCTACGTGCGCCGCGTGAACGCCCTGCTGGCCTGATCGAAGACTGCCCCCCGCAACGGCCTGCGCCCCGCCAACGGGCGCAGGCCGTTGTTGTTTCAGCAGTAGTCGTTCAGCAACAGAGCGGGTCTTCCTGCATGGCGGCGATCTGCGCCTGCAGCAGGCCTGCCTGGCCGTGCCAGTAGTCGGACGATCCAAACCAGGGAAAGGCAATGGGAAATATCGGATCCTGCCAGCGCCGCGCCAGCCAGGCGCTGTAGTGGATCAGACGCAGCGTGCGCAGCGGCTCGATCAGCGCCAGCTCGCGCCGGTCGAAGGGGCGCAGCTGCTCGTAGCCGTCGAGCAACGTGGACAGCTGCAGCGTGCGCTGGCGCCGGTCGCCCGACAGCAGCATCCACAAGTCCTGCACCGCCGGGCCCATGCGCGCATCGTCCAGGTCGACGAAGTGCGGGCCGCCGCCCTGCTCGTCCACCGGCGTCCACAGCACGTTGCCCGGATGGCAGTCGCCGTGCAGCCGGATTGCGGCCGCATCATTCAAGCAAAATTGGCCTCCAGCACTCGTGGAATAAGCGCAATCAGATATTATTTTTATAGCATCATCGCAAACGGCACGCCAGCTGGACTGGCACTCCAAAGGGATGATGCCGGCGCCAAGCAGCCAGTCGCGCGGCTCCTGGGCAAAGCCTTGCACGGTCAACGCCGGGCGGGCCGCGAAAGGCCGGGCCGCGCCAACGTTGTGTAAACGGGCCAGAAAGCGACCCGTCCATTCGAGCACTTCGAAGTCGTCCAGCTCGGGCTGGCGACCGCCGCGCCAGGGGCTGACGCTGAAGGCAAAGCCGGCATGCGCGTGCACCGTGCGCCCATCCAGCAGCAGGGGCGCAACCACTGGTACCTCGGCAGCCTGCAGTTCCAGGGCGAAGGCGTGCTCCTCCTCGATCTGCGCCGGGCTCCAGCGCCCGGGCCGGTAGAACTTGGCGACCACGCGCGTGCCGTCGTCGAGCACGGCCTGATAGACCCGGTTTTCGTACGAGCCCAGCGCCATCAGCCGCCCATCGCCCTGCAGGCCCACACTGGCCAGCGCGTCCAGCACCAGGTCGGGCGTGAGGCTGGCGTACGGGTGGTGCTGCTGGTCGCCGCTGGGTGGATGCTGGTTCATGGCCGGCATTGTCGCCGGCCGGGGCGGCTCACAGCCCGATGGCGGCAATGCCGGCGCGGGCGATTTGCGCGTCCTCGCTGGATTTGACGCCGCTCACGCCCACGGCGCCCAGGCACTGGCCGTCCTTCATGATGGGCACGCCGCCTTCGAGCAGGCCGTCGATGGCGCGTACCGACAGGAAGGAGACACGGCCATCGTTGACTATGTCCTCGTAGCCCTTGCTCTCGCGCCGCCCCAGGGCCGCCGTGCGCGCCTTGGCGGGGGCGATGTGCGCCGACACCGGCGCGGCGCCGTCCAGGCGCTGCAGGTGCAGCAGGTGGCCGCCGTCGTCGACGATGGCGATCGTGACCGCCCAGCGGTTCTTGTGCGCCTCGGCCTCGGCGGCAGCGGCAATTTGCTTCACGTCGGCACATTCAAGTTCAGGCTTGGTCTTCATGGGGTATCCATTCATTCAGTACAAAGGTGCGCCAGAGCATAGCCGCAGCCGCACGCTCCGGAGAACTTCTGTGGGCGAAAGACATCCACCCATAAAGTAGGGTATGGCATGCCGGTATTGCGTCCGGGACGCACGCCCCCACATAGAATGCAGCGGTCTGCGTCGTGCAGGCCTGAAAGGAGCACTATCCAATGAGCATGGACATCTACCAAAACGGCTATGCGGGCCACAGCGTGGCCCAAGCGCAGCGTCACCGTGTGCTGCGCAACACCTACTGGCTGCTGGCTCTGAGCCTGCTGCCGACGGTGCTGGGCGCCTGGCTGGGCGTGGCCACCGGCATCACCCGTTCGCTGGGCGGCGGCCTGGGCATGATCGTCTTCCTGGGCGGTGCCTTCGGCTTCATGTTCGCCATCGAGAAAACCAAGCATTCGGCTGCCGGCGTCGGCGTGCTGCTGGGTTTCACCTTCTTCATGGGCCTGATGCTCTCGCGCCTGATCGCCATGGTGCTGGGTTTTTCCAACGGCACCCAGCTGATCATGACGGCCTTCGCCGGCACCGCCGGGGTGTTCCTGGTCATGGCCAGCCTGGCCACCGTCATCAAGCGCGACCTGTCAGGCATGGGCAAGTGGCTGTTCGTCGGTGCCATGGTGCTGATGGTCGGCTGCGTCATCAACGTCTTCGTCGGCTCGTCCGCGGGCATGATGGCAATCTCGGTGGCGGCCATCGGCATCTTCAGCGCCTACATGCTGTACGACATCAAGCAGATCATCGACGGCGGCGAGACCAACTACATCTCCGCTACCCTGGCGCTGTACCTGGACTTGTTCAACGTGTTCCAGAGCCTGCTGGTGCTGCTGGGCGTCATGGGCGGCGACGACTGACCCCCAGCACACCTGCTGCGGCACAAGGCCTCGCTTATCGAGGCCTTTTTCATGCGCGGATGCCATGCTGCGCGCCGCGGCCATGGCAATTGCCGCTCAATTGCCGCGGGCAAATGCCGATAATTCGGCTACATGCCCACTTCTGCCCTGCTCCGCCGCCGCACTCCCCATCTGCACCGCGCCATGGCCGCCTGCGCCCTGCTGCTGCTTGGCGGCTGCAACCTATCGGATATTCCCGGCCTGGGGCCGGATCCGCGCGAACTGCAGAAAGAGGCCGAAGCCAAGGCCATCGGGGGCGCGTGCCGCTACGCACAGCGCGGCCTGGAGGACTGCTACACACTCAACCCCAAGTCCGCCAAGGCGCAGGTCTTTGCCGGCTGGAAAGAGATGGATCAGTACATGCGCGAGAACAAGCTCGAAGGCACGCCGTCGGTCATCACCAAGGCCGAGCCGCCGCCGCCCGAGCAGCCCAAGCGCAAGCGCCGCAGCGACGACGACGATATAGAAACCGAAACCCGCTAGTGGCAGGCGGTCTCGCACCCCACCCCGCCCTACCGCTCGAATACCGCCATGCTCTCCACATGGGCCGTATGGGGAAACATATTGACCACACCCGCCTGCGTGCAGCGGTAGCCCGCCTGGTGCACCAGCAAGCCCGCGTCGCGCGCCAAGGTGGCGGGATTGCAGCTGACGTAGACGATGCGGCGCGGCGCCACCCAGTCGGCCGCGCCCGGCGGCAGCGGCGGGGCATCGGCCGCGCCAATGCGCGCCTGGTGCAGGTCGGCCAGCGCCTTGGACAGCGCGAACGCGCCCTCGCGCGGCGGATCAACCAGCCACTTGTCTGCGCTGGCGTCGGCCACCAGCATTTCAGGGGTCATCTCGAACAGGTTGCGCGCAACAAAATTGGTAGCTGCAAGCGCTTTTCCATTATGCCTTTGAGCCTGATTTTTATCATAATTTTCGCGGGACCGCGCCACCAGCGCCTCGCTGCCCTCGATGCCCAGCACCTCGCGCGCCTGGGTGGCCAGCGGCAGGGTGAAGTTGCCCAGGCCGCAGAACCAGTCGATCACGCGCTCGTGCCGCTGCACGTCAAGCAGGCGCAGCGCACGCGTGACCAGCACGCGGTTGATGTGCGGGTTGACCTGGGTGAAGTCAGTGGGCTTGAACGGCATGGTGATGCCGAAGTCCGGCAGGCCATAGGCGAGTTGCCCGGCAGCGTCGGGATCGAGCAGGTGCACGGTATCGGGCCCCTTGGGCTGCAGCCACCATTGCACGCCGTGCTCGGCGGCGAATGCGCGCAGCAGGTGCTTGTCGCCATCGCTCAGCGGTTCCAGGTGGCGCAGCACCAGGGCCGTGACGCTGTCGCCGCAGGCCAGCTCGATCTGCGGGCAGGTGTCGCGTGCCGCCAGGCTGGCGATCAGCGCGCGCAGCGGCAGGAGCATGGCGTCCACGTGCGGGGGCAAGATCCTGCAGGTCTGCATGTCGGCGATGTAGCGGCTCTTGCGCTCGTGAAAGCCGACCAGCACCACGCCCTTCTTGACCACGTAGCGCACCGACAGGCGCGCACGGTAGCGGTAGCCCCAGGCCGGGCCCTCGATGGGGCGCAGCACGGTCTCGGCGCGCACCTTTCCCAGGTGCCACAGGTTGTCTTCCAGCACGCGCTGCTTGACGGCGATCTGCGCGCCTTCGTGCAAATGCTGCATCTTGCAGCCGCCGCAGGCACCTGCGTGCAGCCCGAAATGCGGGCAGCCGGGGCGCACGCGCTGGCTTGATTCGCGGTGGATGGCCAGCAGGCTGGCCTGCTCCCAGTTGTTCTTCTTGCGATGGGTGTTGGCGCTGACGAGTTCGGTGGGCAACGCACCATCGATGAAGACGATCTTGCCGTCGGGCTTGCGCGCCACGCCCTGCGCTTCCATGTCCATGGAAGTCACTTCGAGCCAGCCGTCTGGCAGGTCGCTGGCGGGGGCGATGATGGTGGTTTCTGTGGGGTCGCTCATGCCCCGATTGTCTCAGAGCACGGCATCAACCCTGCGCGTTGACCGGCTTGTGCACGGGCTGGCGGCGCGCCGTCTTGCCGGCCTGTTTGGCCTTGGAGATGGCAGGCAGGCGGTTCATCTCCACTTCGCAGCCCTGGTTGCCCAGCGAGAACACCACGGCCCCGCCAGGTGCGATCTGCGGCAGGGTTTCGTGCAGGTTGAACGACATGTCCACAGGCGGCACCTGCGAACGATAGACTACCTGCTGGTCGGCGCTGTAGACCAGATAGCACGCGGCCCAGGCACCCTGGCAAGCCAGTGTGGCAAACAAGGCCGCGCCTGCGGCGGTGATCGTGCGTACGACGTTCATGGCTGTACCCTTTCCGTGGAGGTGAAGAATGCCCCGGCTGCGCACCACATCAGACAGGTGCTGCCAGGCGACGGAGCCGTTTGCGGCGGTCATTGTAGAGTGGCATGCCGGCCGGCAAGCACAAATCATCGGCACCAGCCGGATGCCATCGATAAATCAAAGGAAAGCCCGCGGTTACGCGGGCTTGAGTGTGTTTTGGTGCTACTCGGTACCAGCCGGTACCAGCCGGTGCCAGACGCGGGATCATTCCCACTCGGTCATCAACGGGTCACGCAAGTTCGCGTGGTTAAAGGGATTTTCGATGATCGAAATGGGCCTTACCGTCGCGTTTACCGTCTGCATCGGACACCTTTTTCTGGCGCGTGAGATGGGACGATTTGCAGGGTGACGACGCCGGCGGCACCATCATCAATCGCCTTCTAGGATAGCGCAGATAGCTGCTCGGCGAGCAGGTCCACCTGCTCTGCGAACTCCTCATATCGGCCTTCTGCAACTGCGCCAGCAGGCGTGCAGTATCGAGAAGGTTTGGTTCATGGCTTGAGCACCAACAAGCCATCGGCCGATCGGGACACCCAAGGCCGATCACTGCCCGTCGGCAGCGTGGCCGGATCGAGCTTCGCCGCCCAAGGCAACGACGCCTCGCGGCCGAGTTGCAGACATAGCCGCACGGTCTTGACGTTCGTGCAGTGCTGCAACAGCTCACGCAGCACGTCGGCGCGCAGGCTGTACGCGCTCTCCACGAGTTCGCGGGCTTCCTGCAAAGACTGACGCACGCCGACTTCGCTCAACAGTTCCAACAAGGCGCGCTCCGGCGCCGACACCTGCGGCGCTCCGCTGCGCTTCTCGAACGGGCCAACATGCAGCAAGGCGACCGGCTGCTCGTCGAACAGGCGCTTGCGGTGGTACTCGGCCGGGAAGCGTTCGGTGAACCATTCCGGCAGACGGGCCGCCGTCCAGCCATACAGGTGCAGCACCAGCTGCTGCGACACATACTGCCGCACGCCATACCAGTCCAGCGCCGACTTGCCACCAACGTGCAGCCCCTCGAACCGGCGCTGCAACAGCAGCAAGCTGGGATGAAGTGCCGGGGCATCGTTCGGACGGCAGAACACCCCGCGCGCCAGGCGCGTGAGCCACCCTGCCCGGACGTAGTGAACGGCCAAGTCGGCAGAGATGCCCAGCGCCGCCAAGTCCGCCGAGGTCAGCGGCGTCCCCGGTGCCAGCCGGGTGTAGAGCGCCATTAGCTTGCTTGATTCAGTCGCAGCCACACTACGACTTCTAAGACCTTTTCAATAAAGCGTCAATTTTTGATATGTCGGGTGTCGTCTCCCCTGCCCTACCTGAGCCCTCGATCCCTCGGCTGGCATGTCAGAAACTGGTACAATGTTTCTATCATCAGAAGGCGCCCTCGATGAACACGCTACCCGAGACCATCCTCAGCCAAGCGCAAGCCCTCCCCGAGGGAGGCGTGCTGTCGCCCAAGGAGTTCCTGCACCTGGGAAGCCGATCGGCGGTGGACCAAGCGTTCTCGCGACTGGCCAAGGCCGGCAAACTGCTGCGCGTAGCGCGGGGCGCCTACGCTGTTCCAGTCTCCAGCCGGTTCGGCTCGCGCGCTCCCGCGCCCGAGAAGGTCGTCCAAGCGCTGGCCGAGCAGAGCGGCGAAATCGTGGTGCCGCACGGCGCCAGTGCGGCCAATGCCCTGGGCCTGACGCAGCAAGTGCCCATCCGCGAGGTCTACCTGACTTCCGGCCGCACCCGCAAGCTCAAGCTCGGACGCTCGGAAGTGCTGGTGAAACACGCTCCGCGCTGGATGCTGGCACTGGGCGCGCGGCCGGCCGGCGCGGCCGTGCGCGCGCTGGCCTGGATTGGACCTGCGCACGCCGGCCAGTCGCTGGCATCGCTGCGCCGCACCCTTCCCCGCTCCGAGTGGCAGGCGCTGGCCTCGGCACGCGCGACGCTACCCGGCTGGATGGCGCAAGCCATCGGCGAGGAAGCCGCGCGTGGCTGAGTATTTCTTCGACCTGAGCAAGACCGATCAACGCGAAGCGCTGGAATACGGGCGTGCCGAAACCGGCCGTCCCGCCCACTTGCTCGAAAAGGACGTGTGGGTGGTGTGGACGCTGCGCACGCTGTTCGAATCGCCGTTGTCGGCAGCCCTGACCTTCAAAGGCGGCACGTCGCTGTCGAAGGTCTACAGGGTCATCGACCGCTTCTCCGAAGACATCGACCTGACCTACGACATCCGCAAGCTGATCCCGGACCTGATCGGCGAAGGCGGTGACTTGCCAGCCAGCCGCAGCCAGGCGAGCAGATGGACGCAAGCCGTGCGACATCGGCTGCCCGACTGGATCACACAGAACGTGCAGCCGGCGATTCAGGCCGCCCTGACGCGAGAGGGCTTGGACGCCCGGCTGGAACTCGGTGGTTCGGAGAACGATAAGTTGTTCCTGCACTACCCTGCCCTGACGCAGGGCACGGGCTACGTGGCACCCGTCGTCACGCTGGAGTTCGGTGCGCGCGCGACGGGCGAGCCACATCAAGTGTTCCAGGTGGCTTGCGACGTCGCCGGACACTTGGCTGACCTATCGTTTCCCATCGCCTCGCCGCTCGTCATGAGCGTCGCGCGCACCTTTTGGGAGAAAGCCACCGCTGCGCACGTGTTCTGCGCACAAGGCCGCATCCGCAGTGAACGCTATGCGCGCCATTGGCATGACCTGGCCGCGATCGCACGAAGCCCGCACTTCGCCGCCATCATTACCGATCGCACGGTGGCGACGACCGTCGCTCGCCACAAGTCCTTCTTCTTCGTCGAGAAGGATGCCAAGGGGCAAGTGATCGACTATCTGCCCGCGACCACAGGACATCTGAAAATTGTCCCCGAAGGCCAAGCCAGAAAGTCACTCGCCGAGGACTATGCCGCCATGCTGGCCGACGAGGTGATGGTGGGCGACTCGGTACCTTTCAGCGAACTGTTGGAAGCATGTGCCGACCTCGAAGCCAAGGTGAATTCGGTACGTTCTTCAAGGCTTGCGATGCCATAGGGAACCGCTGGTCAAAGTCGCGTAATTCCTCTACTGTGCGGACAGCAGAGGGGTCGATACCTACGCTGTCAAAGCGAGAGGGTGTGCAGAATTTTGTGTAAACGGACAATCAACCGCCGGCGCAAGCCGGCCTGTCCGTAAGCACCATGAGCACCAAGAAACACGACGTACCCGAAGAACTGCTGTCTGGCCTGCTGGCCAACT